>RCNI01000006.1_pt1 | contig 188765 bp, 169 predicted proteins | sample 2041151 | NCBI WGS metagenome assembly RCNI01 (sample SAMN09708214, study PRJNA481090) | feces metagenome | isolation source: feces | place: Antarctica: Albino Rookery
CAAATACTCCTCGATCCATTTTTCCTTTTACCAGCAGCTTCTATCACCCAAGTCCTTTTTACCATATCAAAGTCAAAAAGCACAGCATTTGCTGCACCTTTTTCGACAGACTGAAACACCCGCTGAACAGCGGGTGTTTTTCTGCATTATAAAAGGTCTGCCGCAGAAGCCATGTTCTGTAACAGACCTTTTTACATTCTTGGTATGTACTTTTTAGTTTTCTTCCTCGCAGCCTTTCTGTGAGAATACCCATTCTCTCTGAATATGGTAGCTTATGAAGAAAAGGCAGGTATCAACTGCAAATTTAATTAAAGTTGCAATTATAGGTGCACTGTTCTGGCAAAGGTTATTAAAAAAAGTAACCAGTCCGGCAGATACAAACATCTGAGGGATGCACAGGCAATAGTATCTGAACATTGCCCGCTTATAGTTGCTCTTGTTTGCAAAAACAATAGAGTTATTGGCATTGAAATTTGCAAAGGATGAGCAGATTCTTGCAATCACAGTAGAGCCAAGCTCTGCAAATTTTCCGAAGCAGCCGCCGAAAATCCGCATAACCAGATAAAAGATGCCAAGGTCAATCAATGTAGAGCCTGCTGAGCTGAGCAGGAACTTGAACATTATCTTAAAGATACGCCATGTATCTTTTACAGGATCAAAATGGGTTCCGGCATTTTCGTCCTCATATACAGTCTCTATAGGCTGTTCCACAAATTCAATACCCATGCGCTTCATCTGGAGCAGCATGTTTGTTTCGTATTCAAAACGCTCTCCCTCAATGTTGGAGAAAAATTTCAAATACTTTTTGGGAATTGCTCTGAGACCGGTCTGAGTATCGGAAAGCTTAATGCCATAGCATATTCTGAACATTCTGGAAGTGGTCTTATTACCTGCAAGGCTCTTGGGCGGAACGCCGGGCTGGTCAAAATCACGGCATCCCAGAACTACTTTATCTTTTTCTTTAAGCATCAGATCACCGCAGGCAATAATATCCTTAGTGAGATGCTGTCCGTCACCATCAATGGTGATGACGCCCTGAACCTCAGGCATATGCTCGTCCACATACATAAATGCGTCCTTTAATGCCCTGCCCTTACCTTTGTTAACCTCATGGTGCAGAACCACACACAGAGGCAGTGCAGCTGCTCTTTCAAAGTAAGTCTGACGGTCTGCATCGCTTCCGTCATCTACAACAACAATATATTGAAAGCCGCTTTCCACAATACCTTCCAATACTTTGATGAATTTGTCATCGGGGTTAAGAGAAGGCAAAATTATCGCAGTATTGGACTGGCATTTAAATTCTTCCATTATCTATCCATATCTCCCAACATATTATTATCAGTAAAGGTCAAGAGCAACAGCTCTTATTTCATTAGCCTGCTCGGTTACAATTACTCTCATGTTTTCCACTCGGTGGTCGGGTTCATTGCCCTTTGTGGTGGTTGCATCAGTTGTAACATCAAGGAAGTAAACACCGTCTCCGATGTAAACTGCATTATTAAGAGCAATAGAATGAATTTCAAGAAGAGGAGGATGCTGATTTCCCCAGCCGATACCGTCCTGTGCACGCTTCATGCTGTCGTCAAGCTCGCTGTCCTTCTTCATATAGGGCATAAGGAGCTGATAACCGTATTCAGGGCCGTGCTGACCGGAAATATACTTCTTGTATCTGGTGATAAACTCCTGAGTGAAATCATTAAGCTTGTTCATTTCTTCCTCGGAAACAGGAGTCATGAACTGGGAATCATCCTTATCGGGGTCTATTGTAGTAACCTCGCCGTTTTCATCATAGATGACAGGCTCAAGGTGGCCGATAACATTATCGAACTTATATTTAACTTTGGTAGGAAGGCTGGAGTATCTCTCGTAGTAACCCTCAAGCACATTGTACTCGATGCCGCTCTCCACAATGTACTCCTCACCAAGCTTGGTTCCGTTAAGCTCAACGCTGTATGTAGCAGGAACAACAGCTTCGATAGAGGAGTAAAGACCTGTAAAGTCAAACTCTTCCTTTTCTACCTTCCAGGGGAGCATACCGAACTGAACCTCTGATGCCTTGGATTCATCCTCAGCAAGAGTAATAACACCGAAGTCGTTGCCGCCGCAGCGAAGCTTATATCTGATATAAGGGTCTTCACCGTTCTCCTTGGGCATACGTACATAAGTAAGCTCATTTGAGAGCATTTCTTTTACTATAACAGAACATTCCTCATCAGTCTGCATCTCATGGGGCATGTTTGCTATTGTCTCTGCTATACTGTCATCCCAAAGGTTGGTTTTGAGTTCATTAACATATGTATCGATTATTCTTCCGGGCTCTGCGTTTTCATACTCAACCGCATATGCCCACACCTTAGTAAGACCATAAATGATGCCTGCTGCAAGTATAAGCACATAGAGTGCTAAGCATATACCATAAACGATAGAACCTTTTTTTTTCTTTTTAGCCATTATATAAACTCCTCCCTATCACTTGAAAAGAAAGGCAGTGGGGAATGAACGAGAGTTACCTGAACCGGCAGAACTGCTGTTTACATACTCACCGTTAAGATACATTGTAGTAGAAGATCCACCGTCAAGGTTACAAGCATTAACCGCACCGTAGTCAAGCATTATATCCATAAGATCTCTGTATGTGCAGCCCACACTATGAGCCTGACGACCGTCAATAACAAGCATGAGTACCGCACCATCGGCACGCTGACCTATTGCAGTTCTGGGGTTAACACCACTGGTAAGATATTCGGGATCCATAGGATTACCGTTTATAATAAGAATAGGACCGAAGCTGACGCCGTCACGAATAGAAACATTCTGCACATCAGTAAGGCTGAAATAGCCGACATGCATAATACCATCTTTGTCGAAACCGACAAAACTGTCACCGCCGTATCCTTCATTGTAGCAGACACCGTCAACAATGGTAAGACCACGGGGAGAACCGCCGAGACCGGCACCGCCTTCATCTACAAACCCACCGCCGTTTATCCCGCCGATGGCATCATAACGCTCACACATTTCTTCAAGAGTTGCGCCGTAACCACCCATGGACTGAGGCATACCGACAAAAACCCTGCTTGGGTCAAGAACAGTAATCATATATCCCATGAAGTTTTTGCGTTTAATTTCATCAAGGATGTATCCGTCTCCGTCCTCATCCTCAGGATACTGGCTTTCAGCAGCTTCACCTTCGGCTGCTGTGGCCTCACCTTTGTTAGGTATATTTATAAGAGAAGTATCAACAACTTCATCTGTGACAACACTCTTCTTAGCTTTTATTTCATTTACTTCATCCTCAGAAAGGAAAACATTTGAAACAAAACCGAAGCGGCGTGTTTCAAGCATAGTCATAACAAAGGTTTCCTTCAAAGCAGGAGAAGGTCCTTTGACAAGTACATATTCGAGAGCAAGACCGCCCACACCGAACATAATACCGGTGGCAAGAATGAAACCGAATATACGGTCAATTACGGTCCAAACTTTTTTCCTTTTAATTTTTTTTCTCCTTGCAAGCTTCTGAGCCTCAAGCTCTTCAGGAGTAAGTTCTATTATTTCATCTTTTTTATTCTTCAAAATAGTAACCTCACTGTATTATTTCTTAATAAAATAAAGCATCAATAATCAAATACTGAGTTATTTTAACACAATCGGCCTATAATAACAAGTTTTAAATTTGAAAGTTAATAAATCTGTCACTATTACGCTAATTTGGTTAAATCAGGATGATTATAAAACCGGAATTGTATTAAATAAATAAAACAATGCTTAATAATTAGGGAAAGCGAACTATTTATAAAAAAGGAAATTGTTAAAATATAGCCTGTATAAGAAAAAATTAACTTTAACACCTTAATCAGCTCAAAAAAACTCCCCTGCCGAATGGCAGGGGAGCCAAGAGAGAAATTTAATTACTCGTTGATTGCGATAACAACACCAGAACCGACGGTACGGCCACCTTCGCGGATAGCGAAACGAAGACCAGCCTCGATTGCGATAGGAGTGATCAGCTCAACGTCCATGTCAACGTTATCGCCGGGCATGCACATCTCAACACCTTCGGGAAGAGTGATAACACCGGTAACGTCAGTGGTACGGAAGAAGAACTGAGGACGGTAGTTGTTGAAGAAAGGAGTATGACGTCCGCCTTCGTCCTTGTTCAGAACGTAGACCTGACCCTTGAACTTGGTATGGGGGTTAATGGTCTTGGGAGCAGCCAGAACCTGACCACGCTCAACGGACTTCTTGTCGATACCACGGAGCAGGCAGCCAACGTTGTCGCCAGCTTCAGCGTACTCCAGGGTCTTGTGGAACATTTCGGTACCGGTAACAGTGGTCTCGAGACGATCCTCACGCAGACCAACGATTTCTACCTTGTCGCCAACTTTGACAACACCGCGCTCAACACGACCGGTAACAACAGTACCACGACCGGAGATGGTGAAGACGTCCTCGATAGGCATAAGGAAGGGCTGGTCAGCCTTACGCTCAGGAGTGGGAATCCACTCGTCAACTGCATCCATCAGCTCCTTGATGCAAGCATACTCGGGAGCGTTAGGATCGGTGGACTCGGAAACCAGAGCGTTCAGAGCGGAACCGCGGATGATAGGAGTATCATCGCCGGGGAAGCCGTAGCTGTCGAGCAGCTCACGGATTTCCATCTCAACCAGCTCCAAGAGCTCTTCGTCGTCAACCTGGTCGCACTTGTTAAGGAAAACAAGAACAGAAGGAACGTTAACCTGACGAGCGAGCAGGAGGTGCTCCTTGGTCTGAGCCATAGGACCATCAGAAGCAGCAATAACAAGGATAGCGCCGTCCATCTGAGCAGCACCGGTGATCATGTTCTTGATGTAGTCAGCATGGCCCGGGCAGTCAACGTGAGCGTAGTGACGCTTTTCGGTCTCATACTCAACGTGAGAGGTGTTGATTGTGATACCACGCTCTCTCTCTTCAGGAGCCTTATCGATGTTGGAGTAATCGGTGTAGTCTGCCTGACCGAGCATTGCAAGATACTTGGTGATAGCAGCAGTAGTGGTGGTCTTACCGTGGTCGATATGACCGATGGTGCCGATGTTTACATGGGGCTTGGATCTGTTGAACATCTGTTTAGCCATTAGAATATCCTCCTAATTAAGAATAATTTACATTTGCAATTAGTGAAAACCTTAGTGATTATTTCTTATTCACAAGGGCTTCCTGTAAGTTTTTAGGCAGCTCGACGAAGTGGCTGGGCTCCATAGAATAGGTTGCACGGCCCTGAGTCTTGCTGCGGAGGTCGGTTGCGTAACCAAACATAGTGGAAAGAGGAACGTTGCTCTCAATGATAGCACCGCCGTTTTCAATAGTGGTTCCGGCAATCTGACCACGTCTGGAGTTAATATCGCCCATAACATCACCCATGTACTCATCGGGTGCGGTGACAGTCACCTTCATTATAGGCTCAAGCAGGGTAGGCTCTGCCTTCTGGCAGGCTTCCTTAAATGCCATACTACCGCAAATCTTAAAGGCCATCTCAGAAGAGTCGACCTCGTGGAAAGAACCGTCAAGCAGGGTAGCCTTAACATCAACAACCTCATAACCGGCAACAACACCGGAAAGCATTGCGCCCTGGATACCCTGATCGACACAGGGAATGAACTCCTTGGGGATAGCGCCGCCGGTAATCTTATTGATGAACTCGTAACCCTTACCGGGCTCGTTGGGCTCGATCATAAGTTTAACGTGTGCGAACTGTCCCTTACCACCAGTCTGACGTGCGTATCTGGTGTCGACCGTTGCGGCTTTCTTAATGGTCTCCTTGTAAGAAACCTGAGGTTTACCAACGTTGGCCTCGACCTTAAACTCACGAAGCAGTCTGTCCACGATGATTTCCAGATGGAGCTCACCCATACCAGCTATTATAGTCTGACCGGTCTCTTCATCGGTGTAAGTCTTGAAGGTCGGGTCTTCCTCAGCAAGCTTCATGAGAGCGATACCCATCTTTTCCTGACCTGCTTTAGTCTTAGGCTCGATAGCCACGCGAATAACAGGCTCGGGGAATTCCATGGATTCAAGGATAACAGGATTTTTTTCATCGCAGAGAGTATCACCTGTGGTGGTGTTCTTGAGACCGACTGCTGCGGCGATATCGCCGGAGTAAACTTTCTCAATATCCTCTCTGTGGTTGGCGTGCATCTGAAGGATACGACCGATTCTTTCCTTTTGACCCTTGGTAGAGTTCAGAACAGACTTACCGGTCTCAAGAGTACCGGAGTATACACGGAAGAAGCCCAGTTTACCAACATAGGGGTCTGCCATGATCTTGAAAGCAAGAGCGGAGAAGGGAGCGTCATCGTCTGCTTCTCTGGTCTCGGTCTCTTCAGTCTTGGGATTAACACCCTCGATAGCGGGAACATCCAGCGGGGAGGGCATGTAATCTACGATTGCATCCAGAAGTTTCTGTACGCCTTTATTTTTATAAGAAGTACCGCAGACAACAGGAACCATCTTAACTGCAACTGTGGCCTTTCTTATAGCTGCGCGGATTTTGTCAGAGCTGATTTCTTCGCCTTCGAGGTACTGTTCAAGTATCTCATCGTCGAAGTCGGATACTGCTTCGATCATCTTTGCACGGTACTCTTCGGCAAGATCACGCATGTCTTCGGGGATTTCCTCAATACGCATATCAACACCAAGGTCATCATAGAACATGATGGCGTGCATATCGATCAGATCGATAATACCCTTAAAGTTTTCTTCCTTGCCAATAGGCAGCTGAATGGGAACAGCGTTGCACTTAAGTCTGTCATGAACCATGTTGAGAACATGATAGAAGTCAGCACCCAGGATATCCATCTTGTTGACGTATATCATACGGGGAACTTTGTAGTGGTCAGCCTGTCTCCAAACAGTCTCGGACTGAGGCTCAACACCGCCCTTAGCGCACAGGACAGTAACACAGCCGTCAAGAACTCTCAGAGAGCGCTCAACTTCAGCGGTGAAGTCCACGTGGCCCGGGGTATCGATGATGTTGATACGATGATCATGCCAGAAGCAAGTGGTAGCAGCGGAGGTAATAGTAATACCTCTCTCCTGCTCCTGCTTCATCCAGTCCATGGTAGCAGTACCCTCATGGGTCTCACCTATTTTGTAGTTAACACCGGTGTAGAACAGAATACGCTCAGTGGTAGTGGTCTTACCGGCATCGATGTGAGCCATGATACCAATATTTCTAGTTTTTTCAAGTGAAATTTTTCTAGGCATGTAATACTACTCCCGATCAAATTACCATCTGAAATGTGCGAAAGCCTTGTTGGCTTCGGCATTCTTATGCATGTCTTCGCGCTTCTTAACAGCTGCGCCGACATTGTTGCATGCGTCCATAATTTCGCCTGCGAGACGCTCTTTCATGGTCTTCTCGCTGCGCTTGCGAGAATACTCAACAAGCCAACGGAGAGCCAGAGTCTGGCGACGAGCAGGGCGAACTTCGATAGGCACCTGGTAGGTAGCACCGCCGACACGGCGAGCCTTAACCTCAAGTGCGGGCATAACATTGTTCATAGCTTCGGTGAAGGCGTCAAGGGGCTCCTTGCCGGTCTTCTCCTTGATGATGTCAAAAGCGTCGTACACGACCTTCTGAGCAACACCCTTTTTGCCGTCCAGCATAACGCCGTTGATGAGCTTGGTCACCAGGACGCTGTTGTACATAGGATCGGGCAAAATTTCTCTCTTGGGAACATTACCTCTTCTGGGCACGTTGCTTCCCTCCTTCATTATAAAATGGGATCAAAGGTACTCGAACATCTTAATTGATGTCCGCTGCGCCCCGAGGTTTATCATATATAGATAAACGACAGGGCAAAATTGCCGCTGCGCGTGAATTACTTCTTCTTTGCAGCTTTAGGTCTCTTTGCGCCGTACTTGGAACGACCCTGCATACGGCCGTTAACACCCTGTGCATCAAGTGCACCACGAATGATATGGTAACGGACACCAGGAAGGTCCTTAACACGACCGCCGCGAATCATAACAACAGAGTGCTCCTGAAGGTTATGACCGATACCGGGGATGTAAGCGGTTACTTCGTAACCGTTAGTCAGGCGGACACGGGCGATCTTACGCAGAGCGGAGTTAGGCTTCTTAGGAGTAGAGGTACGGACTGCGGTGCAGACACCTCTCTTCTGAGGGGAGCTCAAATCGGTCTCCTTATTCTTAAGAGTGTTCAGACCATGCTGCATAGCAGGGGATGTGGACTGATAAGTGACCTTCTCTCTGCCCTTTCTCACCAGCTGGTTAAAAGTAGGCATTTTCTTCCTCCTTTCTTGGGTAAATATCATATAAAAAGCCTTGAATATTCAGGGTTTTTTATCAATTTTACACAATGAGCTTATGGCTTATAACTATAAGCTCACGCAATTTCTGATTTTAGCATAATATACAATTTTAGTCAAGAATTTTTGTCAAATTATTTTTGATTTTTTTATTCTTTTTTCTTAAAAACTGCCGCTCCTTCGGGGAACGGCAGTCTTTAACACTTATTATGCCTGTCTAATCAGAGGGCATTCGACTTGTTTGCAAGGGAAGTCAGGTCAACCTGCTCCTCTGCTGCTTCTGCGGTGACGGTATTTTCGGCTTTTTCATCGAAGTCACGGTAGCAGGTAAGGCCTGAACCGGCAGGGATGAGCTTACCGATAATAACGTTCTCCTTAAGACCGACCAGATGGTCAACCTTGCCCTTGATAGCAGCATCGGTAAGAACCTTAGTGGTCTCCTGGAAGGATGCGGCAGACAGGAAGCTCTCGGTTGCAAGAGATGCCTTGGTAATACCCATAAGAAGCTGGGTGTAGGTTGCCTTCTTAAGACCTGCCTCACCGTTGGCGGTTCTCTCGTCAATAAGCTTGTTTGCATCCTTGATCTGGGAAATATCAACGGTTGCGCCGGAGAGCAGATCGGTATCACCGGCCTCCTCAACTCTAACCTTACGCATCATCTGACGTACAATGACTTCAATGTGCTTGTCGTTGATATCAACACCCTGCTGACGGTAAACCTTCTGGATTTCGCTGGTGATGTAGCTGCGAACACCCTGACGGCCGAACTCGTCATCATCTATGCCGCGGATACGGAGTACGTCATGGGGATTAAGAGCACCGGAAGTGAGCTCCTGACCTCTGTCAACGTGGTCACCGTTATGAACAAGGATACCTGCGGAGTGAGGTACATTATATACAATGACTTCTCCGTCTTTATCGCTTGTAAGCTTAATAGCGTACATAACGCCCTTCTTTGCTTCCTCAATGGCAACATTACCGGAAGCCTCAGCCAGATAAGCCATCTTCTTAGGCTTACGTGCTTCAAACAGTTCTTCAACTCGAGGAAGACCCTGAGTAATATCGTCACCTGCAACACCACCGGTATGGAAGGTACGCATTGTAAGCTGAGTACCGGGCTCACCGATGGACTGAGCAGCGATAACACCGACAGCCTCACCTGCATTAACCGGCTTGCCAAGAGCAAGGTTCATACCGTAGCACTTTGCACATACACCGGTTCTTGCCTCACAGGTAAGAACGCTTCTGATGAATGCTTTGTGGATGCCGTGTGCTTCCATAACGTCAGCATCTTCGGGCATAAGCATATGATTGGTATCGAAGAGGACCTCGCCGGTCTTGGGATCGACGATATCGGCTGCAGGGAAGCGGCCGTGGATTGCAGTGCCGAAGCTCTCAACCATCTGGCCTCTGTCGTAGACAGCGCCTGCCCATACACCCTCGGTAGTGCCGCAGTCTTTCTCACGGATAATAACATCCTGACATACGTCAACCATACGTCTGGTAAGGTAACCGGAGTCTGCGGTACGAAGAGCGGTATCAGCCATACCCTTTCTAGCACCTCTGGTGGAAATGAAGTATTCCAACACAGAAAGACCTTCACGGAAGTTTGACTTAACAGGAATTTCGATGGTCTTACCGGCGGTGTTAGCCATCAGACCACGCATACCTGCCAGCTGACGGATCTGCTTCATGGAGCCTCGAGCACCGGAGTTTGCCATCATGTAGATGGGGTTATACTCGTCAAGGCAGTTCTGAAGTGCATCTGTAACTTCCTTAGTTGTCTTTTCCCACTCGGAAACAACCAGTCTGTAACGCTCATCATCGGTGATGAAGCCGCGCTTGTACTGACGTTCAATGCGAACAGTCTCCTGCTCAGTGGCGTGTATGAGTTCATCCTTATCGGAAGGAACGGTCATATCTGCAACAGATATAGTAATTGCAGCTTTGGTGGAGTATTTATAGCCCATGGATTTAATGCTGTCAAGAACTTCAGCAGAAATGGTAAATCCATGTCTCTTTATGCAGCGGTCGATAATATCGCCCAGCTGCTTTTTACCAACCTGGAATCCAATCTCATGGTCAAAATCATGTTCGGGATCAGTGCGGTCAACATAGCCCAGATCCTGAGGAATAGGCTCGTTGAAAATAATACGTCCAACAGTGGTGGTGATAATCTTCTTAACCTCAACACCGTCAACAGTCTTTGACACTCTGAGTCTGATAGGAGCATGAAGTCCAACATAACCCTCATTGTATGCCATTAAAGCTTCGTTGGCATCACGGTACATAAGAACGGGCTTATAGGTAGCGGGTTTAGTGCCGTCTTCCTTAGCTTTCAGGTTAGCGGCATAAATGTCGTCGCCGGAAGTAAGCTCGCCGGCAGTAAGACCGGTATCACCGGGATCATCAACGACAAGATTTTCTGCACCCTTTTCGGCAGAGCCGATGCGTAACATAGTCAGGTAATAGGAGCCGAGAATCATATCCTGAGTAGGAACGGTAACAGGGTGACCGTCCTGAGGACGGAGCAGGTTGTTAGCAGAAAGCATCAGAATTCTTGCTTCTGCCTGAGCCTCTGCGGACAGAGGAAGGTGGATAGCCATCTGGTCCCCATCGAAGTCTGCGTTGTATGCAGTACATACCAGGGGGTGCAGTCTCAGAGCACGGCCTTCAACAAGGACAGGCTCGAATGCCTGAATACCGAGTCTATGCAGTGTAGGCGCACGGTTAAGGAGAACGGGATGCTCTTTAATAACATCCTCCAGTGCGTCCCAAACCTCAGTCTTCTGCTTATCAACCATCTTCTTAGCGGACTTGATGTTGTTTGCAGCGCCGTCCTCAACCAGCTTCTTCATAACAAAGGGGCGGAACAGCTCGATAGCCATTTCCTTAGGAACACCGCACTGGTAAATCTTAAGGTCAGGACCGACAACAATAACAGAACGGCCGGAGTAGTCAACACGCTTACCAAGCAGGTTCTGACGGAAACGTCCCTGCTTACCTTTAAGCATATCACTCAGGGACTTAAGAGCTCTGGAGTTTGCACCGGTAACGGCTCTGCCGCGGCGGCCGTTATCAATCAGTGCGTCAACCGCTTCCTGAAGCATACGCTTTTCGTTTCTGACAATGATGTCAGGAGCGTTAAGCTGCATCAGTCTCTTAAGACGGTTGTTACGGTTAATAACCCTGCGGTACAGGTCATTCAGGTCGGAAGTAGCGAATCTGCCGCCGTCCAGCTGAACCATAGGACGGATTTCAGGAGGAATAACAGGCAGAACGTCGATGATCATCCACTCAGGGCGGTTGCCGCTCTGACGGAATGCCTCAACAACCTCAAGGCGCTTAACAAGCTTTGCCTTTTTCTGACCGCTGGCGGTCTTGAGCTCCTCACGTAGCTCAACTGCCAGCTTTTCGCAGTCTATCTGGCTGAGAAGTTCTTTAATGGCCTCAGCACCCATGCCGGCCTTAAAGTCATCCTCATACTTTTCGCGCATTTCACGATACTCACGCTCGTTGAGTATTTGGCACTTTTCCAGAGGGGTGTAACCGGGATCGGTTACTATATAGTTTGCAAAGTACAGTACCTTCTCCAGAGTTCTGGGAGTAAGGTCAAGCATAAGACCCATGCGGCTGGGTATGCCCTTGAAGTACCAGATATGGCTGACGGGAGCTGCAAGCTCAATGTGGCCCATACGCTCACGACGAACCTTGCTCTTGGTGACTTCAACACCGCAGCGATCGCATATTTTGCCTTTATATCTAATCTTTTTGTACTTTCCGCAGTGGCATTCCCAGTCCTTTGTAGGTCCGAAAATACGTTCGCAGAAAAGTCCGTCTCTCTCGGGCTTGAGAGTTCTGTAATTGATTGTCTCAGGCTTTTTAACTTCGCCGTAGGACCAACTACGAATCATCTCAGGGGAGGCTATACCAATCTTAATAGCGTCAAAAGGTGCGTAGCTCATTAATCGTCCTCCTCTTCATTATCCATTTCATAGGAATCATCTTCATCCTCGGGAATATCCTCGATGGTGTAACCCTCGGCTTCAATCTCACTCTCGTCAGCCTCGTACATCTCATCTCTCATATTGGGGATGAAATCATCGTCATCGTCTTCCTTGAGTTCGATTTCATTGCCGTCCTTGTCCAGAACCTTGATGTCAAGGCACAGGGACTGGAGTTCCTTAACCAGAACCTTGAAGGATTCGGGAACACCTGGTTCGGGGATGTTGTTGCCCTTTACGATAGCTTCATAGGTCTTGACACGTCCGGTAACATCGTCGGACTTAACAGTCAGGATCTCCTGCAGGGTGTATGCTGCACCGTAAGCTTCCAAAGCCCAAACTTCCATTTCACCGAAACGCTGGCCGCCGAACTGAGCTTTACCACCCAAAGGCTGCTGAGTAACAAGGCTGTAAGGGCCGGTGGAACGGGCATGAATCTTATCGTCAACCAGATGGTGGAGCTTAAGGAAGTAAACCCAGCCAACGGTAACGTCATTATCGAATTTTTCACCGGTACGGCCGTCATACATGACGCTCTTACCGTCTTCACGGAGGCCTGCCTCACGGAGGGTCTCACGAATTGTGGTTTCATTTGCGCCGTTAAAGACAGGAGTTGCAACCTTCCAGCCAAGGGCCTGAGCTGCATAGCCGAGGTGAACCTCAAGAACCTGTCCTATATTCATTCGGGAAGGAACACCCAGGGGGTTCAGGACTATATCCAGAGGAGTACCGTCGGGCAGGTAAGGCATATCCTCTCTGGGGAGGATGCGGGAAACAACACCCTTGTTACCGTGACGGCCTGCCATCTTATCGCCCACAGAGATCTTTCTTTTCTGTGCGATGTAGACTCTTACGACCTGATTTACGCCGGGGTTCATTTCATCGCCGTTTTCGCGGGTGAATACCTTGACGTCAACGATTATACCGCATTCGCCGTGGGGAACCTTCAGCGAAGTATCTCTGACTTCTCTTGCCTTCTCACCGAATATTGCACGGAGCAGACGCTCTTCAGCGGTAAGATCGGTCTCTCCCTTGGGAGTAACCTTACCTACCAGAATGTCGCCGGCGTTGACTTCTGCGCCGACCATGATGATACCGCGCTCATCAAGGAACTTGAGGGCATCTTCACCTACACCGGGGATGTCGCGGGTGATTTCCTCAGGTCCGAGCTTGGTGTCTCTGGCGTCGCACTCGTACTCTTCTATATGAATGGAAGTAAATACATCTTCCATAACCAGTCTCTCGTTAAGCAGGATAGCGTCTTCGTAGTTGTAGCCTTCCCAGTTCATATAACCGACAAGGATGTTCTTACCAAGAGCAATCTCACCCTGAGAGGTGCTGGAACCGTCAGCCAGAACATCGCCCTTATTGATTCTGTCACCGGCGTTTACGATAGGACGCTGGTTAAGGCAGGTCCCCTGGTTGGAACGGGAGAACTTAATAAGCTTATAATCCTTAACACGACCGGAATCGTATCTCACAGTAACGTAGTTTGCATCGACTCTGGTAACAAGGCCGTCTTCCTCTGCAACTACACATACACCGGAGTCAACAGCGCACTTGTGCTCAATACCGGTAGCAACGATAGGAGCCTGAGTGGTGAGAAGAGGAACTGCCTGACGCTGCATGTTAGCACCCATCAGAGCACGGTTAGCGTCATCGTTTTCAAGGAAGGGGATCATAGCGGTAGCTATGGAAACCATCATCTTGGGGCTGACGTCCACGTAGTCAACTTCTTCGCGGTTAACTTCAATGGTATCGTTGCGGTGGCGACAGGTGATACGCTTGTTGACGAAAACTCCGTTTTCATCAACAGGCTCAGCTGCCTGAGCAACAACAAACTCATCTTCCTGATCGGCTGTCATGTACTCAACCTCGTCAGTAACGCGGCAGGTACCCTTTTCAACCTTTCTGTAAGGAGCAACAAGGAATCCGTACTCATTGGCTCTTGCATAGGATGCAAGGTAGGAGATCAGACCGATGTTAGGACCTTCAGGAGTTTCGATAGGACAGAGACGTCCGTAATGACTGTAATGAACGTCTCGGACATCGAAGGAAGCTCTCTCTCTTGACAGGCCGCCGGGACCCAGAGCGGACATACGGCGCTTATGAGTAAGTTCGGACAGGGGGTTTGTCTGGTCCATGAACTGGCTCAGAGGGGAGGAACCGAAGAACTCCTTGATAGCAGCGGTAACAGGACGGATGTTTATAAGGCTCTGGGGAGTGACAATGTCCATATCCTGCAGAGTCATACGCTCTCTGATAACTCTCTCCATACGGCTGAAGCCTATGCGGAACTGGTTCTGCAGAAGCTCACCTACACAGCGGACACGGCGGTTACCCAGATGGTCGATGTCATCTGCGCTGCCGATGCCGTAAGCAAGGGCGTTGAGGTAGTTAACGGAAGCGAATATATCATCGTTAACGATGTGTTTAGGAATAAGAACGTCGATGTTCTCGCGGATAGCGTCCTTAAGAGCTTCGCCCTCGTAGCGCTCGCACAGCTGCTGCATAACAATGCCGCGAACCTTTTCCTTAATCTCCAGCTCTTCCAGCTCTTCGTCAGTGAGGTCAACATACTTTCTTATATCGACCATACCGTTGGAGAATACGCGAACCTTCTTGTCGTCAACAAGCAGGTTTACGGCAACTACGCCGGAATCTGCGATAACCTTGGACTTTTCTCTGGTGATGACCTCGCCTTCCTCAGCGATAATCTCACCGGTGAAGGGGTCTGCAACAGGCTCAGCAAGGGTGAAGCCTGCGATGCGGGGGAAGAGGGACAGCTTCTTGTTGAACTTGTAGCGTCCGACGTTTGAAATCTCGTAGCGGCGGCGGTCATAGAACAGACCGTCCAGCAGAGTCTCAGCGGATTCCACAGTGGGGGGATCGCCGGGACGGAGCTTTCTGTAAACCTCGATAAGGCACTCGTCGCGGTTAGCGGTGGTATCCTTGTCGAGAGTGGAGACGATACGCTCATCCTCACCGAATACTTCTTTAATTCTTTCGTTGGTAACAACACCTACATAGGGGTCGGATACGCAGGAAAGCCAGGTTGAAGGACGGTTTTCATCGTAAGCGCCCATGGCCTTAAGGAACCAGGTAATGGGGAGCTTGCGGTTTTTATCTATGCGAACGTTAAAGACGTCATTTGCGTCAGTCTCGTACTCCAGCCATGCACCGTGATAAGGAATAACAGTGGCGGAGTAGATATTCATCATGGACTTATCAAGGTCCTTGCCGAAGTATACACCGGGGGAACGAACAATCTGGGAAACAATAACACGCTCGGCACCGTTAATAACGAAAGTACCGCCGTCAGTCATAATGGGGAAATCTCCCATGAAGATTTCCTGCTCTTTTATCTCCTCAGTCTCCTTGTTGCGAAGTCTTACCCTTACCTTTAAGGGAGCAGCATATGTGGCATCTCGTGCCTTGCACTCCTCTTCACTGTACTTGGGCTCTTCATTCATGGAGTAGTCGATAAAGCTCAGCTCCAGATTACCGGTATAGTCGGTTACGGAGTCTACATCTCTGAAAACCTCATGCAGTCCTGTCTCAAGAAACCACTTGTATGAACTCTTCTGGATCTCCAGAAGGTTAGGCATTTCCATGATTTCCGGGACGCGGGCAAAGCTCTTTCGCAGGGTCTTGCCGTACATAACGTCTTTTGGCATTGGCGCACTCTCCTTCTCTCATTTGTAAACACCCGGCCCAGTTGTTAAAGCTTATGGCCGTTGTGTTGAATTTACTTTGTCATAATGCTATACTAAACACAGTAAAAGACTGGGGTAATAGCCCTGTCCCTGCATATGTATCAAGCTATTCTACCACCATACTAAAGAATAAGTCAAGGAATTTTTAAAATATTTCAAAAATTTTGGCGGGGGTGTCAAGCCCCGGCCTATTTTTTTATTCTTTTTCCGAATTGACTTGAATTTCAGGAGGAAAAAATGGGATTTACGGTGTTTGTGCTTTTAACGGCTGAGGCTCTTTTTGCATTATGGCTTTTAAACCGTGAAGGACTGCTGAAAAAATACTCATATTTTGTTACTGCTCTTATCCTTATAGCCCTGGCATTTCTGCTGAGAGCCTTTGTACTTCCATACAAGACGCTGGACTATCAGGATTTTCTAAGCCGCTGGGTTGAGTTTTTTAGGGTCAACGGCGGATTTAAGGCTATGGGTAAGCCGGTGGGCAATTATAATGTACCTTATCTTTATTTTCTTGCGCTATTCTCCTATATCCCCGTAAACGACCTTTATCTTATAAAGCTTCTCAGCATTTTATTTGATGTGCTGCTTGCATATGGTGTTATGAAGCTTCTGTCCCTCTTTAAAAAGTCTCCCGCAGCTCTTATTGCGGCCTTTATAAGTGTGCTTTATCTGCCTACCGTCTTTTTAAACGGTGCCGTTTGGGGCCAGTGCGACAGTATATATGCAGCTCTGGCGCTTTTAGGCATATACTGTGCCCTTACCGACAGGCCTTGTCTTTCCATGGCGCTTGCTGCTCTTTCCTTCGGTTTCAAGCTTCAGGCGGTTTTCATTCTGCCGGTTTACGCCGTACTGTGGTTTATGGGCAAGTTTAACCGGAAGCATTTTCTGCTCTTCCCTTTAACTTATATAGTGCTGGTTCTGCCTGCCGTTATTATGGGAAGACCTTTTATAGAGACCATAACCTTGTATTTTAATCAGACCGGCAGTATAGGCTCAGGGCTAAATTACAGCTCCCCTTCCGTTTTTGCAATTCTGACGGGAATCAAAAATGAAGCTCTGGCTTCAAAGCTCGGAATTGCCGCAGCATTTATTTTCATGCTTACGGTTCTCGGCCTTGCACTGTGGAAAAGAAAAAATCTCAGCCGCAGCTCTGTGATGTGGGCGGCTCTCCTTTTCACTCTGGGAATTCCCTTTCTTCTTCCCCACATGCACGAGCGCTACTTTTTTGCCGCCGACATTATGTGCCTGCTTTTGTCCTTTGCCGTGCCGGAGCTTGCAGGAGCCGCTGTCCTCTGTCAGTTTGCTTCACTGCTGGGTTACCACGCATATTTAAAAAGAGCTTATCTTTTAACTCTTAACTACGGCGCTTGGGCCATATTTTTACTGCTGATAATTGCCTGTGTTTTCTACGTTTTCAGCCTCTCGAAAAAAATTAAAAAAATATGAAAAAAAGTGTTGACTTTTTTCCTTATTCTGCTATAATCAATTGTGCCTTAAATGTGGCGCCGCCAAGTGGTGCAAGCGGCTTTAAATGGAGCCGAAGCACCGGCGAGATAAGCGAGAGTGCTGGAACAGGTAGACAGGCACGTTTGAGGGGCGTGTGACAACCGTCGTGGGAGTTCGATTCTCCTCTCTCGCACCAGAAGGTCAAGGACTTCGGTTCTTGACTTTTTTCTTTTTTATTTTCAGAAATTCAAAATTTTTCAATTAAGATTTTTTATCAAAAAATATTTTCTTCCGAAAATTTTTCTCAAAGAAAATTTTTTAAAAAAATCAGATGCCGGAGAGCTTTTCTCCGGCATTTTTTGCTTAATGGCACTTTTTGCAATATAATTAGCAGTAACGCCTATTCAAAATGGCATTTAATTTAAATATAATATAATGGCTGTTTGATGTGAGGTGTTTTCAGCATGAAAATTTTAATACAGAACGGTCTTGTTATTGACCCCGAAAATTCGATATGCTCCAGACGGAGCCTTTATCTGGAAGACGGCAAGGTTGCCGCCATGCCGGAGGGTGAAGTAAACGCCGATATGGTAATCGACGCTGAAAATAAAATCGTATGCCCCGGATTTATAGATATACATATGCACGAAGATGCTCTCAACCCTGACGGAAGCCTTTATGCAGACGATGACAAAGCAATCCTCGCCTGCATGCTTCGCATGGGCGTTACCACCGCCGTGGGCGGTAATTGCGGTGAAAATGTTTGCAACCCCGCAGATTATATGGATATAGCCGACAGAGAGGGTACTTATACAAATATTGCCATGCTGGCAGGCCACCAGTATTTCCGTCAGGAATCCGGCTGCACCGATGATTACGGCCCCGCCACCGAAGATCAGATTCGGAAATGCGCCGATGCAATGGAAGATGCCCTTAAGAGAGGCTGTGCCGGTATTTCCTACGGTATAAGATACGTTCCCGGCATGGATGCTCAGGAGCTTATAAAGACCGCTGAAGGCGCTAAGAAGCAGGGCAAAATGGTTGCCGCCCATATAAGAGATGATGCCTCCGCCGTTTTCGGCGCTGCAAGAGAATTTCTCGATGCAGGACTTAAGCTCAATGTTCCCATTCAGGTTTCCCACATAGGCAGCATGGCAGGTTTCGGACAGATGGAAGAATTTCTCTCCCTTATAGATGATTACAGAAAAAAAGATTCCCGCATTTTCTGCGACTGCTATCCCTATGACGCTTTCTCCACCGGTCTCGGCTCCGCCACCTATGACGACGGCTGGATGGACAGATACAACTGTTCTTACGACGTTGTAGAGCTTGCAGACGGGAAATATAAAGGACAGCACTGCACCAAAGAAATTTTCGACGAGGTTCGCCGGGATGCCCCCCAGTGCAGAACTATCTGCTATGTTATGGAGCAGGAACAGGTTGACCTTGCCTACACCCACCCCGCAGTTATGGTGGGAAGTGACGGTGTAATGAGCATGGGAGCCGGTCACCCCCGAGCAGCCGGAGCATTTCCCCGCTTCATTAACCGCTACGTAAACGGCGGAAAGCTTTCAATGTATGATGCCGTAAACCGTATGACCGCCATGCCCGCAAAACAGCTTGGGCTTAAAAGCAAAGGAAACCTCACCATAGGCTCTGATGCCGATGTGATTATATTTGATTCCGAAACTATTAAAGACCTTTCCACCTTTGAAAATCCCATTACCCCGCCGGTTGGAATTGACTATGTGATAGCAAACGGAACTCCTGCCGTTAAAGACGGCAGAATAATAAACGGCAAAGCCGGAAAATCCGCCCGTGTATATTAAAGGAGAATTTTTATGACCAAGCCTGCTAAATCAGAAAACCTTAACGATAAGAAAAAGAAATTCAAAATGCCCGACACATGGATTGTGGTTTTTGCAATGGTGGTTATAGCCGCCATTTTAAGCTGGATCGTTCCCGCCGGTACATATGAATATAAACAGGTGGATATTAACGGCACCGTACGAAATATAGCCATAGACGGCTCCTACCACGTTATAGATAAGGCCGACACCAAGCCCACCGGATTTTTAGGACTGTTCTCCGCTCTCTACACCGGCTGTGTTGAGGCAGGCAGTACCATATTTCTGATTTTATGCTGCTGCGCCAGCTTCCGCATTATGGTTCGCACCGGTGCAATCCACGCCGGAATAGGTTCCATATTGAAAAAGCTCGGCAACAAGGGCATGATTTTGGCCGTAGTTTTAATGGTAGTTTTCGGTATCTGCGGCTCCATGTTCGGCATGATAAGCGAGCTTTTTGGCTTCTATCCTTTAATGGTAGGTCTCGGAGTCGCCCTTGGCTATGACCCTTTATTCGGTTTTGCGATTTTGTGTCTGGGCGATTACATAGGCTTTACCGCCGGTACTCTGAATCCCTATAATGTGGCAGTTTCTCAGGGTATAGCCGAGGTCCCCATATATTCAAACCAGCCCTACCGTTGGTTCAGCTTTGTTGTCCTCATGAGCATTTCCATTATTTATCTTGTGCGCTACGGCAAAAAGGTAAAAAAAGATCCCACTATCTCCCCTGTTTACGGCCGTCCCTGCGTCCACAGCTTCAGTGACGGAGATCTGGACAAATATAAAATGGACTGGAGATATATTCTGGTTCTTCTCGACATGTTTATTGCCATAGCAATTTTAATGGTCGGCCTGATGAAATACAGCTGGGGCAACACTCAGCTCTGCGGACTGTTCATCATAATGTCCATAGCCGCCGCCCTTATCTGCGGCTGGAACAGTCAGAAATATGTAGATGAATTTGTAGAAGGTGTTAAAGGCATGATCTGGGGCGCGCTGATTGCCGGTCTTTCAAGAGCAATCCTTGTTGTTATGAATAACGCCCAGATTACCGACACTATCATTCACGCTCTGGCAGAGCTTTTAAAGAAGGCTCCCGCCTCCATTTCCGCCCAGCTCATTCTTTTAGTCCAGACCCTTATTAACCTTCCCATTTCCTCTGCTACCGGTCAGGCAGCCGTTACAATGCCTATTATGGCTCCTTTGGCTGACGCACTGAACGTTACCCGTGACACCGCATGTCTTGCCTTCCAGCTCGGTGACGGCCTTACAAACCTGCTCTGGCCCACCAGCAACGTGGTTATAGTCTGCGGTCTTGCAGACATTCCCTATGAAAAATGGGTTAAATGGTTCCTGCCCCTCTTCTTCATCCTGCTTATTGCACAGATGATATTGGTCGGCGGAGCCGTGGCAATCGGACTTTAAAACAATAATTCACAGTAAAAAAAGCCGCTGTCAGAGCTGTTCTGACGGCGGTTTTTTGCATAAGTTAATAAAATATTTCTGTCCCTTGACAGCTTTACAGGCAGGGCTTATAATATTATCGACATATGTCGGATTGAAAAGAGGTGAGCAGGATGTCCAGACCCCAAAAATGCCGCCGTATCTGCGCCGAGCCGCGGTTTACGGAGTTTGCTCCCCAAGGCGCCGAAAATGCCCGCTCAATCGTTTTAAGCATTGATGAATACGAAGTTTTCCGTCTGGTGGATTACGAAAACAAAACCCACGAGGAATGTGCCAAGCAAATGGACATCTCCCGCACCACCGTCACGGAAATCTATGACAGTGCCAGAAAGAAAATTGCCAATTTTCTTGTAAACGGCCTTTCACTTAAAATTCAGGGCGGTAACTACCGTATATGCGACGGTTCCGCTGTCTGCTGCGGGTTAAGGTGCAAAGGTGATGCAAGCGCAGCTTCAAATGCAGCCGTACCCGAAGCGGTGGATAAGCCTGAGGGCGCTGTAAGAATTGCCATTGTATGTAAAGACGGTGAGGTTTTCCCCCACTTCGGTCAGTCGGAAAGCTTTATCCTTTACGATGTTAAGGACGGCGTACTGTTACAGCAGAATGTTGTTAAGCTAAGCGGAGCCCAGAGAGGCGCTCTGCCGGATATTTTAAAGAGATTTCTGGTGGATAAGCTTATCTGCGGCGGAATAGGACCGGGCGCATTAAATGCCCTGGACACTCACGGCATAGAGGTTTTCACAGGAGCTTCAGGCAGTACGGAGCAGACCTTTAATAATTGGCTTAAAAGCTGTTTAAACTAAGATTACAGAGAAAAATATCGAAACTGCATTATATGGAGGTAGAAAAATGATAGTAGCATTACCTATGGATGAGGACAGGAAAAACATCTGCGTGTCTTTCGGCAGAGCACCTTTCTTCCTTTTTAAGAACACCGAAACCGGCGCAGAAGAGTTTGTTGTAAACCCCGGTGCAGAGGCTTCCGGCGGTGCCGGCGTTAAGGCAGCTCAGGCTGTTGTTGACGGCGGCTCCGACGCTCTCATCACTGTGCGCTGCGGTGAAAATGCCGCCGAGGTATTTAAGGCAGCAGATATTAAAATTTACAAGGCTGAGGGCACCGACGGGGCTGAAAACCTGAATGCTCTTGTCGAAGGCAAGCTCTCCGAGCTTACCAAATTCCACGCGGGCTACCATGGCATAGCATGAAAATAGCTGTATTAAGCGGCAAGGGCGGCACAGGTAAAACCTTTGTCTCCACTAACCTTGCCTTAGCTGCCGGAAAAGCCGCATATGTTGACTGCGACGTGGAGGAGCCTAACGGCAGACTGTTTTTAAAGCCCGAAAATATTGAAAGCACCTCCGTCAAGGTGAAAACTCCCCTTGTAAATCCCATGAAGTGCTCCGGCTGCCGCAAATGTGTGGACTTCTGCAAATTCCACGCCATGGCTTTTGTAAGAAACCACCCCATTATCTTCCCCGCAATCTGTCACTCCTGCGGCGGCTGCGCCCTTCTCTGCCCTGAAAACGCAATCAAGGAAACCGAGAGGGAAATCGGAGTTGTTGAAAAAGGCACCCACGGAGACACCTGCGTTATAACCGGCGTTATGAACCCCGGCGAAGAAAGCGGCGTTCCCATTATAAAAGAGGCTCTCCGCGAGGGCATAGCAGCTGAGGAAAACGTAATTATAGACTGCCCTCCCGGCAGTGCATGTGCAGTTATGGAAAGTGCTGCACTGTCCGATTACTGCGTAATAATCGCAGAGCCTACCGCCTTCGGTCTCCACAATTTCCGCATGGTTTATGAGCTGTCTCAGCTTATGGGCAAGCACTGCTGTGTGGTTATAAACAAGGCGTCCGAGCCTTACGCACCTCTGGAGGCTTTCTGTAAAGAGCATAATATTCCCATAGCATTAAGAATTCCTTATTCAGATGAGCTGGCATCAATCGGTGCAAAGGCAGATGCTGCCTCTGAGGCTAAGGAGGAATACAGAGAAATGTTTAAATCTCTTCTTTACTATATAAGCAGGGAGGCGGTCAAATGAAAAAGCTTCTTATTCTAAGCGGTAAGGGCGGCACAGGTAAAACCACCACCGCCGCTTCATTCATCCGCTTTTCACAGGCTCAGGCTTTTGCAGACTGTGATGTTGATGCCCCTAACCTGCACATAGTTTCAAAAATGACCGTTAAGCCGGATGTCACCGATTACTATGGCATGGAAAAAGCCGTAATCGACCCGAAAAAATGCCTCAACTGCGGCAAATGCGCTGCAAACTGCCGCTTTGACGCTGTAAGACACGCTGATGGTCACTGTGAGATTGATGAATTCGGATGTGAGGGCTGCGGCGTGTGCGCTGCAATATGCCCCGCAGATGCAATTTCCATGCAGTCTGATGCTGCCGGAAAGCTCAGTCTCTATAAAGATAAGCAGACCTTTGCAACGGCCGAGCTTAAAATGGGCCGCGGCAGCTCCGGAAAGCTTGTAAGCGAAGTAAAAAGCGTTATGAGCGACGCTGCACCCGACGCAGATTTAGCTATAATAGACGGCTCTCCCGGAATAGGCTGCCCTGTCATTGCCTCCGTAACAGGAGTTGACATGGCGCTTATCGTAACCGAGCCCAGCGCTTCCGGCTTATCGGACCTTAAAAGACTTCTCCACACCTCTGACATTCTTAGAGTAAAGGTGGCAGTCTGTGTCAACAAATATGACGCATGTCCCGAAAAGGCTGAGGAAATCAGAGCCTTCTGCAAGCAGGAAAACATCACCTTTGTAGGCTTTATGCCTTTTGACAAAAAAGCTTCTCAGGCCATAAATCAGGGTATGAGCGTTGCAGATGTTGACTGCCCGCTGCGAGATGCTTTAAGACAGATTTACGATAAAACAATGGCTCTATTGGAGGGCGAAAAATGAAGCTTGGAATAATCCGCTGTATACAGACCGAGGACTACTGCCCCGGCACAACCGACTTCAAGGTAATAAAAAACCGCAAAGGCGCTTTTGAAGGCGTGGAGGAAGATATTGAGCTTATAGGCTTTATAAACTGCGGCGGCTGCCCCGGTAAGAAAGCCGTTTTAAGAGCAAGAGAGCTTGTTAAGCGCGGAGCTGACACAATAGCTTTCGCCTCCTGCATTCAGAAAGGCACCCCTATCGGTTATCCCTGTCCCTTTGCAGAAAAGATGCGGGAGCTGGTTTCAAAAGAAGTGGGCGAAGATGTCCGCATTATCGACTACACCCACTGATTTAAGCTCTTTCTGGGCTTAAATCCGCAAATATTACAAATTTCCCTTGAACGGGAGTAATAAAAACGCTATTATGTGTTTATGAGAACATATAAAATATATTGATTTTCAAATTTTAAAGGAGTAATTCACCATGAAAATTGCTGTACCCTGTAACGGTTCTTCTATCTGGCCTCATTTCGGTCACTGCGAAAGCTTCATGCTTTTTAATGTTGAGGACAACAAGATTGTCGCCTCCGAGATCATTGCAAACCCCGGCCACAAGCCCGGTTTCCTGCCCAATTTCCTCGCTGACAAGGGCGCAGCCGTAATCATTGCAGGCGGTATGGGCGGCGGCGCTGTTGACATTTTCAACGAGCGCGGTGTTGAAGTTGTTGTCGGTGCTTCCGGCGACGCAAAGGCAGCTGTTGAAGCATACCTGAGAGGTGAGCTCCACACTACCGGTGAAGTCTGCCACAACCACGAGCACGCTGACGAGTGCGGCAAGCACTGATTAAAGCATATTTTTAATTTAAGGGGGAACTCATTATGGAACAGAAGTTCTACATCTGCAAGCATTGCGGCAATATTATTGCCATGGTAAAGGACGCCGGTGTGCCTGTTGTCTGCTGTGGTGAGAGAATGACCCAGCTCATTCCCGGTACCTCTGACGGCGCTGCTGAAAAGCATGTTCCTGTTTACGAAGTAAACGGAAATGTTGTCAACGTCACTGTCGGCGCTGTTGAGCACCCCATGCTGGAAAACCACTACATTGAGTGGATCTCCATTCAGACAAATTACGGCAACCAGAGAAAGACTTTAATGCCCGGTGAACCCCCCAAGGTAAGCTTTGCTCTCCTTGAAGGCGAGAAGGTTGAGGCTGTATATGCCTACTGCAATCTTCATGGTTTCTGGAAGGCCTAATTATTAAAGCGAACATAAGATAAAGCAAAAACACGGTACCGTCCCATTTGGAGGCTGTACCGTGTTTTTTATGCACTTTTAAATGTAGGTTTCAGGAGTCTGCGCCTGACGATTGCACCGTTTTATGGTCTTTGAGATTATCAATTTGTTATCGGGTGACATTTCTGCATCAATTTTCATATTTCCTGCTGTGCATTCGGATCAGTTCCTTATCCTCAAAATAGTTAATTCTCATTGCGGACTTTACTTCATCCAGAGTTTTTGCCGCAATAATTCGCGCCTGCACACTGCCCGCTTTCAGAATATCGTAAACTCCGGGAATATCCTTTTCGTATTCTTTACGTCTTTTTCTGATCGGTTCCAATTCTTCCTGATATATAGTATTAAACTTTCTTACAATTTCTTTTGTTTGCTCAAGCATGGGCAGCTGAGCTTCACCAACAGGAACGGTAGTTGCCTTGAATGCTGTAATATCAGCAGCTTGGCTGATGGGATAGCAAAGAAATCCTGCCGGTATACTGGCTTCAAAGTTTCTTAACTGAATTTCCGCCTTAACAGTTGGATTTCGATACAGGCGTGATACATCATATAGTAAAAGCTCAGTTCAGTCAATTCCGGAAGCTGGGACTGGATAAACAAAGTGGAAACAGCAGGATCAAGTCCAACAGATAAATAATCCAGTGCAACTTCAATAATATTCTGACGGATTTTTTCCGGATTATCGAAATTATCCGTCAAAGCCTGTGCATCAGCGATCATAATCAGAATTTTATCGTATTCACCCGAGTTTTGCAGTGCAACACGTCTCTTTAACGAACCGACATAATGTCCTAAATGAAGTCTTCCGGTAGGTCTGTCTCCTGTTAAAATGGTTTTTTCCATTTTGATACACTCCTTCTTAAATTACATGGTTTCTATCAAAGGAGTTTATAAAACAAAAACGCCCTTGACAGATCAATACTTCTGTCAAGGGCGAATCTAATAAAAATCCGCGGTGCCACCTTGATTCATAAATTTTTATCTATAAACAGCTTCAATATCTGCACCGCATTGCTTGCAGCGCCTTTTCTTATCTGGTCGCCGCAGCACCAGAGGGTAAGACCGTTATCGGAGGTAAAATCCTCACGGATTCTTCCGACCAATACAAGGTCCTGATTTCCGGTATCAAGAGGCGTGGGGTAGCTTCTGCCCTCGTAGTCCTCAATCAGCTTTACGCCGGGGTAGTTTCTGACAGCCTCCTTAGCCTCCTCAACGGAGATTTTCCGTTCGGTACGGACAGTAAGGGAAATGGAGTGAGAACGCATTACAGGCACTCTTACGCAGGTACAGGTAACTTTAAGCTCAGGATTGTGGAGCACTCTTCTGCCCTCGTTCTGCATCTTCATTTCCTCGTCGGTGTAGAGGTTAGGCAGGTAATCGCCTATGCAGGGAATAACGTTCATTGCTATCTGAGTGGGGAAAACCCTGCACTCCGGCTTTTCGCCGTTTGCAATAGCTTTGAGCTGGCTATCAAGCTCCACAAGGCCGTCCTGACCTGCGCCGGAAACTGCCTGATAGGTGCAGGCAACAATGGATTTTATGGGAGAGAGCCTTGCAATACCTGCAAGAGCCATAAAGCTTATGGTGGAAGAGCAGTTGGGGTTTGCAATTATACCCTGATTTTTAAAGGCATCCTCTCCGTTAATTTCAGGCACAACCAGAGGCACATTCTCGTCCATTCTGAATGCGGAGCTGTTGTCTATGTACACAGCACCGCTTTTTACGATTGCGGGAGCAAGCTGTTTGGACATGCCGTTTTTAACAGCGCCCAAAACAAAGTCCATGCCCTCGAAGCTTTCGTCCTTTGCCTCTTCTATGAGGATGTCCTCGCCTTTAAACTTAACATATCCGCCGGCGCTTCTGGCGCTTGCAAGGGGCAGGAGCTTTTCAACGGGAATATCGTATTCCTCCAGAACCTTGAGCATTTCTCTGCCTACTGCACCCGTTGCACCTAATATAGCAATTTTATACTTTTTCATGTTTATTCTCCCTTCATATTAACCCGTGAAGCCCTCGTACAGGACTTTTATAGCGGTTTCAAACTGTTCATTTTCAACGCCTACTATGATAGACAATTCATCTGCGCCCTGAGCGATAATGCGGATATTAACTCCGTTTTCACCCAAAGCCTTAAAAAGACGGCCGGAAGTACCGGGGCGGAAAGTCATTTTACGACCCACAGCCGCCACAAGGGCAAGGCCCTCCTGCATATAAACTCTGTCGGGGCGGCAGGTCTTTTTAATGTCAGATGCTATATCGTAAACCGAATCGCCCATAGCCGTTGTGGAGGCCACCACAGCAAAGGAATCCAGTCCTAAATTTATATGCTCAACATTTACTTTATATCTGTCGAAAATAGCAAGAGCCTGACAGAGAGTTTCATTTATATTTATGTTCCGCTTGCAGACGGTGATAATACTGAAATTTTTTCTGCCCGCTATGCCGGTTATAGGCTTTTCGCCCTGACTGTTATCGTCTATGCTCTCAACTATCATTGTGCCGGGCTGCTCCGGTTCGTTGGTGTTTCTTATATTAAGGGCAATTCCCCGCTCCTTGACCGGAAGAATTGACTCCTCGTGCAGAACCGATGCACCCATGAAAGATAATTCTCTCAGCTCTGCATAGGTAAGCTTTGCAATGGATTTAGGCTCATTTACTATTCTGGGGTCTGCCATGAGAATACCGGAAACGTCTGTCCAGTTTTCATAAACCTCTGCATCAACAGCAGCGGATGCAATAGCGCCGCTTATATCGCTGCCGCCCCGGCTCATGGTTTTTATTCTGCCGGTGGGAAGCTTTCCGTAAAAGCCGGGAATAAGCACCTTTTCGTATTTATCCAGAGCCTCTTTTATTGCTGCGTCTGTTTTCTCTCTGTCTATCTGTCCGTCAAGACCGAAGAAGAAGCAGTCCGCCGCATCCACAAACTGAAAGCCCAGATATTCTGCCATAAGTCTTGCTGTGAAATACTCACCTCTTGAAACTAACTCGTCAACGCTGATGTCCTTTGTAAGTCTTGCTTTCAGAGCTTCAAAGTCCTTTTTAACATCGTAAGACAGGTTAAGAGCCTCTTTTATTTCAACAAATCTGTCCTCTATTGTGTTTACTATATCATCACAGCTTACGCCGTACATAAGGTGGGCGTGACAGAGATAGAGAAGATCGGTTATTTTATGGTCGTCTTTGTCCCGTTTTCCTGCGGCGGAAACTACAACAAGCCGTCTTGCAGGGTCACCTTCAACAATATTTTTTACTTTTTCAAACTGTCGGGGGCCTGCAACTGAGGAGCCGCCGAATTTTGCCACTTTCAGCATTTTTTACTCACCTATTGCCGCGAAGAACACCTCTCCGCCGTCTTTCCTTATTTTTGCTGCCATGCTGTGCATCTCCAGTACGGACACAGGCTTTGTAATAATTCTTGCTATTCCCTTTTCCGCATCCACGCTCTCATAGGGAATAAGAGAAGCCATGCTCTCGGGAAGGCGTACATAGTAAAGCTGCTTAATTTTATCGTTTTCAGCTTTTACCGCCTTGCAGCTCTCTCTGAGCATATATTTTCTGCCGCCCAGAATTCCGCTGAGGTCGCGGAGAACTGCGGAGGCTGTAGGGTATCTGCCCGCTCCCTGTCCCATAATGGAAATTCTGCCGGAGTTTAAGCCCTCGTAGCAGGCCATATTGAAGTTCTGCAGCACAGAACACTCCGGTGCACCCTCTCTGAAAAGAACCGGCTCCACATATGCGTAAACGCTGTTATCAGTTCTGCCGCCCTTAACCATAAGCCGGCACGTGTAGCCCTTCTTCATAAAGTGCTTTACATCTTCTGCGGTAACATTTTCTATACCCTCGTTTAAAAGTCCCTCAGTGGGAAGCATGTCATAGCTGACGGCACAGGCCAGCATAATCTTTCTCAGTGCGTCCATGCCGGAAACATCGGCGGTGGGATCTGCCTCGGCGTAGCCAAGGCGCTGGGCGTCCTTTAATGCATCTGCATATTCAAGTCCCAGTCTCTGCATGGAGTCTAACATGTAGTTGGTGGTTCCGTTTAAAATTCCGCTGACGGAGAGAATTTTGTCGCTCTCTCTTGCAATAGACAGATTGTGAAGAATTGGAACCGCACCGCCGCAGGCAGCAGAAAGCAGAAAGCCAACATTGTTTTCATAAGCTATCTTTGAAAGCTCAATTCCCTTTGCGGCAACCAGAGCCTTATTTGAAGTTACGAAATGCTTTCCTGCCTCCATAACAGCTTTTGCATAGCTGAAAGCAGGTTCAATTCCGCCCATTACCTCAGCAACTGCCCAAATTTCAGGATCGGATGTTATCTCCTCAATGGTAGTTCGTTTGAAGGCCCTGTCATTCTTTCCCGGACGGACAAGAACAGTCCCCTGCTCCAGCCCTTCTGCATTGTTAAGCATTTCAAATACTCCGACACCCACAGTGCCGAAGCCCAAAACTGCGACCTTCATAAAAAACCTCCATTTTTTCGTGTCCGTGCAAAAAAGACACTTGTATTTTTAATGTGGACAGTGTATCATATAGGAGAGGCAAATACAAGACCTATTTCCAAAAAATCAGAAATATTAGGGAGATTAACCAATGCTTGACAACTATCTTATAATTCACAAGAGCATATTGCCTGAATACTATTCCAAGGTTCTCGAAGTCCGCCATCTGATGGAAAACGGGAAATGCAGGGATATAAGTCAGGCCGTAAAGCAGGTTGGTATTTCGCGCAGTACCTATTACAAATACAAGGATTTCATATACGAGCCATCGGATGTGACCAAAGGCAGAAAAGCCGTTATATCAGTAATGCTTGTACACGAACCCGGAATTCTCAGCGCCATGCTTACAAAAATATCCGAAGCCGGCGCCAGCGTTTTTGCAATAACCCAGAGTCCCCCTATACACCAGACCGCCAGCGTTACCATTACGCTGGAAATCAGCTCCATGCCCGGCTCAATGACAGAGCTTATGGAGGAGCTTGGAAAAATCGACGGATTGGAAAATCCCAGAATATTAGCAGTAGAGTGAGGAAAAAATTATGTATTACGAAAGCACAAGAGGAAATTTCAGAGCAACCGACCGTGAAGCCGTTTTGCAGGGCATAGCCCCCGACGGCGGCTTGTATATAGATAAAGAGCTGGCATCACGTCCCTTTGACTGGAAAAAATGTCTCAGCCTTCAGCCTATGGGTATGGCAGAAATGCTGTTAAAGCACATGCTCCCCGGCTTTGAGGGTATGGATGAACTGGTAAAAAATGCATACGACGGTAAATTCTCCGCCCATGAGCTTACTCCCCTCGTAAAGGTCGGAGATAACTATGTGCTGGAGCTTTTCCACGGCCCCACCTGTGCATTTAAGGATGTGGCCCTTTCAATGCTTCCCCGGCTTATAACCGCTGCAAGAGCACAGGAGCATATAAGCAACGAAACCGTAATTTTAACCGCCACCTCCGGCGATACCGGCAAAGCCGCCCTTGAAGGCTTCCACGATGTTGAGGGTACTAAAATCATAGTTTTCTATCCCGCTGAGGGTGTTTCCCCCATACAGAAGGCTCAGATGGTGAGTCAGAGCGGCAAAAATGTAAAGGTATGCGCCATTGAGGGTAATTTTGACGACTGCCAGTCCGGCGTTAAAGCCGCATTTGCGGAAATAAATTCAAAAGAGCTTTTAAATGGTAAGGGTATGCGCCTTTCATCTGCAAACTCCATAAATATAGGCCGCCTTGCCCCTCAGGTCGTTTATTACTTCATTGCTTATGCAGCCCTTATAAAAGAGGGCAGAATCGCAATGGGAGACTTGGTTGATTTCTCCGTTCCCACCGGAAACTTCGGTGACATTCTGGCAGGATATTTTGCAAAGCTTATGGGTCTGCCTGTGGGACGGCTTATCTGCGCCTCAAACGCAAACAACGTTCTCACCGATTTTATAAAAACCGGTATATATGATAAGCACCGTAAGTTTATAAAGACCACTTCCCCCTCTATGGATATTCTTATATCCTCAAACCTTGAAAGGCTGCTTTACTATGTCTCTGAGGGTGACTGCAAGCTTGTAGCGGACAGCATGAAAGCACTTGCAGACTGGGGCGAATACAGAGTGGGTCTGGATGTACTGCTTGAAATTCAGGACAGCTTTTCCGCCTACTGCTGCAACGAGGAAAAGACCGCACGGACTATAAAAGCCGTCTGGGATGAAAACTCCTACCTCTGCGACCCCCACACCGCCGTTGCTTTCTCTGCCGCAGCAGATTACAAGAAGCGGGAAAGCGAAGGCGCTCCCATAGTGGTTCTCTCCACCGCCTCTCCCTACAAGTTCCCCGCCGCCGTGCTTTCCGCACTTGGCGAAAGCTCCGAGGGCGACGAATTTTCCATGATGGAAAAGCTTTCCCAGCTCAGCAATACCCCTGTTCCCGCAGCCCTTTCCGGCCTTAAAGATAAGGAAGTTCTCCACAGGGATGTTATTGCAAAAAGCGAGATTTTAAACTACGTGCTCAGCACCATACAGAATTGGGAGAATGAGAAATGAGAATAAGAGTTCCCGCCAGCTCTGCAAATCTGGGGCCGGGCTTTGACTGCTTCGGAATTGCATGGCAGCTATATAATGAAATTGAGTTTTTAAAAGAGGGCAGCGGCCTTAAAATTACAGGCTGTCCTGAGCAGTACCGCAATAAATCTAACCTCTGCTATGTGGCCTACACCGAGGTTTTAAAGTACGCCGGTGTGTCCGAACACGCCCTCACAATAAACTTTATTAAAAATGAAGTGCCCATTTCCAGAGGCTTAGGTTCCTCGGCAGCTTTGATTGCAGGCGGCGTAACGGCTGCAAATGAGCTTAACTATCTGGGTCTTTCAAAACAGGAGCTTTTTTCCATAGCTACTGCCGTTGAGGGGCATCCAGATAATATAGCCCCCGCCATATTCGGCGGCTTCACCGCCTCTGCAATGGACGGCGAAAAAGCCCTCAGCGTCTCCTATCCCCTGAGCGGCAAGCTGTTCTTTACGGCTTTCGTACCGGACAGTGAGCTTTCAACTGAGCTTTCAAGAAGTGTTCTTCCCCAGAGCTGCCAAAAGGCAGATGCGGTTTTCAACATCTCCCGCACTGCCCTTTTGATAAAGGCTCTTGAAAATGGTGACAGTGAGCTTTTATCCACCGCCTTGCAGGATAAAATTCACCAGCCCTACCGTTTTAAGCTTATATTCGGCTTCGATGAGGCAAAGGCGCTGGCAGAGAGTCTCGGTGCCTGCGGCATGTGCATTTCCGGTGCCGGCTCTACCATGCTTTGCATATCCAAAAGCAAAGATTTTGCCCCGGAAGCTTCTGAAAGCTTGAAAAAGCTTTTCCCCAAGTGGCAGGTCATCCCTCTTCTCTGTGATTTTGAGGGCGCTGCCGTCATATAAAATTTTTTCCAAAAATTTCCCTCCGCTCTTGAATTTGCAGCTCTTATGCTGTAAAATTCTCATGAACGGAGGAATTTAATTATGAACATAGATCTTAAAGATATTGAAAAGGCCGAACAAAGATTAAAGCCTATACTCCACCACACCGAAATGGACATTTCTGCCACTTTCTCTGAAATGACCGGCGGTCAGATTTACCTCAAATATGAAAACCGTCAGAAAACCGGTTCCTTTAAAATAAGAGGCGCAAGCAATAAGATAGCCGCCATGATAGAGCGCGGCGAGATATGCCCGGTTGTTGCATCCTCTGCCGGAAATCACGCACAGGGTGTGGCATACGCCGCAAAGCGCTTTGGTATTCCCGCAACTATCGTAATGCCTAAGGCCGCTCCCATAGCCAAAATTCAGGCTACTCAGGGCTACGGTGCAAAGGTAGTGCTTGAAGGCGACTGCTATGATGACGCATACGCCTATGCAAAAAAGATTTGTGATGAAGAGGGCGCTGTATTTCTTCACCCGTACAATGACCCTGAGGTAATTGCAGGTCAGGGTACTCTCGGTCTTGAAATTCTCTCCGATCTCCCCTATGTTGATATTATCATTGTTCCTGCCGGCGGAGGCGGACTGCTCTCAGGCGTTGCAGCTGCCGTAAAACAGGTAAATCCCCGTGTACAGGTCTACGGCGTTCAGGCAGAAGGCGCCGACGCCATAGCAAGAAGCTTTAAGGAAAAGAAGCTTGTGTACACCGAGACTGCAAACACTATTGCCGACGGTATTGCAGTAAAGCAGCCCGGCGATATAACCGTACCTCTCATAAATCAGTATGTTGACGGTATTCTCACCGTAAACGACAATGAGATTGCAAACGCCATTCTTCTCCTTCTTGAGCGCTGCAAACAGATGGTTGAGCCTGCCGGCGCAACTCCCCTTGCCGCAGTTTTAAGCAAGAAGATAGATGTTAAAGGAAAGCGTGTTGTCTGCCTCATGTCCGGCGGTAATATAGACGTAAGCTTTATTCAGAACATAATTGAGCGTGGTCTTGTAGCAAGACACAGACGCATTAAGTTTAACGTCACCCTGCTTGACCGTCCCGGAAGCCTTGTCCAGCTTCTGAACTTCATTGCCGGTGCCGGCGCAAACATTCTCGCTGTCCAGCACGACAAGCTCAATGACAATTTAAGCCTTAACGAGACAAACGTGCAGATTGCATGTGAAGTCGGCGGCAAAGAGCACGGCGGCCAGTTAATTGACAAGTTAAGATCCAACGGCTATACCGTTGAACTTGAATACTAATTAAGGAGATATAAACATGAAAACTGTTTCTACAAAAAACGCACCCGCTGCAATCGGCCCCTATTCTCAGGCTCAGATAGTGGGCAACATGGTATACACCTCCGGTCAGATTCCCATAATCCCCGAAACCGGCGAGCTGGCACAGGGTCTTGAAGCTCAGGCAAATCAGGTATTCAAAAACCTGTCCGAGCTGCTTAAGGCCGCCGGAACCGACATGTCCAAGGTTGTTAAGACCACCGTATTCATTAAGGACATGAATGATTTTGCCGCAATCAACGCCATTTACGCAAACTACTTCACCGAGCCCTTCCCCGCCCGCTCCTGCGTCGAGGTTGCAAGACTTCCTAAGGATGTCGCCCTTGAGTGCGAAGTAATTGCAGAGCTTTGATTAACAGACTCTATAATTAGACATAAAGAAAAAGCTCTCCTTTCGGAGAGCTTTTTTGTATCAATCTGTTGTTTTACTTTTAAAGGGTGCTATAAGGAAAAACACTGTCAATGCGGAATAAAGAGCGTAGATTGTATAAGTCACATAATTAGGCCAGCTGAAACTCATTTCAGGGTGATTTAACGCATATAACACGAAGAAGTATGCAATAGCGCACAGTACAACTCCTATTCTCCTTGATGTTTTCTTTTTCAAACAAGCCCCTTTTCAGTTCACATTGTCATATCAGGGTACAGGGGGAAACGTCTGCAAAGTTCAATTACATCTGCCTTTACCTCAGGAACAGCGGCTTCACCCTCATCAAGAAGTCTGGCTATCATATCGCCGATCCGGCGCATTTCTGCCTCTTTCATTCCTCTTGTGGTTACTGCGGGAGAGCCGAAGCGCATACCGCTTGTTTCCTTAACAGACATGGTATCGAAGGGAATGGTGTTCTTGTTGGCGGTGATGTTTGCCATATCCATAAGCTCCTGAACCTCTGCACCGGTCTTGCCTCTGCTCATAACATCGGCCAGCATCAGGTGGTTATCGGTACCTCCGGAAACAAGGCGGACACCCTTTTTGGTAAGCTCGTCAGCCAGAGCGGCGGCGTTTTTAACAACCTGAGTCTGGTATTCCTTAAATTCGGGGCTGAGAGCCTCTTTGAAGCAGATAGCCTTTGCAGCTATGATGTGCATCAGAGGGCCGCCCTGAATACCGGGGAATACAGCGCTGTTAATCTTCTTTCTAAGCTCGTCCTTGCAGAGAATGAGAGCGCCTCTGGGTCCTCTCAGGGTCTTGTGAGTGGTAGTGGTAACTACATGGGCGTAGGGCACAGGGCTGGGATGAACACCGGCGGCAACAAGGCCTGCAATGTGTGCCATATCTACCATGAGATATGCGCCCACTTCATCTGCAATCTCCCTCATGCGCTTAAAGTCGATAAATCTGGGGTAAGCACTGGCACCTGCAATAATTATTTTGGGCTTGCACTCCTCTGCTTTCTGTAAAAGAGCGTCATAATCTATGGTTTCAGTCTCCTGATTAACACCGTAGAAGCAGGCGTTAAAATATTTGCCGGAAATAGAAGCTTTAGAACCGTGGGTCAGATGACCGCCGTGGCTCAGATCCATACCCAGAATTGTGTCACCGGGCTTTAGGAGAGCCAGATATACCGCAACATTGGCCTGAGAGCCGGAGTGGGGCTGTACATTAGCGTGCTCTGCGCCGAAAAGCTTTTTAGCGCGCTCTATAGCCAAGCTCTCCACCTCGTCTACATACTGACATCCGCCGTAATATCTTGCACCGGGATAACCCTCTGCATATTTATTAGTGAGGTGACTGCCCATAGCCTCCATAACAGCTTCGCTCACAAAGTTTTCAGAGGCAATAAGCTCTATGTGGTCTCTTTGGCGTTCCAGTTCCTTATTCATTGAATTATAAACATCTATATCTTGCTCTTTTATTTTTTCGTAGCTCATAAAATACCTCCTGTTTTGTCTTAGCTTTTGAAAACCTAATGCTTCTATTATAATACAGGCAGCCATGCTTTACAACAACATGTTTCTTTTACTAAAATAAATTTATCAACTCAGTCTTGAATCGTAAGTATAAAAATGTTAGAATTATTCTATCAATTTTATGAGGTGATATATTTGAAAAAATTCTTGAAGGTACTGCTCTGGATTATTCTTGCAGTAGTGGTACTGGCAGGCGGACTTATCGCCTGGCTCAGCATTGCTGAGTACAAGCCCGCACCGGTTGTGGAGCTGGACATTTCCCGTACTGCCGACGGGGAAAAATTGCAGCTTGACAAAGAGCTGAGTGTTCTTTCATGGAACATCGGTTATGCAGGTCTTGGAAAAGACTCTGACTTCTTTATGGACGGCGGTAAGGATGTTAAATCTGCCGATAAAGAAACCTTTACCTCCTATTTAAACGGTATCGAAAACTTCATTGAGCAGCAGGATGCGGATTTGGTAATGCTTCAGGAGGTTGACACAAACTCCTCCAGAACTTACAGCACCAATGAGGCGGAAATTCTGGCACAGGGCAACTACGTTCATGCTCTTAACTATTCCTGCCCCTTTGTCCCCTACCCCATGCCTCCCATAGGAAAGGTGCACAGCGGACTTTTGACCACCACCGCTTACGAAATCAATTCCGCCCAGCGTATCGCACTTCCCTGCCCCTTCAGCTGGCCCATGAGCACCGCAAATCTTAAGCGCTGCCTGCTGGTAAGCCGTATGCCCATTGAGGGAAGCGATAAGGAGCTGGTACTTGTAAACCTGCACCTTGAAGCCTATGACGACGGCGAGGGCAAGATCGCACAGACTAAAATGCTCCGTGAATTTGTCGAGGAAGAATATTTAAAGGGAAACTATGTTATAGCCGGCGGCGACTTTAACCAGACCTTCCCCGGCACTCTGGATATATTCCCCATAGTTCAGAATGACTACTGGGTACCCGGTGTGCTTGACAGCAGCTTCCTCCCCGAGGGCTGGGAATTCACCTATGACACTTCCGCAACTACATGCCGCCTTCTGAACCAGCCCTACGACAGAAGCGACCCCAGCACTCAGCACTATGTTATAGACGGTTTCATTCTCTCCCCCAATGTTCAGCTCAACAGCGTTGAGAATATTGACCTTGAGTTTGAAAATTCCGACCATAACCCCATAATGCTCAGCGTTACACTTAAATAATTAAGCAGCACAGGCCCGTAAGTCAAATGGCTTACGAGCCTGTGTTTTTTCAAAATAATCACAGTTTTAAGGTTTCCCACGCTTTTTTCACGGCTGCTCGATACAATCCATAAAACACAGCAGACATAGCTGCCACAAGCACCATACAGGCAGAAAATCCTGTAAGTTCAGCAGCATCAATCACGCCATCGCCGCCGTTACCCATCAAAATCATCGTGTAAAAGGACACAATCAGCACTGTCCCAATGACAAGCGGTGCAACGAACACCCGCTTCACCTGCCCTTTCACGGTTTTACGAAGATAGGCGGTGGATGCTCCCAGCTTGTGCAGATCCTCATACACCCATGCATCGGTCAGCATCAGGGTCTGGCTGCGGGTATACAGGATGACTGCCACCGAGGCAAAGCAGAGGATGGCAGCAAATACAAACAGCTGCAAAAACACCGCAAAATTGGAGACGAAATCACCTTGATCCAAGGCTCTGAATTTTGGCATATACATCCAGCTCATACGAAAATCGGAAGAATCCGGCCTGCTTGGATCAACTGTTGGAAACTCTGCACATTCGGGGCTTTCCGGGTCAAGAAAATAGATTTTGCCGACAGCCGTATCTCTTTGCCGAACAATGCGGTCATAGCCGTCAATGCAGTTCGTCACCTCGCCCGAGCAGTTAACTATGGTGTGAAAAAGTTCTTTTGAGAATGGGTAGCTGTCGTTTTCGGCATTGAATACAACCTGAACTTCTCTCCAATCCGGAGTCAATCCTTCTGCAATAATCTCATAGTCCTGATCTGAAAGGACTCGAATATCTTGGAACAAATTACTTTGGAGTGGTTCATCCATGGTACGAACCGGAAGCTCCTTTTGAGTGATCGGATTGGTTACCAAGCTGATTTCATCAAAACCACCATAACGATCTAAGGTTGCAGCACTTTCACCGGGTTTTAATACCAGATTGTCTCCGGTAAGAGCATTCCATGCAGATACAGAAAAGAAGCGATTTTCCTGAAGAAGTTTGGTATATTCTTCCGTATAAGTCGTGCCCATAGGTCCGTTTGTCTCAACGTGTGCATTCCCGTCCACCGCAAGGGATATGGACGGCATTTCCACATAGTCCGTAATCTTTACGCCGTGTTCTGCGGCCAAAGCTTCTATATCAGTTTTGTCAATCATCTCCTGATCAGACCGGTAGAAGAAATTGTAGTCCATGGGACGATTTGCTATTTCCGCCTTACCCGGTGCCGTCAACATCGGTGTATAGAAGGCGGCAAAGTACGCCCCTGCCACCAGAACCGTTACCACCAGCATATTGCGGACAGTCTGCCGTCCTTGGAACTGCATCATACCGCTTTCGATCAGATGTGTATAGCGATTTTTGCCCCGATGCCAACCGCCTACCACCGTGTAAAGCAGCACCCAGTACAGACCGATCAGAGCAGGCAGATAAAACAGTGAGGTAAGGACACCGGGGGCATACCAGTGCAGAACCAGTACGCAGAAGTATGGCACGAAATATCCCAGCAGCCCTCCCAGCACCATCATGCAAATGCCGCCCCAGCCATACCAGTGAGGCACGGTGCGAATCGGTTCTGCGCGGTGACTTTCCTGAATAATGTCCAGTACGTTCACCCTTGCCAGAAAACGGTGCTGCATAATAAGAAGTGCTATAAGAACGAATGCCGTAAATGCAGCCGTTATGATATAGGCCCGAAAATCAAAAATCAGAACCATGTCCGGTGTATCCACCAGAAGCAAGCGAAAAACGGACCAGATAATCCAGCACAAAGCTGTTCCCAGAATCATTCCTGCACCGCAGGACAAAAGCGTTAAGCCCAGTACTTCTCGCCGCAGCTGCTGTCCCAGCACTTTCCTGCCGGCACCCAATGCCAAAAATATACCGGATTCTCTGGATTTATACCGAAAGAACAAGCCGGCTGCATAAGCAGAGAATGCGGCACAGCCAATGCTTGCCAGCACAAAAATCATCATAACCTGCTTGCGGGAATCGCCTCCCTCAGGCAGAGTGTTCTGTACCGTGGGAGAATACATCATCATACCAAATGCCGTGATGAGCAGACTTGAAAAAAACAGGCAGCCGGAGAGCAAGGCATATTGACTTTTTCCTTTTTTTCGAAGGGTTGAAAAAACAGCGTTTAGATTTTTCATTCACCCTTCACCTCACTTAGTTCCCGGATGGTATCCAACAAAACGTCCTGAAACTCCCGGCGGTCTTTTTCTCCCCGAGCCACTGTTTTACGCACATCTCCATCTTTCAGGATTACCACGCGGTCACAAAAACTTGCGGCAAAGGAATCGTGGGTAACCATGAAAATGGTGGCGGATAGTTCGTTTTTTGCACGGAGAAAGGCGTCAATAACTGCCTGTGCAGATTTAGAATCCAGATTTCCTGTCGGCTCGTCTGCCAGAATCAGCTCCGGATCGTTGATTAGTGCTCGGGCAACAGCCGTGCGCTGCCGCTCACCTCCGGATACATCCGCCGGATACTTGTTTTTAATGTGAGAAATTCCAAACAAGTCGCAAAGTATATCCGCACGCTTTTCCATAGACGCATCTGTTCGCTCACCGATGATGCGGGGCAGCATGATATTGTCACGGATGGTCAGCCCATCCAGAAGCAGGAAGTCTTGAAAGACAAAGCCCAGCTTCTCATTGCGCACATGAGCCATGTGTTCCTCATCCAGAGCCGCCAGCTCCGTGTCTCCCAATTTGATTTTACCGGAATCGGAAGGGATATAGCAGGAGATACAGTTTAAGAGTGTGGATTTACCCGAGCCGGACGGACCCATGACGCCGACGAACTCCCCTTTTTCTACTTCCAGAGAAACACCTTTCAGCACATCATATTTGTCGTTTCCGACTTTGTAGGACTTATACAGATTTTGAACAGATAACATGTTATCGCTCCTTTCTATTGAACTCAAACTACCAAATCACAAAAGGAGCTGCAACCGGGGCTGTCATCCTTAAAGTTTTTTCTGTAAAGTTTGGAAACGTGATGTCATAAACAGCGTTTTCATTGTAAAGTTTGACTTTGATATTTTGTCGTTTCATGATAAAATAGCGGCAAACATAAAAGAAAGGAAACGTGCGCTGCCATGCTGTCCATCGCAATTTGTGATGATAATCAGGAAAATCGTCTAAGCCTTCGCTGGCTGTTGGAAAGTATTTTGGAAAATCGAAAATTGGAATACACCATTTATGAGTTTTCCTCAGGAGAAACACTGCTTCCGTGGATGGAGAAGCATCACAATGAGATTGATCTGCTGTTTCTGGATATTGAAATGGGCCGGCTCAACGGACTGGAAACCGCGAAAAAACTCCGCGCGGACAATGCAGCACTGCAAATCGTTTTTGTTACCGGCTTTTCGGACTATGTATTTGACGGCTACGGAGTAGATGCTCTGGGGTACTTGCTTAAACCTGCTAAGAGAGATCAGCTGGAAGATATTCTCTCCCGCACACTCATAAGGCGGTGCAAAGCTGCGGAACGAACCTACTCCTTTCATAACGGGGATATATGGTATCGTATTCCGTACAAAGAGATTTTGTATTTTGAATCAAACCGCCGCAAGGTGAGCTGCATCACCTCAAAGCGCAGCTACGAATTTTACGGAAAACTGGACGAAGTGGCACAGGAACTGTCGGATTCGGATTTTGTCCGTATTCATCAGAGATATTTGGTACGGGCCGATGCCATTGGGCAAATCTGCGGCAATGAAGTCGAGGTCGGGGAGTACACCTTACCCATCAGCCGTTCCTATCATCAACAAGCACTTCTTGCGCTGACCAGAAGTGCTTTGAAAGGATGATTTCTTATATTTACACATGTCAATTTGTTTTTAATCGTCTCCTCTATCCTCATCATGGTTTTGAACGGATTTTTCATCTATCGGCTCTGCCGCAGGTTTACAAATGTAAAGGAAAGGCCGTGGGCAAGGATACTGCTGTTCATTACACTGATGCTGACAAGCGGTATGGTAATTTGGGTTGGCGATAACAATTTTGCCATGACACTGCCTTTTTATATGCTTGGTTTCCTTGCTGCAACAGAGGGGGATCGGCTGGGGAGAATCACAGTAGGCGGTGTTTTTTTCTGCCTTATCATGTCAGTCTGCGCTATGGCCAATACCTATTTGACTCCCCTTGACCGTTTTGGATACTACGATATTGCATCCACATTGGTGAGACCGCTGGTTTTCGGACTTTTATATTTGGTTTTTTACAGGCGTCTGAAAGGGCAGACGATAAAGCTTCCTCATCATTTGTGGAAGCTCTGTGCAGGGCTTACCCTTTTACCTTTTGCCTCACTGTCCGTTCTGATTCTGCCTGCTTACTGGATGCCGGAATCTATCCTGTTATACAATCTTAACTGGTTTCAGGGAACTGTTATTTTGCCGATATCGCTTTTATCCTCCTTGGTGCTTCTTTGCAGTATCCTTGTGCTGGCAGATTATGAGACTAAAGTACAGGCGGCGGCTTTTTCCGAGATGCGTGAACTGTACTATCAAGACTTGAAGCGGGAACAGACTCAGGTTCGTACCCTGCGTCATGATCTGCGCAATCATCTAAATACAGTGCTGGGACTTTTGGAGCGGGACGAAGCGGAAAAGGCCCGTCAGTATCTTCTCGAACTGGCAGATTCCCAGGCGCTGCACAGTTCCCACCGAATTTGTGAAAACGAAATAGCGAATATCGTCGTGTCCTCCAAATGTGAGGATATGAAACAGTGTGGTATTCTTGCGGATATTCAAATTCTTCTGCCGGATGGACTTCCCATCGCTGACACAGATCTGTGTGCGCTGCTCGGCAATGCTATCGATAATGCAATAGAAGCTGCACAAAAATCTGATGATAAACAGATTACCATTCACTGCAAAGCTGAGCGTGGTTTATTTATGCTGCGGGTGCAAAACTCACTGATTGGTAAGGTTCCCGCTGATCTCAGCACAACGAAAAAGGATAAAAAACTCCATGGCTTCGGTCTCACAGGTATGCGAGAAATCGTCACAAGGTACGGCGGCTTTTTGGAAACTGCTCCCATAGGTAAAAAATTTGAGTTATTGATAAGTATTCCATTACAACCGTAAAATGCGGGGGATTGTATGTCGATAGTGAAAGACCGGCTTTTAAATCAGGGGCGTCCCCCTATGGAAAAAGCTGAGAATGCTTTCACGAAAATGATTTCTCAGCAAAAATCTCTTGCTCTGCGGAACAACACAGGAAACTTGGTGAGCAGTGCTGTGGCTCACTCACGGCGCTGTTGTGAAGCAACTAAAAAAATCAGAAAAAGTTTTATGAATTGTAAGTGAGATGCTCGTCCGGATGAAGGCGAGCATCTTTTTTTAGCGATAGGAACAATTTGTTTTCTTTCTGTGGTAAGGATAGCAGAGAGCAGGAGCAGATGGAAAACGGTCGCAAAAATTTCGGAAGATGCGGTCTGCCACTGACATACCATAACCCCGAAAACCACTCATCGACAGGCTTTCGGAGAGACTTTGGAAAAGATTGCCGCAAGCCGAAAAAACAAGGTTGCATAATGGACAAAGGGCGGCTGTGCCGCAGCACAACCGCCCTTTCACAGGAATAAATCTTAAATTGTATAGTGGTTCGGAATGTGTCCCTATGGAGTGCCGCCAAAGGCAGCGCTTTTTTTATTTAATGTTTGTTTTTGCGCTTGGCTTCTTTCTTTTCCCAGTGGTTTCTCTGACGCACACGGATAGCCTCCTGAGTGTTTTCCTTAATTCTGGGGAACACCTCGTCAGAGAGCTTGTTTTTGCCTTTTCGGGCGTAGCGCACAACCACAATAATAACTACCGTTACAGGCATGATTGCGGTGAATAAACCTACAAAGAGAAGAAGCAGGCACCAGTCCTCGGTGCATCTGGCAGCGTTTTCCCAGTAAGGATAGCTTAGTCCCATGGTCTGCATGGAGCGGGTTCCGAACTGGCCCAGAAGCTTTACAAGCCGTCCAAAGCTGTAACGCTGGGAGTTTTCAATAATGTCACCGCCGCCTATCGGGAATTTTTCCTTAGCAAAAGAGGCTGCAAATCCCTTTACCGGCTCTGCCATGCACACTTCATAGCAGCTTATTGCCGCATCCTCATTGAGGGCTTTATAGGCATCGTAGGACATGTAAATCCCCATACCGCCGGTATATGCTTTCTCGCTTGCAAAATCCTGTTCCCGCTCTATAACGCCGGACACAACAAAGGGCACACCGTTTACACGCATTTCCATGCCCTCAAGGTCTGTACCTCCGAAGAGCAGCCATGCAGTATCCTCGTCAAGCAGCACTCTGTCCTTCATAAGGTCCTGCTGGTAGATGTAAGTTCCGCTTATGAGGCGAATGGGGTGGAAATCGAAGAAGTTTCCGCCAACGGCGGTGGCTCGAACCTCCCCCTTACCCAGTGAGCTTGAAACATTTACCTTGCCGTCAGTGCTCCATGCGTCAACAAAAAGGGCGTTTTCATTGTCAACATCCAGTGCCGCCTCGTGGAACTTTGTCATCATGGCAGTTCTGAACTCATACACCTGTGAAAGCTGTATCTTTTTGTCAGCGGGAAGATAGCATGAAAGCTGAGAGAACTTCATGTCGCTGTCGCCTCTCCAGCGTTCAGCCTCTTTCTGAGTTTCCAGCAGGTTTCCTATAATCCCCATGGCAATAAACGAAGCAATGGACACCAGTGCCAGAAGCCCGCTTATTATGCCAATGAGAATCCGTTTTTTCTTTTTGGAATTCTTTTTCTTTTTCATATCAGGAATCAGCCATTCTCACCTGATCGCCGGATTTAACAGGAGCGTTACTGGTAGTAATAACATAATCGCCCCATCCAAAGTCACCGGTTACGGCGGAGTTTACATCGTCAGATGCCAGAACCTCAACTGCTACACGTCTTGCGATATAGCGATTGCCGAGGGGAGAGTTCTTGGCTTCGATTTTCAGTACAAAGTTGCCGTTTGTATCGTTTCTGATTGCGCTGTTGGGAACAATGGTGTCGTAGTTTGCACTCTTCTGGCCAACGGAAAGGCTGATTTCCGCACCGGCGGTCACATCACCCTTAAGGTCGAAGGTCAGAAGCTTGTTTGTCTGGGGTTTTTTGGGGTCAACCTTAATGGTGCTGAGAGTTGCCACAATCTCGTTGCCCCAGTAGTAGTTGGAAACGGTACCGGTATCGCCGGGGCGAAGCCGTCTTGCCTGATCATTAGTAACAGAGAAAGACAGGGTGTAGCCCATGTCGGGAACTTCAATGGTGCACAGCAGGTTGTCTTTAAGCTTGGTGTCGCCGGCAGTGCAGTCAATGGTCTGAATAGTACCGGAAACCTTGGCGGTAATTTCGTTTTCCTCACCACCGGAAAGTTCTTTTACCTTCTTGCGCTGCAAATCTATCTGAGCTGCTAAATCGCTCAAATCAATAGCTGTCATCTTCCCATTCTTTTCATCGGTGGTTATTTTTTCTTCCAATGCCATTTCGAGAGCAAGGAGATTATCCTCTGCCTCATCACGGGCTTTTCTCGCTGTCTTAACAGCTTCAGATTCACCGCCGTTCATTGCAAGCAGGCTTTCATATTTTTCTTTTGCTCTATCATAGTTATCCTGATAGAGTTTTATATTCGCAGCATTAATATTCTGAACTTCTGAAAGCTTCAGTTTTGCAGTCTCATATGCTTCTTTGGCTGCTTTTACATTAGCAGGTTCATTTTCAGTGGGCTGCTCGTCGCCGGCACCACCCGATGTAGCAGGTGGATCAGGATTGCTTAATGCAATCTGGTAATCTTCCCATGCTTTATCTACTTCATCCTGTGCTGCACGTTCAACTTCATATGCTCTATTTTTTTCTGCATCAAGCTCTGCTTTAGCTGTATCCATAGCATCTTTTGCCTGTTTAATTACTGACGGATCAATTACACCAGCACTATCATTCATGGCAATAGCTCTGTCAAGATTTTCCTCTGCCTCTGCAAGAGCCTGTTCAGCTCTCTGGATTTTCTTTTCATCTAAAGTGTAATCAGTCTGCGGCGCAGAGATAGCAGCCTTCTGATAGCTTGTCTGGAGCTGGCGGAGAGTGGACTGAGCGGCTTCAAGCTCGGCGCTGTCTCCGGCACCGAGAACGAAAAGCACGTCACCTGCTTCAACTTTCTGACCAACCTTTACCATAACTGCACGGATTTCTCTGGTCTGGTCGGCCTTTACCTGATGGCTGCCGTTTGCAGCAACGGTGCCGGTACCGCGAACCTTGGCGGTAATGGGGCCGCTCTGCACGTTCTGAGTTGCAACCTCAGGCAGAGTGCGGTTCATAATAGTATTTGAGAAGAAGGTGAGAACAAGAAGCACCAGCAGGAATATAATTGCGGCGTTCTTAACCCACTCTCTGTTTTTCGGTTTAAATTCCATGTTTTTTCTCCCTTCAAACTGCTTTTTAGCCCTTCACACTGCCGGAGTTTGCTATTCCCTCTACAAGATATTCCTCGCCGTGGAGGAAGAGGAGCAGCGAAGGCACCATGTATATTGTGGCCATTGCAAAGGCAAGGCCGATTTCTCCCGCGTTTATGCTGGAGAGGAAAACGGAAAGGGGCTGAGAGTCCGCATCCTGCAAAAGGATAAGGGGCTGTTCAACCATATTCCAGTAGTCGATAAATACAAGAATTGTAATAGAATACAGCGCCGAGCGGCACTGGGGCAGGCACACCTTAGTGAAAATCTGCCACTCACCCGCTCCGTCCATTTTTGCAGCTTCAATCAGCGAATATGGAATTCGCCGCATGAACTTTGTCAGCAGGAACACCGAGAACGGGGCAAACATACCCGGCAGAATAATTGACCAGCGGGTATTTAATATTCCCAGCCATTTACTCACAAGGTAGTTAGGAACCAGCGTTACCTGATATGGCATGAGCATTAAGATAACATAGAAAAAGAAAATTCCGCTTCTTATCTTTCCGCGCCATCTGGTAAAGCTGTAAGCTGCAATGGATGCCACCACAACCTGAAAAATCACTATGGGAACCACAAGAATAATGCTGTTCCAGAATTTAAGCAGGTATTCAGGTGATTTAATAAGGCCGTTTATATACTGTGAAAATGTAACCTTATCAGGGATAAATTTAAGGTTAACAGTCTTAGATATATAGCCGCCGGTAGTGGTGGAAAAAATCATGCCGTAGTTGGAGTTGATTTCGCTCTCCGACATAAAGGAGTTCGTAATAGTTAAAACCGTGGGCAGTAAAAACGCGATGGCAAACAGTGCACACAGCACAAACATTGCACCGCGGCCGAAATAATGCTTCTTTTTCATCCCTCCACATCCTTTCCGAACCAGTCCTCAGCCTTAAACAGCAGGGCAATGATAACAACCATTACCAGTGCCATAACCACCGCCGCTGCGGAAAGCTTCTGATAGTCAAGGGATTTAAAGGTATTGTTCATAAAGTGCTGCAACATATACAGCTTTTCATAGGGGTAATCTCCCGTGAGCAGATAGACTTCGCGGAAAACCTTAAATGAATTTATAAGAGAAAGAATGGTTACAAAAAGCACGGTTGGTGAGAGATAGCGGAGCTTAATGGCAAAGAATTTATAAAACTCCGATGCGCCTTCAACGTCCGCCACCTCAAGCAGCTCTTTGGGGATATTTGCAAGACCCGCCATGAACAAAATCATGTTGTAGCCAAGATTCTTCCATAGGAACAATATAAGCACAACCACCTGACAGTAATCCGATTGCAGCCAGTCGATTTTATCCGCGCCGAATATCATCAGAAATTCGTTCACCGTGCCGTTATAGTTAAACAGCACCTGCCAGATTAAAACCACCGACGCCACCGGCACCATCATCGGGCTTAAAAAGAAGGTGCGGAACTGGGATTTAAGGGGTATTCTCGCCTCCAGCATCAGCGCCAGAACTATTGCCAGGATAACCGCCAGCGGAACCGCCATGAGTGAGAAAGTCAGAGTGTTTTTCGCCGCCATCAGAAACGCCGAATTCTTAAACAGCTTTATAAAGTTATCTAAGAACACAAGGTTTCTGGATCCTACGCCGTCAATCAGAGAGTAGTAAACCACAACTCCGAAAGGCACTATGAAGAACACTCCAACACCTATTAAGCTGGGTGATAAAAAGCACAGGCTTTTGCCTATATCCTTCATTCTATCTGTTGTTTTTTTTCGCTTTTGCATATCAATTACCATCTCTACTATATTGTGTCAATTCTTGAATATTTTACTACATTTTAATGTGCGTTGCAATAAGCTATCCCCCTAATTAAGAATTCTTAATAAATCTAAAGAACCTTATAAACGGGCGGAATTTCTCCCGCCCGTTTATTATGGCTTATTACTGCTCGTTTACATAGATAGTAACCTTGCTCTGAATCATTTTTGTCGCTTCTTCGGCGCTTTTCTGACCGGCAAAATATGGTATCAGCTCTTCTCTTACTATATTAAGAATGGCGCTGTTGTCATCCTCAACTACTCCGCCCTCGCCGATAAGGGAGCGGAAAAGTTCTGCCTGTTCCTCGGTCATCTCATAAATGGGAATCTGGGTGCAGTCAGGAGTGAAATAAAAATCTGAGGCAGCCTGTACCTTTTCGCCGTTTTCGTCAAGAACGTACTCTCCGTTTTCATCCTTCTCATAAACAGGCTCCATCGCCTCTGCTATCTGCTTTTCCAGAACTTTATTATTCGTGGGAATACCCCAGTTTTCACTCTGGAAATTTTCCGACAACAGGGTTCTTATAAACTCCCATGCTCCGTCCTTATCGGAACATGCCTTTGTCATGGCAAGGCCGCTTTCCACGCTGATAACTTTGCTGTTGCCGCTGATGCTGGGGAAGCCGACGTAGCTTATGCCCTGTGCGTCTGCGGTACGCTGGAAATCATTGACCTTAAAGCTCTGGACGGAATAAATGTTTGAAAGCTCAAGCAGCTGCAAGCCCCGGGAGAAGGCCATATTATCCTCAGGTGTGTACTCATGGTTTATAAGCTCCTCCTCTGTGGGGAAAAGCATCAGATAGTCAAGGAACTGCAAAAATTCAGGTCTTTCAAAGTTACATTCGCCGGTTTCCCAGTTCATATAGCTGTCCATATCCAGTAAAAGAGAAAGGTTCAGCACTTCGTCTCTTGTCATAAACCAGCCCATAGGCATACAGCCCTCAGGCATACCGGAAAGGACTTCGCAGAATTTTGCGTAATCCCAGTCCTCTCCGTCCCCTACAACAGAGCTTGCGCCAAGAGCCGTAAAAATGGTGAAATCAGGGAAAATGCGGTAAAGCTTACCGTCAACTTCCATTGCCTCAAGAGCAGAGGGTACTATGTATTCCCTGCTGAATTCTCCGTCTTTTTCCAGCCACGGTCCCATGTCCTCCAATATGCCTTTTGCAGCCAGCTGATTAAAGGGCATGGCCTGGAGATTTATTATATCGGGAACGTCCCCTGCCACAATGGCGGTGAGGAATTTTGTTCTGCTGTCTGCAAAGTAGTCTCTTACAGAGGGGCTGCACATATCCGTCCGATTAGGAGCATCAGAATAATTTATTATCTGAATTCTGTACTTGTCACTGTTTCTGTTAAATTTTAGCACAGCATTTTCAAGCTCTGCCCCAAGGTTCAGCGTACCCAGAGTGAGCTGCTGCTTGTGGGGTACTTCTTCCCGGCTCTTTTTGCTGATAATTATTATCTCGCTGTCAACCGGCTTATTGGTGCAGTACTGAGAGGTTAAAAGCATAATGTCGCCGTTATCATTTACATAAATATCACTTCCGCCCATAACTGCGGAAAGGTCGCAGTCTATCCAGCTGAAAAGCCGCTCAGTGCTTTCACTGCCGATTTTAAAGCCATAGAAGCCGGAACCGTTATCAAAATAGAAATCATAATCCCCGCCGCCGGGAATGGGATAATAGTAGCTGCCCTCAGGCATTACTATCTCCTCCCCAAGAGTGCCGTTTTCTATATCAAGCTTTTTATAAACGCCGTTTGGAGAATCCCCCTCCATGATGTTTACAATAATGCTGCCGTCAGGCATTTGGATAAGTCCGCTGAAATAGCTGTCTGATGAAACTACGGCGCCTAAAGCTCCGTCAGAGGAAATCTTGCCGATTTTATTGCCACCTACATATAAAATATTGCCGTTTTCATCGGCTGCAATCTGATATGCAGGAATATATTCGCTGTCGTTTTTTACCTCGCAGCTGCCCAGATCCTTACCGTTGCTGTCTATATGTCTGTAAAAGCACCTGTCCCCGCTTACAGAGTTTTCCGAATAGGTTAAATAGTCGTTTTCTCTTGTGACACCTTCCGGGCCGTTATAGTATTCATAATACATATCTTCAAGGAGCACGAAGGTTCCGTCACTAAGCGGACATATGCGGGAAAGGTTGGTGCTGCAAATATATTCCGGCATATCGGCAAATTCGGTGTTTTCCATGGGCACAAAATCGGCAAGCTGCCTCATGTTGCCCTCAAAATCCACAAACATCAAAACCGCTTCTGTGACTCCGCAGTAATCTGCCGCAGCACCGTCGAAAGCAGGCTCATGGCCTAAGCAGAATACTCCTTCGGTGGTAAATCCCAAAGCTCTCAGACCGTACAGGGCGCTGTCCTTAACGGTGCGAAATTCCGATGTGTATAAAAAATCAGAGTGGTTTCCGTCATCGGGAGCAGCATCCGCCGGTATATCCTCAGGCTTCTCCTCCGGCTTTTTTCCGCAGGCTGCAAAACCTAACAGTAAAGTCAGTGCCAAGAGGAACGCAAAAGCTTTTTTCAATGTTTTTTTCATGTCTGCCTCCTTATCTTTTATACACTATCTTTCTTAAAGCAGTTTAAATCTGCTCTTTTACATATATTAAAGCCTCTGTGTATAACTCTCCGGTTTTTTTACGTTTCGGACGTTTTACACCGGAATTTCGGGAATTTTTCAAAAGCTTCCCACATGATATACGGATTCTCAGCTAAAAAAGGTAACCGTAATCTAATGCCAGACTGAAATACTTTTTTTCACGTGTGCCCTTGGGAGAATACTCTATTAAATTTTCCGGAAGTTTTGGCAAAAAGGCCGATTGTTCAGCCCCTTTGCCAAAACTGTGAACGGGGTTTACCCGTTCACAGTCGGAGTGAAGTATGAGCTTATCTTTGCTCGTTAATGTATATATTTGCTTTGCTCTGAATAAGCTTTGCAATTTCTTCAGCGCTCTTCTGATTGGAGAAGAATGCGGCTGCATTCTCAACTACAATCTCAATCAGCTTGGAGTTTTCGTCCATAAACTTAGTGGTGTTTTCCATGAGGCTGCGAATATTTGCCGCCTGTTCCTCTGTAACGGCATAGATTTTGTGTTCATTGCCCATTTCGTCGACCATAACGCCATTGCTTACTTCTATCTTATTGCCTTTCTCATCCAGCAGGAAGTTGCCGTCGGCATCCTTTTCATACTCAGGAGTCATAGCCTTTTTGAGCTTTGCATCAAAGGCATGGACATTTGTGGGCAGACCCCACCAAAGACCGCTCTGGAACTTCTCTGTAAGGAGAGTACGCAGGAAATCCCATGCTGCTTCCTTGTTGGCACAATCCTTGGTTATAGCGTAGCCGGAATTTGCTCTGAATGCACTTCCGCCGCCGCCGGCACTGGGGAAGCCGATGTATGCCGCCTCTCCGCCGAAGTCGAATGCATCATGCTGAACAGATTCAAAGTCACTTAAAATGGCTGGCTTAAGCATAACCATTCCCTTCTGAATAAGCTCCCGTTCGCTCTCAGTAGGTTGATTTTCAAAACTTACGCTCTCAGGGAAAATCTTTGCGAAGTTCAGCAGTTCTATAAACTCAGGACTGTCAAAGCTGCACTTACCGGTAGTCCAGTCAGCATACATATTCATATCCATAGAAAGTGATAACTGGAGAACAGAAGCTCTGTCAGCATAGGGGCCGAAAGGCATGCAGCCCTCAGGCATCTTGGAAAGAGCGTCATTGAATTCTTTGTAGGTCCACTGGTCGTAGTCGCCTACAACGCTCTTAGCGCCCAGAGCGGTCATAATGCTGAAGCTTGGAACAACCTGGCAGAGTTTGCCGTCAACCTCAAGAACCTTGAAGAAGTTCTGATAAAAATCTTCACGCTTGAACTCGCTGTCAGCGTCAATGTAGGGGTAAATATCTTCGATAATTCCCTTTGCGGCCAGCTGATTATAAGGCAGACCGTTCAGAGAGAGCAGGTCAGGCAGCTCACCGGACATTATCTCAGTAACAAGCTTTGTTTCGCCTACTGACCAGTCGTCCTCAGTGTTGAATTCTGAGTAATCCTTTACAACAATTCTGTATTTATCGCTGCTGCGGTTGTACTTTATTATCTGTTCCTTTATCTGCTGATCAACCCACATCACAGCGAAGGTCAGCTCTTCCTTGTGGGGAACAGAATCATAAGGCTGCTTTGTCATAGTAAGTATTTCGTAGCTGTTGGTGTGTTCGTCTCTGTTATGCATGGTGCAGAGACCTATAAGGCTGCCGTCAGACTTGAAGCTGAAATATCTGACGTTATCAGAGTTAACATCGGCATCCATCCAGTTGAGAAGTTTTACAGGCTCCTCGCCTATATTGAAGCCGTAAAGGTACATGCCGTTGGTGTAGCAGAAATCATAATCTCCGCCGCCGGGACGAACATCATAGGCTCTGTCAGGTATTTCTATATCCTCGCCCAGCTTTTTGTTTGCACTGTCAACAAGAGCGAGAGTGGGGCCGTTATCGCCGAAGTATGAGATGTAAACTTCACCGTTGCCCTTGTCTATAATACGGTCAACATAGTTGCCGTTAAGGTCTATGGTGTAGGCAATGGTTCCGTCGGGAGCAGCAGCAATAAGACTTGTGTCAACAGACATAATCACATTGCCGTCCTTGTCAATACCCACGGTGTCAGTGCCCATGTAGCTGTTTTCATCTAATGTTATTTTCACATTGCTGAGCTCTGCACCGTCTTTATCCAGAACACGGATGCACATTTCATTTTCGTACTTCTGGTAGTTCCAGTAATCGTCATCATTCACGGTTATGTTTTCGGGGCCTTCAAACCATGAGCTGAAGATACTTTCAATATCTATTATAGTGCCGTCGGTTTTGGGAACAAGGCTCACTATGCTGGCACTGGAAGAAAAGTCCTTTCTTCCCTCTGCATCCTCTGCAGGAACGGAAGTGTAGCCGGCAAGATCGGTAATCTTGCCGTCAGGAGACATGAGGCAGAGTATTTCCTTATATACATCGTACTGTCCCTCATATTCTACTTTTGCACCCTCGGGAACTTCAGTTCCTACCTTGCGGTTTATAGCGCAGTAAACACCGTCCTGAGAGACATTCAGAATTCTGACGTATTCATTCTTATTCACATCAATAGGTGTAAACTCTGCTTTATAAACAAAATCGGGATGCACCGCTTCTTCGCCTTTGCCGGATGTACCGGGCTTGTCCTCTGCCTTACCGCCGCATGCTGCAAGGCTTAACACCATGCAGAGGGCCATTACAAGGCATAAAATATTCTTAGATATTTTTTTCATTAAGTCCTCCTGAATATAATTTCTCATTAGAGTGTCTGTATTGTACCACAGAATTTTTCTCCTGTGTATTAAATTTTCTTAAGAATTGATAAATATATACCCGTATTTCTTAATATTTCTTAATTTTGAAGGAAATAAATTGTTTAACTGAAAATTTGTGTTAAAATGAACATCATGGAGGTGGTCCGATGGCAGCACTTGCACATGTTCTTATAGTGGACGATGACCCTGATATTAGACAGGTTCTTTCTCTTCTTTTAAAACCCTCATATAATCTCTCCGAGGCCGCAGACGGTTATACGGCAGTAGATTTTATAAGGAAAAATCCCGGTGTGGATTTAATAATCTTAGATGTTATGATGCCCGGTATGTCCGGCATCGAGGCCTGCGCCGAAATAAGAAAATATTCAAAAGCTCCCGTTCTCTTCCTTACCGCCAAAACAGCAGAGGAGGACAGATTGTCCGCCTATTCAAGCGGCGGAGATGATTTTCTTCCCAAGCCTTTCTCTCAGGTAGAGCTGCTGGCAAAGGTAAGCTCCCTGCTGCGCCGCTACACGGAATACAGAGGAAAGCCGGAAGAAGTTGTGGAGCTTGGCAGTCTGCGGGTTGATTTCGGCAGTCACACCGTCACCCATAACGGAGCTGTACTTGACCTTACCGATAAGGAACACACAATTCTTGAGTATATGCTTAAAAACCGCGGTGTAACCCTGAATGCAAAGCAGATTTATGAAGCAGTTTGGGAGGAAGTCTATCTTCCCGGCTCCGGCAGTACAGTCATGGTGCATATTCTGAACCTTCGCCGCAAGATTGAGGATGACCCCTCAAATCCGAAAATACTTCGTACAGTCTGGGGAAAGGGATACCAAATTGACTAAGTTTTTAAAGCGCTCCCGTTCTCTGAACGCTACCATGCTCTATACTGTACTTTTTGCCCTTGCAGTTTCCTTTGCCTTATATTTCGGCGTAGCAAGTATAGGAAAGCTTGCGATCGAGAAAATCTACATGAGTCCCGATAACGTAGCTTCCAGAAAAGCCGAAATCTACTCCGCCCTCAATAACTACGTTACCCTGAATAACGTCAGCGGACAGGATTCAGCAGCGCTGGCGGACTTTACCGGAGGAAATAACTTTATAACTATTCTTATATATAATAAGAACGGTGATCTTATTCTGCGCTCCGCCAGAGGCGAAGCCCAATCCTCCTCCAACATGCAGACCTATCAGGTTTTGCAGTATGCGGTTGAGTTCGGAAAGCTCTATCCCATGCGTTTTGCTGACGGGGTATACAATGTGGCAATCGGTGACTACACCCAGAGCAGGGAAGAAAATCTCATTACCGCTCTCGGTGTTGCGCTGGCTGTTATCTGCTTTTTCTCGGTAATATTTCTCTATATACACCGCCTCAGCGACAGAATTGTTCTCCTTTCAAAAGAGGCTGTTGAAATCGGTGAAGGCGACCTTGAGCGGCCCATAAGCATTGTTGGCAACGATGAACTAACCATGCTTTCAAAAGAGGTTGACAACATGCGCTCTTCAGTTATTGAGCGTATGGGCAACGAGCGCAAGGCGTGGGAGGCCAACAGTGAGCTTATAACCGCCATTTCCCACGATATTCGCACACCCATGACATCTCTCATTGGTTATCTGGAGCTTCTCAGCAGCAGCGATTTTCAGGATGTTGAGCGCTGTCACCAGTTCTGCGCCTCTGCCTACGGTAAGGCAGAAGAGCTTAAAGACCTGACAGACGAGCTTTTCAAATACTTCCTTGTTTTCGGCAAGGCTCATGTTGAAATGAACATTGAGGAGCTTGAAGGAAACTTCCTCATTGAACAGCTGCTTACAGAAGCGGAATACGATTTAATGGACATTGGCTTCAAGGTAAACCATGTGCCTTTTGAGGCTGAATGTACGGTCAGAGCTGACGCAATGTATTTAAAGAGAGTAGTAAACAATCTTGTTTCCAACATTAAAAAATACGCCGACCGGAATTTCAGCGTAGTTTTAATGGCTATTCTGGAAAATGACACACTCTCAGTGTGCTTTTCTAACTCTGTGGAAAGAGCCAGAAACAGAGTCGAAAGCACAAAGCTGGGTATAAGAACCTGCCAGAAAATCATGGAGCATATGGGCGGAAGCTTTGTTATAAACAAGGATGAAGATCACTTTGCAGCTGAATTCAGTCTGCCTGTTGTTAAAGAAACAAAATAAAAAAAGCATGGTGAAAAATCACCATGCTTTTTAGCTTTAATGCTTAGTCGCCGCATCCGCAGCCGCAAGAACCTTCCTCCTCGCCGCCACCGCAACCGCCGCAGGAACCGCAGCAGCCGGAGCATCCGCCGGCGGAAGAACCGTCATCCAGAGGCAGCTGGCCTGTTACCAGCATATCGGCAGCAGTATCTGCGTCACCGCAGAAGCCTGCTATGGGAATAACACCACGGCTCAAAAGAATGTTTTTTGCGTCGGCACTCATATTTCCGCATATGATTGCCTCAATCTTGTTCTGAGCCAGAAGTTCTGCAACCTGATGAGGCTGAGCCATAGGCTCACACTCAAGGAGTTCTTTTTCCCGCTCGTTTACATATTCTCCGGTGTAGTTATAGCTTGCAAAAACGGTGCAGCTTCCAAAGTTCTCGGCTATCTCGCCATTATTGTATGCAACTGCAACTTTCATAAAATTTCCTTTTCCCCGCTTAATGCGGATTTAAATTTATTTTACCTTTTCGGAAATGTAACTTGCAAGGTCGGCAATATATTCGCCGCTTACCTGCTCTGCCTTACCTGCATCAACCATGGCAGCAATCTGGGGGTCGATAGGAAGTTTTGCATACTTCTCAATACCGAAGGACTTAGAAACCTGCTCCACCTTGCTCTCACCGAAGATTTCGTGGCGCTTGCCGCACTCGGGGCACTCAAAGTAGGACATGTTTTCAACAATTCCCAGAACAGGAACATTCATCATGTTAGCCATATTCACGGCCTTTGCAACTATCATGCTGACCAGCTCCTGAGGAGAAGTGACGATAACAATACCGTCAACAGGCAGGGACTGGAATACAGTAAGGGGAACATCGCCGGTTCCGGGAGGCATATCTACAAACATGTAGTCTACGTCGTTCCACAGAACGTCGGTCCAGAACTGGGTAACAGCACCTGCAATAACAGGGCCGCGCCAAACAACAGGCTCAGTTTCATTTTCCAGAATAAGGTTAATAGACATAAGCTGTATGCCGGTCTCGGTGGTAACAGGAATAATATATTCCTCAGTACCGGCGGCGTGCTGGGTAACGCCGAAGGACTTAGGAATGGAAGGACCGGTAATATCTGCATCCAGAACTGCACAGTTATGGCCTCTTCTCTGCATCTCTGAGGCAAGCATACTGGTCACGAGAGATTTACCAACGCCGCCCTTGCCGCTCACAACAGCAATGACCTTTTTAACGCTGGAACCCTCATGCAGGTTTTTAATAAGGCTCTCCGCTTCGCGCTCGGAGCAGTTATTAACTCCGCAGCTGGAGCAGTCATGTGTACATTCGCTCATTAAACTCTCTACCTTTCAAATCTGTATTTCAAGGGGGTAAGATATAATATAAGCAAGGGCAAGATACTGCCTTGCTGTAATATCTTACCCTATATTATATCATTTCTATTATATTTAGTCAAATAATCTCATTTATTTTTTCTAAGCGCCCGTACAAGATATTTTGCCGTAATACCGGTAAAAATACCTGTAATTACGCCGGATATTGCAAGTATGGGGAAATAGACCCAAATCTGCGGGGTTTTAACGATGAAGGCACATGCAATGAGCTGGCCCACATTGTGAAAAATGGCAGAAATTGCGCTTGTAAGCCAGAGCTGGCCTTCGGGAATTATTCCTACCAGAATGCACATGGCTATGTACGAAAGAAGTGCACCCGAAGCGCTGTATATAAAGCTTGCGGCACTTCCGGCAAACATAGAACCCATTATTACGCGGCATACCAGAATTGCGCCGGCTTCTTTTCTGCCAAGCAGTATCATTGCCGCCAGAGTTATTATATTTGCAAGCCCCAGCTTTATTCCTGGTATTGGAACGATAGGCGGAATCTGGGCTTCAAGGATGAATATTCCAAGGGCCAGAGCCGTAAGCATCGCCATAAATGTAATTTTTTTGGTCTTACCCATCTATCCCGCTCCCTTCAATACTGATTACAAGTCTGTTAGGCATACAGACTATGGGAACTCCGCCGTCTGTCATTTTTCCTTGCTTTACACAGACCTTGTCGGGGCAGCTTGCAGAGGTTACAGATATAGCACCCGGTTCAACGTGTACTACATTGACGCCAAATTCTGTTTTAATCTCTATGTCGTAGGGTTCTTTAACAGTCTGAAGGTCTATTCTGTCAAACTCCGCGCCGTTTACCGTGATTACGGCAATGGTGCCCACAGGCATATTTTTAAGCAGCAGAAACAGCGCCGCGCACAATATGCAGAATACTGCCAGTGCGATTATGATAATTTTAGTCTTATTGTTTTTCATACCTTTATTTTAGTTTAGCTTTGCCCTGTTGTCAACTATACATTATTGATTATGATTTGCATTTTATGATATAATGATAAAATAATGCTGCTTAACCGAGTGTTCCTTTTCGGAAAGGACTCTTTACAGCAGAATAAGCTTGTATTTTAGGAGGCCGAAGTTTGGAAGCTATAATACCATATCTGATGACCATTTCAAAATTCGTGCTAATAGTCACTTCCATAAGCATACTTGCCCGCTGTATCCGCTCCATGCTCTCCGAGCGCTACGAGCAGGAAACCTGGGGATATATAAGGTCCGGAGAAAATACTATTCCGGTAAACCACTGGGAAAATATAATAGGCCGTTCGGCAGGCGCAGATATAAGGCTTTTCAGTCCAGGTATAGGCCGTGTACATGCTGTTTTAAGCCGGAACGACAAAGGCGTCTGGAAAATTTACGACATCTTCTCCCGCGGCGGTGTCTGGGTAAACGGTGAAAAAGCGGGTCTTTACGGCGCTGAGCTGAACCACGGAGATGTTATAAACTTAGGCGGCAGCTGTGTAAGATTTCTCGATATAGGCAAAGAGCAGAGAAATGCTCTTGAAGCTGCCCGCAGCAACGTCGGCAAGAACGTCTCCCCCTCACTTACTCTCTTAGAGCTTACGGTGTTTCAGCTTTTCCTGCTCTTGCAGCACGCTGTTTCCGCCGCGTCCGGAGATTTGGGAGCGATAGCTCTGGGGTTTGTCACTCTCATCATTTTACAGTGGACATGCTATAACTCCATGCGTGTAATAAACCGCAGCGGATATGAGATAGAAATTCTTGCCTTTTATCTCAGCACACTGGGCATGTCTGTTGCCGCATCCTCAACCCCTGAGGATATGTATAAGCAGATTATTCTCACCATTGTAAGCGTGATTCTGTTTCTCGTCAGCGGCTGGTGGCTCAGGAACCTTAAAAGAACCGTTTCCATGCGTATACCTGTCGGTGCCCTTGCGCTGGTGCTTCTGGGTGTAAACGTTTTATTCAGTGAAGCCGTTTTCGGCGCAAAAAACTGGCTTGAATTCGGCGGATATTCATTCCAGCCCTCAGAGCTTATAAAGTGTGCCTACATATATGTTGGCGCATCTACGCTAGATTTGCTGTACAGGAAGAAAAACCTTTTCAGCTTCATTGTTTTCTCCGCTCTCTGTGTTGTGGCTCTGGCCCTTATCGGAGACTTCGGAACTGCCCTTATATTCTTTGTAGGCTTTCTGGTTATATCCTTCATGCGCTCCGGCTCCATTGCAACAGTCTTTCTTGCGGTTTCCGGTGCAGGTCTTGCGGGATTTCTTGCCGTCATGGTAAAGCCCTATATAGCACAGCGCTTTAACACATGGGGGCACGCATGGGAGGACGTTTATAACGCAGGCTATCAACAGACGAGAGCCATGTCTGCCGCAGCCTCCGGCGGTCTTTTCGGAAAGGGTGCAGGCGAAGGATGGCTTAAAGACATTTTCGCTGCAAACACCGATATGGTTTTCGCCGTGATTTGCGAGGAGCTGGGCCTTATAATTGCAGTCTGCATGGTGCTTGCCATTCTGGCAATGGCATTTTTCGCCGTGAGAAGCGCCAGACAGGGCCGTTCCGCATACTATGCCATTGCTTCATGTGCTGCAATGAGTATGCTTTTAACTCAGCTTGCGCTGAACGTTTTCGGTTCTCTTGATATGCTGCCCTTTACTGGTGTTACCTTCCCCTTCGTTTCCCGCGGTGGTTCTTCTCTGATTTCATGCTGGACGCTTATGGCATTTTTAAAGGGTGCCGACAACCGCAAGAGCGCCAGCTTTGCAGTAAGACCCGGTAAACGTTCAAAGGCAATGGCAGAGGCAGAAGACAATGCCTATTACGACCGTGAAGACGACTACCTGTACTCAGACGACGAAGAATTTCAGGATAAGGAATACGGCGACGAAACGACGGAAGCCTCTAAGCCTTATTACTATTATGATAGATCCAAAGATACTGAGGAAAATATCAATCAAGATTATTTTGAATATTTTGACGCAGACGACATTGATGATGACGATGACGGTGAGGGGGCGTGGAGCTGATGAAAAAAATCACTAACCGGGCTTTTTCCCTTGTTCTTATAGCCACCCTTGTTATTTTTGGAATGGGTGCATTTATTGTGCGCTATGTTCAGCACGGTGAGGACTGGGCCTTATATTTTGCAGGCACCAATTCCGATTCCAGCGGTGAGGTTTTTGACCGTAACGGCGTGGTTCTGGCATCCTTTTCCGCTGATGAAAAGCAGTATGCTCAAGACGAGCTCACAAGGCGGGCAAGCTACCATGTCACCGGAGACTACTGGGGCAGAACCGGATGCGGCATTCTCCGCAGTTTTCAGAGCGGAGCATATGATTACAGCCTTCTGCGGGGAACCACCAAGTCTCAAAACCACAGCATGACCTTAAATATAGATTCAGAGCTGAATAATATAGCATACGAGGCCATGGGTAACAGAAAAGGTGCTGTCCTTGTTTCAAACTACAAAACCGGTGAAATTCTCGCCCTTATGTCAACGCCCTCTCTTGACCCGGCGGATGAAAACGCAGAACCGGCAGAGGGGGCATACATTAACCGCTGCCTGTCGGCGGCCTTTGTCCCCGGCTCCGTTTTTAAGCTTATTACCACCGCTGCTGCCATTGAAAACATTCCGGATATTTTCGACCGCAGCTTCTACTGCGAGGGTAAATGCCAGATAGCAGGGGTTGATATAACCTGCTCCGGAACTCACTATAACCAGAGCTTTGAACAGGCTCTCGCCAATTCCTGCAACGTGGCCTTTGCTCAGATTGCCGTAATGCTGGGACAGGACACCTTGGCAAGATATGTAGAGCAATACGGCTTTTTTGACAGTCACAAATTAAACGGCATCCACACCGCAAAAGGCAGCTTCCCCACTGAATTTGTGGGCGATCCTGAGCTTGCATGGGCAGGCATAGGCCAGTCAACCGACCTTATGTGCCCCTACTCCATGCTCCGTTTTGTTTCCGCAATAGGAAACGGCGGTGTATTATATGAACCCAGCCTTGTAAAATCAGACAGCTCACCCAAAACTACAAGGCTCATTGAATCAGATACAGCAGATAAATTAAAGCAGATGATGAGCTATAACGTTGCAGCCCACTACGACGGCCAGAATAATTTTCCCGGTCTTAACATCTGTGCCAAAACCGGTACTGCCGAGCTTGGCGATGGAAATTCCCACGCATGGTTTACTGGCTTTCTGGATGATGAAGAACATCCCTACGCCTTTGTGGTGCTGGTGGAACAGGGCGGCGGCGGACTTAGTTCTGCCGGTGCGTTGGCAAATACGGTGCTTCAGGCAGCTGTCAACAAATAAGGAGATAAAATGATAGATATTTCAGTAAGCTCTCTGGTTAAATCCTATGAGCTTGGCAAAAATGTATTGGACGGCCTTTCCTTCACTATAAATTCCGGTGAAAGAGTGGGTATACTCGGCCACAACGGCTGCGGTAAAACCACACTTTTTAAAATACTGATTGGTGAAATTCCCTATGACGAGGGCGAGGTTATGATTGCCCCCGGTAAGCGCATAGGCCTCATATCCCAGATTCCGAACTACCCCGCAGACTGGACAACCGAGGATGTTTTAAAGGATGCCCACAGAGAGCTGTATAATATCAGCAGGAAGCTTGACGAAATAACCGAAAAGCTTGAATTTGAGCAGTCCCCCGCTCTGCTCCGTGACTTTGACAGACTGAGCGAGGACTTCCGCCGTCTTGGCGGCTATGAAATGGACGTTAACCGCAACCGCGTTGCAAACGGACTTCTTATAACTGAAGCCATGAGGGCTCAAAGCTTTGACAGTCTCTCCGGCGGTGAAAAAACAAGAGTCAACCTTGCAAGACTTATCCTTGAAGACACAGACATTCTGCTTCTGGACGAGCCTACAAACCACCTTGACCTTAAAGCTACGGAATGGCTTGAAGATTACCTGCTCCACTTTAAGGGCACCGTTCTCACCATAAGCCATGACCGTTACTTCCTTGATACCGTGGTTCAGCGCAGTATTGAAATTTCCGACGGTAAGGCAGAGCTTTACAGCGGTAATTACAGCTTCTATGTAGAGGAGCGGCAGCAGCGCTTTGAAGAAAAGCTTCGCAAATACGAAAAGGATCAGGCAAAGATTGCCCAGCTCACCAAGGCCGCCGAGCAGATGCATTTATGGGCCTTTATGGGTAATGACAAGCTGCATAAGCGAGCCTTTTCCATGGAAAAGCGCATTGAAAAGTTAGGCAGCAGTGAGCGTCCCCATGAGGAAAAGAAGCTTAAAGTTAAGTTTAAGCAGCGTGAATTCTCCGGAGATGAGGTTGTAGTAACTGACGGGATTTCAAAAGCCTTTGACTCAAAGCAGCTCTTTAAAGACCTGTCTTTAACCGTAACCGGCGGCGAACGCATTGCCTTAATCGGTGATAACGGTGCGGGAAAATCCACCTTTATAAAGCTGCTTATGAACGAGGAAAAGCCGGACACAGGTTATCTTTATCACGGCCCCTCTGTCCGCACCGCCTATCTTCCCCAGATAGTAAAGTTTCAGGATGAAAGCCGTTCAGCTCTGGACACTATGCTTTACGAATGTAAGTGCCAGCCTCAGGAGGCCAGAGACCGTCTTGCATCCTTCGGTTTCAGAGGTGAAGATGTGCTTACACCTGTGGGCGCACTCTCCGGCGGTGAAAAGAGCCGTTTACGGCTTTGTATGCTTATGGGCAGTGACATTAACTTCCTCATTCTGGACGAGCCAACAAACCATCTTGACATAAGCTCCAGAGAATGGATAGAGGATGCCCTTTCAGATTATACCGAGACCTTACTTTTCGTTTCCCACGACAGATATTTCATTGAGAAATTTGCTCAGCGCATATGGTATCTGAATAACGGCGAAATAACTGACTTCCGCGGCGGCTACAAGGATTTCTGCATATGGCGTGAACGTCAGGCAGTATTCCAGCAGGCAGAAAAGGAAGTTAAGCGGAAAAAAGAAGATAAAAAGCCCAAAGCTCCCCGAACCGACAGACAGCTGGCAAAGCTTGAGCGTGACATTGAAAAGCTTGAAAACCAGATCGCAGAGCTGGAAGCACTGGAAGAGGAATTTGCCGCCGACTATCAGAAGCTTATAGAAATTGAGGCTCAGAAAAATGAGCTTAATGAAGAGCTTATGGAGCTTTACGAAAAATGGGAGGCCCTTGAAGGATGAATTTTTTAAAGAAAATTCCGGGTTGGAGCGTTATAACCGTTCTGCTTCTGGCGTTTGCTCTGTTCTTTAAATTTGCACTTATAGGCTATTCATACATAGCCTATACCCTTACATTTTTTGCAGCTTTAATTGCGGCGCACCGCTTTTTCGGAAAAGTGCTGTGGAGAATTACGCTTATTCTGGTGTGTATAGGTCTTATCTATTTTATAATAGTTGAAATTCCTATAATAAAAAATGCCAGAACCGATTCAAAGCCTCAGCGTGATTACCTTGTAGTTTTAGGTGCCGCCGTCCATGGCGATCACCCCTCCCCCGCGCTTGTGCACAGACTGGACGGTGCATATGAGTATCTGGAAAAATATCCTGACTCTGTTGCAATAGTTTCCGGCGGCAAGGGCAAGGGCGAAAACAAGTCCGAGGCGCAGGCAATGTTCGAGTATCTAACCGGCCGGGGCATCTCTCCCGAGAGAATAATCACGGAGGACAGAGCCACTTCCACTAAGGAAAATCTGTTGTATTCATATGAGATAATCACCGACCGCGGGGATTCTCCTCAGGACAGCGTTGCCATTCTCTCCAGCCCCTACCACCTTTTCAGAGCAAAATGCATGTCCAAATCCATAGGCGTTGGAGCCGCCGGTGTGGCAGGGCATTTCGATAACCCCATTTTAACCTTAAACTATTTCATAAGAGAAGCTTTCGGCATCACCCATTTCTGGATTTTCGGCTGGTAAACAAGAAAGCTTCAAAGTACAACGTTTTGGCGCAGATATAGCAATATACGAGAACGAGAGAATCAGTCCATCAGAACTCTTAAACAGTTTATTATTTTAGGCGAAAGCTATATCCGTTGACTTGCGGGCTGAAATTGATGCAATGTATGAGTCGGAATAAGAATTTCAAAAAACTATTTTATATAGCTGCAAAGTAAAGGTGCAATACAGGCACATTACTATACCATATAATCGATACTGCGACTTACACATAATGATAAAGTAAGATAGGAAAATTGCCATAAAACCCGAGGAGAACGTTATGAAATTAGATGAATACAGAAAAGCTCTGGAAAAGGATCCGTTAAAAAACGTGCTTCCGCAATATGTAGAAGCAGAAGATTTATCAGAAAGCCGGTTCAAGCGTTGGGGTGAGTGGGTTGCAATGCCTAACTGCTGGGGCGAAGTGCACAAGGATGGAAAATATACTTTTTTATAACAGATGATGATTATATCGGACGTATATGGCATACAGAAGAACGGAAAGATGAAGACAGGCTGGTAGAATATATAAAAAATAGATTTGATTTAAAGATGGCGGCGGCTCATGTAAGTACGGATAGTGATTTAATGCGGCGCTTTATACAGCGTGTATATGGGTATTCAGAAAATCAGGCCGCAAATGTGGCTGCCAGGTTTTCCATATATGATGATATTTTTGATGAATTCCGGAATTTTCAGCGACACCGCAGACTGGAACAGAAAAGAGGAAACAAGGTGACAGAGCATGGATATACAGCTGAAAAGCTTGTGGAAACCTATCATATGTCAGAAGTAGACGCATATCAGCTGCTGGTACGTATAAGAGAGGAACCGACAACTGCATTGGAATATCTCAAATCAAAGTGCTGATAATAACACAAAAAAGAAAAACGGTGCAGTCCAAGCGGACTGCACCGTATCTTATATCTCAAATGTTCTTAACCGATTCCGGCTAAAGCTATGAAGATTTTAATATAAATTATAAGTTGCTGGAGTAGTTGGGAGCTTCCTTAGTGATGTAAATATCGTGGGGATGGCTCTCCTTAAGTCCTGCACCGGTGATGCGGACAAACTTGCTATTGGTGCGCAGATCGTCGATAGTGGGAGCACCGCAGTAACCCATACCTGCTCTCAGACCGCCCATCATCTGGTAAACAGTCTCGGAAGCGGGGCCGCGGAAAGGAACTCTGCCTTCGACACCTTCGGGAACCAGCTTCTTGTTGCTTTCCTGGAAGTATCTGTCCTTGGAGCCCTTCTGCATTGCGCCAAGGCTGCCCATACCACGGTATACCTTGAACTGACGGCCCTGATAAACCTCGGTATCGCCGGGAGCCTCTTCGCATCCAGCAAGCATGGAGCCCATCATAACAACGCTTGCACCGGCAGCTATTGCCTTAACGATATCTCCGGAGTACTTGATACCGCCGTCTGCAATTACAGGCACACCGTACTTTGCACCCATATCAGCGCACTGCAGAACAGCTGTAATCTGAGGAACGCCGATACCTGCAACAACTCTGGTGGTGCAGATAGCACCGGGGCCTATACCCACCTTTACGCAGTCAGCGCCGGCCTTAATAAGAGCCTCAGTGGCTTCGGGGGTAGCGACGTTACCGGCAATAAGCTGGATGTCGGGGAATTTCTCTTTAACGCGAGAAACAGAACGCATGATGTTTGCGGAGTGACCGTGGGCGGAGTCCAGAACCAGAACGTCTGCACCTGCGTTTATAAGTGCACCTGCTCTGTCCAGAACGTCTTTGGTAGCGCCGATAGCAGCAGCGCAGAGCAGTCTGCCCTCTGCATCCTTTGCGGCGTTGGGGTACTTGATGACCTTCTCAATGTCCTTAATGGTGATAAGGCCGCAAAGCTTATTGTCAGAGTCAACAATGGGAAGCTTCTCAATTCTGTGCTTCTGGAGAATTCTCTTTGCCTCCTCCAGAGTGGTTCCGACGCGACCGGTAACAAGGCCTTCCTTGGTCATTACCTCGTCAATGCGGCGGCTCATATCAGACTCGAACTTCATGTCGCGGTTGGTGATAATACCAACAAGCTTACCCTCGTCATCAACTATGGGAACACCGGAAATACGGAACTTTGCCATCAGAGCGTCAGCATCGCCGAGGCTGTGACCGGCCTTGAGGAAAAAGGGCTTGGTGATAACGCCGTTCTCAGAACGTTTAACAAGATCAACCTGCTCAGCCTGAGAATCAATGTCCATGTTTTTGTGAATAACGCCGATACCGCCTTCACGGGCAATGGCAATAGCCATACGGTACTCGGTTACAGTGTCCATAGCGGCACTCATAACAGGGATGTTAAGCTTGATCTTCTTGGACAGATGTGTACTCAGCTCCACATCTGCAGGTAAAACATTACTCTCAGCGGGAACCAGGAGTACATCATCAAAGGTCAGGCCTTCGCCTATAAAGCGTTCGGAATACAGCTTATCAAGATCCATCGTAAAAACCCCTTCTCAATTATCTTTATAAACTCCCCAGTTTATCATTACAGGAGAATTTTTTATTTTTTCTATTCTAACAGATTTAATTCAAATGTCAACAATAACATTATTTAAAATTTTCAGACATTTTTCGTCTTTTTCTGTTCATTTTTCACTTTTTCAGGAACACCGTCTTTATTTTCTCTTGCGTAGTAAAAAATATACTGCTGTGCAAGGCCTGCATACTCACCCAGAGTCTCAGGCTTAAAGTCCGGCGGGAAATGCTCCTTAAGCGCCCGCTTTATCCACACGTCAATGGGAAAACCTTCCATATGCCGAAGTCCGAAGAGAACAACACAGTTTGCAACCTTCTCCCCTACTCCCGTGAGAGACAGCAAAGCTTTTTTAGCCTCAGTGTATGAGCAGTCAATAAGGGCATCCAGAGCAATATCCCCGTTTACTATGCTTTCTGCCGCTTTAATTATATACGGCGCTCTGTAACCTGAACGCAGGGGCGCTAAATCCTCAGGGCTTAAAGCTGCAATGCACTGCGGCCGCGGAAAGCTGTAATACTTTTCCCCCTCAAAATCAATCTCATCTCCGAAAAGCGCACAGAGCTTTTCAACAATTCCCTTTATTCTTGTTATATTGTTGCACTGGGAAATTATAAACGAGCACAGAGCCTCCCAAGGCTCCTGATTGAGTATTCTGATGCCCATGCCGTATTCAACACATTTATCCAGATATTCCCCGCCGTCATAACGGCTCATTTCTCTGTAATCCCGGTGCAGGTCAAAGTAGTCAAGCCACATCGTAAGGGGGGCATCGGTGGAAATATAAACCTCTCCCCCGTCATTCCACACTCTTGCGGCCTTTCCGAACGCTACACCTCTGTATACACCATTTTCATCTGCGTTCCAGCGAAAGCACTGTCCGCACTCAAAGGTTTTTATAATATCAAGCTCGTCTGACGAGCAAAGACAGTATGTATTTATTTCTCTGTTTTCCATAGCTTATCCTCAAATTTTTTTCTTTATTTTATCACACCGCTGCTTATTTTTTCAAGGAGGGAGAAATTTTTTTCCGTTTTGTGCGGAGCATTGCTATAAAAAATAACCACCGGCTCAGCCGGTGGTTATAAACTCATTACGCTTTATTTATCCAGATAGGATTTAAGAAGCTCCTGCAGCAGCTCATCTCTGTCAAGACGGGTTATGAGCGTGCGAGCATTATTATAGTTAGTAATATAAGTAGGGTCCTCGGAGAGTATATAGCCCACTATCTGGTTTATTGGGTTGTAGCCCTTAACCATGAGGGAGTTATACACGGAGGAAAGAATCTCTCTCATCTCGGCCCTGCTGTCAAGCGCTGTGAATTTTCTTGTTACATCTTCCATGGATGTCCCCTCCTTTTTGTTGTTATTTATACATATTATACCAGATAAAACGCTCATGTAAAGTCGAAATTCTTTATAAATTTATAAATTTTTCTTAAGAATTATAATTTAATCGACTTTATCTGATTTCTGCATTGAAATGCTCTTTAAGTGTGCTGAGAGCTTTCTTTACAGTCTCCTCGGCGTGTTCGTCGGTAAGGGTCTGGTCGTCTGCGCGCATGGTCAGAGAGAATGCAACAGACTTTTTACCCTCGGCTACATGATGTCCGGTGTATACGTCAAAGACGGTGCAGTCCTTAAGGTAGGCGCCAGAATCAGCCATGATGCAGTCTATCATATCTCCTGCGGGAACTTCCTTATCGCATACAACAGCGATGTCTCTGGTAACAGAGGGGAAGCGGGGCAGAGCCTTGTATATGGGAATTGCGCCCTTACCCTCAAACATTGCGTCAAAGCTCAGCTCAGCGCAGTAAAGCTCTGCGTCTACACCGTAGTTTTCTGCAACTGCGGGATGAATCTGGCCGAATACGCCGATATACTTATCGCCAACCCATACCTTAGCACAGCGGCCGGGGTGATAGGAGGGATTTTCCTTCTCAGCTTCAAAGTGAAGTCTGCCGTCGCAGATACCGCCCAGCAGCTCCTCAACCCAGCCCTTAATAACAAAGAAGTTCATGTTGAGGCCGTAAGCACCGATGGAAACTACCTTGGGCTCGTCTGCAAGACCGTCAGGACGCTTGAGATAAATCTTTCCTATCTCGTAGAGAGCGGCGGACTTGTTGCGGAAGTTGTAGTTTCTGGTGAGGATTTCCAGCATGGAGGGCAGAACAGTAGTTCTCATTATGGAAGTATCCTCGCCCAGAGGATTGAGTATGCGCAGGCTGTCTCTCAGGGGAGAATCCTTGGGCATACGGATATTGTCATAGTAGCCGGGGCTTATGAAGGAGTAGGTTATAATCTCGTCAAGACCCATGCTGCGGCAAATCTCGCCCACTCTCCTCTCACAGCTCTGGATAGGACTGAAACCGCCGCAGGTGGAAATTGCACCGGTGAAGCGGGTGGGGATTTCGTTGTAGCCGTAGAATCTTGCTACTTCCTCTGCAATGTCGGAGTAATGCTCAACATCGGAGCGCCATGAAGGAACAAGGATATTATCTCCGTCCAGCTCAAAGCGCAGATCCAGGAGAATTTTACGCATAGTCTCCTCGTCAATATCGGTACCAAGCAGAGCATTTATTTTTTTCGGCTCCAGCTTAACAACAGTCTGGTTGGAGCCTTCGGGATAAACATCAATAACACCGTCAACAACTTCGCCTGCGCCCAAAAGCTCAATAAGCTCACATGCGCGCTGAAGTGCTCTCATGGTATTCTCGGCGTCAAGACCCTTCTCGAAGCGGGAAGAAGCGTCAGTACGCATACCCAGAGCATTAGCGGTTCTTCTGATAGAAGTGCCGTTAAAGTTTGCGCTTTCAAAGAGAACCTTAGCGGTATCTCCGACAATTTCGCTGTTCTCGCCGCCCATTACACCGGCAACGCCAACAGGCTTATTCTTGTCGCAGATGCAGAGCATGGAGGTGCTGAGAGCTCTCTCTGTTCCGTCAAGAGTTCTGATGACCTCGCCTTCCTTGGCGCAGCGAACGTGAATTTCCCCGCCCTCAACGCAGGAAAAATCGAATGCGTGCATGGGCTGGCCATACTCCAGCATTACATAGTTTGTAATATCAACTATGTTATTTATTGGCCGTACACCTGAATTACGGAGACGCTCACGCATCCATGCAGGAGAGGGGCCGATTTTAACATTCTTTACCATTCTGGCGCTGTAACGCTTGCAAAGCTCAGGATTTTCGATGTAAACCTTAGCCATGTCGTTAACATTGCCGCCTGTGCCGCCCTTTACAACAGGCTCATGGAGCTTGAGCTCCTTATTGAAGGTGCATGCAGCCTCAAGTGCAAGACCTAAAACGCTGAGGCAGTCAGGACGGTTGGGGGTTATTTCGTATTCAACCACATGGTCGTCACGTCCCAGCATTTCTGCAACGTCGTCACCGGGCTTTACATCCTCGTGGAGAACGAAAATACCGTCTGCAATGCAGTGGGGGAACTCCTCCTGCTTTGCGTGGAGATCTTCAAGGGAGCAGATATTATCCTTCTTTGTGTCATATGCAACCAGATTACCCTCATGGATATTCTGGCAGTCACTTACAGTTTCTGCATTGCCGCTGCCCAGATCCAGAGTGCATTTCCAGAGCTTAACTCCGGCATTTTCAACACTCTTTACTTCAGCCGCTACAACAGAACCGAAAATTTTGTCTCCTGCCTTTATGTCGGCAGCAATGGAGGGTTTTTCAGGGTCGATAGCCTTATAGTCGCCTAAAATAGCGGCAGGCTTAATAGCAGCATAATCATAGTCATGCTCGGTGATGTCCAGTTCCTTTATGGAGCAGAGCATACCCTCAGATTTTACGCCGCGGAGCTTGCCGGCAGTTATTTTAATTCCGCCGGGAAGTACGGATTTATGGAGAGCCGCAGGCACAAGGTCGCCCACATGGACGTTCCATGCACCGGTGCATATCTGTACAGGCTCGTCCTTACCCACATCAAGAGTCAGAACCAGCATATGGTCAGAATCGGGGTGCTTTTCAAGAGTGAGAATTTTTCCCACCTTAACATTCTTCATGCTCTCGCTCAGATCCTCGGTCACTTCTACCTTGGAGCCGGAAATGGTCATTGCCTCGGCAAAATCTCTGTCGTTATATTCATCAAGGCTTAAATCAACAAATTCGTTCAGCCATTTTCTTGATAATTTCATTTAACTGCCTCCTTAGAACTGCTCAAGGAACCTGACGTCGTTCTCGAATATCAGGCGCATATCTGTAATCTTGTATTCGCCCAGAGCCAGACGCTCAAGGCCCATACCGAATGCCCAGCCGGAATAAACATCCGGGTCAATTCCGCAGCCGGCCAAAACCTTGGGGTGAACCATACCTGCACCCAGAACCTCAATCCAGCCCTCGCCCTTGCAGGTGGGGCAGCCCTTACCGCCGCACTTGTGGCACTGAATATCCATCTCGCAGCTGGGCTCAGTGAAGGGGAAATGGTGAGGACGGAAACGGGTAACAGTACCTTTTCCGTAAATCTTCTCAACAACCAGATTCAAGGTTGCCTTCAGGTCTGACATGGTGACACCCTTATCTATGACCATACCTTCTATCTGGTGGAACATGGGAGAGTGTGTAGCGTCTACCTCATCTTTACGGTAAACTCTGCCGGGTGCAATTATGCGGATAGGCAGCTCTCTGGTTTCCATGGCATGTATCTGCATAGGAGAAGTCTGGGTACGGAGAAGGATTTTGCTGTCGGGGGTAAAATAGAATGTATCAGTCCATTCTCTTGAAGGGTGTCCCTCCTCAATATTGAGCTTTGAGAAGTTATAATCTGCAAGCTCAACCTCAGGGCCGTCAACGATCTCAAAACCCATACCGATAAAGATATCTTTTATCTGGTCAAGAACATTATACATTGGGTGCTTGTGGCCAAGAGCGGACTTCTGTCCGGGCATAGTTACGTCAAGTGCCTCATCTTCCAGTTTCTTCTCCATCATAAGAGAGTTTATTTCGTTCTTTCTCTTATCTAAAGCTTCCTCTATATCAGCTCTCAGCTTGTTTGCAAGCTGACCCATTGCGGGGCGCTCTTCGGAGGAGAGTTTACCCATCTGGCGCAGAATACCAGTGAGTTCACCCTTTTTGCCCAGATATTTTACTCTGAGATGTTCCAGTAATTCAGCACTTTCGCATTCCAAAATAGCCTTAATTGAGCTGTCTCTAAGGCTCTGCATAAGTTCTTTCATAATTTTCTCCTTATTCATAAATAAAAAAGCCTCCGTCCCTCCAAAGGGACGAAAGCATAGCTTCCGCGGTACCACCCAAATTCGGCTCTCGCCGCACTTACGGAGCTTAACGCGCTCTGACGCCGGTGATTGGCCGGAGCTCCCGGGCGAACTAAGCATCTGCAGCTCAAAGGGCTCACAGCCGATGACCCTCATTCTCTGAAAGCTGCCTGAATACTATATTCCCATTCATAGCGCTTAAAGTTTAGCACATTATAACCAAATTTTCAAGAGAAACTTTGGAATTTGCTACAAAATCAGTATTTGACTAATGGCTTAAAGGTGATTATAATTGAATTCGTTGCATAGACTTTAGCAAACTTATTTTGGAGGACGCTATGAAAAGACTATGCCTGCCTCTGGTTCTGATTTTCTGTCTGCTGCTTTCAGCTTGCGGCGGCAGGGCTCAGGCAGAGCGCTTTGAACAATTTTCTACTGAGCTTGTCGGCAGCACTTCCCTGTCCTTTACCTCTCAGCTGCGCTGTGAGTACGAGGACAGAAGCGTGGATTTCATCCTCAGTTATTCTGAGGGGTCTGAGGGTGCCGAGGTAAAGGTTTTAAAGCCGGATTCTATTTCCGGGGTAATAGGGCATGTTAAACCCGGAAGCTCTGCACTGGAGTACGGAGAGATTATTATTGATACCGGCGATCTGGACAAGTACGGTCTAAGCCCCATGACTGCTCTGCCCGCTCTCGCTCAGGCTCTTAAAACAGGTCATGTGGAGAGCTCTTGGGAGGAAGAAAATTCTGTTGTTTACGAGCTGAGCTGTGATGAACACCTGACAGTCAGAGTCTGGTTCAACGCTCTGAACATGATTCCGCAAAAGGCAGAGCTGATAAGTGAAGGACAGGTAAAAGTTTTTTGTAAAATTGAAAACTGGACAAGGGAGTAAAATATTATGGACGATCTCCAAAAGAGAACATGGGCTGAAATCAGCCTCAAAAATATAAAAAGCAATTATGATGCCATAAGAGCTACTCTGCCTCATGGCTGCCGTTTTCTGGGCGTTGTCAAGGCTGATGCCTACGGTCACGGTGCTCTGCCTGTATCCATGATGCTTCAAGAAGCAGGCGCAGATTATCTGGCGGTTTCATGTCTCGATGAGGCTATGGAGCTGCGTCATGGCGGCATCACCATGCCCATTCTGATTTTAGGTCACACCCCTCCAAAATACACCGAAACCCTGATTGACAACAACATAAGCCAGACCATTTCCTGTCTTGCAAAGGCAGAAGAATATTCTGCGGCTGCATCAAAGCTTGGAAAAGAGCTTAAAATTCATATTAAGCTTGATACGGGCATGTCCCGTCTCGGTTTTCTCTGCTCCGGTGATCACTATGAAGAGGGGCTTAAAAATGTAATTTCCGCCTGCTGTCTGCCCGGTCTTATTCACGAGGGAATTTACACTCACTTCGCTGTTTCCGACGAAGGGGGCGAGGAAAATGAGGAATACACCAGAGAACAGTTCAGACTTTTCACTTCATTTATTGATGCTTTAGGCAAAAAGGCCGATATTCACTTTGAAATACGTCACTGTGCAAACAGCGGTGCAACCCTCAATTACCCGGAAATGGCACTGGACATGGTTCGTCCCGGACTTCTGCTCTACGGCTACGGAGACACAAAGGGAAAGCTCGGGCTTAAACCCTGTATGCGCCTTGTAACAACAGTAAGCACAATAAAAATATACGAGCCCGGCACATCTGTAAGCTACGGCCGCCGCTATGTGACAGATAAGAAAGAACGCATGGGTGTGCTTGCCATAGGTTATGCTGACGGTCTGCCAAGAGTAAGTTCCAACAAATGCTCTTATGCTGTATCCGGCGGCTTCGCCCCGCAGCGCGGCAGTATTTGCATGGACATGTGCATGGTGGATTTGAACGAGCTGCCGCAGGTAGACGTTGGCAGTGAAGTAGAAATCTTCGGAGAAAAAAACAGCATTTACAAGCTCTCAGATGCTGCCGGAACTATTCCCTATGAGCTGCTTTGCGCTGTTTCAAAACGTGTCCCCAGAGTATATAAAAACTGATTTTAAAACTGCTTTACAAATCGGTAAAGCAGTTTTTTGAATATCGGTTAATTTTTTATAGTATTAGTTAACGGATATTCACTACTCTTTTTTATCAACTCATGTTAATATCATATTTGCAAGGGCCTTGACATTTTATAAAAAGGTGTTTACACATGAATATTGGTGAAGTAATAAGAAAATATCGAAAGCAAAAAGAGCTCACACAGGAAGAAATGGCAAAGCTTCTGGGTGTTACGGCTCCGGCTGTTAATAAGTGGGAAAATGGCATTTCCATGCCGGATATAACCCTGCTCTCCCCTATCGCACGGCTGCTGGATGTGTCTTTAAATGAACTGCTGTCTTTTAAAAGCGAACTATCAGCGCAGGAGATACAGGAGCTTACCCTAAAAGCAGAGCAGATATTGGAAACGCAAAGCTTTGACGACGCATATGCTTGGGCAAAAAAGCAAATTGAAACCTACCCAAATTGCGATAGTCTAATCTATTGTCTTGCACTGACACTGGACTCAAAGCGCTTCACTCTCCAAATACCTGACAGTTCAAAATACGATTCATTTCTTTTAGGCTGTTGCGAAAGACTTTTGAGCAGCAACGACGATAGCTTCAAAACGGCAGCCGCAGGCTCCCTCTACAATTACTATCTCGGCAAAGAGCAATATGAAAAGGCCGGAGAATATTTGTGCTTCTTCTCACCCCAAAGCCTTGAAAGAAAAAGAAACCAGGCTGTACTGTATGAAAAAACAGGTGAAACGGAAAAAGCATACAAGGAATATGAGGAAATTCTTATGTCCTCGTCTCAGATGCTAAGTTTAGTTTTCGGCAGTCTGTTTAAGCTAAAATGCAAAGAGCAGGATACCAAGCTTGCAAAATACTATACTGAAAAGAGGAAGCTTCTTGCCGAGCTTTTTGAAACGGGAGAATACAGCGCTGTTGCCGCTGATTTAGAATTAGCGCAATTTGAGAAGGATCGTGATAAAACCATTTTATGCGTAGACAAGATGTTGAAAAGTTTGGAGAGCCTCACCGGTTTTACAGCCTCTCCCTTATTTTCCCACATGACTTTTAAAAAAGCAGAACCTGAATTTGTTGATAAAATGCTGATTAGTATGATTTGCAGCTTCAAGTCTGAAAAAGATTTCGACTATATGGAAAATGACTCCCGGTGGAACGAACTTTTAAGCAAATAAAAAGTCGGCGTGATTTATATCACGCCGGCATTTTTTATTCTGTTCTTTCCCAAGGCAGCTCCACATATTGTGGTTCGTAGGAAAGTGCAGGAAGAATTTTTTCGATTAAATCCGCGGTGGAAATCTTCAAGGTTGAAGTATTGAGGCAGGGATGACAGCCGAAATATTCATCTTTAAGCAAGTCTCTGTCGATAACAAGATGAACTTTCTTTTCCTTGTCGTTCATAAGTCCTAGCACACTGACGGAACCGGGAGTAATATCCAACAGCTCGTTCATATGCTCAGGTGATGCAAAGCTCAGTCTTGCAGTACCTATCTGCTTTGAAAGGAGCTTTGTGAAAAATGGCTTTTCACCCGGCATTAAAAGCAGATAAAACTCAGTCTGCTGTCTATTAGTGAGAAAAAGGTTTTTGCAGATTTTAGCTCCGAGAACTTTTTCCACATCTTCACATGCTGTAATGGTATCTGCTTTTTCATGGTCAGCTCTGAAATATTGGATATTAAGCTTATCGAGAAATTCGTAGCAGCGCATTTCCTTTGCTTCTCTGCCATTTGCTCCGCCTTTATGCAAAACACTGTCTATATACATACTTCACCTTTTATTAGAGGGCAGCCAAATACGCTGCTCCTCTGCATTCTTTACAAGCTCATCGCGGAAATCAGGATGAGCAATGGATATAAGCTTTTCGGCTCTCTGCCATGAGCTCATGCCCGCAAGATTAACGCATCCGTACTCAGTCACTATATAATAGCTCTGGCTTCTGGGAGTTGTAATTATATCTCCGTTAAAATGAGGAACTATTCTGGAATGGCGCTGTCCTTTTTTATCTGTAAAAGTGGAGCTCATGCAAAGGAAGGATTTACCGCCCTTTGACATTGCAGCGCCAGTTACAAAATCCAACTGACCGCCGGTTCCGCTGATCTGGCGCAGTCCGGAGCTTTCGGAAGAAACCTGACCGTAAAGGTCAACGTTCAAGCAGCCATTAATAGACACCAGATTATCATTCTGTGCGATAACATTGGGATCATTAACATAGCTCATGGGATAGCCTGCAACAGAGGGGTTATCATCAATCCAGTCGTAAAACTCTCTTGTACCCACTGCAAGCCCCAGAAGCCCCTTACCCTTATGGAAATTTTTTCTGCGGTTGGTAAGCTTTCCGGCCTTTGCCATTAACATAAAACCGTCAGAGCAAAGCTCAGTGTGCATACCGAGATCCTTAAGGTCGGAGTCAGCAATCAGCGCTCCCAGAGCATTGGGAGTACCGCCTATGCCAAGCTGAATAGTAGTACCATCTTCAATATGAGGAAGAATGAACTCTGCAATCTTTATATCCTCTTCAGAGGGCGGAAGCATCGGAGGTGAAAAAGGCTCAATATATCCGGCTTCAACTACATAGTCAACCTCGGAAATATGAACAAGCTCACCCTCGCCGCCACGAATTCTGGGCAGAGCTTCATTGACCTCAAGAATAACATGGTCGGCTTTTTCTATAATGGCCCTTGCAACACCGGTGGAGCCGGAAAGGTTAAAATAACCGTGCTTATCCATGGGTGTTACGCTTATCATTGCTACATTAACAGTAAGGAAATTTTCATAATACCATGGCAGGTTTCTAAACACCATAGGAGTGAAGAAAGCTCTTCCCTGGTCACACATTTTTCGCTCATAGCCGGAGCAGTGCCATGTGTTATATACAAAATGCTCCATTGTGGGATCACACTCAATCACCTGAATGGGGCCTATGGTAAGATTACCTCTAACCTTCACATTATGAAGCTCATCTTTTCGCTTTGCAAGTGCCGCATCAAGCTTTGCAGGAAAAGCAACATTGGACGCATAGTCTACCCAGTCGCCGTCCTTTACTATTTTTACCGCCTCATCGGAAGTGCGGAGTTTTGTTTTGTATTCAGAATAAAAATTCATTTAATCACCCTATAAAATTATAACATAGGATATAAAAAAATAAAAGCAAAACCTGCCGCTTTTCCTACGCACATAAATTAAAAAGGGGCGCATTATCATGCGCCCCCGAAAGTATGTACTTTTATGAAAACTCAGGCCGAATTAAGCCTTTGCTTCCTCTTTCTTGCCCTTGGTGAGAACCTTTACGCCCTCAACAACAAGGATAGCAGCAAGAATGATCAGGCCGATAGACCAGAGCATCTGGAACCAGTCGCCCCATGCAGCAGCACCAGCAGCAATAGCCTTAATCTTACCGATTATGGTCATTACGAGAGAAGTACCGGTAGCAGCGAGCATGAAGGTCATAGGTACGTAGAACATCTTGTTGTTCTTACCGATGTTACCAAGCCATGCAGCAACAGCCAGCATAGCGATACCGGCCAGCAGCTGGTTAGCAGCACCAAATACGCCCCAGATCTGGTTCAGGCCCAGGAAGCCCATGCCGCAGCCGACGATTACCATGATAAGGGTAGATACGAAGGGCTTAGCAAAGAATCCGCGAACACCCTTGATATCCTCGGCCTTCTCGCCTTCCTTGACAAAGAGCTCAGAGAACATATAACGTGCAAGACGAGTACCGGAGTCCAGAGAGGTCAGAGCAAAGACGGAAACTGCCAGAGTCAGCAGAGTGTAAACGGTGTCGTATACGGGGTTGGATGCATCAGCAGCACCATGGAACATGGTAGCAACTGCGGTTGCAATACCACCAGCGAAGATGGTAGGAGGTGCGGAGAGCTTGAATACATCACCGCCGCCTGCGTCAACCTTGTTGAATACGATACCAACAGCAATCAGGGAGATGATAGCCAGAGCGGACTCAACTATCATAGCGCCGTAGCCGATAACCTTTGCATCCTTCTCAGAATCAAGCTGCTTGGAGGTAGTACCGGAACCGATCAGAGAGTGGAAACCGGAAACTGCACCGCATGCAACAGTGATGAACAGAGTGGGGAACAGGTACTTGCCAGCGGAAGGATTGAAAGAAGTAAATGCGGGGAGAACAACAGTCATGTTAGAACCGACAATACCAACAACAGCGATAATCATCATGCCGTAAAGCAGGAAGGAGCTGAGGTAGTCGCGGGGCTGCAGCAGCATCCAAACAGGAAGCAGAGAAGCAACCATAACATAAACTGCGATGAAGAGAACCCAGAAGGTACGGCCAAGGTTGACACCGACGTTAAGGCCGATAGCAACAATAGCGATGATACCGATGATACCGATAACGGTAGCAGGTCCTATCTTAGCGTTCTTTCTGTAAACGAAGAAACCGAAGATGAAGGCAATAACTATGAACAGCAGAGAAGTTGTTGCCGTGGATGCATGTTCGGAAACGTTAGCACGACCGACAGTGAAGATTGAATCGGCTTCAGACATGAAGGTACCAGCAACAACTGCGGTGAAGGAAGCGATAACGAGAATCAGAACAAGCAGTGCAAAGACAGTAAACAGTCTCTGAGAACGGACACCCATGTTAGCCTTGATAACTTCACCAATGGAACCGCCATTGTGACGAATAGAGGCGAACAGAGCACCGAAGTCATGAACAGCACCAAAGAAAATACCACCGATAACGACCCACAGGAAAACAGGGATCCAACCGAAAACAGACGCCAGAATAGGTCCGTTGATGGGGCCTGCGCCAGCAATGGAAGAGAAATGGTGGCCCATCAGGACGGCGGGGTTAGCAGGAACGAAGTCCTTTCCGTCATAACTGGTGTGTGCCGGGGTCTCACGGGTGGGGTCTACACCCCACTGCTTTGCAAGCCAGCTGCCGTAAAATACATAGCCGAGGGCAAGCAGAACCAATGCGATTACAAGAATAAGAATTGCGCTCACACTTTTCACTCCTTAAATAAAAAATGTTTTAATATTAGCATTTGCGTCAGGTCTTCTCCTCCCTGGCGGCAAATAGCTTTTTAAAGAAAGGTACCAGACTGTGTCCGGCTTTGTTTGTGTAGGTTTTCTGAGCTTCAAGATCGACAGCTCCGGAGAGGAGATTGGTAAAACCGTGGAGAGAGAAACGATAGCTCTTGGAAAATTCTCTTTTTACCATAGGCTTTATTTCATTCTCATCAATTCTGTCAGCTATGAAAACAACCTTCACATTTGTATACTGGTGCTCTTTGTGGGGCTTCACTCTGGGAAGACCGTCAGCGAGAGCAAAATCGGTGCACTTTTCTATAAGTTCCTCGGAAAATTCGGGTGCGGAAAATATGTAGGCGTATTCATTTGTTTCATTTCCCCAGACTATGTTTTTCTTGCTGAGCCAGTATTTTTCGGATCTTGAAAAATAATCTGCTCTGAAAACAAGAGGAATATCGTCAGGCGCTTCCATGTCGACTATGTTGTAGTATGCGCTGTATGAATCCCTTAGAATTTCAAGGAATTTCTGCCGCTCGATTGCCATTGATAATGCCTCCCGGAAAAATGAACAAATTATGACTAGTGATAATATAACACTAAATCCGGAAAATTTCAATAGGTTTTTAGAACATTTTTTGTTTACATAGCACAGACAATTTCTATTTTTGTTTTTTTCAAACATTATTTGTAAATCTTTGTAAGATGTATTATAAATCTTTTTTATAAATAATCAGAACTTTTTAACAGATTTTAAAAATTTAGGTTTATTCGTTTACAAGTCTCGAATTTTGTTGTATTATTAGTTCATTTATATAAATTTAAAATGACTGCTGGAGTATATGATATTATGGATTTTAAACTTTGCGTTCCCTGCCTTCTGGGCCTTGAAGGACCTATATCCGACGAGCTCAGAAAGCTGGGTATGAATAATGTGGCAGCTGAAAACGGCCGTGTATATTTTACCGGAGGTTTTGAAGAAATTGCCAAAGCCAATGTGTGCCTTCGCATAGGCGAGAGAGTTCTTATAGAGGTAGGTAAGTTTCAGGCTTTAAGCTTTGAGGAGCTTTTTCAGGGCACCAAAGCCCTCCCCTGGGAAATATTCATTCCCAAAGACGGCGCCTTCCCCGTAAAGGGACATTCTCTCAACTCAAAGCTTTTTTCCGTGTCTGACTGCCAGAGCATTATTAAAAAGGCTGTGGTGGAACGCCTCAAGAGCAGATACAATATTCAGTGGTTTCAGGAAACCGGCGCACTGTACCAGATTCAGTTTTCTATAATGAAGGATCAGGTATCCCTGTGCATTGACACGACCGGTCCCGGCCTGCACAAGAGAGGTTACAGACCGGCTCACAATGCTGCTCCTTTAAAGGAGACCCTTGCCGCTGCCATGGTAAATCTTTCCCGTTACAGAGGAAAGGGTGATTTCTGCGACCCCTTCTGCGGCAGCGGTACTATTCCAATAGAAGCCGCGCTCATTGCAAAGAACAGAGCCCCCGGTCTTTACCGCAGCTTTACCGCAATGGGCTGGAGGAATTTTGACCAAAATGTATGGAACAAGGTTAAAGACGAAGCCAGAAGCCGTGAGTTTAACGGTGATTATCATATAGCAGGCTCTGACATTGACCCTAATGCTATAGCTATCGCCCGCGAGAATGCCGAAAGAGCCGGCGTTGCAGATATTGTCACCTTTAAGGTTGCAGATGCAATGAGCTTTAACAGACAGACTGAACGCGGCATCATCGTCACTAATCCCCCCTACGGCGAAAGAATTATGGAAAAACAGGAAGCTGAGGCTCTGTATAAAGGCTTCGGTCAGGTTTACAAAGGCCTTGACAACTGGCAGCTTTATCTGCTTTCTTCCCACACTGAGTTTGAACGCAGCTTCGGAAAACAGGCTGATAAAAAACGCAAGTTATATAACGGTATGATTAAGTGTGATCTGTTCATGTATTTTAACAGAAAGTAAGGAATTATATTTGGAGGAAGATATATGAAACACCTGTTCATCGTTAATCCCGTAGCAGGAGGCAAAAATCGTTCCAACGAAATAAGAGAAAAAGTTGAAGAAGTGTTTAAGCACCATGATGGTACATATGAAATATATGTAACCAAGGCCCCTATGGATGCTACTGATAAAATAAACAAGGAAGCTGCGTCCGGTGAGCCGCTTCGGGTTTATTCCTGCGGCGGTGACGGCACTTTCGGTGAATGTGCCTGCGGTGCCGCATTAAAGGACAATGTAGCTGTCTGCCCCTTCCCTGTCGGTACCGGCAATGACTTCTGCCGCATGTTCGGCGAGGAGCAGGATTTATACCGTGACCTCGACGCACTGGTTGAGGGCTGGGAAACTCCCATTGACCTTATAAGCTGCAACGGCCGTTACAGTACAAATATATGCTCCGTGGGTATAGACGCAAGAATCGGCACAAACGTACATAAATATGCTAAGATTCCCTTTTTCGGCGGCGCTGCCGGATATGTTCTTTCCGCAATCGTTGAAATGTTCAAGGGCATTGCGGAAAATATGAAGGTGCGCTCCAAAAACTTCAAGGCTGAAGGCAAGCACACTCTTATCTGCGCCTGCAACGGCAGCTACTACGGCGGCGGCTTCCACCCCTGCCCTGCTGCAAGACCTGACGACGGTATTATGGACGTGCTTGTTATAAAGCAGGTAAGCCTTCTTACCTTTGCCTCTCTTATTAAAAAGTTTGCAGCCGGTGAAGCAGACGAAATTGAAGAATATGTCACCCACCTGCGCACCGATGAGCTGGAGATAGAGTTCGACAACGAATCCATAGTTAACTTCGACGGTGAAGCAATGCACTCCAAGGTTGCAAAAATGAAGCTTGTCCACAATGCAATGAATCTTATAGTCCCCAGAGGCATGCACTTCTTTGACGAGGTTAAGAAAAAAGAAGAAATGGACACCGCAGCCGCCATTTAAGCAGTACTTTCCTTCTAAATTCAACCTTGTAACAAAAAGTTTATAAATTTTCCCCCGGATTTTCATTCAGGGGGCTTGAAATTTAAAAATATTGTGGTATTATTAGCACCGTTAGCACTCATAGGTGTAGAGTGCTAACGGTGTTGAATTTTGTAAACAAATTTAGGAGGCATATATTATGAAACTTAGACCTTTGGCTGACAGAGTAGTCCTCAAACAGAATGAAGCTGAGGAGCGCACTTCCTCCGGCATATTCCTGACCGCTTCCGCTCAGGAGAAGCCCGAAGTTTACGAAGTTGTTGAAGTCGGCCCCGGTGGAATGGTTGATGGCAACGAGGTTAAGATGATAGTAAAGGCAGGCCAGAGCGTGCTGGTTGGCAAGTACAGCGGCAGCAAGGTAAAACTTGAAGATGTTGAGTACACTATCGTCCGTCAGTCCGACATTCTGGCAGTTATTGAGTAATAAGGAGGCTAATTTATAATGGCTAAACAGATTATTTACGGTGAAGAAGCAAGAAAAGCTCTTGAGCGCGGCGTAAACCAGCTCACCGATACAGTTAAAATCACTCTTGGACCTAAGGGCAGAAACGTTGTTCTGGATAAGAAGTTCGGCTCTCCCCTAATCACCAACGACGGTGTTACCATCGCAAAGGAAATCGAGCTTGAGGATGCTTTCGAGAACATGGGCGCACAGCTCATAAAGGAAGTTTCCACCAAGACCAATGATGTTGCCGGTGACGGTACCACTTCCGCAACTGTTCTGGCTCAAGCCATGATCAGCGAAGGTCTTAAGAATCTGGCAGCAGGTGCTAACCCCATCAACGTCAACAGGGGTATGAAGAAGGCAACTCAGGCTGCTGTTGAGGCTGTCAAGGCTGCTTCTCAGCCTGTCTCCTGCTCCAATGACATTGCCCGTGTCGGTACCATCTCTTCCGGTGACGAAATTATCGGCACTCTCATTGCAGAGGCAATGGAGAAGGTAAGCCAGAACGGCGTTATCACCATTGAGGAAAGCAAGACCGCTGATACTTACAGCGACGTTGTTGAAGGTATGCAGTTTGACCGCGGCTACCTCTCCCCCTACATGGTAACTGATACCGATAAGATGGAAGCAGTTCTGGACGACGCTCTCATCCTTATTACCGATAAGAAGGTAACCAACATTCAGGAGCTCCTGCCTCTGCTTGAGAAGATCGTTCAGGGCGGCAGAAAGCTCCTCATCATTGCTGAGGATGTAGAGGGCGAGGCTCTTGCTACTATCGTTCTCAACAAGCTGCGCGGCACCTTCACCTGCGTATGCGTCAAGGCTCCCGGCTTCGGCGACAGACGTAAGGAAATGCTTCAGGATATTGCAGTCCTCACCGGCGGTCAGGTCATTTCCGCTGATCTGGGTATGGAGCTCAAGGATGCCAGCATCGAGATGCTGGGTCACGCTCACCAGGTCAAGGTCACCAAGGAGAACACCGTTATCGTTGACGGTTCCGGTGACAGCAAGGAAATCAAAGCCCGCGTTGCTCAGATTCAGCGTCAGATTGAGGAGTCCACTTCCGATTACGACAAGGAGAAGCTCCACGAGCGTCTGGCAAAGCTCTCCGGCGGCGTAGCAGTCATCAAGGTCGGTGCAGCTACCGAGACCGAGATGAAGGAAAAGAAGCTGCGTATCGAAGATGCTCTTAACGCAACCCGCGCTGCTGTTGAGGAAGGCATTGTAGCCGGCGGCGGTACTGCTTATGTTATCGCTTCCAAGGCAGCTGAAAAGCTGGTCTCCACTCTTGAGGGTGACGAAAAGACCGGTGCTTCCATCATCGCAAAGGCTCTCAGAGCTCCTATTATGCAGATTGCTGCTAACGCAGGTCTGGAAGGCGCTGTTATCTACAACAATGTTGCAAACAGTGCCGAGACAAACTACGGCTTTGACGCTGCTAACGAACAGTACGGTGATATGATATCCATGGGTATCGTAGACCCCACCAAGGTATGCCGCTGCGCTATGGAGAATGCTTCTTCCGTCGCTTCCATGGTTCTCACCACCGAGAGTCTGGTTGCAGACCTGCCTGAGAAGAACGTTCCCGCAGCTCCCGCACCTGACATGGGCGGTATGTACTGATTAAATTTTGAACAGGCACTCCACGGAGTGCCTGTTTTTTCATTGCATTAACAATTTTCTAAGTTCTTTTAATTTTTACGTTTTTATATTATAATACTCTCGGTGATGAACATGAAAAACACAAGTCTCTGCTATATTGAAAGCAAGGGGCAATACTTAATGCTCCACAGGACAAAGAAGCTTAACGATGAAAACGCCGGAAAGTGGATTGGCGTGGGTGGAAAATTTGAGGAGAGTGAAAGTCCTGAGGAATGTATGCTAAGAGAAGTATACGAGGAAACAGGTCTGACGCTGAAATCATGGCAGTTCCGGGGTATTGTTACCTTCTCCTACGCAAGCTGGGAAACCGAATATATGCACCTTTTTACCGCAGACAGTTTTTCAGGCGAAATTCATGAATGCAGCGAAGGTGAGCTGAAATGGATAAATAAAGACGATGTTTTATCCCTTCCCATATGGGACGGTGACAGAGTATTTTTAAATCTGCTCAAAACAGACATTCCCTTTTTTTCCTTAAAGCTGCGCTACGATAACAGCGGAAAACTCCAAAAGGTGCTTTTAGACGGAACAGAAATTGAATTTTAAAACAAACCGCCACGTTTTCCGTAGCGGTTTGTTTCAATTCTTTAACTTTTTATCTGATATCTATGTATTTTGCATCAACCAATGGTATGGTAATTTGTGCACCCTGCACCGAAGTATAGGAATAAAGACCGTTGCACAGCCCGTATACGGTTACGTTGTCATTCTCCAGCAGCCGTCCCTCACCTTCCGGCCGTTTATAGGTCACATAAATAACATCATAGTTGGACAGCATTACCCTGTAGCTGCACAAATCCTTGTTTTCACTGCACACCTGTATTATTTCTCCGTAGAACTTTATCTTATTTCCTTTATACTGGTCCGGATCTCTGGCAATGTCCTTATAGGAGTAGCCGGCGCACTCGTTTTTGAACGCATTTGCCTTCTCTTCTCCCTCTAATTCATAGGACTCCGTCTGCAGAACTTCTCCGCACACCGTGCAGGTTTTTTGTCTCTCCCCTGCCTGATCATAGCTTGCTTTTTGGGTTATTTTCCAGTCGCTTTCCGTGTGCGCTAATTTCTCTATCTCTTCTATGACAGTTTCTCCGCAGCGAGAACATACACCCTCTCGCTGACCGCTTTCCGTGCAGCTTGCTTTTTTAGTTTCTTTCCATTCTTTTACCTCATGCCCAAGAGGGCTGCCGGAAGTTTTGCCGCAAACCGAGCAGGTTTTAGCTTCTGTACATGTAGCTTCAATCCACTTATGCCCCAAAGCTTCGCCTTCGCTTGCTCCGCAGATTTTGCAGGTTTTTGGAGTTTCACATGTAGCCTCAACCCACTCATGCCCCAAAGCCTCCCCTTCGGTCGCGCCGCACTTTGTACATGTTTTAGGTTCGGTACATGTTGCCTCAACCCATTCGTGTTTACATGCACACGCCGCAAGAGACAGCGACAGTACAATCAGCACAAACAATACACTAATCTTTTTCTTCATTTCAAATCTTCTCCTTTTTGTTTTTGTTGCAAAAAGCTATACATTTTGAGACTTTAAAATTTCTTTTTTCCTACTTCATTTTTGCTGTATTATGTAATTTTATTGTTGTTATTATAAAAAGTACTTGAAGTTCATTCTATTACATGGTATGGTAATATAAATATTACAAAAAGCTGTCAAAATCTATACATTTTGACAGCTTTTATTTATTTTCCCTATATTTTTTTAGTTTTCTATAAAATGTAGACTTACTCAGTTTGTAATCATTCAAGATATTACCCAGACTCATACAGTTGTTTTCATACGCTTCAATAGCCGCAATGAGCTCCGCAGATACAGGTATTTCAGGTCTTCCGAACCTCACTCCTCTGTTTTTTGCAGCCTCAATCCCCTGAGCTTGTCTGACTCTTATGTTTTCACGCTCATTCTGGGCGGTAAATGACAGAATTTGCAGCACAAGGTCAGCTATAAATGTCCCCATTAAATCTTTTCCCTGCCTTGTATCCAGCAGCGGCATATCAATTACACATACATCTGCCCCCTTCTCTTTAGTAATTATTCTCCATTGCTCCTGTATTTCCCCATAGTTTCTGCCCAGTCGGTCAATGCTCAGTATGTACAGCAAATCGCCGGGTTTGAGCTTTTTTATAAGCTTCTTGTACTGTGGCCTTTCAAAGTCTTTTCCGGACTGTCGGTCCAGATAAATATTCTTTTCACTCACCTCCTTTTCTCTGACGGCAATCATTTGCCGTTCTTCATTTTGTTCCTGGCTTGACACTCTTACATAAGCGTATTTTTTCATAAAATACCTCCGCATATATAAATAGGACGCGTCTCGCAACGCGTCCTATTATAGCAGATGTTTTTTCTGTTTTCTTACTCTAGTCCGAGTACCTGATAGCCGGCCTCTTCAACTGCTGCCTTCATTGCGGCATCATTAAGATTTTCTCCGGTAACAACTGCCTGCTTTGCAGTGTGGCTTGCCTCTGCGCTCTGTACACCTTCAAGAGCTTCCAGAGCCTTTTTAACGTGTGCTTCGCAGTGGGGGCACATCATACCTTCGATTTTAATAGTTTTAACCATGAGATTTTCCTCCTTATTATCATCTAAATCAATGGGGCAGGCATCAGCGCATGTGCAGCATTCCTCTGCCTCAATTTTTGATTTCTCTTTATGCTTTAAGGGCTTATCCTTAGATGAGTCGTACATCTTGAAAAGGTTAAGTCTTAATGCGTTAGTTACAACACAGAAGCTGGAAAGGCTCATTGCCGCAGCTCCCAGCATGGGGTTAAGGGTGATTCCTGCACCCACCAGAACTCCTGCTGCTATGGGGATACCGATTGTATTATAGAAGAATGCCCAGAACAGGTTTTCGTGGATGTTTCTCAGAGTTGCCCGGCTCAGACGTATTGCAGCAGAGACATCCTTAAGGCTGCCGTGCATCAAAACAACGTCTGCGGCATCAACTGCAATATCGGCACCGGCGCCGATTGCAATTCCAATATCTGCCCTTGTAAGTGCAGGAGCATCGTTTATACCATCACCAACCATCGCAACCTTGCCGTATTTTGAAAGCTCTCGAACAGCGGCTTCCTTTCCGCCAGGCAGAACACCTGCTATAACCTCGTCAACGCCTGCCTGCTTGCCTATGGCCTCAGCAGTGCGCTGGTTATCACCGGTGAGCATAACAACCTTAATGCCCATGTTTTTAAGCTCCTGAATAGCTTCGGGAGAGTCGGGCTTAATGGTATCTGCAACAGCAATGATACCGAGGAACCGTTTGTCAGATGCGAAAAACAACGGGGTCTTACCCTGACCGGACAGCTCTTCTGCCTTGTTAAGCACGTTTTCCGGAACCTGAATCACGGTCCGGATAAACTTCTTGCTGCCTGCGTAAAGCTTTTCATCGCCCAGCACAGCGGTAAGGCCATTTCCGGGGAGAGCTGCAAAGTCCTTAACCTCAGCAGGCTTCATGCCCTTTTCCTCAGCGTAGGACATAACGGCGGATGCCAGAGGATGCTCAGACTTACTTTCAAGGGCTGCTGCAAAGCTTAAAAGCTTTTCATCATCTAGGCCCTCAGTGGGGATAATATCGGTAACTTTAGGAGCACCGGCAGTGATAGTACCGGTCTTATCAAGAGCTACAACAGCGGCGCGTCCTGTTTCCTCAAGGATTGCAGCTGTCTTGAACAAAACGCCGTTCTTTGCACCCAGTCCGGAACCCACCATGATAGCAACAGGAGTAGCAAGACCAAGAGCGCATGGGCAGGAAATAACAAGCACGGAAATTGCTCTGCCCAGAGCAAAATAAAGCTCCTCTCCCAAAAGCAGCCATACTATAAGTGTGACAAGTGCAATGCTGCACACGGTAGGAACAAAAATACCGGAAACCTTATCTGCAATCTTTGCAATAGGTGCCTTAGTTGCAGCGGCGTCGGAAACCATTTTAATAATCTGGCTGAGAGTTGTATCTTCACCGACGCGGGTGGCTTCGCATTTAATAAATCCGGCCTGATTTACAGTTGCAGCGGAAACCGTATCTCCTACCGTCTTATCAACAGGAATACTTTCACCGGTAAGTGCAGACTCATCAAATGCACTGCTGCCCTCCAGAATTACACCGTCAACAGGCACATTTTCACCGGGGCGCACAACAAATATATCGCCTTTCTTGACCTGCTCAATGGGAACAGACTGCTCAACACCGTCAATAATGATATTAGCGGTTTTAGGAGCCATTTTCATCAGGCCCTTAAGAGCATCGGTGGTCTTGCCCTTGGATCTGGCTTCAAGCATCTTACCTACGGTAATAAGAGTGAGTATCATTGCAGAAGACTCAAAGTACAGGTTGTGCAGAGCATGGAAAGCCATATCCAAATTTCCGTCCATCATGTACTGGCTCATTACAAACATCTCGTAAAGACTCCATACAAAGCCGGAACCGGAACCGAGAGCAACAAGCGTATCCATATTGGGAGCTCTGTTGATTATGCCTTTAAAGCCGCTTATAAAAAACTTCTGGTTAATTACCATTACAATAACAGTAAGAGTAATTTCAGCCAGCGCAATGGTCATGGGGTTTGCAGCCATTTTTTCAGGCAGGGGCCAGCCCCACATAACATGACCCATTGTGATGTACATAAGAACTAAAAGAAATCCCAGAGAAGAGAAAAGTCTTTTCTTCATTTTAGGGGTTTCAGTGTCTTTAAGTGCATCCTCATCGGCAGAAGCAGAGCTTGCCTGAGAATCTGCGTCTTTTACCTTGCAGCCATAGCCTGCATTGGTAACAACTGCAATAACATCAGCGTCGGATGCAGTACCTTCAACGCCCATAGAGTTAGTCAAAAGGCTTACGGATACAGATGTAACACCTGAAACCGCAGCAACTGCTTTCTCAACTCTTGCCGAGCACGCCGCACAGCTCATGCCGGTAACATTAAACTGTTTCATTATAAACCTCCCTTTGAAATTATAAAATATAATCCGGAGAGCTTATTTCATAAGCTTCTGGATAGTGGCAAGCAGCTCGTCCACTGTTTCTTCCTTACCTGCTTTTATATCATTCACAACACAGCTTTTGATATGGCTTGCAAGCAGTTCCTTGCTGAAAGCGTTAAGTGCAGCATTGGCAGCAGCCACCTGAGAGAGAATATCGGGACAGTATGCGCTCTTTTCCAGCATACCTTTAATTCCTCTGATCTGTCCTTCAATTCTGTTAAGACGGTTCATCAGTTTCTTGTATTCCTCAGGACTTCTGACTTTCTTTCTCTCGCAGCAACAGTTTTCGTTCATGTTTACACCACCTTTTTTCCACGGCGATTATATACCCCCCAGGGGTATATGTCAAGTATAAAAAATGCTGTACTCTTTTGAGTACAGCATTTAAATTTAACTTAGTCTTCGAACCAGTTGATAACGTGGCGGGGGCAGACATCTGCGCAGTGACCGCACTTGACGCACTTCTCGTGGTCAACAACAGGAAGGTTGTCAACCATGGTGATAGCGTCAGCAGGGCACTCACGAACACACTTCTGGCAGGCGATACAGCCAAAGTCACAGATCTTCATGACCTTAGCACCCTTATCCTTGTTGGAGCAGGCGGTAATAACCCTCTGGCTTGCAGGGATAAGCTTGATAACGCTCTTGGGGCAGACATCGACACATGCGCCGCAGCCTACGCACTTGGAACGGTCAACCTTTGCAATACCGTCAACAATGTGCATTGCATCGAACTGGCAGACCTTGGTGCAGTTACCCATACCGATGCAGGCAAAGGTACAGGTCTTATTGCTCTTACCGCCGAAAATCATAGCGGCACGGCAGTCGATAGGACCTGAGTAGTTGAAGCGCTTTTCAGCATGGCCTTCAGAACCGGAGCACATAACCATGGCGACTTTTCTTTCGGAAGCACCGGCTGAAACACCCATGATCTTTGCAACCTTTTCAGCAGCCTCTGCACCACCGGCAACGCAGCGGTCAGGAGGAGCTTCACCCTTGGCAACAGCAGCGGCATAACCGTCGCAGCCGGGATAACCGCAGCCACCACAGTTTGCACCTGCAAGGCACTCTCTGATTGCTTCCTGCTTGGGGTCTACATCAACGTGGAAGATCTTAGCAGCGAAAGCCAGAATAGCACCGAACAGAGCGCCCAGGGCGCCGAGAACTAAAACAGCGTAAAGAATTAACATCGTCAGGGCCTCCTTAAGAGAATATCTGCATACCGCTGAAGCCCATGAAGGCCAAAGCAAGCAGACCGGCGGAAACAAGGCAAATGGGGAAGCCCTCAAAGCACTTGGGGTACTCAGCGGTGTAGTCAACACGCTCACGAACGCTTGCGAACAGAACGATAGCGAGCATGAAGCCGAGACCGCCGGTGATACCGTAAACGACAGACTCGATGAAGTTGTAGTTGTTCTGAACGTTCAGAAGAACAACACCGAGAACAGCGCAGTTAGTGGTTATAAGAGGGAGATAAATACCGAGTGCAGAGTACAGGGAGGGGATGGACTTTTTAAGGAACATCTCAACGAACTGAACCAAAGCGGCAATTACCAGAATGAAGGTAAGGGTCTGAAGGAATTTCAGGTTAAGTGCCATCAGAACATACTCATTTATAACCCAGCAGATTGCGGATGCAAGACCCATAACGAATACAACTGCAAGACCCATACCGGTAGCAGTCTCTACCTTGCTGGAGCAGCCAAGGAAGGGGCAGCAGCCGAGGAACTGAGAGAAAATGAAGTTGTTTATAAGGATAGCTCCTAAGGAGATGGAAATAATATTAGTTAACATTATTCTTGTTCCTCCTTTTCAGCATTTTTAGCAGCAAGCTCTTTCATTTCTTTTTTCTTCTTGGATTTGGTGAGTGCAAACTGCATAACAGCAATGAGAACACCCAAAGTAAGGAAGCCGCCGAAAGGCAGGGTCAGGATGGAAGCACCGAAGTCAGCAGGGAAAAGCTGAATACCGGCACCTGTACCATCGAGGGTAAAACGGAAACCGTTGGCAATGTCAATTAGACCGCCGCCGAACTTACCGCTGCCCAGGAATTCTCTGACAACACACATAACAATCAGAACCAGAGTGTAACCAAGGCCCTGGAATACACCATCGAAGAAAGAAGCACCGACAGAGTTCTTCTGGCAGAAAGCTTCAGCTCTGCCGATGATGATGCAGTTAACAACAATCAGAGGAATGAAAACACCCAGTGCGGCACTAAGTGCGGGAATAAAAGCCTGCAGCAGCAGGTCAACGATAGTAACGAAACCTGCGATAATAACAACGAAGATAGCCAGACGGATTTCGTTAGGAATTATCTTACGGATTGCGGAAATTGCAACGTTACAACAAGTGAGAATAATCAAAACGGAAAGGCCCATTCCCACACCGTTGAAGAGTGTGGTGGTAATTGCCATGGTGGCACACATACCAATGAGCTGAACCAAAACGGGGTTGTTGGTGATCAGGCCTTCCTTAAACTGCTTTTTAATATTCATATAGCCTTACCTCCTTAACCCAAAGCTTCAACGGCTCTGATAGCCGTTCCGGTAGCGTTAGCAACAGAACGGGAAGTGATGGTAGCACCGGCAAGAGCGTCTATATTACCGCCTGCCTTGGTGATAGCAACATTCTCATCCTCGCCGACGAACTGAGCACGCCAGTTAACACCGATTTCAGAGGTGCTGGCAGCGTTTGCACCTAGACCTGCGGTCTCAGCATGGGAGATGATGGAGATACCGGTGCACTTGTACTCATTGTCAACACCGACAGCCATGGTTAGCTTGCTCTGAGCACCGGAGAAGGTGGTGGTTACAACGTAACCGGCACCGTTAGTGCACTTGTTAATACTGTCAACAGTGGGGAAGCTCTCTTTGTCGAACTCAACTTCCTCATATCCCTCAGACTGAAGAACAGCTGCATAAGCCTTCTCGGTTCTGATGCGCTGCTGCTCCTGAATACGGTCGAAGGTGAGCTCGTTTACAACACCCAGAATGCCTGCTACGATTGCGCAGACGAGGCACAGTATCAGGGTAAGTTTCAGGATTTTATTCATCTTTTAGCCTCCTTTGCTGCTTTCTCTGCCCACTCGGCTTTCATTGCGGCAGTCTGAGCAGCCTTCTCAGCTTTAATGGCATTCTTCTCAGCCTTCTTCTGTGCCTTCTCAGCAGCAATATCCTCCTTGGACACGCCGAACTGGTGGCGATGGAAAGCCTTATCGATTGCCCATGCGCAGAGGTTCATGATCAGGATAGCGTAGGAAACGCCTTCGGGGAAACCGCCGAAGTAACGGATAAGTACAGTGATAGCACCGCAGCCTACGCCGTAAAGGAGCTGACCGTTCAGGGTGACAGGGCTGGATGCGTAGTCGGTAGCCATGAAGAAAGCACCGAGCATCAGGCCGCCGGCCAGAACGTTATAAAGCATCCATTCTACATTGCTGAAGCCCTCACGGCCGAAGCTCAGGGTGAGCAGAGCAACAGTGCCGATGTAGGAAACAGGGATGCGCCAGGAAATAACCTTGCGTGCGATCAGGTAGATGCCGCCGATCAGAAGAGCCAGTGCACTGATTTCACCAATGCAGCCGGGAATCTTACCGATGAACATGCTTCCGAAATCGTAGTAGGAAGGCATAACGCCGGTATCATACAGCTCAGCAAGAGGAGTTGCCATGGTAACTCCGTCCACAACACCCTTAAGGGAATTGGGGACAGCATAACGGCCCATGATAAGAGCGTAGGAAGCAAGCAGGAATGCACGACCGGCAAGAGCAGGGTTAAGGAAGTTCTTACCAATGCCGCCGTAGAGCTGCTTAACAACAACAATAGCGAAGAAGGAGCCTATTACAGGAACCCACAGAGGGGTAGTAGGAGGCAGGGTGCAGGCGAGCAGAACACCTGTTACGCAGGCGGACAGGTCACCGATGGTGTTGGTCTTCTTCATAAGCTTTCTGTAAGCCCACTCGAAGAACACAGCAGAAGCAACGGAAATTGCAACTACTGCAAGGGGATATGCGCCGAACTGCCATACTGCAACAATAAGAGCAGGGAGCAGGGCGATAAGCACATCAAGCATGATGCGCTGGGTGTCATTATTGGTTCTGACCTGTGGCTGGAAGGCCACGTCCAAAACTATTCTCTCTTTATTCTCCATTATTTCTGAGCCTCCTTAGCTTCAGCCTCAGCCTTTGCCTTCTCGGCAGCAGCCTGAGCCTTTGCCTTCTCGACCTGAAGCATAACTTTAGTGGTCTTGAACGCATGGGTCAGGGGCATTCTGGCAGGGCAGTTGTAAGAACAGCTGCCGCACTCAAAGCAGTCTGTAATATGGTATTTTTCCATCATCTTGTAGTCTGCATTATGGTAGTACATGTACATAAATACAGGCTCCAGATTCATGGGGCATACAGTAATGCACTTACCGCAGCGGATGCAGGTGGGCTTCTCCACATGCTTGTCCTCGTCCTCAGTGAAGAACAGGACACCTGCAGTGCCCTTAACAGTGGGAGCTGCAAAGCTGGTAGCGCAGATACCCATCATAGGTCCGCCCAGAACGATCTTGCGGGGAGTTCTGACGAAGCCGCCGCACTGTTCTGCCAGGTAGTCAAAAGGAGTACCTACACGGGTAAGGGCGTTGACAGGAGCCTGAATTGCGCTGCCGCCGACGGTAACGATACGGTCAATAACGGGCTTGCCTTCGTAGCATGCCTGATAGATAGCATAGGAGGTACGGGTGGAAACCACGTTGCATCCTACACCGGAGGGCAGACCGCCGGGCTTAACCTCACGGCCGGTAACGGCCTTGACCTGCATTTTCTCACCGCCCTGAGGGTACTTGACCTCTTCAGGTACGATTTCAATGCCGTACTTTGCGGGGTTGAGAGAGTTGAGCAGATTGATAGCGTCCTGCTTGTTCTTCTCAATACCGTAGTAAGCCTTGTCAACACAGCTGGCTATTCTTACGAGTTCAATACCCTTTAAAAGCTGTTCGGGGTAGTTGAGCATGGTAAGATGGTCGCCGTTTAAGTAAGGTTCACACTCTGCACCGTTGATAATCAGCTTATCGACCTTGCCGATACCGCCTCTTATCTTGAATGCAGTGGGGAACATGGCGCCGCCCATACCGACGATACCGGCTTCACGGATGCGCTCAAGAATAGCATCGGGATTTTTCAGCTGCTCTTCGGTCAGAGGAGCCATGTCTTCACAGGGAGTATCCTTGTAATCGTTTTCGATGACTATTGACATGATCATGTCACCCAGAGGATGGGGTCTGGGTTCAATAGCCACGACTTTACCGGATACGGAAGCGTGAACAGGCGCTGACACGGGTGCGGGATTTTCTCCGATTTTCTGACCCATCTTAACGTAGTCGCCCACTTCTACCAGAGGCTTACAGGGGGCGCCGATATGCTGGATCAGCGGAATAATGACCTGCGGGGGCGGGGCAATTACAGTCATAGGAACCTCAGGTGCCTTCATGTAATTAGGATGCACGCCGCCTTTGAACGTATGGGACATAAACTTCACCTCATATTTATTCAGCTTGGATTATTTTCGCATTAAAGTTTATCACAAACTTGCTGAAAATGCTACACAAAATAGCACTTTTTTCGTCATTTCTACGACAACTTATTAACAATCCTGTTATTTTTGTAACATTGGTATATTTTTTGCCGTTTTTTTCCATTTATATTTCATTTTTTATTTTTACTGCTATTTTTATTTTATCATTTTTCGAGTTAGAGTACGTTAACTGCTCTCTTTGGTAAAAAATGTATCCATTGTCCGAAATTTTTTTGTCCGTTTTTCAGAAATTTAATCCCAATCAATACAAAAAGGCAGAACCGATTTTTTCTCGGCTCTGCCTTTTATGCAATTTTATTTAAGTTCTGCTGCAATGATATCGGCAAGTGCTTCCATCTCTGCGAGCTGTCCGTCTTTAACGGAGGAACGGATAGTGATATTCTCACCTATGAACTCAGTGTTCTTCAAAGGAGCCAGAATATCTCTCATCTGCTTGCCGCTTGTAGGTGCCCATGATCCGTTTTCAAGTATGGCAATCTTTCTGCCCTGAAGGTTGTGGGCGGCAATGTCTCTGAGGAGATTTTCCATGGTAACAAAGACGCCTGCGTTATAGGTGGTGGCAGCGAAGATCAGATGGCTGCATCTGAAGGAGTCAGAAACTATGTAGCTTGCAGGAGTGACGGAGGTATCATACATTCTCACCTTTACTCCACGCTCTGCGAGAAGGGTTGCCATAATGTTGGCGGCATTCTCGGTGTGGCCGTAAACAGATGCGTAGGCAATCATTACGCTCTTTTCCTCGGGAGCATAGCTGCTCCAGAGCAGGTACTTTTCCAGATACTTGTCAAAATCCTTTCTCCATACGAAGCCGTGGAGGGGGCAGACAAGTTTAATATCCAGAGCTGATGCCTTCTTAAGCACAGCCTGAACCTGAGGGCCGTATTTACCGACGATGTTTGTGTAGTATCTTCTGGCCTCATCGATGTTCTCGGTGAAGAAATCGGTTTCATCTGCAAAGAGGCGGCCGTTGAGAGCGCCGAAGGTGCCGAATGCGTCAGCAGAGAACAGAATACCGTCTGTCTTATCATATGCCATCATAACCTCAGGCCAGTGAACCATAGGAGCCATAACAAAGCTAACTTCGTGGCGGCCGAAGCTTATGCTGTCCCCTTCTTTGACGATAATCATGTTTTCATCTATGTTCATGTCAAAATACTGAGACAGCATGGTCTTAATTTTTGCGTTGCAGATTATCTTAACGCCGGGGTAGCGCAGGACCAGATTCTGAACAGTTGCAGCATGGTCAGGCTCCATGTGAGTAATTACAAGATAATCCAAATTCCTGCCGTTAAGGGCATAGGCAAGGTTTTCAAAAAATGTCTGAGAAACAGCCTTGTCAACTGTGTCGAAAAGTACAGTCTTTTCATCCGACATAACATAAGAGTTGTAAGAAACACCGTCAGGCACTCCGTAAACTCCTTCGAAGCAGACAAGACGTCGGTCGTCAGCGCCGACCCATACCAAATCCTCTAAAACTTTTCTCGTGCAGTGCATGATGTCTCCCTTCCGCCGCAGATAATGCGGCAAAGAATATTATATTCCAGGTTTTTACGCCACGTTAAAATTTAGTTTATCTGATGAAATTATAGTCCCTTAACTTTCAAGAAACTGTTGCAGACGCAACAACGCAGTATTATAATTGTATATATACTGCAAATAAAGAAGGAAATATTATGACTGAAAATCCCCTTTTTAAAGGCATTAGTCAAAGCAGCCTCAACGTAATGTTTGACTGCTTCAAGCCTGAGTTTCGCAGCTTCAAAAAAGGTGACACCATTCTGGTGTACTCTCAAACGCTTCAATACCTTTGTATTCTCATCAGCGGCAAAGCTCACCTCTACTGCATGGACAGCGACGGAGAGTATACTCTTCTGGAGCATTACGGACAGAACGACGTTTTCGGAGAAGTGTTCGCAATCCCAAATGCAGCCCTGGGATATGCTGTGGAGGCTGACAGCGACTGCCGGGTAATGTTCACCCGCTTTTCATGTATCTGCGGACGGTGTCAGAATGCCTGTCAGCATCACACTCAGCTCACCCAGAACCTTTTCGAGCTGTCGGCGAAGAAGGCTCAGACCCTGTCGGTCAGAATAAACATGATAAGCAAGAAAACTCTCCGGCGAAAGCTCTGTGCATATTTTGAATACATGCGGGAAAAGCGGGGCAGCAACAGCTTTGAGATAGAAACCTCTCTTTCCCAGCTCGCCGGCTACCTGTGCGCCGACAGAAGCAGCATGATGAGAGAGCTGAAAAACATGTGTGACGAGGGACTTATAAATCGGGACGGAAGGAAAATTAAACTTATAAATCTAAATTAAAGGGAGAAAAAATTATGGCAGACAAGAAAATATACAGCCCTGAGGGCAAAGTTGAATCCCCGGAAGTTATGAAGGATTACGAAAATGCTAAGATTTTCGATAAATTCAAAGTCGGCAGTCTTGGAGTTTATTACCGCGACACCTTAAAGCTCAAATTTCTGCCCTATGATTTCATTGAGCGCGCTTTCATAAGAATTCACGAAGCCAACGCCCGCACCTGCTGTGCCTGTAACAAGTACAGATACTACACCCTTGAATTTGTCCATAACGGAAAGGAATACGCAAACGTCATTTCCGAAAACGAAACTTTAATGGATGATGCCCTTGCCCTCATTCAGAAGCTTGCTCCTCAGGTGGCAATAGGTTTTGTTAAATAACAACAGAAAAATCTCCCCCGAAAATGGGGGAGATTTTTTATACACATGCAATTTTAAATAGTCCTGCCACAATGACACAGATTATAATTCCCGCCGCCGTTGGCAGAAGCGCAGACAGAGCAGCCCATTTTGTGCTGCCTGTCTCTTTTTTTATGCTCAGGAGCGTTGTTGAACAGGGCCAGTGGAAAAGGGCAAACAATAAAAAGCACAGTGCAGTTTTAATCCCCCAGCCGTTTTGTATCAGCAGCGCTCGGATTTCTTCCAGTGTTCCCGGCTCTATAATACTGCTTCCGGCACTGTATATCATTATTATAATAGGTAGGACTATTTCATTTGCAGGCAAAGCAAGAATGAAAGCCAAAAGTATAACCCCGTCAAGCCCCATAAATCTTCCCAGCGGATCGAGCGCTCCGGCGCATATGCTTATAATGCTCTCCCCTCCTATGGAGATATTAGCGCATAGATAGAGTATAGCTCCCGCCGGTGCTGCAACCGCCGCCGCTCTGCCAAGTACAAACAGCGTCCTGTCAAAAATGGAGCGTATAAGTACCTGCCCCACTCTGGGAGTTCTGTATGGGGGCATTTCCAGAATAAATGATGAGGGTTCTCCCTTTAAAGCAGTGCATGACAGAAGCTTTGTAGCTCCAAGGCTGAGAATAACCGACAGCACTATAAAAAGAGTGAGCATAAGGGCAGAGGCAAAGGCGGAGTATTTACCGCAGCCTATGACGAAAAACATGGATATAACCGCAATCAGCATGGGAAATCTGCCGTTGCATGGAACAAAGCTATTTGTAAGAATAGCAAGCAGCCGCTCTCTGTGTGAATTTATTATTCTGCACCCAATAACTCCCGCCGCATTGCAGCCGAAGCCCATGCACATGGTAAGCGCCTGTTTTCCGCAGGCTTTGCACTTATGAAAGGCGTTATCCAAATTGTATGCAACTCTGGGCAGATACCCCGCGTCTTCAAGAAGAGTAAACAGCGGGAAAAATATGGCCATAGGCGGCAGCATTACAGATACCACCCACGCCAGAACCCTGTAAACACCGTCAACCAGAAGGCAGCTCAGAAATTCCGGCATACGCAGCCACGAGAAAAATGCCCTTATTTCATCTTCCAGACCGAAAAGCAGCTTTGCCAGCATATCTGAGGGATAGTTCGCTCCTACTATTGTAATGTAGAAGGTAAGCGCCAAAAGAAGCAGCATTACCGGATAGCCCACAAGCCTGCCGGTAAGGAGTCTGTCAAGCGCCCGATCTTTTTTCGTATATGTATCCTTATTAAATTTTATAACGCCTGCGGAAATGCGCTCGCTTTCCTTTACAATGCTTTCTGCCAGCATATCCCTGATTTTTTCCTCGTCTATACCTAAAGCTCCTAGCCTCTCCCGCTCACATTCTGCAAGCTTTAAAAGCTCCCCTGCGCAGCTCAGTCTGCCGTGGAGGAAAATATCAATCTTTTCAAGCAGCTCCTTTTCTCCCTCCAACAGTCTCAGACACAGCCAGCGTGGATTTAGTTTATACCTGCCCAGTCTTTCCGCTTGCTGCATCATGTGGGAGACTGAGCATTCCAGTTCAGCCGGATACGGTACGGTTTTTTCTTTATTTTCGGGGCTGCGCATCAGCTCATCCAGTGCTTTCAGGACTTTTTTCCGAGAGCTTTTATTTTTTGCCGTAATGCCGATTACAGAAATCCCCAGACACTTTGACAGTTCCGGCAGATTAAGCTCTATCCCCTTTTTCTTAGCTTCGTCCATAAGGTTTACGCATACAAGCATTCTGTAACCAAGCTCTCTTGTCTGCAAAACAAGATTTAAGTTTCTTTCAAGGCATGTGGCATCACATACAACTATAACCGCCTGAGATTTTCCAAAACAGATAAAATCTCTGGCGATCTCCTCTTCAGGTGAGCGTGAACTTAAAGAGTAGGCACCGGGAGTGTCTACCAGTTCATATCTGCCCTCTCCGCATAAGCCTCTTGCGCTGGCAACGGTTTTCCCCGGCCAGTTTCCCGTGTGCTGGTGCATCCCGGTAAGGGAATTAAACACCGTGCTTTTCCCCACGTTTGGATTTCCTGCCAGTGCAATAACCTTTGGTTTTTCTTCACAATTATTCATTTTTCACCTCCGTATCCTCTTTAAGCAGCACTCCCCTGCTGTCCTCATCTCTCAATGCAATAACAGCGCCTTTTATAAAATAAGCTGCCGGATCTCCGCCGGGGCTTCTGCCTACACATTCGATCTCCGTTCCCTCTACAATGCCTATATCCTGCAATCGCCGCCGCATAGGTCCTTCTGTTTGCAGCCCCTCAGCTACGGCTTTCCCGCCTACGCGCAGTTCATTGAGCTTCATTTCCTACCGCCTCCCCATTCAGTATATTTAACATATGGTCCATGTGTTATTGACTTATGGGAAATAAATTGTTAATATCAATTCGGACTGATTTTCGGGAGGTTTTAAAGCATGTATAAATTTAACCATTTCAATTTTAACGTTCTCGATATGGAGCGCAGCCTTAAATTTTACGATGAAGCTCTGGGTCTTAAGCCTGTAAAGGAAAAGGAAGGCCCCGACGGCAGTTTTAAGCTTATATTTGTAGGTGACGGTGAAAGCGATTTCACACTTGAACTCACCCTCTTAAAGGACAGAACCCTGCCCTACGATCTGGGCGAGGGAGAATTTCACCTCGCTTTTGCAGTAGATGACTTTGAAGCAGCTTACAAGAAGCACAAAGCAATGGGCTGTGTATGTCAGGACCCCGGAAAGATAAAAGCATACTTTATCGAAGACCCGGACGGCTACTGGATAGAGATAATCAGAAGCGCAAAGGCAAAGGCCGCTGAAAATCCCACTGAGCCTAAGGATTACCTTATCGTTGTCGATATGCAGAATGACTTCATTGACGGTGCTCTGGGCAGCAAGGAGGCTAAGGCCATAGTCCCAAATGTTATTGAGAAAATCAAAAGCTTTGACGGTCGTGTGCTTTTCACCAGAGACACCCACGGCGAAAACTACATGGATACTCAGGAAGGCAGAAAGCTCCCTGTTCCCCACTGCATTAAAGGCACTGAGGGATGGGAAATCAGAAAAGAGCCGGAAGAACTGCGCTGCGACCTTGCAATAGACAAGCCCACCTTCGGTTCCAGAGAGCTGGCTGAGCTTATATATAAGGAAAATGAGCTGCACCCCATAAAGAGTGTAACTTTAATAGGTCTCTGCACCGACATCTGCGTTATCTCAAACGCTATGCTCATTAAAGCATTTCTCCCCGAAATGCCGGTAATAGTTGATGCGTCCTGCTGCGCCGGTGTCACTCCCCAGAGTCACAATACCGCTCTTGAGGCCATGAAAATGTGCCAGATAGAGGTAATAAATCAGTAAGGAGAACAAACTTTGAAACTTATAATCGCATCCAATAACGCCCACAAGCTTGTAGAGATTAAAGCCATTTTAGGCTCTGTATTTGATGAAATACTCTCCATGAAAGAGGCAGGCATTGAACATGAAACCGTTGAGGACGGCAGCACCTTCATGGAAAACGCCGAGAAAAAGGCAAGAGAGATTGCAGAAAGCTCCGGCTGCCCCGCTCTGGCAGATGACAGCGGGCTGTCCGTTGACGCACTGGACGGCGCACCCGGCATTTACTCCGCCCGCTTCTCCGGTACTCACGGCGACGACAAGGCAAATAACCGCCTGCTGCTTGAAAAGCTTCAGGGAGTTGAAAATCGTTCCGCCCACTACACCTGCGCTATGGCTCTTATCTGGCCTGACGGCAGAAAAATAACTGCTGAGGGCTACCTTAAGGGCAGAATAGGCTTTGAGGAAAAGGGCGGCAACGGCTTTGGATATGATCCTCTGTTCATAATTTCCGGCCTTGAAAAGACCGCCGCCGAGATAAGCGCCGATGAAAAGAACAGCATCAGCCACCGTGCAAATGCACTGAAAGAACTGCTCTCCAAACTTTAAAACTTAATTTAAGACATAAAAAAATCTGTCCCCATTTAAGGGACAGATTTTTTATCTTTATAATCTTATTTAAGTTCTTCCGCTTCCTGTAACCACAAAGTTGAAACGGCATCGGAGGGCATCTGCCAGTCACCTCTGGGTGAAAAGCTGATTGAACCGACCTTAGGGCCGTCGGGCAGGCAGGAGCGCTTGAACTGCTGGTTAAAGAAGCGGCGCAGGAAGGTTCTAAGCCACTTCAAAAGTGTCTCTCTGCTGTACATGCCCCGGAAAGCATATTCGGCAAGATGGAACACTCTTGCAGGGCCCGCTCCGGTTTTCAGCATATGGTAAAGGAAGAAATCGTGAAGCTCATAGGGGCCTACAATATCCTCAGTCTTTTGTGTAATGTCTCCCTTATCTCCGGGGATAAGCTCGGGAGAAATCGGGGTATCAAGAATGTCTTTCAGCACCTCTGCTGCTTCGGGCAGGTGCTGTGCCTCATATTCTATTACAGGTCTGAGCAGAGTTTTGGGAACGGAGGCATTCACACCGTACATGGACATGTGATCGCCGTTATAGGTGGCCCAGCCCAGTGCAAGCTCGGAAAGGTCGCCGGTACCGACTACAATGCCGTTGCACTTATTTGCCATATCCATAAGAACCTGTGTGCGCTCTCTGGCCTGAGAATTTTCAAAGGTCACATCCATATTGTCCTTGTCCTGTCCTATATCCTCAAAGTGGGCAAAAACGGACTTTGTAATATCAACGACCTTTAAATCAGCACCCAGAATTTCGCACAGCTTTTCCGCATTGCCTTTGGTGCGCCGGGTAGTTCCGAAGCATGGCATGGTTACTGCAAGAATATCGCTCATGGGTCTGTTCAGCATTTTCATGCAGCGAACTGCTGCCAGCAGTGCAAGAGTGCTGTCAAGGCCGCCGGATATACCCAGAACCAGCTTTTTGCAGTGGGTATGCTCAACTCTCCGCATAAGACCGTAGGACTGAATCTGTAAAATTTCCTCTGCCCGCAGCTCCAGCTCTTCCCTGTCCTCAGGCACAAAGGGTTTGGGCATGTAATAGCGGGTAAGCTCTATATCCTGCATGGGCTGTGAGAAATAAACCCTGCGGCAGGGAGTGGTAACAGACTGGTCAAAGCTTGTATTTCTGTGGCGCTCGGCCTTAATCTTAAACAGGTCTATTTCCGTGGAAATCATTTCCTCATGGGAGAAGGGCAGCTTTTCAGCCAGCAGCTTTCCCTTTTCGTAAATCATGCTGTGTCCGGAAAACACCATGTCCTGAGTGGATTCGCCCCAGCCGGCATTTGAATAAATATAACCGCAGACAAGTCTTGAAGATGCGGAGGAAACCAGCTTTCTTCTCACATCTGCTTTTCCGATAAGCTCGCTGGATGCGGAAAGGTTTGCAATGATAGAAGCGCCGTCAAGGCAGAGATTTGTTGCAGGAGTGACAGGCGCCCAAAGATCCTCACAGATTTCAACTCCGAAGCTGAACGCATACATTTCCTTAGAGCAGAAAATTATATTCCTGCCGAAAGCTACGCTTTCACCGAAAAGCTCTATATTTTCAGGGCCGTTATAATCCATGCCGGAGGTGAAACGGCGCTTTTCGGAAAACTCACGATAGTTAGGGAGAGAGGACTTGGGAACTACGCCCAGAATGTGACCATCAAGGAGAACGGCGGCGCAGTTATAAAGCTTGTCCCCCGCTCTGAGGGGTAAACCCACAATAAGTATTGTGTACTTTCCTTTTGTGTAATCCCGCAGCTCTTTCAGTGCGTTTTTTGCCGCGTCAAGCAGCACCTCGGAATAAAAAAGGTCTCCGCAGCTATATGAAGTGAGGTGCAGTTCAGGCAAAGCCAGAAGATTTGCGCCGATATTTATGGCTTTGTCATAACTTTCCATGGCGCTTTTAAGGTTGAAGCTGACGTCCGCCACTCTAAGCGCCGGGCTTGCCGATGCGGCTTTAATAAATCCGTATTTCAATGAACTATCCTCCATGGTTTCTATTTACTCTTAAAATGATAATACCCATCACCGCCGCTGTCAACACACTTTTGCCGCACTGTGGAATTTTCTGTTGTTTCCCATTTTAAGTCGGATAATCGTCTCTCATGGAATTGCTCTGTCAGCCCGGCAAAGTCCGTTATGGATAACTTCATTACTTTCAATCGTACCAAAACACCATTTCAGCTGTATGGAAGTTTTTCGCAAGCAAAAAAGTAGATTTATTTAATTATTTTGAGATGCTCATTCGTTATATATTATCGGAAGGAGGTTTGGGGCTGTTGGATAGTAAAAAATTGATTTTACAAATTCAAAGCGAAAATTTAGAATATACATACGAATAGACAGAAAGACATTATATTTCACAGAAAAGAGGATTGACATCCTTGAACGATGAAAAACTGATTCAGCAAATTCAACGCGGGCACACAGAATATACAGGCGAACTGATAGAGCGGCATTATTCCTCCATTCTCCGTTATTGCTCATGGCATTGCTACAATACTGACCGGGCGGAGGATTTAACGCAGGAAGCATTTCTAAGGGTTCATTTGCTCCGGTGTTTTTTCAATCAATAATACGCCGAATTTCATTTCAATGCTTATACCGCTTCTGATTTTAGCCTCATTACCTTCCTTTTATCAAAGCAGAAGCTTTGGAATGAGTGAAATCGAAGCTGCCACAAGAGCGTCCGGCGCACAGCTTATTATAGCAAAGCGGAGATGTTCTTTATAACGGACATAATATATTGATATGGGAAGCGCCTATCGTAATATTCTCGGGTATTTGCCTCAGGAGTTCGGGTGCTGCCCAAGCTACACAGCGCAGTAATTTTTGCTTTATATTGCGGCTTTAAAGGGTATTCCCAACCGTATTGCAAGGAAACGAACAGATGAATTACTTGAAACGGCGGGACTTTCAAATGTGGCATCGAAAAAAATCAAGACCTTTTCCGGCGGAATGAAACAGCGGCTCGGAATAGCTCAGGCTCTATTAAATAATCCTAAAATTCTGGTTTTAGACGAACCCACGGCAGGGCTTGATTCCAAAGAGCGTGACCGTTTGCGGAATATTTTATCGGATTTTGCAAGCGATAAAATTGTGCTGCTTTCTACACATATTGTGTCAGATGAGCGTCCGTCTCCGGAGGCTGTACCATGTGATGCAAGCTTAGAGGGCTTATATTTATCCTTTTTTCCAACAGAAGATGGAGGAAAATAAATGGAATTAATAGAAAAAAAACTTCAAATATTGCGAAAAATAAAGATGCATGTGATTTATGATTTGAAAAATGGCATTTTATGTTCTATCTCCCCCTCAAATCTCGGAATTTTCATTTTTTCCGTTGCTTGACAAGTTTCACAAGCTTTATTATTATAGTAGTTAATTCAAAGTTTAAATTAAGGAGTTATTATGAAAAAGATAACAGGAGAGTCCAAACTCAGTTTCTTCGAAGCCACAAGCATTATCATAGGACACGGCGTAGGCTCTGGCATACTTTCAGTTCCTTTCCTCGCCTCCCGTAACAGTTTCCGTGAAGTTTTGTGGATAATCGCTTTCTGCTACATTTTTAATTTGGTGCTTCACCTTATAATTGCCGAGCTTTCATATAATAATGACGGTGCCCAGTTTATAAGCTGCCTTGATGCAGAGCTGTTTTCAGGCAAAATCAAAAAGATTTTGACATGGCTCGCTTTCGGAATGTTAGGGCTTTCTGTTATATTTAATGTAAGCGCTTTTCTTACCGGCGCTGCCGCTGTTTTCCGCTCATGGTTCGGTCTGCCTGACTGGGCCGGTATGCTGATTTTCTATGTTATCGGTGCAGGCGTTGTGTTTATAGGCATGAAGCTTGTAGGTATATGCGAAAAGATTGCAGTCGGCTCCATGATCGGCGTTGTAGGTATTCTTTTTGTCGCCACCTTAATGTCTGATATGAGTCCTCTGCCCACCGGCTGGCACGGTATAAATAACGCTCTGGCTCTTTACAGCATGATTGCTTTTTCTCTTTCTGCCGTAATGTCCACCCCTCAGGTTGTAAAAGGTCTTGAAGGTGATATTAAGAAAATCCGCGGCTCCATTGCCGCCGGTCTTGCAATAAACGCAGGCCTTATCCTGCTCATTACCACCATGACTCTCCTTGGTGCCGGAACGGCAATAAGCGAAGACGGTGCTCTGGTTGACCTTGCAAAGCACCTTGGCGGCTGGGTCAGCATTATAGGCTATATCTTCACCCTTCTTGCTCTTGCCACTTCCTTCTGGGCAAACACCCTTAACCTCCGTGACATAGTACACGAGCAGACCAAGTGGGGCCTTAAGCTCAGTTGGTTATGTGCCTCCATTCCCTGCCTTGCTATCGCATTTTTCGGCCTTCAGAGCTTTGTGGGCTTTACCCGCTTTGCAAGTGTAATTCAGGTTGTAACAGGTATAGGCATAATCGTCGCCTACAACCTCTCCCGCAAGCGTGTGGGAACTTCCGAGCTTGTCGGGTCCTTAGGTAAACTTCCTTTCCAGATAATTGTAGCTCTCTGCACCCTGCTTGCCAGTGTCGGAGCAATGCTACCCGTAAAATAACGAGGTGAAAATCATGAAAAAATCTACCAAAATCGCAATTCCTCTTATAGCAGGTGTTGGCGCTGCGGCTCTGTTCACCGAGGAAATGTACAGACACATTTTCTGCCGCAACGGTTCCAAAATTCTCTCCCTGCTCACCGACTCCAAAGGTCACGAGACACCTTATTACCAGTACAAGGAAGAAGCTATTGAAAAATTCAAGGCTGTTCCCTGCGAAAAGTACACTATAAATTCTCAGCGCGGTGAAAAGCTCAGCGGATTTTACTATCCCAACGGCGCGAACGGCAAAAAGATTGTCTTTATAATCCACGGCTACCGCTCCGAGCATATCGACACCGCCTGCACCTTCTACGACTACTACAAGAGCCGCGGCATTGACATGTTCTGCTGCGACCATACCGCTCACGGTGAGAGCGGCGGCAGCTTCATCGGCCTTGACTACTTTGAGTCTCAGGACTGCCTGAGCTGGGTACACTGGCTTATTAACAAGTTCGGTCCCGACACCGAGATTATTCTCCACGGCTTCTCCATGGGCGGTGCCACTGTGCTCCAGATGAGCAGCCACTGCCCTGACAATGTTAAGTTCATTGTTTCCGACAGCGGCTACATGAACCCCGAGACCTCAATCAAGCGTCAGTCCGGTATTATGTATCAGCCTATGAGACTTATTAACAAGGCTGTTGCAGGCTATGACCTTAAGGGCATTGATGTTACAACGAGCCTCGAAAAATCCACAAAGCCTATTCTCTTTGTTCACGGCTACGAGGACAGACTGGTTCCCTTTGAGGCAGGCCAGTATCTTTACAGCAACTACGAGGGCGAAAAGGACTGCCTGTTCTGTGAAAACACAAGACATGTGGAAAGCATTTACACTCATCCCGATGAGTACGCAGAGAAGCTTGACAGCTTTATCGAAAAGTACATGTAAATTAAATACAAAAACGGCACGATTAAATCGTGCCGTTTTTTAATGCTCAAATTCTTTTTTACTGAGGCAGAATTGTCATCTTGCCCGCCTTTTCCACATCCACTTTGGGGTGGCGGTCGAAGAAGGCCAGAATTAAATCTGCCATTTCCGTGTCGTCCTCTTTTAATTTGGGACAGTCGCAGTAGCAGGAATAGCCGCCTGCACCGCTTGCACGGTAGCTGTTGAGACAGAGGGTAAATTTGTCATCGTTTTCCACATTTTTACCGTTAAGCTTCAATTCTGCAAGACGGTTTCCCACAGGCTTACGAATATCAAAGACATATTCAATGCCTGCGTAATAGTCGTAGTTATAATGCTCAACCTTGGGCTTGAGGAAGGTTTCCGAAATTGCAATCTTTCCCTCGGCGTCCAGTTCAAAATATTCGGCGCTGCGCTCAAGTGCTGCCTTAAGCTTTGCACCTGTAATCTCCAGCACCACCATGGTGTTGGTGTAGGGGTATGCAGTCAGCACATCTCTGCGGCGCACCTTCTGGGGCAGACCTGAAATCTCATTTGCAAGGCTGGTGACGGAAATTTCCGCTCCTGTTGACTCCATCTGAACAGTATTAAAGAAGTCAGTAAGTGCGCAGCCATTTGCCGCCATGCTCAAATGATCGGAGGGCATAAGGGGTTTATTCATGTAGCCAACTACTGAGTCAAGCCACAGCTGGGCTCCCTCCTCCATATCACGGAAACGTTCAAGAAGCTGCTTGGGGCAGGTGCCGCCGGCGGGAATTGTCTCGCCGTTGATTTTCTTTACACCGTTTCCTACTTCGGCGGTAATTGAGATAAACTCACGTCCGGAGTCGATAGGCTGAACGATATAAGTTCCATTATAAGTCTGTCCGTGAACGGACATATGCTGGTGACCGGTAAGGAGAATATCAAAATCCAACTCGTCGCAGATGCGGCAGGCAATGTTTTCGCTGCTTTGGCTGAGAACACGGCCTGTGGAAAGGTCACGCTCAAAGCCGCCATGATATACGCATATTGTAATATCAACCTTATCCCGCATATCCTCCAGAGCCGCTTTTGCAGCTGCAAAAGGGTTTGTAATGCTGTCAGTCCCCAGATGCTCGGGACGCTCCCAGACGTTTACATAGTCGGTAACTATTCCTGCAATACCAACTTTAAGTCCGTTTTCCAGAGTGTGCAGCTGCCATGGGAAGCGGGTTTTACCCTCTGCTGTTTTAATGTTTTCGCATATGCAGCGGGCATTAAGGGTTCCAAGATAGGACTCTAAATAGTCCATGCCGAAGTTGAAATCATGGTTTCCAAGAGTCACATAATCGTAACCGCAGGAATTCATAATTTCCGCAAAGGGCTTTGCTGTACCTATTGTATCATGCTGGTAAGCACCCAGAGGAGAGCCTTGGAGCAGGTCTCCTCCGTCAATTATCAAAGTGTTTCCGTCCTTTTCAAAGTGGTTTACACACTTGAAAAGGCCTATATCCTGTTCGCCGGGTTCACGGTAGCTGGTGGGGTAGATGTATCCGTGAATGTCTGAGGTGAAATAGATACGAAGGGTTTTCACCTGTTCCATAACTATTACCCCCTTGTAAGCTTTGAGCGAATCTTTGAAGAAATCCACTCTATTATAAGCACCAGAATGATAAGTCCCAGAAGAATGGAGCCGACCTCATTCCAGCGATATGCGCTCATTGCAAATATCAGCGGTGCACCGATACCGCCTGCACCTACAAGACCCAGAACAGTGGCATCTCGCAGGTTCATATCAAAGCGGTATATAAGAGTAGACATAAAATCAGGGAAAAGCTGGGGCAGAATACCGTAGCGGATTTTCTGAAAGGTGGTGCAGCCTGCTGCATCAAGGGATTCAAGTATTCGCTTATCAAGGTCTTCAATGCTCTCAATAAACATCTTTGACACCATGCCGATAGAGCACAGAGACATGGTAAGCAGACCTGCAAAAGGTCCGGGGCCGGTAACTCTTATAAACATAAGGCCGTAGATAAATGCGGGGATAGTACGGATTGCGGCAATAAGGGCACGGCCGATAAGTGCCAGCGGCTTTGGCATAATGTTAGATGCAGAGAGGAAGGACAGAGGTACAGAAATCACAGCACCCACTATCGTACCTAAAAATGCAATGCACATAGTCTCAAGCAGCAGATAAGGCACACCGGCTTTCGCGGTTGTAAAGAGCAGCTTGGGCTCCGGATGAAAGATACCGGAAATGATGTTTCCTGCAACCTGCAAGCCCTTGCCGGAATTATCGGTAATTTTAACTGTGGAGCTGGACCATACAAGAATACATACTACTACAAGAGTGAGTACAAGCTTCAGTATCCATGTTTTAGGGGCATTCTCATAGGCCTTTTTAATCTTGTTTTCCATGTGAACGCCTCCTTTAGGTTAAATGCTTGCGGATCGTGTGGCTCAGCCACTCGATTGCAACAACGGCAATAAACAGAACAATAAGGATCATACCTACGCTGTCATATTCACGCCAGCCGATTTTTTCATTCATTATAAGTCCAAGGCCGCCGGCGCCCACATAACCCAGAATAGATGCATAACGCACGTTACCTTCAAGGCAGAACAGGGAAACAGATATGTAAGTAGGCAGAACCTGAGGGAAAATAGCAGTTACAAAGGATTTGACACGGTTTGCGCCCAAAGCTTCCATTGCCTGATAGGGGCCCATATCCACAGTTTCGATAAGCTCGAAAAGCTGCTTTCCTATATAGGCAAAGGTAAAGACTGCTATTGCACAGGTACCTGCCATAGTACCGAGGCCGAAGATGTAGGTTGCAATAAGAGCGCATACCAGAGTAGGCAGAGTACGAACAAGGCTGAGGAAAAGGCGGTCAATAAATACCACAACACGGTTAGATACAATGTTGCTTGCAGCTAGAACTGCAAAAGGAACCGCCAGAACAGCACCTACAAAGGAGCCTAAAACAGACATTTTAATGGTATCCCACAGAGGCTGCCAGATTTTAGGCAGGTAGCCTGTGTTAGGCGGGAACATTGCTTTCAGGATATCAAAAAACTTACTGCCGTTTCTGCCTAAGATAGCAAAGTTAAAGCCGGTAATATGTACGGAAATAATGGTGCAGACCAGAAGAATGAGGAGTACAAGAGGCAGTCTTGTAAACTTCTCCTCTACTACCTTGCCGTTGGGCAGGGTGTATTTTTTCGGTCTGAAGATACGGTCGTAGAGCTTCATTCCGCTTCCTCCATTGCCCCTCCGTAAATGGCGTCCAGAACTGACTGATCCACAGCGTCGGAAGGTCCGTCGTATACGATCTCACCGGCACGAATACCGATAATACGGTCAGCGTACTCAAGAGCAAGCTCAACATGGTGTATATTAAGAAGAATGGAAATTCCCATTTCCTTATTTATACGCACAAAGTCCTCCATAACCTGCTTTGCGGTAACAGGGTCAAGAGCGGCAACAGGCTCGTCTGCCAGAATTATCCGGGGGTCCTGAGCCAGAGTTCTTGCAAGGGCAACACGCTGCTGCTGACCGCCGGAGAGCTGGTCGGCTCTGATGTATGCCTTATCCAGAATACCAACCTTATCCAGAGATTCAAGAGCCTTTATCTTGTCATCCCTGCGGAAGACACCCAGAAGCACACGCCAGAAGGGCATTTCGGGCACACATGCGGAAAGCACGTTGCGAATAACGGTTGTACGAGACACAAGGTTGAAGGACTGGAAAACCATGCCAATACCACGGCGGAACTGTCTCAGGGTTTTGCCCTTAAGCTCGCTTACATTGGTACCGTTTACGGTAAGAGTTCCTTCGCTTATATCGTGCAAACGGTTCACGGAACGCAGAAGGGTGGACTTTCCTGCACCGGAACGGCCTATAATCGCCACAAACTCACCGTCTTTAATGGTGAGGTTGACGTCTTTAAGACCCACAGTGCCGTTGGGATAAATCTTTGATACATGGTCAAACACGATCATGGCTATTTGCCTCTCTTTCTTATAATCGGGGCGCTGGGCGCCCTAAACCGGCTTCTTGTAAAAAGCTTTCAAGCCTTTTGCAGCCTTCGCTACCGAGCAGCCGGAAAAACGAACTTCGTTTTCTCTATTTTCACATAAATACTCTGTTTTATATGAAGATAGAAAAAACGCAGCCTCAGCCCAACAGCTCTCTACGTTTCAAAACCGCCCACAGCGTTTTTATATTTTTTAAAAATGGAGGGGAGGTTCCTCCGCCGCAGCGGGTTGGAAGCGTCTCCCCTCCATGGGTTTTATTTATCGTGCGGGATTACTTGCTGAGCTCCTGAATGAGCTTCTGAGCAGCACGCTCGCTGTCATAGTCAGCAGACTGTGCAGCCTGATAGCCGTTGTGGCTGTAAATTGCGATAACTTCCTTACCCTCGGGAGTGTTGCCGATGTTGATGAAGGCATTCTGGAGAGCCTCGATCATATCAGCGTCCATAACGGGAGAGGATTTGCTGACGGAAATGGTGTCGTTGTAGATGGGAGAGGTTACGCCGATAACGTTGGTCTCCTCCCAGATGGAGCCTTCGCGGTTGAACTCGGTGTTCCATCTCTCAGCGTAGTCACGGCGAGCATCTGCGTAGGTGCAAAGAACGTCGATCTGGCCGGAAGCAAGGCGAGCAAAGGCAGAAGCGTAGGAATCAGCCTGAACAGCACTGTTCAGATCGGTGATGCCCTTCTCGAAACGATCCTGCATCCACAGAGAGGGGTAAACGTAACCTGCAGGAGAGGAAACGCCCATGACGCTCCAGTTAGCACTGTTGATGTCGTCCCAAGTCAGCTCCTCACCGGCGTTGACCTTAGCAGCAAGCTCCTGTCCCTTTTCGGAGGGGCCTGCGATCATAAGAGCGCGGTAGGAAACAGCCTGATTCTCGGAAGCCTCGGTGGGCTGCCCGTCGTTCCAGGACTTAGCATCGTCGAAGTCCTTGCTCAGGCCGTCGCGGGTAGCAGTAAGGATAACATCTGCGCCGTCATCATAGAGAACGTAGGTGCTTCCGGGGATAAGACCGATGTCAGCGGTACCGGCGCTCAGTGCCTCACCGACAGCCTCAAAGGTGGTGCCGACGTTGATAACAACTTCGCCGATTTCGTAACCCTGATTGAGCATCTCAGCCTTGAGCAGCTCCTTCAGAGGCTCGGTAACGGTGATGATTTCATCAGGCTCACGAGAAGGAACAAAGTAAACGCTGAGAGTGTCAACGTGCTTTAATTCCTCGTTAGCTTCTGCATCAGCAGGTGCCTCAGCATCGGTCTGAGCTTCGGCTTTGGGTGCAGTCTGCTCAGCAGGTGCCTTTTCGCCGCAGCCGATCAGAAGAGCTGCACACATAACTAATGCAAGTACAATGGACAATAACTTTTTCATAATGATCCTCCATTTTTTTATTATCAGAAACGGGAAAATTCGCGTTTTCAGTTAAATCTAACCGCCTCTAATATACATACTTACCCACCGGAACGCACTATGCACAACGCACTATGCGCCCGATTTCAACAATATTTTACCATATTACAAGGAAAAAAAATTCCTGTTTTTGTTACAATTTTCATAGTTTCTCTCCGCGGAAATAACAGCCCATCAATTCCTCGAAGGTCAGGATAACATGACCGAAGAAACGATTGGGTAAATCTCCCACCAAGGACTGCTTTTCCTCGTCAATTACGAAGGTTAGATCTGATATATCTGCAAGGGTGGATGAGCCACGTCTTGTGAAGCTCACTATCTTAAACCCGTGCTGGCGTGCGGTTTTAACATCGTTTATAAGCGGGGTTGTCTCACCGCTCTGGGAAATTGCAATCATAATTGAGGGCTCAATATTTGTCTGAGGGCCCAGATGATTTTCGTGAAATACCATGAAATCATAAAAATGCACCCTGTTAAACACCATAAAGCCGCAGACAGCCATGCGCTGAGCTATGTAATCTGCCACCACATCGGAAAAGCCCTTTCCGTCAACAAACATCTTCTGTTCCTTGAACTGGTTCAGATACTCGCAGAACTGTATTACCTGGGAATCGTCATAGTTATCCACAAGTTTCTTTAAAGAGTCAAAGCCCCGGCTGTCATTATTGCGGCGAACGTGCTGAGAAAGGTAGTAATACAGCTCACTGTATCCGTCAAAGCCCAATCTTTTGCACATATTTATAATAAATGTTGAAGAAACAAAGTTTTCGTTTGCAATCTTCTGAATTCCAACACGTCTGCCGCCCCGCTCAATGTGGTGAATGATACTGGTAACAATCCGTGTTTCTTCTTCCGAAAGCATATTTGTAAAAAGATAATAATTCTGGCTCATAAGATAATCTCCGTAGTTCACGCCGCCGCAAAGATGCAGCATAAGTTTTGATGCAGAGTTCTCATTCCGTTTTCCCTATTCTCTGCTGTGTCCTTTAAGCGAAAATCTGTACAGTTGTTTATTATACACTATTTCGTCAAAATCCGCTACTATTATATATCTTGTTTTACAAGTATAAAATCAGTTCTGCTTTCTTTTTAAGTTTTCGAGCCGAAAGCTTTTTTCTATGGCTACGGGAAAATAAAAAATCAAAATACTAAATTTTTTTCTTGTATTTGTCTTTATTAAATCATATAATATATTTCTGGGAATGAAGTTCTCCCAAGGGAAACCTGAACCGCTTATCGGCTGATGACTTCTGTATTTTTTGCGCAGAAGTTATCGGCTTTTTTGCGCTGTAAAGGAGAATTCTATGGCTTTTTCAATGTCACTTATTTTTCTGGTGGGGCTTGCCGCCGCAGGCATCTGCAAAAAAATCCACCTGCCCCGCATTATCGGAATGTTAGTTACCGGCATTGTTCTGGGACCTTACGTTCTGGACATGCTGGACAAAACCATTCTGGATATTTCCGCAGAGCTGCGGCAGTTTGCGCTGGTTATTATTCTTATTAAAGCCGGTCTTTCATTAAATCTGGATGACCTTAAAAAAATCGGCCGTCCCGCCGTTTTAATGTCCTTCCTGCCGGCTGTATTTGAGATTGGGGCTTTTGTTATTTTTGCCCCCTCAATCCTCCACATTAACCGCATTGTGGCTGCAATTATGGGCGCTGTTCTGGGTGCTGTGTCCCCTGCTGTTGTTGTCCCCCGAATGGTATCTCTTATGGAGAACCACTGGGGCACCGACAAGAAAATTCCCCAGCTTATTCTGGCAGGCGCTTCTCTCGACGATGTTTTTGTAATTGTCCTCTTTACCACTTTCCTGGGCATGGCACAGGGCAACAAGGTTCACGCTCTGGCTCTGGCTGAAATTCCTATTTCCATAGGTCTGGGCCTGCTTTTAGGCGCACTGGTGGGATTTTTCCTTACTTGGATGTTTGAATGGCACTATAACCGTAAAAACCTTATCCGCAACAGCACCAAGGTTATAATTATTCTGGGCGTGTCCTTCCTGCTGCTCACTGTTGAGCAGTGGCTCAAGGGCACGGTTCCAGTATCCGGCCTTCTTGCAATTATGAGCATGGCAATGATTACAGCAATGCGCAGCACTCCCAGTGTTTCACAGAGACTGAGAGACAAATACGGAAAGCTGTGGATTGCAGCGGAGCTTATTCTCTTTGTTCTTGTCGGTGCATCCGTTGATATAAGCTACACCATGGAAGCAGGGCTTCGCGCCGTATGGATGATTTTCATCGGCCTTGCCTGCCGCTCTGTGGGTGTTTACCTCTGCCTTATGGGTACAAAGCTTAACTTTAAAGAGCGTCTTTACTGTATTATCGCCTATCTTCCCAAGGCAACCGTACAGGCTGCTATCGGCTCCGTGCCCCTCTCCCTTGGCCTCCCCTTCGGAAAGCTTGTGCTATCCGTTGCTGTTCTCTCTATTCTGATTACCGCGCCTCTGGGTGCAATCGGCATGGATCAGAGCTACAAACGCCTGCTTCAAAAAACAGTGCAGGAATAAAATAAAAACCGCAGTGAATCGAAATTCGATGCACTACGTTTTTTGTTATTATAACTGCCTGCTGAACCGGAATTTATTCCTTACGCAGACACATTTCAAGCTCGCACATACCGCCGGCATGTGTCACAATATTTCCTGTCAGCTGAAATCCATTGCAATCATAGAGCCGCCTTGCTCCGTCATTCGTGCTGAAAACCATCAGCAAGGGTGATTCCGTGCATTTTTCAACGGCAAACTCCAGTAATTGTGTTCCGTATCCTTCATTCTGTTCGCCGGGCAAAAAGTAAAGATTTTCAATCAGACTGCCATGAACAGAGACAATGCCGACAGGCTTCTCGTCAATCAGCATATAGAATTGAGTTACCGGTTTAATCATATTCATAACCTTCCAGATTTTGATTTGGTAATAAAATAATACAGCCGGTCGTGTACAATGCAGACTTCTTAGCTTTTAAATAAAAAAGCTTCCTTGCCTTTTTTATTCAAAAGAGCAGGCTGCTTTTTTGAATTATCAGAATAAAATAAAAAAAACACAAAGAACAAAAGTTCTTTGTGTTTTTTGGTCCGAGTGACTGGAGTCGAACCAGCGGCCTCTTGAACCCCATTCAAGCGCGCTACCATCTGCGCTACACCCGGATTTGCTTTATTTTGTTCACTGCTTCCTCAGCGCTTGATTATGATAGCACATACTTTCAGGAAATGCAAGCACTATTTTCAATTTTTTCTAATTTTTTTGAAATTTTTTAAAAAGCCGGCGGATTACCGCCGGCTCTCTTATTTTTTACTCTGTAAAATGTATATGATTGTTTATATGATCCTCACAGAAGCAATGGTAGCCTGTACAGCGGGAACAGTATCTGAATTCCAGATTGGGGAAGTCAGCATCAGTTCTGCCGCAGACTTCACACTTATGAGTGTAAAGCTTCTGCTTCTGTTCTTTCCTTATCTCTCTTGAAGCCTTGCGGAAGTTTACTGAATTGGAAGAAGCCTTTCTGGGTCTTGCGTTGCGGATTAAATCTCCGCCGCAGAAAATCAGGAAGTTCAGCACAGCAACCAGGGGCAGCAGATTCAGGGGGAAGGGGTCGGTAATAATGCTGAAAATAAAGAACACGCCGTCAAATATGGCAAGGTACTTTATTTTAATAGGTAGAATGAAGAACAGCAGTACCTCCATGTCGGGGAAAAGAGCCGCAAAGGAGAAGAACATGGAAAGGTAGATAAAGGTTGAGGTAAGGCGTATGGAAATTCCGGTAATGAAGTAGATAACAAAGCCATAAACAATGGTAAGGATTACACCGGTAAAGAAGTATATATTAAACTGCGGTGTTCCCCAATACTGCTGCAAAGTGCTTCCTATCCAGTAATAGAAGTAAAACGCAAGCAGCGCAAAAAGTCCGGAGCTGGGCGGATAGAGCATAAAGCTCACAAGACGCCAGACCTGTCCGTGGAGTATAGCATAAGGGTCAAAGCTTAAATAGCTCAAAAACAATGGATTTATAGCACCTATAATCCAGAATCCTACATTTGCAACCGTGATATATTTCATCAGATTGGGAATTCCGAAATTAGGGTGCTTATAGCAGAAGCGCTCTATATGGTTCATCGGGTCTCTCATTAAATAATCTCTCCTGAAAAAGGCTAAACAGCCATTATTTTTTTATATAATAGCCTTTTGCAAGCGCAAAGTCTATAAAATTTTGTAAATAATTAAAATAACACTTTTAATTTACATAATGTTGTGATATTATGCAGTTAAATACATAGAATTCGGAGTAGTATACCCATGGACAGAGATAACGAAGTTAAAAACGAACTTATTGAAGGCAGAAATGCCGTTATAGAGGCCCTGAGAGCGGGCCGCGCCATAGATAAAATATTCATAGTCCGCGGTGATGTTGATTCCACTCTGGGCTTTATTGCATCTAAAGCCCGTGCAAAGGGCATAGTAGTAGTTGAGGCTGACAGAAAGAAGCTTGACTTCATGAGCGTTACTAAAGCTCATCAGGGCGTTATCGCTCTTGCCGGTCTCCGTGAGTACAGCACAGTTGATGATATTCTCGCAATCGCAGAAGAGCGAGGCGAAGCTCCTTTCATCATAGTTTGCGACGAAATCAGCGACCCTCACAATCTGGGCGCTATCATCCGTTCCGCAGAGTGCGTAGGTGCTCACGGTCTTATTATCCCCAAGCGCCGCAGCGCAGGTCTTACCGCTATTGTTGATAAAGCCAGCGCCGGTGCCGCCGAACATGCTGCAATCGCCAGAGTTGCCAACATCCCTGCCGTTTTAAACGAGCTTAAGGAAAAAGGCCTCTGGATTTACGGTACCGCCGCAGAGGGCAGCGCCGATCTCTGGCACACCGATTTCACCGGTCCTCTGGCTCTTGTTATAGGTTCTGAGGGTGACGGCATGGGCAGACTTGTACGTGAGCGCTGCGATTTTATTGTAAGCCTTCCCATGAAGGGCAAAGTTACCTCTCTTAACGCTTCCGCTGCTGCGGCAGTAACAATGTATGAGGTTTTAAGACAGCGCAGCTTATAATTTTATTTTAACTAATTTATTCCATAATTATTCTCAGGAATAATCCCGAAAGGCAGAGACAAAAATGGCCACTGATCAGGATATGATGAGAAAAAATGAATATGATGTATCGGTAGACGATATTCTTGCTGAATACGAATTACGGCAGCAGGCCGGGCGTGATAACGCAATAACCAGACAGCCCGGTGTGCAGAGCTCAGAGTTCGACAGCAACTCGCAGCTTGACGACGACGGGGTAAAAGTATATAACCCCAAAGACCGCTCAGGCTTTAAGACAGACGAAGTCAGAGAATACATCCCCGGAAACAGCAGTAATTACGCTGCGGTAAACGAGGACGATAGTGCAGATAACGCACAGTACAGCGAAGAATATTACGATAATACCCAGTACGCCGACCGGAACGACGAGTATTACGATGACGCACAGTATACCGAAGGCGATGAGTATTATGATGATGCCCAGTATGCCGACGGTGAAGAGTATTACGACGATGACCAGTACGCCGAAGGCGAAGAGTATTGCGACGATGACCAGTACGCCGAAGGCGAAGAGTATTACGGTGATGAGCAGTATGCTGATGACGACGAGTATTACGACGATGCTCAGTATACCGAGGACGAAGATTATTATAATGATACTCAGTACCCTCCGGGAGAAGAGTATTATGACAATACCCGTTACGCTGACGAGGGTGAAGAATACTACGATGAGCTGCTGCCCTCCGGTGAAGAAGAGCCTGCGGCTGAGGAGTTCGACCCTCGCTTTAATCTGGGCGGAAAAAAGAAAAAAACTATGGTTTACGGCGGCCGTGAGCTTGACTTAAGCCCCGACGAAAACTATGTCCCGCCTGTTCAGCCAAACTACATTCCCGTGCCGGAAACTCCCCCCATGGAGTATGCCTCTGAAACTGATGAGGAGGAAACAGCGGAGCCGGAGGAAGAAAAGCCCCGTAAAAAGCGCTTTGTCAAAAAGCTGTGGAAAAAAGACCGAGCCGCCGAAGAAGAAAAAGAGCTGGAAAACTCCGAACCTGACTTTAATGACGAAGGCCGTGAATACATCGTCAGTGCAGACTTTAAGGACTTTACCGACAGCATCGGAAGCTATGCTCCTGTCAATGATTACAGCGCTCCCAAAGAGCCCCTGTCATATGACGATGACTTCCCCAGCTTCAAGGAATACCTGCTGGGTCTTGTTACCGGTGTAATATACAAGCTGAGAAATCCCGGTGCCGCAGTTGCCGACGGCGGTACTATTGAGGATAGCGATGAGGATCTAGGACCTGAAGCTGCTCCCATGTCAGCTTCAAAGTATTATGGTTCCTTTATCCACTCTTTAAAGCTGCGTTTCCGTATATCTCTGATACTTCTGGCAATACTTACTTATATTTCCCTTGGTTTCCCCCTGCCAGGTATGCTGAAAACCCTTAAGGTTCAGGCCGCCATGTGCATAGCACTCCAGCTCGGGATTATGGTAACGAGCCTTGATGTAGTTACAAATGCAATTTTGAAGATATTCAGAGGACATTTCGGCGCAGACTCCATGGCAACAGTGCTGTGTCTGCTCACAAGTATTGATGCAGTAGCCGTAAGCTCCGGAGGCTTCGGAACTGCCCACACTCCTTTGTGTGTTCTCTCCTCTCTGTCACTGCTCGGAATTTTAGGTTCATCTCTTCTGAGTGCAAAAGGGCTTAGAAAATCCCTAAGAGTTCCTGCAATCGGAAAAATGTCCTACACCATAAGCGGTGAGAGCGGCTTAAAGGGTGACGGACTTACCCTTCTTAAATCCAGAATGCCCTCTAAGGGCTTTGTCCGGCGCAGCGAAGAAGAGGCTCCGGATGAGAATATTTTCCAGAAAATCTGCCCCATACTTCTCATTTTCGGCCTGCTTCTGACCCTCATTGTCTGCGCTGCCAAAAAGAGTTGGGCTGAATTTATATTCATTTTTACTGCAATTCTTTCACCTGCCGTGCCTGTAAGCGCACTGCTGTGCTTTGCACTTCCCTACTTTGTAGGTTCTGCAAGAATATTCTCCAGCGGCGCTGCTATCGCCGGCTGGTCCGGTCTTTGTGAAGTAGGTTCCAGCAAGAACCTTGTGGTAACCGACAGAGATCTGTTCCCTCAGGGCAGCGTTAAAATCGAAGACATCCGCATTTTCTCAAACGCATCCGCCGAAAAGATAATTTCCTACGCAGGCACAATGATAGGCGCATCCGGCGCAGGTATTGCCTCCTGCTTCGGTGAGCTTATGGAGAAAAACCACTGTGCGCCAAAACATGTGGAAAACTTTGAGTTTCTCCCCGGCGGCGGTATGAAGGGCATAATAGACGGTGAAACCGTGCTTTGCGGCGGCACCGAGCTTATGAGGCTTATGAACGTTCAGCTCCCCTTCCGCCTTATTGAGAAATGCTCTGTGCTTCTTGCTGTGGACGGAATTTTATACGGTATATTTAACATGAAGTATACCGCCGACGATAAGGTTCGCAAGGCTCTTGTAGGTCTTATGCGTTCAAATCGGCACCCGATTTTTGCAGTTCGTGACTTCAATATAAGTCCGGAAATGCTCCACGAAAGCTTTGACCTTGCAACTGACGGTTACGATTTCCCGCCTTATGTGGAGCGCTTCAAGCTCTCAGAAGCAAAGCCCGGTGAGCGCAGCCGCGTGGCAGCTGTTGTATGCAGAGAGGGTCTGGGACCCCTTATCCACATGGCAGATACCGGCAGAAGCATGTTTGTTGCAACCAGATTGAACATTCTCATTACCGTTGTTTCCGCAGTTCTCGGCATCATGACTGTGTTTATCAGATTTCTGAGTCTCGGTTATGTGGGAGTAGGTTTTATACTCCTCTACATGCTGCTCTGGTTTTTGCCCGTTGCTGTGCTGAGCTTTTTCCTGAAATTCTAAATCATATTATCCTGAATACAGGTCTTTCTTATAGGAATACCTGTATTTTTTATTTCCGTTTTAAATATTTATTCAAAAAACTGAAAAATCATCAAAATTTGTTTCACTCTTTGGAGTTTTTCACAATATTGTACTTGCAAACAAACTGACAAATAGTGTATAATACATACACTTACTGGAAAGCTTAAAAAGCTGTTTCAGATATACGTTTAAACTATCAGAGAGGAAGCAACAAATGGAAACCAAAAACCTTCGTAACATCTGCCTTATGGGCCATGGCAACAGTGGTAAAACCAGTCTTGCCGAGAGTATGCTGTTCGTCGGCGGTATAATTGACCGCCTCGGTAAAGTTAATGACGGCAACACTGTTTGCGATTATGACGCTGAAGAAGTCAAACGCCAGATCAGTATCTCCAGCTCACTTGCGCCTGTGAGATATGGAAACAGCAAAATTAACGTTCTGGACTGCCCCGGATACTTCGACTTTGTCGGTGAAGTACACTGTGCCCTCCGTGCTGTTGAGACCGGCGTTATCGTAGCCTCTGCAAAGGACGGCATTTCCGTCGGCGTAGAACGCTCATGGAAATATCTTAAAAATGCAAATCTGCCCGCTATGTTTGTCATCTCCAAGTGCGATGAGGAAAACGGCGACTACTTCAAGTGCCTTGATGCACTGAAAGAGAAATTCGGCAGCACTGTCTGCCCCGTAACCATTCCTATGTCTGACGGAACCGGTGTTATAGATATAGTACATAAGGTTGCATACCAGACCAAGGACGGTAAGACTGCAAGGATTGAAGTTCCGGCTGCTGATGCAGATAAGGTTGAGGCGCTTCGCGAGGGTCTTATGGAGACCGCTGCCGGCGCTACTGAGGAACTCATGGAGAAATTCTTTGACACCATGGAGCTTTCTGCGGAAGACATCGATCTTGGTATCAGAATCGGTATCAAGGATAGAAACGTTGTCCCCGTATTTGCATCTTCCGCAATGAAGAACATCGGTACCGAGGCTCTGCTCCGCGGTATTCTGGATTACGTTCCCGACCCTGCTGAGGCCGGAAACGCAAAGCCCGATGAGCTTATTCTGGGCTTTGTATTTAAGACCATATCCGACCAGTTCGGTAAGTACAGCTTTGTTAAGAACCTCGGACGCGAGATTAAGGCTGATATGTCTTTGCGCAATGCCCGCACCTCCAACCGCGATAAGCTGGGCCGTCTTTACACCATGTGCGGCAAACACCCCACCGAGGTTAAGGAAGTATGCAGCGGCGATATAGTTGCAGTAGGTAAAATGGACTGGGCCACCGGCGATACCATTACCGACCTTAAGAGTGAGGCAGTTCTGCCCGGTATCGTTGTTCCCGAGCCCTGCTACTCCATGGCAATCGCACCTAAAGTTAAGGGTCAGGATGATAAGATTGCTACCGGTCTTGCAAGACTCAACGAGGAAGATATTTCCTTTACTCTGGATAATAACGCCGAGACTCACCAGATGGTCATTTCCGGCGCAGGCGATATTCAGGTAGACGTACTTTGCGCAAAGCTCCGCAGCCGCTTCAACGTGGAAACCGAGCTTCTGCCCACAAGGGTTGCATACCGCGAAAAGATTAAGGCTAAAGTTGAAGCCCACGGACGCCACAAGAAGCAGTCCGGCGGTTCCGGTCAGTTCGGTGATGTCTGGATTCGCTTTGAGCCTCAGGAAGAGCAGGACGACATGATTTTTGCCGAGGAAGTATTCGGCGGTTCCGTTCCTAAAAACTTCTTCCCCAGCGTTGAAAAGGGACTTAGAAACGCAGTCACTAAGGGTGTTCTGGCAGGCTATCCTCTGGTCGGTCTGAAAGCCACTCTGTACGATGGCTCCTACCACCCCGTTGACTCCAATGATATGGCATTCCAGACTGCCGCCCGCCTTGCATATCAGGACGGTATTCCCAAGGCAAAGCCCACCATTCTTGAGCCTATCGGACTTCTGAACGTCACCATTCCCGACGCAAGTCTGGGCGATATTATGAGCGACATCAGCTCCAAGCGCCGCGGTACCGTTCTGGGCATGACCGCTGAGGACGGTATGCAGACCGTTGAAGCCGAAGTTCCTATGGCCGAGATGAGCACCTACACAATAGACCTGCGCTCCATGACTCAGGGCCGCGGTTCCTTCTCCCTTAAGTTTGTCCGTTACGAGGAAGCCCCCGGCAACGTTCAGCAGAAGGTTATCGAAGAGGCCAAGAAGGCAGCTGAACAGGAATAATGTGCAGCTAAAACGCAGGAATGTTTATTTTGACTTTCCTGTAAATTAAAAAATTTAAGCCTCCGGCATTTTATGCCGGAGGCTTTTTCTGCTCTCTTTTTAAGCTGTGGCTTTTCAACAGATTATACGATAAATCTTCCATTTAAGACAGTTTGTAAGGTTTCCATAAAAAAGTCTTTGTATTTTCGGATATTTGCTGTATAATGGGCTTATTATGAGGAGGCGTGTATATGCAGAGTAAATTATCAATGCTTAAAAATATGATATGGGCAGTAGCTATTATGGTGTGTCTGGTTGCCCTGCTCGTAGGTTTCATAGTTGCCTCCGCTGCAAAAAATCCCGACAAGCAAGAGGACGGTACTTTATATCTGGACGGAGTGCCTAAAGATAAAGGCGGTTCAAAAGACGGCGAAGCTACTGCCGATGGCGAAGAAGGCGAAGATGCCGCAGGCTTTACACCCGGCGAAATAAAAGCTCTTCCCGAAAGCAGCGATGCCGGTCAGGCCTACATTGACAGCCTTACCTTCTTAACCGACAGCTCACTTATAGGTCTGAGAGATAATGGACTTCTTACCGGCGGCATTGCTACCAGTCAGGTATGGGCAAGCGAGCCGGGAAATATTCCCGCTTCAACCATTGCAGAATGTAACATCGTCTACCCCGGTGACGGAACTGTAATGCCCGCAACTGCGGCAGCAGGCCTGGCAAAGCCCAAAACTCTTGTAGTTGCCCTTGGTATGGACGGTCTTGCAGATGTAACCAAATCTGATTTTGTTGCAAACTACACCGCACTTATAAACGGCATCAAGGCTCAGAGCCCTGATACAACCATTATTCTCTGCGGTCCTACTTCCGTTGCTTCTTACTATCCCTCACTTGACGGAATTACAGTTGCAATGGCAAACGATCTGGAAGAATGGGTCAAGGCTGTATGCAGCAGTACAGGCGCATATTTTGCCGATCTGGGCAGTGTTGTGTGTGATGTTTCCGGCACTTTAAATTCAGATTTTGCAGGCGCTAACGGCAAAACCATTAACTCCGCCGGTTTAAGCCAGATTCTCCAGTATCTCAGAACTCACAAACCTGAATAATATAAAATAAAGCTCCGTATCTTGGATACGGAGCTTTACTTTTATGGAGACGAGAAAAAAGGTGCGTTTTTTTCACCTTTTTTATATTATCTTACGATGTCTTTTATAAACTTGGGACGGCTGTGATTTTCGGAGGAAAAACGGTAGCACTTACGCAGAAGCTCAACGGCCTCTCTGCCCTTTCTCTCGTCATTTGCATGGATTGTTCCCAGAAGCTCACCGTCATAGACATGGTCGCCTATCTTCTTATTGATAACAACACCCACAGCCAGATCAATTTCGCTGTCCTTAGTAGCTCTGCCTCCGCCAAGGTGCATGGAAACAAGACCCACCTGCTCGGCCTGAATACCGCGCACATAGCCGGCCTCGGTGGAATACACAGGGATTTTATATTTAGCTTCGGGCAGAAGAGAGGTTTCAAACACAGCGCTGTTATCGCCGTGCTGAGCTGCAACCATTTCAGCCAGCTTATTGAGAGCCTTTCCGTTGGAAATAGTCTCCAGCATCATTTCTCTTGCCTTTTCGATGCTGTCTGCAAAGCCGCCCTCGGTGAGCATAAGTCCGCCCAGAGTAAGGCAGAGTTCAAGCAGGTCGCCCTTCTCCTCGCCTCTCAAAACGGAAATAGCTTCCTTAACTTCCAAAGCGTTACCGACTGCGTGGCCCAGAGGCTGGTCCATATCGGTAATAACAGCTGCACACTTTCTTCCTGCAAGTCTGCCTATACGGGTAAGGCCTCTTGCAAGTTTCTCAGCGTCATCCTGAGTTTTCATGAATGCTCCGCTGCCGCACTTAACGTCAAGCACAATAACGTCAGAGCCGGATGCCAGCTTCTTGGACATTATGGAGCTTACAATAAGAGGAATGGAAGGTACAGTGCCGGTAACGTCTCTCAGGGCATATATCTTCTTATCAGCGGGAACAAGGTCAGCAGTCTGCCCCATAATGGCAATGCCTATATCATTAACATTCTTATAGAACTGCTCCTCGGTCATATCGGTTGTGAAGCCGGGAAAGCTCTCCAGTTTATCTATAGTACCACCGGTATGTCCGAGGCCGCGGCCTGACATTTTGGCAACTTTCATTCCGCAGGCAGAAACCATAGGGCATAGTATAAGGCTTGTCTTATCGCCTACGCCGCCGGTAGAGTGCTTATCGGCCTTGACACCCTTAATGGGGCTCAAGTCAAGAGTTTCTCCGGAATTGGTCATAGACATAGTCATATCCAGAGTCTCTCTGTCACTCATACCACGGAGCAAAATTGCCATACACACGGCTGACATCTGATAATCAGGAATGTCGCCTTTTGTGTAGCCCTTTATCATAAATGCTATTTCTTCTGTGCTCAATTCCTCGCCATCCCGTTTCTTGGCGATTATATCTGTCATCTGCATATCAAATGCCTCCGTTTTTATCTTTACCCAAGTTTTATCATGTAGTAATTGATTATAGCATATTTCCTTTTCTTTCTCAATAGCGGAAAAGCATATATTGTTGATTTTTGTATTTTTTTAGGCGCAGCCCAGGGATTTTTTTCCTCAGTTCCGCAGGTAGGGCAAGAAATCGCCCCTCGGCACTTATATAGAACAAGCTTCCGTTTTCCTCTTTCCAGTATTCGGATTTTCGCTGAGGCTCAGGAATTTTAATAATCTGAGGCTTGGGTTTTTCGCTTTTTTCAGGCACCGGCGGGCTTTGATTATAGGGAACAGCAAGGGCTTTCTCAATTTTTTTCGGGAGTTTCTGCATTTCCATTTTGCTGTAACGCTTTCTGAAAATTGCCTTTCCACCTTTAGGCTCCATTAGTCCAAGGGGCCAAATTTCCCCTCCGCCCTGTAAATAAAGCCGCATAAGCTCCCCATCTGAGGAGATTTCACCGCGGAGAACTGTATACATACCCTCTTTCTCAATAAAGAGGCTTCCCCGTTCCGCGCCTTCTATGTAGATTTTCTTTTCCAACTCGAAACCTCCCTATAAAAAAAGATGCCCCGCTCAATAATATGAGCAGAGCTTTATATTCATAACATTACTGCGGTATTTAATTTGCACCCAGTCCGAAACTGACAGCAAGGGCGTTATTTACTTCATTCATCGTGCCCTCGTCCAGCTTCCCCATTTTCTCTCTCAGTCTCGACTTATCTATTGTCCGTATCTGTTCAAGCAGAATTACGCTGTCTCTGTTTAATCCCACGCTTGCGCCGGAAAGCTCTATATGGGTAGGGAGTCTGGCTTTCCCTGTCTGGCTTGTTATAGCAGCGGCAATGACGGTAGGGCTGTGGCGGTTGCCTGTGTCGTTCTGAACTATCAGAACCGGACGCATGCCTCCCTGCTCACTGCCCACAACCGGACTTAAATCCGCATAATAAATATCTCCTCGTTTGACCATTTCTTTCACACTCCGGAAATTGTCGCCCAATACATCATATGTAGGGTGTATTTATATTGTCCCTTAAATGCTTTGATTTTATACAAGGAAGCAGCAATGGTGTGAAATTGAAAAAATCCCGACCTTTAACAGATCGGGATTTATAATGCTGTTTAATTCCGGATTTTATATCATAAATCCGCCGTCCAGAACTACTGTCTGTCCGGTCATGTAATCGGCATCTACAATATAAAGTGCCGCCTTTGCCACATCTTCCGGGGTTCCGAAACGCTCCATAGGCATTTCCAGTTTAAGATTTTCGAGAGCTTCTTCGTCAAGCTCCCCTTTCATCATGTCGGTTTCAATAACACCGGGAGCAATGGCGTTCACTCTTATATGGCTGGGGGCAAGCTCTGCGGAAAGAGAACGGGTAAGACCAACAACCGCGTGCTTTGAAGCAGTATATGCGGACTCGCATGAGCCGCCGTGGAGGCCCCAGATAGAGCTCATATTTATGATTATGCCCTCGTGCTCATGGAGCATGTAAGGTAAAGCCGCATTTATACAGTTTACGCAGCCGAAAAGGTTGACGTCAAAAATTCTTTTCCACATTTCAGGCTCAGTATCCTGAAACTGTAAATGGAGAGAAAGACCGGCATTATTTACAAGCAGAGAAATTTCGCCAAGCTCAACCCGAGCCTTTCTGAACATTTCGTCCACCTGTTCTCTATCGGAAACGTCCGCCCTTACGGCAATAGCTCTGCCGCCTTCGGCTTTAATCTTATTACAGAGCTCTTCCGCCATGTCTTTTCTTTTAATATAGTTTATGCAGACTCCCCAGCCCTTTTCCGCCAGAGCTTCTGCAATGGCTCTGCCGATACCTCGGGAAGACCCGGTAATTACAGCGTTTCTTTCCATGTCAGATTCCCTTACGCAGACTTTCTGTTATAAGGTTGCGGCTGTACTCGGCAAGATCACCGGTGTTCATTGCCTTAACCTTTTCTGCCGGAATTACTTCAAGAATTTTAACCTTAACCTTGTTTCCGCTGAAAATGCGCCAGAATTTAAGGTCTTCTGTACCTGTAATGCAGCTGATTACCAGAGGGCAGTCGGCCTTCTGAGCAATTTTAAAGCTGCCGGCATGGAAGTCAAGAAGCTCCTCGCCTCTGTTTCTGGTGCCTTCAGGGTAGATAGCCATGGAGCAGACGCCGCGCTTAATATAATCTGCGGCCTGAATAATGGTTTTCAGTGCGTTTCTGTTATTTTCTCTGTCGATAGGCAGGAAGCCTGCACCGTGAGCAATACGGCCCGCAACAGGCATTTCCATGTTGGAGGGCTTGGAAATAAAGGATATATTATACTTTCTCAGCTTGTCCATAATAATCAGCGGGTCAAAGGCTGAACGATGATTGCTTATGAGCAGGAAGTTTTCATCCTTAGGAAGCTTGTCTTCATCGATAATTGTGGTGCGGATTGAGCAGTACTCACAGGCAAGACCTATAATGTTATAGCATGCAGCTCTGCATATTTTGCTCTGCTTCTCCATTGGCTTTGAGCGGTCCACGCTGAGACTTCCAAGGTAGAAGAAAAGGACAAACAAAGCGTTGATTACGATATATGAGCCTAAAAATACAAGAATAAGCTGCCAAACCACAGCACTTACAAAAAAGCCGTATAAAACCGTGGCAATGGCGGCAAGAATAGCAAATATGAGAATAAGCAAAGTTTAAAACCACCTCTTTATATATTTTATTTATTATATCGCATTTCTTTTAATTTGTAAAACACAACCAACGCAAAAATACTTTCCATGTACTCACTTTTTTGAGGCATGAACTTACACAAAATGGAATATTATTCATCCTTCGATTTTAAAAATTTGTTGTAATTTAAAACACCGGAATTTGAGTATTTTTTCTTATATGTTTAGCCGCCGTAATATAGATATTGTTTATAATTTTAGACATCTTATCTGCCGGTCGCAATATTTCGACTGTTTTCTTTCTTTTTTGTCGTTTTTTATATTATTACAGCATATATGCCTTATTTTTGGGTATCAATATGTAGTTGATATTTTTTTATTTTAAAGTATACTAAAATATGATAATTATGTATGATATTTTTGTAAAAAATCTGGAGGTATTATAAGGTGGGACGAAGAGAATTTGATTTAAAATCACTTCTGGACATACCATTGTGGGAAAAAATTCAGGACGAGCTGGCAAGGCTTACCGGCACTGCCATCGTCACTATTGATTTTAAAGGAAACCCCATAACCAAGCACAGCGGCAGAACAGAATTTTGCAGCATCATAAGAGAAAACCCCATTTCAAGAAAGCGCTGCTACCGCTGTGATGCTCTGGCCGGTCTTGAGGCTGTCCGTCTGGGCCGTCCCTATATATATCTCTGCCACTGCGGAATTGTTGACGTTGCCGTTCCCGTGCTGGTCGGGGAACGTTACCTCGGCGCGGTCATGTTCGGACAGGTGAAGATTCCCTCTACTGACACTGACACCAAGGTTGAGCGCCTTGTAAACGAAATCAGCTCATTTCAGGCTGAAAGTGAAGTTGCAAGAGCCGATCTTATGGATAAATACGACAGGCTTCCCGAAATGGAGTATAAACGTATTCTCCAGATTGCCGAAACAATAAGCTCAATTATCAACTATATAATAGACAGAGCTGTAAACAGTGAAAATCAGGCTCTCACCTATGAGTTTCTGCTTCACAGCAACAGCGATCAGCCTAACTCCATACATGACATTCAGGAGCTGTGTGATCCCGCCTCTGCTGACGCATCCTCATTTGAACCTGACCTGCCCAAGAGCAGCCCTGTATACCCCGCTGTTGCATATGTAAACAACCATCAGCATGAGATGGTAACCATGAACAACATGGCCCAGCTCTGCCACCTCAGCCCCAGCTACTTCTCACGTCTTTTCCGCCGTGAGCTCGGCGAGAACTTCATTAACTACGTGAACCGTCAGAAGGTGCAGTGGGCAAAAGAGCGTCTGCGTGAAACCAACGACAGCGTAAACCAGATTGCTCTCGACTTAGGTTACATGGACTCCAGCTACTTCATAAACGTATTTAAGAAATTTGAGGGCATCACCCCTCTGGTATACCGCCAGCACAAATATAAATAAAAATCGAAAATTTTTTTAAGGCAGCCTGTCGGCTGCCTTTTTGCGTATATTTTGTAGGCTTCAATTGTTGATTGCGTGGCTGACTTCTATGCAATATGTACTATTTTTATTTTATCAAGTAATACCAAATATATCTCTTTTAGTAAAGTTATTTTTTGTCTATCTCAGATAACATTTTTATTTCAAATAGCATACTACTGTTTATTACTTTTATAAGTAAACAATAAAATGCATCGACAAGTTTTATTTGCTGGGATACGCTGAAGTCAGAGGTGCAGAAGAAAGATCTCTTCTGCAAAATATTTGGATACAAATGAAAAGAAAGGATTGAGTTAAATGAAAGCAAAAAGAAATGCAGGATTTGTACTCTGTAGAATATGCACGCAGGGGATATGTTGTTATTGCTGTTGATATGCACATTTATTTGCAAAAAGACAAAGAATCCTTGTCTTTGTGCAATAGTAAATGCTATACTTATTACTTTAATGTGTGTAGCTAATACCACAATCATTCTTGGTGGAGACGCTGTAGCTGCTGCAAATTACTGATTAAATATATTTAAGCAGCGCAAATTATTTTTTGCTTTGAAGTATACTTCATACCGCTGTTTTGCTTTTTAATGCAGCTTTTTGTCTTAACGCTTTTGCTGAATTTGCTCAAAAATATGTGCAAATTAAACATGTTATTTATTTAACTTCTTTACTTTTCAGCAGTGTATTGCACGATTTGCACAATTCAAGCAGTGACGTTTTGTACAAGTTAATTTTTTATTTTTTCGTAATGTAAATAATTTTACCACGGTCGAATTTTTCTGGCGTTTTAATCTTATTTAGCAACAATCTTTTATCTGGACAAATCAGGTTTCTTAAACTACGATAAAATAACAGTATTGTGATAATCTAATCTACCACAAAATTTTTTTATTATCCATCATGTACTAAACAGCACATAAATGCAACTAAGTCTGTATTTTTTTCATTTCCCATGATTAGTTTTCCGAATTATTAAGCCGCCTGTTAAATCAGGCACAGTTTATGCGTCATTTATACCCTTTATAATATAATTGTAGAATACAATTGCAATTACAGCCGCAGTGTTGTAGTATTGTAATTGTTTTAATAATTATTATATCTATTATCTATAGAAAGCGAGGATTTTCAAATGATTCTTGACACTTCCAAATACACAGGCCAGTGCGCCTGCGGCCGTGACCACGAACTGAGAACTAAACTTGTTGTATGCGAATACGGCGCTCTCAAAGACTTCGACAAGTACATGAGCGATTGTGGTCTTTCCGGCTTCCGTACCGTAATTTACGATACCAACACCTATAATCTGCCCACCATGACTCACGTCAGGGCCGATCAGGAGATCGTGCTTGAGGCTCAAGGACTCCACAGCGAAAAGGGTCTGATCGAAAACATGATGACTCAGCTCGTCCGTACCCCCGACTACATCGTTGTTGTAGGTTCCGGTACTCTTATGGACTTCGGCCGTTACAGCGCCCACAAGCTGGGTATCCCCTTTGTTGCTATCCCCACTCTTGTTTCCTCTGACGGCTTTACTGCCAATATCTGCTCCATCATCATCGACGGACAGAAGAAGTCTATCCCCATGCAGTCCGCAGATGCTGTTATCTGTGACCTTGACATTGTCTCCGGTGCACCTGCTTTCCTTACCGTTTCCGGTGTACAGGATATTCTCGCAAAATATATTTCTCTGGCTGACTGGAAGATTGCTCACCTTGTAAGCGGCGAGTACTTCTGCCAGAGAGTTTACGATATGGCTCAGGACGCTCTTGACACTATGGTAAAGTGCGCCCACGACCTGCGCGACGGCAAACCCGCCGACTTTGAGGCAATGGCTTACGCACAGATGCTTTCCGGCCTCACCATGCAGATCCTTTCTCACAGCCGTGCAGCTTCCGGTGCTGAGCATCTTATCGCTCACCTGGTCGAGATGAAGCCCCGCGGATTTGAAAATGCCCATGGGATGCACGGTGAATGTGTCGGCGTAGGCACCATTATCTGCGCTGAGGAATACCACAAGCTGGCTCAGCACGAGACTATCGAAGTCAAACCCTTTCAGCCTCTGGACCCCGAATGGGTTAAATACGTATTCGGAGATCTGGCTGACGGTATCTTCAAGGAGAACGAGAATGACGTTCTCAACACCTTCCCCGCTGAAAACATCAAGGAGCACTGGCAGGAGATCCGCGAAATCATTTCTCACATCCCCTCTGCCGAGGCTCTTACCGAACTTTATAAAGCCATCGGCGCAAAGCACACCTTAACCGAGCTTGGCATTGACGAGAGCATGAAGCACGATGCACTGGCAATTTCCGCCGCTATCAGAAACCGTCTCACTCTTTGCCGTATGGAGCGCCTTATAGCCGATTGAGCAAAAATTACTCATAAGGAGCGTACATTATGAAATATATAATGGCACTGGATCAGGGCACAACAAGTTCCCGTTGCATATTATTTGACAAAACCGGTAATATCTGCGCCAGCGTGCAGAAGGAATTCAAACAGATATTCCCTCATCCGGGCTGGGTTGAGCACGATGCCATGGAAATCTGGGACACTACACTGGAAGTTTCTCGTGCAGCAATGGAAAAGCTTCAGGTACAGGCTTCCGATATTGCCGCCATAGGTATTACCAACCAGCGTGAAACCACCGTTGTGTGGGATAAGGACACCGGCGAACCTATCGCAAACGCCATCGTTTGGCAGTGCCGCCGTACATCTGATATAATAGATGACATTGTATCCAAGGGCTGCGGACCTACCATTCAGGAAAAAACAGGTCTTGTACCTGACGCATATTTCTCCGGTTCCAAAATCAAATGGCTTCTGGACAACGTCCCCGGAGCCAGAAAACGCGCCAGCGCCGGAAAGCTTCTCTTCGGTACCATTGATACATGGCTTATCTGGAAGCTTACTGACGGCGCTGTTCACGTTACCGACTACACCAACGCCTCCCGCACCATGCTCTTTAACATCAAAGACCTGTGCTGGGACAACGAGCTGCTTGACATTCTGGATGTGCCCGAATGTATGCTGCCTGAGGTCAAGCCCTCCAGCTGCGTTTACGGTCACACCGCTTTCGAGCTTTACGGCGGTCAGATTCCCATTGCCGGTGCTGCCGGTGACCAGCAGTGCGCCCTTTTCGGTCAGTGCGGTTTTCAGCCCGGCCAATTAAAGAACACCTATGGCACAGGCTGCTTCCTGCTTATGAACACAGGCAGTGAGATAGTCCGCAGCAGCAATGGCCTTGTAACCACCATTGCAGTAGGTTATGACGACCATGTAGAATATGCTCTTGAAGGCAGCATCTTCGTTGCCGGTGCCGCTATTCAGTGGCTTCGTGACGAGCTGAACGTTATTTCTTCAGCTAAGGAGAGCCAGCAGTACGCTGAGCGCGTGCCTGATACAGCCGATGGCTACGTTGTCCCCGCCTTTACAGGTCTCGGTGCTCCCTACTGGAATCAGAAGGCCCGTGGTGCCATTGTCGGCATTACCCGCGGTTTCTCCCGTGCTCACCTTATTAGAGCAACTCTTGAATCTCTCGCCTACCAGACTTATGATATAATCAGAGCCATGGAGAGAGACTCCGGCATTAAAATTTCCGAACTCAAGGTTGACGGCGGCGCATGCGCCAATGACTTCCTTATGCAATTCCAGTCCGACATTGTGGGTTCTGATGTTTACAGACCTCAGTGCATTGAAACTACCGCTCTCGGCGCTGCATATCTTGCAGGTCTTGCCGTAGGCTATTGGGAAAATCTTGATGATATTAAGAACAACTGGGCTATCAACAAGGTTTTCACCTCCTCTATGGATGAGCCCAAGAGAGTAAGGCTTATAAACGGCTGGCACAAAGCTGTTAAATGTGCTCTTATGTGGGCAAACGAGGACTGACATGCTGAAACCTGAGCCCGGCGGGCGTGGCAGCCCCACTCGCCGGGTTTTCTCTATTACAGCTAAATACAGATATTTGGAGGCAATATGAATTACGATAAGATTTTAAACTGTGAACTTTTCCTTTTCGATATGGACGGCACTCTCTATCTGGGCGACGATGTTTATGAAGGCGCTGTTGATTTAATGGAGAATCTGCCCAACTTAGGTAAAAAGTACATTTATCTCACAAATAATTCCTCTCGCGCCAGTGAAGACTATATAGACAGACTGCACCGTCTGGGCTTCCCCTGCGAGGCTGAAAACGTCTTTACCTCCGGCATGGCTACCGGCATGTACTTAAATCAGAACTACCCCGGTGCAAAAGTTTACCTTGTAGGTACCAGAGCATTCAGACGTGAGCTGCTCAGCTACGGCATCAATCTTGTTGAAGAGGATGCAGACGTTGTTGTAGTCGGCTTTGATACTGAGCTGTACTATGAAAAGCTCAACAAGGCCTGTCACTTCCTCCGCCGCGGCGCAAAGTTCATCGCCGCAAACCCTGACTGGGTCTGCCCCATGCCCCACGACGAGGTTCTGCCCGACTGCGGCAGCATCTGTGCCCTTCTCACCGCCTCTTCCGGTATTGAGCCGACTTATATCGGCAAGCCCAACCGCAACATGATTGACGTCATCTCCAAGATGACCGGTATCCCCAATGAGAAAATCTGCGCCGTAGGTGACAGACTTTACACTGACATTGCAGTTGCGCAGAACGCTGGTTCCGCTTCCGTTCTGGTGCTCTCCGGCGAGACTACTCAGCAGATGGTTGACGATGCAGAGCGCAAGCCCGATTACGTTCTCCCCTCTGTTAAAGAGCTGCACGATGTTTTAAAAGGAAACTGAATTCTAAATGAAATTTTTACAATATGCGCCGCCCTTAGCGGCGGCGCTTTTGCTTATTCTCTTCTTTTCCGCACTTCCGAATCTTAAATACTGCGCCTTACCCGATGATAAAGAAACACTTTCCAAAAAGGACAGCAAAAGTTCCCGGCGCGCTGAGATTATCTTTTTAGTAGTTCTCTGCGCCGTGTATGCTTTTGCTGCCTTTTTCCGCTTGGGAGACACTTCCGCGCCTCAGACTTTTGCACCAATGGAAGGCAATTCTGCCGTTATCCGGCTTGATGGCGATAAGGTTCCCGAAAAAATAATGCTCTATACCGGTGTCGGTACAGGAGCTTACGACATTTCCTGCTCCCCCGACGGTGAAACCTATTACTCCCTGCCCCGCTTTGAGCAAAAACATTCCGATGTATTAAAGTGGAGAGAGCTTGAAATCACTCCCGGTTTTGCCCCCGAATATATTAAAATAAGCTGTGTTTCCGGAAATCCGTGGCTCGGAGAAGTGGTGCTGCTGGCTGAAAACTCCGATGTTATGCCCATTAGCTCCGATACCGCAGAACTTTGTGATGAGCAGGCTCTCTGCCCCGATTCCCAAAGCTATATGAATTCCACCTACTTTGATGAAATTTACCATGCCCGCACTGCGTGGGAGCATTTAAACGGAGTCTGGCCCTATGAGATAAGCCACCCGCCCCTTGGTAAAATCATCATTGCCCTTGGAATTTCACTTTTCGGCATGACCCCATTCGGCTGGCGTTTTTCAGGCACTTTAATCGGAGTTTTAATGCTCCCTGTCATGTATTACCTTTTAAAGCGCATTTTCCGCAGCAAAACCGTTTCCGCTCTGGGAACAATCATCCTTGCAACGGATTTCATGCACTTTGTTCAGACGCGAATTGCCACCATAGACAGCTACGCCGTTTTCTTCATTCTGCTGATGTATCTGTTCATGTACGGCTTTTATGAAAACGGCAATAAAAAGGACCTTGCCCTTTCCGGTCTGTTCTTCGGTATAGGCGCCGCAAGTAAATGGACCTGTATTTATGCCGGAGCCGGACTTGCGGTCCTCTGGCTCATATACTGGATAAGGGAATTTATAAATAACAAAGACGCTCTGCCATGGAAGGCATTTTTCAAAAACTGCCTTTTCTGCCTGCTGTTCTTTGTAGCCCTGCCCTGCATTATTTATTATTTCTCCTACATTCCCTACGGCATAGCCAAAGGTGTAGGCCCGTTCAGCAGGGAGTACCTGAAAATCGTACTTGATAATCAGAAGTTCATGTTCTCTTATCATGTAAACGTGCAGGCAGAACACCCGTACGCATCCCGCTGGTATCAGTGGGTGCTGAATATCAGACCGATTTTGTATTACCTGAATTATTTTGAGGACGGTACCCGCTCCTCCATTGCCGCATTTTTAAATCCTGCTCTGTGCTGGGGCGGCCTTATCAGTCTGTTTGTGCTCATATATACAGCAATTTTCAGGAAAGACAGGAAAGCAGCCTTTATCCTTGTCGGGTATCTGGCTCAGCTTGCCCCCTGGTTTTTCATTAAGCGCCTTACCTTTGAATACCATTATTTTGCATCTTCCGTCTTTCTGGTTCTGGCTCTTGGCTATGTGTTCGATATACTGCGCCACAGCAGAAAAGACTGGCTGCGCTGGACAGTTCCATTTGCAGCCGTATCCCTTGCGCTGTTCCTGCTGTTCTATCCGGTTTTAAGCGGACGGCCTGTGGACGGAAAATTCGCCGCGAATTTTCTCCAATGGCTGCCTACATGGCCGCTTTAAAAACCTCATATAAGATAAGCCGCAGTAAGTTGAGAACTTACTGCGGCTTTTATCTGCAAAAATACAGGGAATTTCAAATTTTCTATTGACAATCTCTCTCTCGTCTGTTATTATAATCAAGCTGAATGAAGCTAACTGAATATATGGGGGTATAGCTCAGCTGGGAGAGCGCTTGAATGGCATTCAAGAGGTCAGCGGTTCGATCCCGCTTATCTCCACCACTTTAAGACCTGAAAATCTTTGATTTTCAGGTCTTTTTGTTGTTTTAATAAACTTTTAAGAGGGATTAAAAAACAGCTGAATTTGTTTGTGTTGAATGAGTGTTGAATGAGAAAATTTTCTGTTTTCTGAGAAGTATTTCCGGCTGAAATAAGGCGAATTTTTTAAATAACTGTTAGTTTCCTGCTTAATTTAGCAATATTTATTGTATTCTAGTTTATTCATATAAGTGTACTTAAATCCATAAAGCGCGCAATTTTACACTCCCTGAGATTTCTTCTGTACCCAGTTTATAATCGAATATAAAGATACACCCTAGATAGAATTCTGGTGTGTCTCTTATGGCGATATTCCTATCGGCATAAAAATCACCCCATTTGTTAGATAATATCATACTATCTAACAAATGGGGTGCAATTTAGGAGTGATTTGAGCTCTGCTACTTATTTTTTAGGAATGTCATTATCTTATTATTTTTTGCTTTAAGATCTTCTATTTCCGCCTCAGTATATCCTATCTCTTTAAATATTCGCTCCGTATCCTTACCTATTTGGCTTTCACTGCTATATGCTCGCATGGCATAGTTATTAAACTTTATAGGCGGCATCGGCATAGTAACCTGAAAATTATCTTTAAATTCAAGTTTTTCAACATAAGAATTTGCGCTTACCTGTGGATCTTCTGCAAGCTCTGCAAGGCTTAAAATCTTTTCACACGCAACATAATTTCTCTCCAAAAATGCAATCCACTCTTCGGAACGTTTTTGTAAAAAAATGCTGTTTAAAAGCTCCGTCAGCTCTTTCACTGCATCCGTTTCATGTAGAAGCGTCAGATTAGAGAATTTTTCTAAATCTGAATCGTAGCTGTTATCTGAAATACTTATATATTTATCGTCTGCACATTTATAAAAATAGCATAATGAATCAGAAGGTCTCAGCGGATCGTTGATTTGAGGTTTTCCCACATTTTTCTGCTGAGAAATGAGGCCAAGGCTGCTGTACCAGACGCTGTTGGACAGTAAAGAACTGCTTAGAAAAGTTCCGTGTCCTGTTTTTTCCCTGCCCAGAAGGGCAATCAGGATTCCCGATAGGAAAGATGAACCTGAAGATATATCCCCAAAACCAAGTGTTGGTTTTATCGGGAAAGAATCTGCTACCATCCATGTACTCAGTGCGCCATTTTTAGTCCAGTAAGCAGTAGTATCAAAGCCGGGTTTTCCGCACTCCGGACCTTTAAGTCCGTATCCGGAAAAATGAGCATATATTAAACGTGGAAATTCATCACAGATATTTTCATAATCAAGTCCCAGTTTTTTCAAAGACGTCATCCGCACATTACTTATAAATACATCGGCATCTTTAAGAAGCTTCAAAAGAGCTTCTTTTGCTTCAGTTGCCTTTATATCAAGGGATATAAGCGCTTTACCGCTATTTGTGGCAGTAAATATAGGATTTTTATCCTCTTCCCCAACAATCCCCTCGTATTGCGCCATGTCGCGAAGTTTATCTCCGCCAAGAGCTTCAATTTTTATTACTTATGCACCGAAATCGCTTAAAATCCGACCGGCAGTGGGAGCCGCAACAAAATTTGCAAATTCTACTACCTTAATTCCCTTTAAAGGCAGGACAAATTCGTTTCTCATACTGTGACCTCTCTCAAATCAGGACTTAATATTCTAAACGCAGCATACTGCGTTTAATTATTTTATGTTATTTTGTGAGTTCTGCAAGCATCATGTCGCAGACTTCATCCATGTCTCCAACAATGCCGTAGTCGCAGTAGTTGAAGATAGGCGCAGTAGCATCAGTGTTTACTGCGACAAACTTCTCTGCATCAATACCAGTAACGTGGTTTACAGCACCAGAAACACCAAAGCCTACGTAAAGCTTGGGCTTAATCATAACACCGGACTGACCAACCTGTAATTTGTAGGGCAGAAGTTCACGGTCAACAACAGGTCTTGTGCAGGCAAGCTTACCGCCCAGAAGCTTTGCAAGTTCTTTGTACTTGGGAAGGCTCTCTTCCTTAACAGCACTGCCCACACAGACGATGGTCTCGCAGGAAGCTATGTCAAGTTCGGGGTCAAACTCGTCTGCTTTGTACTCAATGAGCTTGGTGCAAATGTCTTTGACATCAAAGTCGATGTGTTCTTCGATAACCTCGATGTTTTCTTTTCTACCGCTGGGAATATGCTTAAATGTGCCGGGTCGCAGAGTACCAACCTGAGGGCGAAGCACAGGAATGGTAATAACAGCCATGATCTTGCCGCCTGCTGCGGGCTCTACAAACTCAATATCTTTAGTCTCGTGGTTGTAGATAAGCTCGGTTGCGTCAGATGTACAGCCGGTTTCAAGGCGTGCTGCAAAGCGGGGAGCGAAGTCACGACCGTTTACGGTTGCTCCAACAAATACTGCAGATGGGTTATACTTTTTGCAAAGAACGGTGAAGAGGTTGGTGTAGGCCTCGGTGTTGTAGCGCTCATAACCGGTGCCGGCTACCTTGATTACGCCGTCAATACCACAGTCTGCAATCTTGTCCATTTCGGACTGGGGAAGCTCTCCTGCCATAACGGCAATGAGCTTATCGCAGCTCTGGTCACAAAGCTTCTTAATTTCGCAGCAGAGCTCAAGGCTTACATCGCTGACGGTTTTGCCGTCGTGCTCGATGTATACCCACATATTTTTGAAATTACTTTTATCCATTTGTCTGCTCCTCCTTATTCCTTAATAAGTCCCATGAGCTTAGTTACGCTAGCCTCAAGGCTTCCCTCATCAATAATCATGCCGGGTTCGGGCATAACGGGTGGGAACATTCTGGGAACCTTTGTAGGAGAACCGGGGTCGCCGATGCGGCTGCGGTCAAGGCCGGGAATATCGTCGGCGGAGAGCACGGTGATCTCTGCCTTCTTGGCCTTCATCTTGCCCTTGAGGTTGGGGATACGTACAGGATAGTTGGTCTTTTCCATGGTGAAGAGGACCGGGAGAGTAACTTCCAGAGTCTCAACGCCCTTTTCAAGCTCTCTGTCAACTATCATAGTCTTATTTTCTTCGTTAACTTCCTTTAGAAGAAGTGCGCCTGAAACCTGTGCGGCACCGAAACGCTCAGCAAGCTGGGGGCCCATCTGACCGGTTGCACCATCTATTGTCTCCTTGCCGCAGAAGATCATGTCATAGCTATCCTGACTCAGGGCCGCAGAAGCGATGGAATAACTGGTTGCAAGGGTATCAGCGTTACCGAAAGCACGGTCGGAGACAAGGATTGCCATGTCTGCACCAACTGCCAGACACTCACGTAAAACTGCCTCCGCATTGGGAGGTCCCATAGTGATGAGAGTAATCTCACCGCCGTAGGTCTCTTTGACTTTTAATGCTGCGGACAGAGCATTTGCGTCCACAGGATTTAATATAGCAGGAACACCTGCACGAATCAGGTTTCCTGTTTCAGGGTCCATTCGCATCTGGTCAACGTCAGGAACCTGCTTTACACAACAAAGTAATTTAAGCATATTATTAAACCACCTTTCCGGGATTCATGAGGCCCTTGGGATCAAGAGCTGCTTTTACAGCTAAAAGCTCACTGCGTTTTTCTTCACTTACATAGCTCTTCTTTGCATAGCCATAGCCATACTCGCCACGCACACATCCGCCAAGTTCAATGCATTTTCCGTAAATGGTCTCTGCAACAGAAGCCATTACTGGTATAAAGTCAGCCTTTGCCATGTCGGATATAACATGAATATGCAGTCCGCCGCTACCCACATGGCTGTAAGCCATGGCCTTTAATCCCTTTTCCTCTGCAAAAGACTTTGCGAACTCAATAAGCTCAGCCATCTTATCCGCAGGAACAGTGATATTGATTTCATCTTCGCTTTTGGCACTTTCAGTAGAGGTATGGAAAGCATCGTGTGCTGCCCAGGTATCTCTCTTGAGGGTGGGGGTATCAACAACAAGGATGTCAAGGCACTCCAGTTCCTCAGAAAGTTCTGCCAGTGCTTCCATCTTTTCGTCCAGCTCGTCCTCGCTTTCACCCTCAAGGGTAACCATAAGGGTGGCACCTACACGCTCGCCGTCCATTTCGATTGGAAATACGGGGTTTCCGGTAACATTGCCGGAAAACTCAACAATGTCGGTATCCAGATACTCAAGGATAGCGGCATCTGTATTTTCCTCTTTGATTCTGATTGCAGCGTTTATGCAGCTCTCAGTATCCATAAAGGGAAGAAGCAGAATAACGTCTGCTTGGGGTTTGTCTATGAGCTTTAAAGTAATTTCGGTAACAACCGCAAGAGTACCCTCGCTTCCGATTACATTTTTAAGCTCATCATTTTCGCTGAGCTTCTTTACAGAGCCGTCAGCGAGAACTACGGTTGCATCCAGAACATAGTCCTGAGTTGAACCGTATTTTGTGGCGCAGGGGCCTCCTGCGTTGGTGGAAACATTGCCGCCGATGGTAGCAGTTTTCTCTCCCGGATCGGGAGGATAGTACATACCGTGGGAAGAAGCCTCAGCCATAACATCCTGAAGAATAACGCCGGGCTGGACCGTGATAGTCTTTGCCTCTTCATCAAATCCCAGAAGTTTGTTCATCTCCTTAACAGAAAGAACAAGGCCGCCGTTTACAGGAACAGAGCCACCTGCTCTGCCGGTACCTGCACCACGAACGGTAACAGGAATATTATACTCGCTGCAGGTTTTCAGCACTGCAGAAACTTCCTCGGTGCTGGTTACTTTTACAACGACTTCAGGCATATGCTCTTGTCCGCCTGGAAGCTCATCATGAGCAAAATCTGCGCCTATTGCATCGTTCAGAAGTACTTGCTCGTCAGCCAGAATAGTTTTTAAAGTAGTAATAAATTCAGTGGATATACTCATTATATTCTCCTTAGAATAAGTTAAATTGCCAGGCGCAGCAAAAACCGTGGCTCCCGCTGCTTTTCAGCAGGAGCCTATTATGCCAGGCCTTTAATCGATTAACGGTTTTTGTAGTTCGGAGTACGCCTTTCTTCAAAAGCAGCCATACCCTCTTTGGAGTCTTCGGAAAGATAAGTTAAGCGGTCACAGCGGCGCTCCAGCTCAAGACCTTCCATAATATTCATGTTCATATAGAAGTTGACAGCTTCTTTCTCAAGGCGGACAGCAATGGGAGAGTTGTAAGCAATTCTCTCAGCCATTTCCATTGCCTTGTTCATAAGCTCCTCAGCAGGAACAACTTCCTGTACAAGACCTATGGACAGAGCCTTGTCTGCAGTAATCTTATCGGAAGTGAACATCATGTACTTTGCGTTGCCTACGCCAACTATGCGGGGAAGTCTCTGAGATCCGCCCCAGCCTGCAATCATACCGATCTTTGTCTCAACAAGACCCATCTTTGCACTCTCAGCTGCAATTCTGATATCGCAGGCAAGAGCAAGCTCCATACCTCCGCCCAGAGCGTAGCCGTTTATGGCTGCAATAATGGGGCACGGGAAGTTTGAAAGGCGGGTAAGAATATTTCTTGCCCAAACATCTGTCTCGTCCAGCTGGTCGATGGTTGGATCTGTGTACTCATCAACATTTGCGCCGGCGCAGAAAGCCTTGGGACCTTCACCGGTGATGATAATGCAGCGGAGATCTTCTTCCTTCTCCAGCTCGCCCATCATATCACGCAGATCTCTGAGCATAGGTCCGCTCAGTAAATTCATAGGCGGGTCGTTTAAAGTTACAACAGCAATGTGTTCTTTAACTTCCAGTTTAATGGTAGAAAACTCTTTCATTGTAATATCTCCTATTACTCGTGGTTGATAATATTCTTTTCGTAGAACTCAGCAATCTGCTCGTCAGTGTATCCAAGGTCTTCAAGGATTGTTTCATTATCGTAGCCGTAGGTAGGCATTGCTCTCCAGATTTGAGGAGGATTGACCTTGAAGCGAGGTACGATATTTACAGCCTTGTAGTTTTCGCCCTTCATAGTCTCCCATTCAACAAACATTTTTCTTGCTGTGTACTGGGGATGATCAGGCAGATCAGGGAATCCAAGAACAGGGCTGCAGGCAACCTTGATAGAGTCAAAATAAGCCTCGTGTTCTGCATTTGTTTTGGTGAGCATATACTCATCAATCTTCTGAGCAATGAGAGGTGCCTTGGATGACAGCATGGGGATATAGGACATTGTTTCAGGGTACTCTTCAGTACCGTAGAGTTCCTCAAGACCGATATCGGTGAAGAACTGTTTAAGCTGAGGTACACCCAGAACGTTCATAAGAAGGAAGCCGTCCTTGGTCTTGTAGACACCAACTGCCATCTGAACAGGATCCTTATCTCCGGGGCGATCGTAAATGATGCCGTCGTTCAGATAGTCGACAATGTTGTAAGTCTCAAGTCTCATGAGAATCTCAGTCATAGCCAGGTCGATGCTCTCACCCTTTCCGGTTTCACGAGCACGGGTAAGAGCTGCAAGAGTTGCAGCGCAGCCATAAACAGCGGTAAACAGGTCACCTACATATGGATAACCGGGGATAGGAGGACCACCGGGCATACCGTTCTGGCTCATCCAGCCGGACATAGCCTGAGCAATGCCGTCAAAGCACGCTCTGTTCAGGTAATCGGGATGTGCATCCTCCTGACCATAGCCGGAGATACGTGCAATAACCAGCTTGGGGTTGATGGCCCAGAGGAATTCATCAGTGATACCTCTTCGGATGAAGCTGGGGCCCTTACCGGAAGTAAGGAATATATCTGCCTCTGCAATCAGCTTCTTGAAAATTTCCATTCCTTCGGGAGAGAAAATATCAAGAGCCATGCTGCGGTCGTTACGGTGGTCTGCTTCAGCCTGACGATAGTTTCTCAGAGGATCTCCTCCGTTTTTGACACTTTCAAGCCATATAACATCTGCACCCCACTCAGCCATAAGGTGAGGGCCAAAAGGACCTGCAACCTGAACGGCTGAGAAAACTACCTTAACGCCCTGCAAAGGACCGGCCTTAGGGGGGCGGTGTGCGGAATTGTCTACATTCTGTTTGATGTAAGGCATAGAATAAACCTCTTTCTATATTTTTTATTTGATTATATTTACATCCCTTTTCGGAGATTAATTAACGATTTCTAAATACAGGTTCACGCTTTTCTGCAAATGCCTGTGTACCTTCGGCAACATCCTCAGAGTCAAAAGTAATGCGTGTAAGATAATTTTCCATTGAGAAATGAGCCTGAGCATCAAGACCCTTTGCATTATTAAGAAGCGCTTTAATTGCACGAACCGCAATGGGAGCTTTAGACGCATATAAAGCGGCCTGAGCCTGAGCAGTAGCAAGAAGCTCCTGAGAAGGAACAACCTTCTGTACAAAGTTCATTTCCTGGGCTTCCTTGGGTCCGAATTTCTCGCCGGAAATCATAATGTGCTTAACATGGGCAAGCGAATAATTTTTGCCAAGAACAAGAGTAGTTCCCCAGTTTGCGAACATACCGAAATTAATTTCAGTAAAACCGAATCTTGCGTTTTCTCCGCAAATTATGTAGTCGGCCATCATAGCAAGAACCATACCGCCGCCGTAAGCATATCCGTCAACAGCGGAAATAACAGGGGCCGAGAAATTGAGAACCTTATCGAAAGCATCTCTTGCAATGGTGTTTTCATAGACAGCTTCATCGGAAGTGGATGGACCGCCCTTAACATCATCTCCGGCAGAGAAAGCTTTCTCAACAGCGGAAGTTAAAACTACCGCTCTCACTTCATCTTTGCCTACAAGAGCTTCAAGTTCTGTGAACATAGCGCTGATTTCGCCAAAAACCTGATAGGTAAACAGATTGAGAGGAGGACGGTTAAAATAAACAGTAGCAACCTTGCTGTCAATCTCACAGTAAATAAATTCTTTGTCTATACGCTTTAAAGCATCCATGCTTGAACCTCTTTTCCAAATTTTTCAACTTAGTGCGGCGCACGCCTTGTGATAGGCTTAATAGTCAAAACTAATGCACCATATATCAGTTTGCAATCGGGGGCGGTGGGAAGACGCCCCCAGATTGCCAGAAAGGAAAAAATTACTTGTAAGCCTTAACAATTGCACGGCCAAGAGTGCGCATCATCATCTCATCGGTACCACCGGAGATTCTGGAAGCACGAACGTCACGCCATGCACGGGCAGCTCTGTGCTCGCCGCAGATACCGACACCGCCGAGAATCTGGATTGCAGAGTCAATAACTTCCTGAGCTGCAGTTACGCAGTAGTACTTGGTCATTGCAGCGTAACCGGGCTTGAGTATGCCTTCGTCAACACGGCGAGAGCCCTCAAATACCATGTTGCGCATATTTTCAAGCTTCATTGCCATCTCAGCGAGCTTCCACTGAATAACAGGCTGGCGGGCAATAGTCTCACCAAATGCTACACGCTGATTTGCATATTTTGCAGCATCCTCAAATGCACACAGTGCATAACCATAGCAGTAGAGACCGGAAATTACACGCTCAACATTGAAGTCGTCCTTCTGCATATTGAAGCCTTCGCCTTCTGCACCCAGCATATCGTCGAGACCGATCTCGACGTTGTCAAGAAATATCTCGCAGGCGCTGTTGGTCTTAAGACCCAGCTTCTCAAGGGGAGAAATCTTAATACCGGGAAGATTGCAGGGGAAGAAGAAATTGGTGTATTTAGTCATTGTCTCTGCATCAAGAGCGGTAAGAATCATATACTCGGAGTAAAGTGCATCGGTGATGAAGGTCTTCTGACCGTTGATGATGTATTTATCTCCCTTGCGTGTATAGGTGGTCTGCATAGCGCCCAGGTCAGAGCCGGCCATGGGTTCGGTAGCTGCATTGCAGATGAGAACCTTATTGGTAGCCATCAGCTCTTCGGCTATCTTAATCTGCTTTTCGTTGCCTTCACGAAGGACAACAGGATAAGTGGTGGAAGACCAGATGCAAGCTGCGTTGCCTCCCAGACGAAGAACCTCTTCCCAGCAAGCGGCAAAGGTGGTCATTGCATTTTCTTCCAGACCGCCGAACTGAGGAGGGTTGATCATCTGGTGCAGTCCAAGCTCACCAAGAGCTACGCAGAATCTCTCCGGGAACTTGTGCTCGTTATCGCACTGGCAGAAATAAGTGTCCCAGTTTTCGCTATTCATCAGGTCGCGCATACCTTCAACCATAAGCTGCTGGTCTTCGTTTAAAATGATGGACATAGAAATATTCTCCTTAAATATTTGTCTTTTTCTGACTTCGCAATGTTTGCCGAAGTCAGAAATTCAGTTAAAATATGATAGTTATTTAGTATTTTTTAATCACTTGACTTGGCTTTCTTGCCTGCAAAGTATTCTTCATTGACCTGAGATACGGGAACTCCCTTACCCCAAATCTTGAACATATCTTTATAGTTACCAATGATGATGAGCATGGCAATTATAAACATAGGTACGCCTGCGGGAACCATAGCATTCTTAACAGTCTGGATACCGCCGATGTAGAGCAGAGCGATTGTCATAATACCAGTGACAACACACCATACAATACGGCCGATTTTGGAAGGCTCTTCGTTATCGGGGAGGTTGGGCTGTGCTGCCATTGCATTTCCGTAAATAGCACTCTGGATATAAGTCCAAGTGGAGAGGAAAGCGTAAGCAAGCAGAATAACCATGATGATCTTAGCGCCGGGCAGAGTATCAACAACGTATGTAATAGCATCGTAGGGGCTATTGTTGTACATGGCGATGAATGTCTGAGGATCGCCCAGATAGGTAGCGATGGAGTAGTTGCCGAGAGTCCAGAAGAAGATTGCGCAGCCGATAGCAGAAGCTATAACAATGCAGACAACGCACTCACGGACGGTACGGCCTTTGCAAAGCTTACCATAATAAAGACCGCAGGTAACAATCGGAGCGATGAACATGATGTTAAAGAACATAGTCCAAGACTGAGGCCAGCCGGAACCATCAGCAGCACCTGTGTAGAGAGCCATCTGGAACATATGCTGTGCCTGCCAGCCGATAGATTCGATGGTGTTATTAACAATGAAGGAAGTAGGTCCAACAAGGACAACAAATATAGCCAGACCGAAGAAGAAGGTTACACGAATATCATTCATGATAGTCATGCCTTTGTTAAGGCCGGTATACATTGCGATTGCACAAGCGATAGTAATAAGAACGATAATTCCGGTATCAAGAGCGAGGGTATGCTCTATGCCGAACACCTTAGCTGCAAAGGTACCAACGATAGGAACGGAAACACCAAGGGAGTAACCTGCGTTGGAAAGAATAATACCGATAAGGAAGAAGCAGTCGATAACCTTACCGATGATGCCGTCTGCATTTCTGCGACCAATCAGAGGACCGCAGCAGGCACTGACACGGGAGGTGTTTTGCTTACGGACATAAATGAAAAATGCATAAGCAATACTGATAACAGCGTAAGAGCTGAACGGAATGATACCCCAGTGGAAGGAGCCGTAAGTAGATGCCCATTTAAGTGCTTCAACGCTGTAAGGCTCTGCACCGAAGGGAGGTCCTGCCAGATACATATACCATTCAACAAAAACCCAGTAAACAAGGCTTGCGGAAGAACCAAAAACAAAAAGGTTGCAGAAGAAAGAGAATGTGCTTGTGTCAGGCTTCTCGTCGCCAAAGCGCATATTGCCGAATTTACCAAATGCAAGCCAGATTGCAAAGAAGAAGCAGACCAGGCAGAATACCAGCCATAGCCAGCCCCAGCCGCCCATAACTATATTGAAGCAGTCAGTCATGATCTGGTTCATCTGATCCTTGAATGCAAAAATAAGTCCTGAAAATGCGAGTATGATAACAATGGCCGGGATAGCGATAGACCAGGCGATTCTCCGACTGTTATCTGTTTTCTTTGAGTTGTTCATAATTAACCTCCAAAATTTTTCTCTCTATTTCTCGGAAAAAATAAGCCTAATTTTTATAAACACCTCCTGCTTTTGTAAGGAAAAGTAAATTTACAGTTTCATTATAAAAAACTAAACTTTTTTAATTCTCCACTGTGTTCCTTTAAATTTTTCATTTGCTTGTATGTAACTAAAACAGATTTTTCATATTTCTGTGTCTAGTTATTAACATACATATTGCATGTCTATGCATAATGTAAACTTACACTTGACAGTTTAATTTTTTTTGTGTTATAGTGCTTTAAAATATTGGAAAGGGACAAATCATAATGATTTTAAGTAATGATACACTCAATATTTTAGACAGCCTTGCTGCCATGGGATATTTCGTAGAAGTTATTGATAATAAGGGCTATTATATCTACTGCTCTGACAATATAGATTATGAAACCGGTAATGCTCAGGATCTTGTGGGGCAATATATTCTCGATGTATTTAACTTAACCGAAGAAACCTCGGTTTTACTTGAAACCATTAGAACAGGCAAGCCTCAGCGGGACATATTTTTGAGATACCGGACTAAATCTACGGGCATGGATCTCTATTGGCTTTATAACTCTTTTCCCATTGTTATTAACGGAAATATTGAGGGTGCAATCGCAGTCTACAAAGCTGTTCAGGCAATCAAAAACACCATGCAGGAATACGATAGCATAAATAAAGATTCCAATAAGCTCGGAAACATTACGCCCAAGAAAAAAGGACTTTTCTCCTTTGAGGATATTATCTGCAGGAATGATAAGATACTAAATGCCATTGAGCTTTCTAAGAAAATTGCAAAGCGTGATTCCTCGGTACTTCTTACCGGTGAAACCGGAACCGGAAAAGAGCTTTTTGCTCAGAGCATACATAATTACAGTCCTAAACGGGACAAGCCTTTTGTAGCTGTTAACTGTGCCGCCATTCCGGAAAATCTATTGGAAAGTATTCTTTTCGGTACAAGCAAAGGTGCCTACACAGGAGCGGTTGAAAAGCAAGGTCTCTTTGAAGAAAGCTCCGAGGGAACAATTTATCTTGATGAGCTTCAGGCTCTTAACCCCGATATGCAGGCCAAGCTTCTTCGTGTACTTGAAACCAAGAAGATTCGCCGTGTAGGATCCACTAAAGAAATTTCAATCAATACAAGAGTTATCAGCTCAATGAATATAAACCCTCTTGAATACATTGCAGCAGGAAAAATGAAAGCTGACCTTTTTTACAGGCTTGCTGTAATTACCATTGACATTCCGCCTCTTAGAAGCCGGAAAGATGATATTCCGCTTTTGGTAAAAAGCTTTATTGACTCAGCAAACCAGTCTCTTGGAATGAATATAATTTCCTGCACTGAAGAGGTTTTTGAGATTTTTGACCGCTACTCATGGCCTGGAAACGTCAGAGAACTTAAGCACGTAATTGAGTATGCTGCAAACATGATGAATGAGGATGCCCGCTACATTTCATCCGCTGATCTTCCTCCCAGATTTTCCCTCACCGCTGACTGCAAATGCTACAACACCAATTCAATAATGCAACGCAAGCAATATCCGATAGGAGATTACAAAATCATACATCAGCAGGCTTTGGATGAATTTAATGATTCATTTAATAAAGAATATTTAAAGATGGCACTTGATAAATTTAACGGTAATATCTCTCAGACTGCGCTCGCTATAAATATTTCAAGACAGCATCTGCATGAGCTTATAAATAAGTATGAAATAAAATAAATTTCATGAGGAGTGCCGTTTTATAACGGCACTTTTTTATCTCAAAAGCTGCTTTTTAATTTTACCTGTACAGGTTCTGGGGAAATCGTCAACTATTTCCACAACTGATGGAATTTTGAATTTCGCCAGATGCAGTTGACAATAGCAGCGGATATCCTCCGGCTTGAGCGTTGAGTTTTCCTTTAATCTAACCATGGCTTTTACAACCTGATTTCTCAATGGATCGGGAATTCCGAAAACAGCCGCTTCCATTATTTCAGTATGCTCCGTGAGAACATTTTCTATTTCAGTGCTGGAAATATTCTCGCCTGAGCTTTTAATGAGGGTTGAATCTCTGTCCACAAAATACAGCCAACCATCTTCATCGATATATCCGGTGTCGCAGGTTTTAAACCAGCCGTCATCGGTAAACACCGATGCTGTGTATTCAGGCTCATCATAATACCCTCGCATCAATGTGCGTCCGGGTATGCCATAAACCTGTATGTCTCCTGATTTACCAGCCGGCAGCTCATTTCCCTCATAGTCTACTATACGTATTTCATATCCCATAGCAGGTCTTCCCACAGAAGGCCACCTGCGAAGGCCGGTCTCTGGGTCTGCAGTCACGCAGGATATTGTTTCCGTTGAGCCGTAGCAGTTGAGAAGTCTCACATTAAATCGCTCTTCAAATGCATTTTTCTCCTCTGTACTCATTCCCATGGAGAAATAGGACTGTCTTACGCAGTGATCCTTTTCCCAACTTTGCACAGGCTGCTTCATAATTGTGCGGATATGGAAAGACATAAGATCCGTTACATTCGCTTTGTACTGGCAGACCTGACGCCAGAAATTACTGGCACTGTAATGCTCAGATACAACAACTGTTCCCCCTGAAACCAGACAAGACATAACTGCCATGAGCTGGAAATCAATGTGGAAGCAGGGCATTGCAGTAAAGAATCGCTCCTTTCGTCTTAATCCGCATTGACCTGCATGAATCATTCCGGCATAAAGTGAGTTGCAGTGAGTAATAATTACTCCCTTGGGTCTGGAAGTAGTTCCGGAAGTAAAGAGGAATTCAGCAGTGTCTTCGCTGGAAAGCGGAGGTCTTTCCAAAAGCTTTACGCTTTGTTTCATTATTTCTTTGTTGAAATTTATAAAACCCTCCACATCATTGCTGCTGCGAGCTGAGAGCATATATTCAACACTGGAAACACGGTTTCCTATATGGTTTTTTGCTAGTTTGTAATCAAGAATAACAAGCTTAGGCAGGCATTTGCCTAGAATGTAATCACATTCGCTGTCTCTGTATTGAGGATTCAGAGGGACAAGAATCGCTCCTATTTGAGCCAGACCAAACCAGCACATAACGAATTCGGGACTGTTGGGGAGCTGAACTGCTACACAGTCTCCTTTTTTCACGCCAAGGCTTAAAAAAAGATTTGCGGTTCTGATAATATTTTCGTAGAACTGGTGGTAGTTATACTGCTTACTTTTGAATTCACAGTCTTCATAGATAAGGAAAGGATCTTCACTCCAGAGCGCATCTGCTTCCTCCCACATATCACGCAGGGTTTTGTTTCCAATTATATCGGTCATGGTTTTTTCCCTCTAAGTTTTTGTTTCTTACGCTACTACTTCAGCTTAATCTTTCAAGCAGGGCAGGCAGTACCTTGTAAAGATCGCCTACAATACCGAAGTCAGCTGCTTTAAATATTGCAGCATTCTTATCCTTGTTGATCGCAACAATGGTTTTTGCTTCATTGATACCTACAAGGTGGTGAACCTGACCGGAAATTCCTATACAGATGCAAAGATCAGGCTTCGTGATAACACCTGTAACACCTATGTATCTGGCTCTGGGCATCCAGCCATTGACTTCTGATACAGGACGAGAGCATCCGATATCACCGCCCAGTGCAACCGCCAGTTTCTTCATCATTTCCAGGTCCTCTTCCTGTGAAATGCCTCGGCCTACATCCACAATGCAGCGTGCAACCGCCAGATTGCTGGTAGCTTCTTTTTTATCTTCTTTGCTTATCACTTTGATTGCAGAAGAGGATTCAAGCTGGAGAGCACTTACGCTGCATTTTCTGGCTTCAGGCTTTGCAGTTCCGGCGAAAACTCCGGCGCCCAGAGTTACTACTGAAATCGGAGCGGTGAGTTTCTCGCTTCGTACAGCAGCACCGCCGTATATCATACGGCTTACACAAATTCCATCGTCTGTATTTATAGAAGAGGTACCGGATGTAACCGCAGTTCCCAAATATGCAGCAACTTTACCTGCCATAAGGCGGCTGCGGACAGAAGAGTCAAGCATAACCAGCTCAGGTGCATCAGATTTAATCTGTTCGGCTATAGCCTTTGCATACTCCTCAGCCATGCAGCCCGCTGGTACTACGCACTGAAATACCTTTGAAGCACCGGAAACCTTTGCATTCTCAGCAAGTTCCTCACTTCCAAAGCAAACAGCGCTGAAGCTTTCAGCAAGCTTAGCTGCACCGCAGCTGAGTTCGGAAAGAGACTTCTCAGTATCAGCAATAATATAAATGTGTTTTAATTTCATCAGTGACCCCTCCTATCTTAAGCAAGCTCTCTTTTAATGAGCTGAACCAGTGCGTCGATGTTTTCATCGGATTCGCCTTCGAGAATTTCCATGCGGCGCTCCTTCTTTTTGGGAGCTGCATCGACGATCTCTTCAGAGTTAGCCTTGATGTCACTAAGGTCAATACCGAGCTCCTGAACGGGTTTCTTTCCGGCAGCAATAATATCTTTCATACTGGGGATAAATGGATTAGTAATATTTGCGGTGACAGAAACAACGGCTGGGAAAGGAATTTCCAGAACCTCAATCTCATTTTCGAGAATTCTGTCCGCAACCACTGCGTTTTCGGAAGGTACAAGCTTTGAAATTCCGTTGCACACCGGTACATCCAGAAGCGCACCCAGCTGATTTCCAACCTGCTGTGCGTAAACATCGGAAGAACCGGTTCCGCAGATGATGAGATCATAGTCTCCAATTTCTCTGATTGCTTTTTCCAGCGCTTTTGCGGTCATATAGGAATCGCTCAGGCTTTCCTCACTTACAACAAGCTTCAGTTCAACAGGTCCACGAGCCAGAATGGTTTTGCGGAGCTTTGTGTTATTCAATGCTGAATTTCCTATACTCAATGCTGTAAGCTTTCCGTTTGTTGCTGCAGCCAGTTTCTTGGCAGCCTCTATTGCGACCATATCGTACTCGCCGACCTTCCAGTTAGCCTTTTCAGCAGAAATGCTGTGGTCAGAAAGCTCAATAAGCTCTTCTTCTTCAGGAACAGCTTTGCAACAGACAATAATATTCATATTTCCTCCTGTTTTTTCGAAATTTATTTTTAAACTAATTTTTATATTTCGAAATTTTTTTATTTGCCTTATATTACAGCAAATATCATGCCAACTTTTCAAAAAGTTAAAATGTTAATAGCATAACATACATTATAATTATTATGAGAACAAGATTGGCAAAAAAATGTCGAAACGTCAAAATCCAAAATTGTACTAAAAGTTAGGAATTTGTCTGTTGTAAGGTTACAATGTCGTGACCTACTTTACATTAAGCTGTCATATTGCAAGTGACATCTGTCTTTTATTCAAATCATCTGTCTAAAATATACATATCTCAAACTTTCTGTAGAAGCTTAACAATTATAAACTTTATATGATTTTTTCGTGCAAAACGCATTAGTTAAAAAGTTGGCATACTTTTTGCAGTAAATATAGTCTACAGGTAAGTTTAAATATTTGAATGGAGGAACCAACTTTGAAAACTAAAGAACACAATATTGATTATAGGATATTTATTCCTTCGCTGGTAATTGCAGTAGTAGCAATCACATTAATGATTTGCTTTTCAGATTTTTCCGGAAAGTTACTGGATCGGTGTTTTTATTTTCTTACATATAAAATCGGCTGGGTATATCTTTTGCTGGTTGCTGTTTTGCTGGTGTTCAGTCTTTGGATTGCATTTTCTAAATTTGGATCCATCAAGCTTGGTGATAAAGACACACCGAAACAATACTCAGATTTCAGTTGGACTGCTATGATTTTTGCAGCTGGTATGTCAATCGCCGTTGTATTGCTTGGCTTTATCGAGCCTATCAATCTCCTGATGTCTACACCTCAGGAAATAGAGCCTATGAGTGATAAGGCCTATGAATATGCACATATGTATGCACAGTTTTTTCAGGGTCCTGCTGCCTGGTGTGTATACGGCCCTGCTTCTGCTGCTGTGGGCTATACTATCTATGTAAAAAAAGAGAATGTCCTTAAACTGAGCAGTGCCTGCACACCGGTTCTCGGAGATTACGCAAACAGATGGCCCGGTGTTACAATTGATGTACTTGTTATGCTTGGAATGATTGGAGGCATCTCCACCTCCCTCGGTATGGGTGCGCCAACTGTTACTGCCCTTATTGAATACATCACCGGTATCCCTCAGAGCACATTTATGACTGTTGTAGTTATGTTTATCTGGGCCTGCATTTTTGGTACAAGCGTATTTCTCGGTCTGGACAAGGGTATAAAAAAGCTGTCAGATATTAACCTCTATGTTATGTTTTTCCTGATGGCACTTGTATTTTTTGTTATACCCAAAAGAGCGTTTTTCTTTAACGAGCTCAACAGTCTTGGTCTTATGATAGATAATATCGGAGAATTGATGCTTGGCTCATCTATATTCGGTACAAGCACCTTCACAGAAGACTGGACAGTTTTCTACTGGGCATGGTGGCTTGCATTTATGCCTATGGTTGCCCTTTTCGGTGCAAGAGTATCAAAAGGCCGTACCATTCGCCAGATGATTCTTGGCGAGCTGGTGTACGGCGGCGGCGGTTCCCTGTTGGTTTTCGGACTCTTCGGTGCTTATTCTCTGCATCTACAGCGCAGCGGTGCAGTTGACTTGGTAAAAATTCTTGCAGAACAGGGAAGAGAACAGACTCTTATTGCAATTGTTAATACCCTGCCCATGCACAACATAACCATGGTTTTGGTTCTCTGCCTGATATTTATTTTCCTTGCAACCACAATTGACTCCACTGCATATACTCTGGCTTCTGTCTGCACGAAAAAGCTCTCCGGCGATGAGCAGCCCGCCAGATATAACCGCATTACCTGGGCTGTAATCCTTCTTCTGTTTGCTCTGGGACTTGTCCTTCTTGGTGGCCTCCAGATCGTCCAGACCGCTTCTATTCTTCTTGGCTTCCCACTGATATTCGTTACTATATTAATTATGGTTTCGGTAAAAAAGATGTTCAATGCGCATAAATTCTGATTTTAAAATGAAGCAGGCTACCTAAAGTGCTTTCTGTCTGTGTAAAGCAGGCAGTAATTCCTTTATCTTTTGCCTTCCGCTTATGGCGCAAAAAATAACCCCATTTGTTAGATATTATGTCGTACAATCTAACAAATGGGGTTTATTTCATTTTGTATGTGATTACTTTTGCTTATCCAGTTAAAAGTCATCACTTCTCGATTTATTATTATAAACTAGATTTTCCCTAGTACGCTGAAATAACAGCTTTTTAGCTTAGAGAACCTCCACTATATCCTCACGGGATTTTCTGGTAAAATGCAATTTGCAGGGACCACTCTTGGGTTCGTCTGAGGCATAGCCTACGGGAAGCATTGCAACTATTTCATAGTCCGCCATCTGTGGGCATAACTCCTTAAGAAGCTTTATGTCTATATCTCCTACCCAGGTACTCCTGAGACCAAGATTGTGAATTTCAAGCAGCATATGAGTTGCTGCAATTGCAGCATCCACGTCGGCAAAGTTTTTGTTGTCGCTTTCTCTTGTCCAAGAGCTGTTTTTTCTGCCTCCAATTACAAAAACGTGCTTTACTTTATGTACAAATCTGTAAGGGGTAACCTTCTGTAAGATTTCTCTTGCAGATTCTGACTCCATAAGCCAAACTTTAATAGGTTGGTAGTTAACAGCGCTAGGAGCCATTACTGCCACGTCCATAATTTTTTCCAGTTTTTCGCTCTCTACTTCTTTGTCGGAAAACTTTCTGCATGAATATCTCTCGTCAGCAAGCTTATAAAAATCCATTATATACACCTCAAATCTATTATAAAAATAAGTGGCAGACATTACCAACCTATAACTTTATTATATCATAGGAATTTAAGCTCTATCAAGGCCTTGTTTCTTTAATTCTTATTTCCTATATGCTATACAAAAAAATATTGTTATTTTCATACGCTTTGCTGATTGAGCTTTATCGAATAATCATTTCGCTAAACTCATTTACAGACTCTGCTTCAAACTAAATATTTTATATAATCAGAAACTAATATATATCCAATAAAACCGCAGAGCTATACAGTGCATAGATCAGAAATTTTAATTTTGATAAATTTTATTTGTCGAAAATCAGCTGCCGCACATACTAGAATGCGCAATTTGCAAATCAAAATATAGTACGCCATGCAGTATCAGCCATCACTTGACACAGTTCTCTTTCTTTGTTAAAATTATAATATACAGAAAACATATTCAATTTGCAAAATTTTAGGGTCAATAAGCATAGCAGTCAGACACTTTTCTCTCAGGGAGCAGATGTATGGAATTATCTCAAATTACTTCTCAGCGTCAAACGCAAACATTAAATGTTCATCTTCAGCAATCTATGCAGATGCTGCAAATGAACAATGTGGAGTTAGACGAGTTTCTAACTGAGCTTTCAAATGAAAATCCGTTGCTGGAATTAAATTCTCCGCATCAGAATAATGAGATAAGCATTGACAATCTTTCATCTACCCCCACTTCTTTTAATACGAATGCCGATATATATGACGGCAATTCTCAATCAGACCATGATGCCGAATTTCCCGGTCTTTACTATGAGAATGATTCCTTTATTAACAGCATAAAGGATCAGATAAATTCCGCAAACATACCCGAAACCATCAGGAGACAGCTTATCTGGCTTTGCTACGAGCTTGATGATAAAGGTTATCTGCCCTGTGATCCAGGAAATCTCGCTATATTCGGATATTCCATAGAGATGTATGAAAATGCGATTAAAATTTTGCAGTCGTTTGAGCCCGCCGGACTTGGTGCACGGAGTCTTTCCGAGTGCCTTAAAATTCAGCTGGAGCGGCAAAATAAGCTGACAGCGCTTAACAGAGAAATTTGTGATAATTATTTGGACCGGCTTGCCTCAGGTCAGTTGAATTATATTTCCAAGAGTCTGAATGTTCCGATTAACCAAATTGTCGAATCAAAAGAAACTATCTGCGCCCTCCAGCCCAACCCCAGCAACGGATACTATACCGGTGAAACTGTGGAATATATTATACCAGACATTGAAATCATATACGGTGAATCTGGACTCAAGGCTGTTCTCTGTGACAGATACATCCCCAACTGCTCCATAAACTCCTACTATCTTAAAATGGCTTCCAATGAAAATCTTGGCAAAGATGAACAGAACTATTTCAAAACAAAATTATCTCAGGCCAACTGGGTCATAGAATGTATTACACGCAGAAAAGAAATGATCCTGAGCTGTGCAAAGAAAATACTGGAATTACAGCGTGAATTTTTTGCCGGTCACTCTACTTTAAAACCCATGACCATGTCGCAGATGGCAGAATATCTTAATGTTCACCCTTCCACTGTGTCCCGTACAGTCAAAGGCAAGTACATTTCCTGCCGTCAGGGAGTATTCCCCTTTTCCTACTTTTTCTCCGCAGAGCTTAATTCAAAGTCAGACAGCACAGGAAAGAATCTTCTTGAAGAACTCCGTACCTTTATAGAGTCAGAAGATCCCGCTCATCCGCTCAGTGACAGTAAGCTCTCTCAGCTTTTAGAGCAGAAAGGTTTCGAGGTTTCAAGACGTACGGTTGCAAAATACCGGGAAGAGGCAGGAATTCCCTCTTCGCCTTCCAGAAAGAAACGTATATGAAGCTTTAATTTGTTTCCCATCTACCATCAAACCCAACTTATCTGTTGAGCTTTATATAATATAAGTATAAATATATACCACCACTGAGCGCACCTATCATTATTACAGCGCAGATTAAAGCGCTCTGCAACCAAAGCACAGAAAAAAGGCACCGGAAAACCGGTACCTTTTGTTTTTATATTGGTGAATTATACTATTAAGTGCAACACTTCAACAAAATAAAGAAGTTCATACAGATCTCACGGATTTCTGGTAGAATAAAGTTACCGCACCAAATTCACCCAAGAAAGGAGACCTGTATGAACTACCATCATCTTAGCATAGAAGAGCGCAGCTGTATACGAAAATATTATGTGGACGGCCTCAGTTACCGAAAAATTGCACAGCTCATAGGGCGGAGTCCCAGCACCGTCAGCCGGGAAATCCGGCGCAACTGTACTCACATATACGATATTCCGACGCACTATCCTCATACTGCTCAGAAGAAATATCTGCTACGGCGTTCTTACTGCCATAGGGGCATGTTCCATTCACAGGAGATTATTGATTACATCGAAGAAAAGCTGCTTGCCACATGGTCACCGGAACAATTGCAAGTACACCCTGCGATTTGAAAATGCCCAGCTGGCGCACCATTTACCAGAGCAAGGCTTGCTTTGCGACCTTGGCCGAGCGGAAAACTCGCTTTTATATTGCCATTAAGATGCCGGACCACAAAGCAAAGACCATGGAGGACACCATTGTAGCAGCACTTTCTCAGTTCCCGCCCGAGCTTGTAAAAACCATAACTTGTGACCGAGGGACTGAATTTGCCAACTGGGCAAACATCGAAAAACGGCTGAACTGTGACGTTTACTTTGCGGATCCATACTGCGCTTGGCAGAAGGGCACGAACGAGAATTCCAACGGCCTTCTTCGTGAGTTCTATCCCAAGGGCAGGAACCTCTCCAAAGTCAGTCCTAAGACGTTAAAACGAAACCTGGCGTTGATCAACGTCAGGCCTCGTAAGGTGTTAGGTTTTCATTCTGCACAAGAATTGTGGGACTTTGAGCTTGCTAAATGTTGCACTTAGTTTGACAATTCACTATATTTTTTATGCCAGAACGTCCCAGGGAGGAAGTACGATAGGCTCCTGCTTAAAGAGCTCATTCTGCTCCTCAGTCAGGTACTTTTTATCAATGCTTGCAAAGTACACGTACTTATCGAACCACTCATCGCTCATAATGTAGTAGCCCTTGTCCGCCTTTTCATTGCCCCAGCTGTTCTGAATCTTCCACTTGTCGGGCTTGCCGTCAACTAAGTTTACGCCGGTAAGAAGCATAGCGTGGTTAGGAGCGCTTTCGTGATAGTCCAGCATTTCGCCTTTGGTCATCTTAAGGTCAAGGCCGAAGGGAGTTTCGTAATCGTAAAGGCCGGTATCCCAGATCCCCTCTTCACGGTTACCATAGGGGTGGCAGTCACAGCTGAACCATACAAGCTCACCGGCCTGAAGCTGTCTTATAACAGCGGCCTTAAATTCATCCATGGGAATGTTAAGGCTCTTAACAGGGCTTACTCCGTAAACGCTTTCCTCGTGGGAAATAACATAGGTTCTGTTAAAGGGCTTTTTAGGTGTGGGGGCATTTAAAATGCTGACAATGCTTTCAACATCCCGGCCTATGTATTTATCATAAAAGCTCTTGGGAGTTAGGCCTCTGTCTGCATGATAGTTTTTATCCTTATCCACATACTCAAAATCAAAGCTCTCGGGAGGATTGCCAAGGCAGATAGCCAGAATATTATAAATTCTGCTGAGCATGGTCTTTTTCATGCTGCGGATTTCGGAAATGTCCTTTCCTGCTGCCATTTCTTTTCTTATAGTCAGTGCATCCTTGCGAAGCTGTCTGTTAATGAGCATATTCATGGATGCGGAGCTGCCGCTCTGCTGAGTTTCGGGCATGGCCTCTTTGGGAACTGCGCCGTACTTTTTGCATAGTCCCACAAAGAACTCCCACCAGCCGCCGTCGCCTATGGGAGAAGAGAGAATGTGGCTTACATAGCGCTCCTCACTGTCATCGCTTGCAGTTTCTATAACATGCTCAAGGAAGGTGTTGGCCTTTTCCAGATGGTCATAGAAGGAAACGAAGCTCTGTGAAAGCTCAAACTCTGCAAGGTTAAGCTCCTTTGCAACCTTTTCTCTTAAAATGTTGAGAGATGCAAATATCCAGCATCTGCCGCTGGATTTCTGGTTTGTAGCGCCCATGGTGGGAATTTCCACAGAGAACTTGTGGTTCATCTTTGCCGCGTGCCGGGTATCGTAGCAAATATCGTTTACGCTGGATTTGGAAGCAGCCTTGGTAGCGACTTTGGAAATTGTGTTGCTCAGGTAGCTGTCCCGAGACTGCTTTATGTCATCAAAACTTACGGACTGTAAGGTATCCATTTTTTCCTCCTTTATCTCCCCGCTGTTGAATTTTGTTTAAAACGGGCAGATTGTATATGTTGGCTCGATTATAGCACTCTAACTGCCAGCTGTCCAGAAAATTCCTATGCCTTATATATGAATTGCCTATAAACATTAAAAAGCATATCCCCAAAATTTAAGGGATATGCTTTTTTAATCAAGTAATCAAAGGCCGTGGTTGTAAATTCTCTTTTCCAGAGAGAAAATTTCCCCACTGAATTCTCCCACGGGAACATTGGGGAGGGTTTCTGCGTAGATTTCCATGCGGCTGTCTATCATGTCTATAAAGTGCAGCAGCTCCGCCTCTGCAATCTGCGGGATAACTGCGGCACCGTGGTCAGGCTCACCGTGGTGAGAGAGAAGCATATGCTCCACCAGTACCGCCTTTTCCTCCGGTATGTCGATTTCCTTTGCCAGCTTTTCAACCTCGGATGCCCCCATTACAAGGTGGCCCAGAAGATTCCCTTTAATGGAATATCCGCTTACCATGCCAAGCTCGGAGAAGGTAAATTCCTTCATTTTGCCGAAGTCATGGAGCAGAGTGCCGGTGAGCAGCAGGCTACGGTTAACGGCATCGGAATAAATGCCGGAAAGAAACTCCGCAGTTCTCAGCATATTGTAGGTGTGCATTAAAAGGCCACCCAGAAAGCCGTGGTGCACTCTCTTTGCAGCGGGAATTCTGGAAAATTCCTCCATGTGCTTATTAAGCATAGTCTCTGCAAGTTTTTCAAAATCCTCATCCTCTATGCTTTTTATAAGCTCTTTAATTTTATTAAGCTCCTCTTCGGTATCCATAGGCGCAGTGGGCACCAGATCTGCCACATCATATTTATCATAGCTTTCCGCAAAACGAAATCTTGACACATTAAGCCGCATTGCTCCTCTGTACTCGTTTACAGCGGCCCTCAGGAAAATAACCCTGCCCTGATCCTTGGGGTAGATTGCATCCTTATAATCCCACATTGTAAAATCTATGCTTCCTGTTTTGTCGGAAACAGTGCCGCTTAAAAAGGGCTTTCCGGCGGAGGTTTTTCTCTTTTCTGCACTGCTGAGCAGGTAAAAGCCCTCAACCTCGTCCCCTACATACATTTCATCAATAAACTCATTAAGCATTTTTTATCTCTTTTCTCTCTTTTATATCGCAGTAATCATATTGTATCACATTCTGCGTGATAATGTACCATTTTCTTTTTCCTGGTTCAACCGAAAACAAAACTGCGGAGTTAAAACCTGCCGCCGTTTTCATTTCCTGCTTGTATGCTGCCTCGCCTTCGGTGCAGGCAGTCATGCCCAGTGCAAGTACAAAAGCAGCAGCACGGCAAAAAAACTTTTCAGCAAATCTAAAATTTTTTTCACAACTTTTAAGCCGTGAAAATGCCCCTGAATTTGTAATAATTTGGTTTAAGCGAAACAAAATATTTCAAAAAAGCAAAAGAAGCCTCCTGCATTTCACACAAAATTTGTAGGTTTTGAAAAATATAGATTGAAAATAAAAAACTTTTATGTTATCATTCAGTTAGACATGTCTAACCGCTATAAATGAACAATACTTTTTCAGATACCTTTCCGGTAAAACTTCACCTCTGTATTACTGTTAATTTCTATTCTGCCCATGCCGCCCCCGGATACTTCCGACGCAGTTAATTAAGCTTAAAGCCTTGTTTTTCTGCAATTCCGTGAGCGCGGTGTATTGTTCGATGCGGTTAAAATATAAAAGAGCAGGCAGTCTGTCCGGCATGATCATCCGGCGTGGCGGCACTTCTCCCCCACAGCTGCCTGCATAAAAATTTTATGTTTTCCCCTTTTGCCGCTTCATCAGCGCTGTTGCCTCGCCGCTGATACTTAGCGACTTCAGCAGCCTTAACCGGCATAAGACAGGGGAACTTGTCTTAGCAGGAGTCAGTTATGAGTCATGAAGCTTTAATTGGAATTTTAATTCCGTTTTTGGGTACGTCACTTGGTGCTATGTGCGTATTCTTCATGAAAAAAGATTTAAGCACATCCGTTTCGCGTGCACTTACCGGCTTTGCCGGAGGTGTAATGGTTGCAGCCTCCATATGGAGCCTGCTTATTCCGGCTCTGGATCAGGCCGCCGATATGGGCGTATGGTCCTTTATCCCCGCCGCTGTCGGTTTCTGGATAGGAATTCTTTTCCTGTTGCTGCTGGATAATATTATCCCACACCTTCACAGAAACGTAAACCAGCCGGAAGGCCCCAGAACCAAATTACAGAGAACAACAATGCTTGTACTTGCAGTTACGCTCCACAATATTCCGGAAGGAATGGCAGTGGGTGTAGTGCTTGCAGGCGCTTTAACCGGAAACGCTCAGATTTCCATTGCCGGTGCTCTTGCACTGTCCATAGGAATTGCAATACAGAACTTTCCGGAAGGTGCCATTATTTCCATGCCTCTCCGTTCTGAGGGCATGGGCAAAGCCAAGGCTTTTATCTACGGCGTACTATCCGGCGTTGTAGAGCCGGTGGGAGCAATTCTCACCATTCTGGCGGCCGGACTTATCGTGCCCGTTCTGCCCTATTTTCTCAGCTTTGCAGCCGGTGCAATGATATACGTCGTTGTAGAAGAACTTATCCCCGAGATGTCACAGGGCAAGCATTCCGACATCGGAACGATTTTCTTTGCAGTAGGTTTTACTGTGATGATGATTTTAGATGTTGCCCTTGGCTGATATATCTACTTTCACAGGAAAGCAGGTGATAATTATAGCAGATGTAGATTGTTTTATTTTGCATTTTGCAGGAAAGGAGCGTGACTTAAACAGAAATTGTATTCTTTCGGTTGATTGGTGATTCAGCGCCGATTTAAATATAGATTGCCCGGGGCTGCCCCTGAATTTCGGTACATACAGGAATGTCTGCATCAGCACAGGAGAGCTGATGCAGACAGTACCGAAAATCCGGAGCGTGCTGCTGGGGGGCAGCGGCAGCTTCGGCATCAAACTCAGCTATCTTCTCTTTTAACAGGATTCACTTCAAGCGCATACCCTATCAGCCGAAACGGAGAAAAATGTAATTATATAGAGAGTAAAAGCAACTAAAGAAAGTATGAAAATTATGAAACCTGATTATAAAAACTGGGTTCCAAAAGGTATGGTAGTGGGTGTAATTTCCGGATCAGTCGTCACCGGAGCTTTGTTTGCATCCGTTCTCCTTACCGATTTTCTTGCAGGAAAAGTCCGTATAGCCTCAGGAATCGTTCTCGGTATTCTGTTTGCCGTACTGGCTGTATATTCCGCATACAGCGTAATATGGTACCGCTCATTTTCATATAACGGCAAGAAGCAGCTTTCCCGCCGCATTATCGAAAAGCTTGCGGAGTATGTGGTTCTGCCCGAGGGCGGAACGGGTCTGGACATCGGCTGCGGCAGCGGCGCACTTACAAACGCATGTGCAAAGCGTAACCCCAAAGCCCACATGACCGGTCTTGACCGCTGGGGCAAAGAATACGCCTCATTTAACAAGCCTCTGTGCGAGAAAAACGCAGAAATCGAGGGCGTGGGCGACCGAACAGATTTTGTACAGGGCGACGCCTGCAAGCTTTCTTTTCCGGATGAGAGCTTTGATGCAGTAACCAGTAACTACTGCGTACACAACATTCCCTCTCGTGATCGTCAGGCCATTCTCTTAGAAAATCTTCGTGTACTCAAAAAGGGCGGAACCTTCGCTTTCCATGATATATTCACCCCAAGCAGATACGGTGACATGGACGCATTTATTCAGCAGCTTATGGATATGGGTTATGAGAAGGCCGAGCTTTACGATACCACTGATGGACTGTTTATGTCTCCCAAGGAGGCAAAATTGCTGTGCCTTACCGGTTCAAAGTTACTTATCGGTAAAAAATAAAACCTGCTGTGTCTCTTTTTCCGGATACACTGCCATAAAACTTATTATTAGCAGGGGCAATGGTGATTGCCCCTGCTAACTTTTTCTTTATCTCAGAAAATGTTACACTTTCTTAATATTTAGCATCCATTTTAGGCAAATTTTGCATTTTGCAGTCCATTACAAGCCATTGCGGTTTGTTGACATTAAGGGGCAGGTGGATTATAATTTAAATAAAATAAGAAGTAAATTTTTGAAAATTCAGAGTAAATATTTAAAGGAGAATTTGTTTGGGTATATTTTTGACTCTTGCCTATCTGTTTTTCATAGGCTCTGTTTTCGGCTGGGTACTTGAGCTGCTTTACCGCAACTTTAAAAACCGCCGCCAGAAATGGATTAACCCCGGTTTCTGCACCGGTCCCTACGTCCCTCTTTACGGCTTCGGACTTTGTATTCTGTATCTGCTGGCCTCTCTTGAGCAATGGCACTTAATCGCAAATCCGGTATGGAACAAGGTAGTAACCATTCTCGCAATGGCTGTTGCCATGACGCTGATTGAGTATATTGCAGGTATTGTATGTCTTAAAGCTTTCAAGGTCAGACTGTGGGATTACTCCCACCTCTGGGGCAATATTCAGGGTATTATCTGCCCTATCTTCTCCCTTGCATGGGGAATTCTGGGCGCTGTATATGATTTTCTCATTCATCCCCATATTCTGGACGCTCTGGACTGGCTTTCCAGAAATCTGGCCTTTTCCTTTGTTATCGGAATGTTCTTCGGCGTATTCCTTATAGACGTTGCCCATTCTGCACAGCTGGTTGCCAGAATTAAGAAGTTCGCTGATGAAAATGAAGTGGTTGTCAGATATGAAAACATCAAGCAGCATATCAGAAATGCTCACCAGCAGCGGGCCCTCAAATACCACTTCTTCTCTCCTTTCCGTTCCGAGCATACTTTGACCGAGCATCTGCGCGACATGTTTGACTCCCACGAAAAGCTGCACAAGAAAGTTAAAATCAAAAAATCATGACATTAAAGCAAAATGCCTGTTGTGTAAAAGTCCAACAGGCATTTACTTTGAGTTTGTAAAAAGCTATGAAGCCGGACTACGGCACGGAAAATATTTATTAAAAGAGGAACACTGCTTATGAAACCTTCGGAACCGTCACCGGAATTACAGGACTTTTTCTACGAAAATAAGGAAGAACTGCTGACGAATATAATCCAGTTCAATGAGCTTATGAACCGCTATGAATCGGCTATAAAAGAGGTTTATACAAAGCTTGAAATTCTGAAAAACGACCTTAAAATTCATAACCGGCGGGATTGCATAACTTCAATCCAGTCCCGACTCAAATCTCCGGTGAGCATACTTAAAAAACTGAGCAGAAAGGGTCTTGAATTAAGCCTCGACTCCATACGCAACAACTTAAATGACGTTGCTGGAATACGTGTTATCTGCTCATATATAGACGATATTTACATGCTTGCGGGTAAGCTGGGCAGTCAGGACGATATTGAAGTTATCACCATAAAGGATTACATAAAAAATCCTAAGCCCAACGGCTACCGCAGCTACCACATGATAGTTGAAGTACCTGTATTCTTTTCCGACGCTAAGGAAAAGGTCAGAGTCGAAATTCAGATACGCACCGTTGCAATGGATTTCTGGGCAAGCCTTGAGCACGACATAAAATACAAGAAAGACGATGTAAGCTGTGAGGAGCTTGTGGAACAGTTAAAGCACTGTGCCGATACAATCGACGAAACCGACCGCCGCATGATGGAGCTGCGGGATAAAATCTGCTCCAGTAACTAAAAATAAAAGAGTCCGTTTTTCGGGCTCTTTTTTTACGGAAAAATTTATTGTAAAGGTGATTTAATCACAGAATACAGTCTCCATTTGAGGTAAAATATAATTATCAAAAACCCAAAAATTTTCAGGAGGATTATATATGAAAAAGCTGATTGCTCTCATGTGCTCTGCCCTTATGCTCACCGGCTGCGGCACAGCACCCAAAGAAGCTGATTATAAACAGATAAGTCAGGAGGATGCACTCTCCATAATGGAGACTGAGGAAAGCTACATCATTCTGGACGTCCGTACTCCGCAGGAGTTTTCATCCGGACATATCCCCAATGCCATCAACATTGCAAACGAAACCATAGGCACAGATGAAATTCCCCAGCTTCCCGATAAAGACCGGCTCATTCTGGTTTACTGCCGCAGCGGCAACCGCAGCAAACAGGCTTCCGCAAAGCTTGCCGCTTTAGGCTATACCAATATTATGGAGTTCGGCGGGATAAACACCTGGGAGGGTGAGATTACCACAGATTAAAAGCTTATAAAAAGGGCATGGAGCTTAAACTCCATGCACTTTTAAGTTTAATTAAGTTTCTCAGCGAACGCTGACGGTTCTCTGGAAAGTATCAATCCACTCTTCCTTTGCAGTGCTGATGAAGCTTTCATCAAACTCTTTAAGAGCGTTCATTGCTTCTTCGCCGAAGGCAAGGTAGGTCTTTAAATCGTCGTCCATAACAGCATTCTTGCTTACAGGAACCTCTTTCATTGCACCGGCAATCTTGTTCTGAATCTCATCGGAAATGAGGTACTCAACTCAACTCTCAGCTTTGCATCAAGATTTGAAAGAGGCTCATCCAGAAGCAGAATCTGGGGGCTGGTTATAAGTGCTCTTGCCAGAGCTACACGCTGCTGGCCGCCGGAAAGCTCACGGGGATAGCGCTTCCAGCTTTACAAGAGAGAGCATTTCAGTAACTCTGCGGGCAATCTCTGCCTTAGGCAGCTTCTGGAGCTTAAGGCCGAAAGCTACGTTTTCAAACACCGTCATATGAGGGAAGAGAGCATAGTTCTGGAAGAAAATTCCTATATTTCTCTTATAGGGAGGAATATTCTTCATATCCTTGCCGTCTACAAGAATACTTCCTTCGTCAGGATCGGTAAATCCGGCTATCATTCTCAGGGTAGTGGTTTTACCGCAGCCGCTGCCTCCCAGAATGGCAATCATTTCACTCTGAGCTATGCTTAAATTAAGATTATCAACAGCTGTAAAATCGCCGAATCTCTTTGTAAGGTTTTTTATCCCTAATGTTGCCATATGTCAGTCACCTTTCTCCATTACTTAACGAACATATCCATGCCCGCAAACTTGTCCAGCAGTGCAATTAGGATTAGGGCTGCAAGATAAGCAGGGTGGAAATTGCAGCCAGAGTGGGGTCAAACGTAAGCTCCATATAGTTCATAATTCTTATAGGCAGAGTTACGAACTTGGGTGTAATGAGCAGGCTGCTCAGTGCCACCTCATCGAAGGAATACAGGAATGCAAGAACGGAGCCAGCCAATATTCCTGGCTTTGCAAGGTTCCGCCTCCCATACGTTTCATATATCTTGAGGTTGCCAGTACGATAAGCCCCTGTATAAGCAGAATTACGGCCATAAGAATGTAGCTTATTGCCGAAGCTGCGCCCCAGTCGAAGTTAACGTTCAGTTCCTGAACAACCATCGTAGCCATTACTCTGAATTTTGAACCGCCCAGAGCATATAGTCGCATTCTTTCTGCGGGGTTTATGGTTGTGTATTTTACAGCCTTTACAGGGTCAAGGCCCAGAGAAATTGCCTTGGAGGCAACGTGGTTTAAATGTCCGTCATTCATAAGTCTGGGCAAAGGAACGTCATCGGTTACAAGGCAGCTTCTGTTCCGGACAGAAGCCTCGTTCATAGCCTTAACCATTTCTTCGGAAAGCATGGATTCCTGAGCCTGAACCGTAAAGCCCAGTGCCAGCTCCTCAAGCAGCTTTTCCCCGATGGGAACGGTGTGGTCGCTGTCGATACCCACGGCTCTGAAAGCCTGAAGTCTGTCCCCGGTAAGAGCGGAGGCGTGGCCGTCCAAAATTGCACCACGGTTTGCGGCAGACTCTATAACGCCTATAATATTTTCTTCTCCGGCTGCAACACCGTTAAAGTCCATCACTTCACCCAGACCGCCGATGTCGGTGGTGTTTATGGTATTATTGTAGACATTCACCAGTTTTACATTGTGAATGAGAAAATCAAAAGGGCATTCACCGTTTATGGCGGGTACTCTGTTAACAAGCATGTGCTGATCTTCCTTGTCTCAAAAATATCGACATGCACAAGGATGAAATAATTGCAATAGGCGAGGATATTTTTAATCATCCTGAACTGGGCTATAAGGAAAACCGCACCTCTGTTCTGGTGCAGTGCACTCTGGACAGCCTCAATATTCCTTATGAAAAGGACCTTGCCATTACCGGCGTAAAAGGTAATCTCAGGGCCGTAAATCCGACGTAAGAGTAATGATTATGGGTGAGCTGGACGGCGATGTGGCTTTCGCTGCAGTTCCCGCTGAGGAATATGTTGAGCTTGAATACCGCGAAAGATTGCAGCAAGAAGGCAAAATTCATTTTATAGGCGGTAAGCAGGAGTTTATCCGTCCGGGTATACTGGACGATATAGACATGGGTATGATGGTTCACTCCCATGCAGGCCTTAAAGACTGCCGCTTCCTTATTGACTGTGACAGCTCCGGCTTTATCGGCAAGCTTATAAAGTTCACCGGCAAAGAGGCTCATGCAGGTTCCAGACCCTTTGACGGCATAAACGCCCTTAATGCTGCCGCACTTTCTCTGCCGGCCATTAACTCTCAGCGTGAAGCCTTCAAAGAAAAAGACAGAATAAGAATTCACCCGATTATCACCAAGGGCGGAGATCTTGTAAACATCGTTCCCGCCGATATAAGAATGGAAACCTACGTCCGCGGCACAAATCTTAAGGCCATTATGGATGCCTCCGAGAAAGTTAACCTTTTGGCATCTACCCTTGGAATGTTTTTCGTTTTCATTAAACGCCGCGCCTATCATTATTGATAAAAAAAGTCCTTGAAACCACAGGTTTCAAGGACTTTTTATTATTTAAGCTTTGCAAGCTCTTCTGCCGCCCAGTCGGGATTTTTAATAAGAGCACGGCCGATACCGATAAGGTCTGCCGCCTGAGCCTCAAGAAGCTCCTCGGCCTCTCTGCCGGTTGTTATGCAGCCTGTGAGGATAACAGGAACCGTTACCGCCTTTTTAACCTCTTCGCTCATGTCTCTGAAAATGGCATGGGTTCTTCCGGGTACGTTAAAATAGCATATGCCGCCGGAAAGGTCTATAAGGTCAACGCCTGCCTGCTGGAAAAGCTTTGCAGCCTCTACCGCATCTGCTATGGTGCTGCCGCCCTCTGTGTAGTCGCAGCCGCCCAACCTTACCGCTATGGGGAAGTCTTTTCCAAGTCTTTCTCTTATTTCCTTTATAATTTCAAGGTGAAAGCGGATGCAGTTTTCCATACAGTCCGAGCCGTATTCATCTTCTCTGTGGTTTAAAAGGGGTGAATAGAACTGGTTTAAAAGATAGCAGTGGGCGGAGTGAATTTCAACTCCGTCATAGCCCGCCTTTTTTGCTCTTACTGCCGCATCTGCATAAAGCCCCACCAACTCGTGGATTTCATCACGGCTTAAAACCTTTAAGTCGCTGTTATCTTCAAGATTAAGGCTGGATGAAACCGGAATTTCACCGGTTATTTCTCTTGTCGTTCTGCTTCCGGCATGGCTTATCTGAGCAAAAACAAGGCTTCCGCTTTTCTTAATGGCAGAGGTCAATTCGCTCAAGCCCTCAATGCAGCTGTCATCATATATACCAAGCTGCTTTTTTGATGCCCTGCCCTGCTTTGTCACATAGCAGTGCTCGGTAATAACAAGGCCTATATTTCCGCTGCCGCAGCGATCGGTATAAAACTTTAAAAGCTTTGGTGTCACCTTGCCGTTTATTGCGGATCTCGTGTCCATAGGGGGCATTACAATGCGGTTCATCGTTTGAAGCTTATTGATTTTTACACTTTCATTTATTTTCATTTTTCTTATCTCCCGAAATGTATTTACTGATTTAAGAATAAAATATTCTAACAGTATTTTCAAGTCCAAAGCGTAAATTTTACCTATGCAAAAGAAGCGGCACAGCCTAAGCTGTGCCGCTTCTCACTTATTCCGCAGTTTCTTCGCATTTTATGGTTTTTACGCCGAAGAAGAAATATATTACGTGGCAAATCCAGACTATTGCCAGAATGACGCAGGGAACATAAATCTGCTTTCTGAACATCATTATAAAGCCTATTGCCATAAGCAGAGTTACAGTACACATAATGCTGAGCTTTGTCTGCATCAGCATACCTTTTTTCTGCACATAGGATTCCAGATGCTTTTTGTACATCTTAGTACCCACGAACCAGTTGTGGAGCTTTTGGGAGCTGTTTGCAAAGAAGAACACCGTTGCAAGGAAAAAGGGCACAGTGGGAAGTATGGGCAGTGCAATACCAATGCACCCAAGTCCCAGACAGAGACAGCCCAGAACCACAAAAACAATTCTTTTTATACTCATATTATACTCCTATATTGTTTATACCGGTATTACAAAGGGCTTGCCGTCCACCTGCTGAATTTTAAGGTCAACCCCGTAGACCTGCTTTACAAGCTCGCTGCTTATAACCTCTTCCGGCTTTCCGTGGGCAATGATTTTGCCCTCTTTCATGGCTACTATCTCGTCGCTGTAATAAAGGGACTGGTTTATATCGTGCAAAACCATAATAACGGTAATGCCGAACTCACGGTTAAGTTTTCTTACAAGGCGCAGTATATCCAGCTGATAGCGCACGTCAAGATAAGTGGTAGGCTCATCCAGAAACAGAATTTTAGTGTCCTGCGCCAGAGCCATGGCAATCCACACTCTCTGCTTCTGTCCGCCGGATAGCTCGCTTACAGGCATATCCTTGATTTTTTCGGTGTCGGTAATCTGCAAAGCAAATTTAACCTTTTCCTCATCCTCCGCAGGGTCGGGGGAAAGCCCCATGGTGTGATAGGGGCTGCGGCCGTACTCCACAAGCTTCTCCACGGTAAGGTCGGGCGGGGCAGTATTGTACTGGTGGACGATTGCAACCTTCTTTGCAAAATCCTTAAGCTTTGTGCGGCTTACATCCTCGCCGTTTAAAAGCACTTCCCCGCTGTCGGGTTTAAGATTTTTGGTTATGAGATTAAACAGGGTTGTTTTTCCGCAGCCGTTAGCGCCTATAAGGGTTGTGACTGCACCCTCTTTTATTCCAAGCTCCAGCCCTTTTATGACCTCATGCTTTCCGTAGGCAAAATGCAGGTTCTTTATTTTAAAAACTTCATTTTCCGGCATGAGATGACCTCCTTAAAAGAATGATGAAGAAGGGCCCGCCTATTACAGACATGATGACCGCCGCGCTGATTTCGTAGGGGTAGGCAACGGTTCTGCCTATGGTATCGGCAAGCAGGAAGGTAAATGCTCCCAGCACTGCGCTGTAAGGAATGAGCAGACGGTGGTTTGAACCTATCAGCAGTCTTGCAATATGCGGAACGATAAGGCCGAGAAAGCTTATAGGGCCTATAACGGCGGTGGAAATTGCGGCAAGCAGAACGGCAATAACGGAAATAATCATTCTGCTTTTTGTGACGTTGACGCCAAGTGAACGGGCTGTCTTATCTTCAAGCTGCAATAAGTTGCACTGACCGGTAACGAAAAAGCTCAGTATAAGGCCGATTACAGTGTATATAAAGAGAGTTGCAAAGTCGGACCATGTTTTCATGGTTATATTTGCGTTTACTATGCTTGCAACGCCGGAGTAGCTTGAGCCTGTGCCGGAATTAAAGGCGCTCATAAGGCCGGTGAACATGGCATTTACCGCAACACCTACAAGGATAATTCTCAGCGGACTTAAGCCTCCCTTATACGACAGGGAGTACACCAGTAAAAATGCCAGCATACCGCCTATAAAGGAAAATAAGGGGGTAAAGAAATACAGCTTAGGGAAGAAAGCGGTTATAAGCACCGCAACCAGACTTGCGCCGGAGCTGATGCCGATAATGCCCGGATCTGCCAGAGGGTTTTTCATAACCGCCTGAAGCAGAACGCCTGAAACCGCCATAGCAGCGCCGCCCAGCATGGCAATAAGTATGCGGGGAAAACGCAGGTCGTAAATGGTGGCAACATTTGAATCATACTCTATGAACAGACCTCTGAAAAGCTCAGAGGGACTTACTTTAAGTGACCCTGTGTTTACCGAAATCAGGAACAGTGCCAGCAGGGCTGCCGCCGTCACTATGAAGGATATTACTTTTTTTCTCCTGCTTATCAAAAAGGATTCGCTCCCTTCTCTTTACTGCTGACCGTAAAGCATCTCCTGTAAAACACTTAATGCCTCAGGATAGCTGAAATTTGCGCTCATGTTGAAAAGTGCAGGGTCAAGGTCATAAACTCTGCCGTTTTCAACAGCCCTAAAGTGCTTCCAGATGTCGTTCTCCGAAAACTCCTTGTTAAACATGTCTTTGACTTCATCCGGCATGGCGTGGGCGGCACGGAGAATAATGTCAGGCTCCTTAAGCTTCATGTCCTCGGTGTTTGCGGTAAGGAATTCCTCTCCGCCGCCGTCACCATAGACATTTATTCCCCCTGCCAGAGCTACCAGACTTCCAACATAGCTGGCTTCTGTTGCCACTATGTAAGAACCGGGCAGACCCATGAGCACCAGCACTGTGGGGTTTTCCTTGCCCTCGGCGGCCTTTTTAAACTCGGTCATAAAGGCGTCAAACTCAGAAAGCAGTGCCTCGGCCTCTGCCTGTCTGTTGAATTTATCCCCCAGAGCTTTAATGGAGGCATACATTCCGTCCACGCTCTTAAGGTTCAAAAACAGTGCCGCCTCTCCTATGCCTGCATACTTGGGCTGCAAGTCATTCTGGAGAGTGGAGGGAGATAGAATATAATCGGGATTTAAGGATTTGAGCTTTTCAAGGTCAGGACTCATGGGCATACCCACGGTTTCAAGGTCCTGATACTGCTGAGGCAGAGCGGAGCTTGTCTGGCATACGCCTACCAAATCCAGATTGAGCTTTGCACAAATCTGGGCAATGGCGGAAGATGTGGCAATAAGCCGGGGATTTTCATTCACCGGCTCACTCTTCTCCTCCGGGTGCTGGTCAACGCAGGCTGAAAGACAGAGAAGCATTGTAAGTGCCAGCAGAAGAGATAAAAATTTCTTCATGTAAAATAATCCACCTTACTTCTTTTTTCTGAAAAAGCCGAAATACCAGACGCAGAAGCCTATAACTGCAACACCGGCAACGACTGCAAGAATTATGCCAAAGCTGCCCATTTTAGAGCTGGACTGAGGTGCGCTGTCGGTTTCGGAATTTACTTCCTTACCCTCAGCGTCAAATTCCTGAATACCGGTGTTTTCTTCGGCAGGCTCAGGGGTGCTTTCCTCAATCTGAGGTGCTGCTGTCTCAGCGTGGACTGGTTTTTCCTGCTCATCTTCAACCGGAGCTTCTGCAGCAGGCTGCATATCGCTTATAAAATCGCCGGTGCCGGGCTGGAGGTTTTTAAAGTTTAAGTAGAAAACCACGTCTCTGCCCATGGCGGTAACGGTCATGCTGCATTTAAAATCTGAGTGGTAGTCCTTAACAGCAATGCGGAAATCGGCGGTGTCGTTTTCAAAATCCTCCTGCACGATTTCTGCACTAAGCTCTTCGCCGTTTTCCTCAAATCTGGGATTTTCGATATTGTCCATAAGCTGCATACGGACAGTAACAAAAGTATTTCCTTCTGCGTCAACCTCAACCATAGCCTTTTCATATATGGCAGACTCGGTCATAGCCTGACCCAGAACGGCAGAGCTCTCTCCGCCTGCATCTTCAACTTCGTTTGTCGCAGGATTTTTATAGCTGGGGCAGGCATCTGCAATGTATGCGCCCTCAGATGCGGCAAATGCCGGTACGGCAGTAATGCCCGCCATAAGGACGAGCATTACCATCATACCGCATACCGCGAAAACACGTTTCATTCTGGTATGCATTTATTTAACTCCTTTTATTTTGTCTTCTGCTGCTTTTTAAATTTCAAAGTGAAGAAGGCTGCAACTGCTGCAACGGCAGCCACTGACACAGTTACCCATATCCATGCTGTGCTGCGGCTGTCTTCAACCTTATCCACAGGTTTTGCGGATGTAATGGCATTTTCGGACTTTGCATTTTCATCTTCTGCAAGTGTGGATTTATCAACCAGCGCATAGGTGCTGAAATGCTTCTGAACAGCCACGTAATAGCCGTCCTTGACGCTGCCCTTTATAAGGCCGATTTTGCCGTCATCCCTAATGTTGTAAAGTGCCAGTTCCTTCTCATTGAAGCCGTCGGGAATGGGGTAGTAAACGGTGACCTTGCCGGTGGGCTGAACCTTTTCACCCTTTTCGTTTTCAAAGCTAACCTCATAGAGCTTAAAGGCAGTGCCCTTATCTTTAAGGAGCTTTGCTGCATCTTCACGCTGCTTGCCGGAAGTAATCTCACGGACAACCAGCTTTACCTTTTCCTTGAATGTGCCCTTGTCGGCAGTAACTCTTACGCCGGTAGCCTTATCGGTAACATCTATTGCATCCTGAGGCAGTGTATTGTCGTTGGAGCTGCTGCCGGGGCTGCCGGATCTGATGCTGTTAAGGTCAAGGCACAGGTAAACATCCTGATAGCCGCTGCCGGGAGTGATGGAGTCCATAATAGGTACGAATACCTGAAGAGGCACCCATCCGTCATCAAGTGCTTCGGGAATCATGGGGAAAGAAACTCTGTCGGGATAATCGGTGCCGAATTCATCCTTAACCTTGGTGCCGTCGGTGTAGGTCTGGTAGCTTACAATGCTGCCGGAGCCCATAGCTCCCACGGGCTTTCCGCCGCCGCCCACAGCGTAGCCGCTGAGGTAGTAGTTAAGATTTCCAAGGTAACCCTTCTGACCGGCAAAGCTAATGGGGGCGAAGTCCAGAGTAAGAGTGTAGTTTCCGTTGGAAACGTTCAGAAGAATCTGGTGATTTATGCCCTGGTCTGCCATAGATGCGGTGGCTTTATCGGGCTTTAAGAGAGTTCCGTTAATAATGTAGCTGCCATCGGCAAGGTTATGAATATCGTCTTTATCAACGGGAGGCTTGGGCATGGGAACATCATCAATTTTCTTCATGCTGTCCCAGAATACCTTTGCGAATACGTCCACACTGAATTTACCGTGGTCAAAGTGTACGCCGGAAAGGTCGCCGTCCAGCTTGTTCATAACGGGAACGTAGAGGTAGCAGTTGGTGTTGTAAATATCGGTGAGGCCGCCGAGTAAGGGGAAGGTCACGTGGTTTACAACCTGAGTTCCCTTTTCAAAATATTCGTCTGCATAGTTATTGGAGCTGAGGCCCATAACAGTGCTGCATCCGTCCATTGTAAGAGCCTTGCTGCGGTCATTGTCGGTATGGACACCGTTAAAGCCCAGAATGTAGAGAGGCTCTTTCTTTGTACCGCTTCTCAGGTCAAAGTCAAGGCTCATGGTCTTGTCCGCATTTACGGTAAGAGTTGCGGTAGTCTTTTCGTTTTCCACAAGGCTGTGGAGAACTACATCGCTGTAATAGCTTATATCAACCTGATATACACCGGGCTTTACTTCCACGGGGACGTTTATAATCTCGTCCTGATATTCAAGCTTGAAGGCATCCATAACTGCATCACGCACAGCCTTTGCAGAATAGGTAGCGCCGGAAACAGCGTCCAAAACCTCGCCGGAATTATCAGGCTTCATAATGGCATTGAATATCTTTTCGGCATTTTCCTGAGTGGGAGCCATGCCGTTCCATGCGCTCTTCAGTCCCTTGGTGACCTGCTCGATTTTTACCTTATTGGTATCAACATGAGTGGGGCTTACAAAGTCTCTGGCGCTGACCTTAACATCGGTAATAAGTCCGTCCTCGACGCTTACTTCTGCGTCAATAGTGTATTTACCGAACTGGTCAACCTTAGCAGAGCCTTTGAAAGTCTTATCGTCACCGCCGCCGGGTTCACCGGCTCCTGCATAGTTTATTCTCAGCCATGCATCAGGGCTTGCGCCGCCCATAGCATCAACGGTGAAGTTCATGTATACGCCGTCAAAGGAGTTATTGGGAATGGTGAAGGAGATAACGGAAGGAACTTCCTTTCCTGCACTTACCATGCCCTCGGGGCTTATCACAGTCTCTACTATATTTACAGGATAATCCTGAGAGGTGTAGTTATCTTCCTTATAGTAATTAACATTGTAGGCCAGATCCTTAATGGGACCCATGCTTACGCTCTGCATCCGTGCCTCAAGTACGGCAGTACCTTCCTCATTTACGGTGAGCTTTGCAGTGGGAGCAAATGCACCGCCTGCAACGGAAGCAGTTTCGTGCTGACTTGCATTTCTGAGAGAAATGGGCACAGTGTAGGTACCGGGCAGGAGCTTGGTCTTTGCAGAGCCGAACTCAAACCCGGGAGTCTTATCCAGACCCAGAGCGTTCAGAACAGCTTTCTTAAAGCCTTCTGAGGTTCCGGTTGCACCGGAAACAGCGTCAATGCTCTCAATGACAGCCTTGTCGGTAGCGGATTTGCCGGTGAACTTATCCTGCATACCCTCTCTTGCCATTTCGGCATAGTTCAGGCTGTCGGGATATTTTTCGGCTGCATCGTGGCTCAGCTCAACGCCGGTAATAACGTCGCCCTTAACAGTGACCTTGGCGTAGGTGTCATAGTTTCTTCCCTTGGAGAAACCGTCCAAAACCTTGGTATCGGTCTGGCAGAAGTTTACCTTTACGGTAATTTCGCCGTTGACCTCTGCAAGTGCTGCGTTGCCGTTACCTTCTGCGCCCTCCCAGCTTTCAACCTCGAAGCCTTCATCAGCTTTGGCAGTAAAGATTACTTTCTTTCCTTCTTCAACCATATCGCCGGATTTAATTTCAGTACCTTCAACGCTGGCTGTAATAGTACCGTTGCTGCCGGCGGAGAAGTTTACGGGATAGCTCCTTATCTCCGGCTCCGGAGCAGGCTCCTTGTCCACATTTGCAAAGTCAAACTTCAAGTAGGCATTGGGGCTCATAAGCTCACCTATACCGGTGACTATTACGGTTAGCTTGCTGTAAGCACCGTCCCAGCTGTTATCGTTAAGCTTGAAGCGGATTTCGGTAACATTATTTTCACTGTCTTTTGCAACTATTTCAGCGGGAGTAAATTCTCCGTCTGCTTTGTACTCATTGTAAATTTTCCAGTCTGTTGCCCAACCGGTCTTGCCGGCCATATTCTTGGCTCCAAGCTTAACATTTATGTAAGCTGTGCCGTCCTCCATAACCTCAATGCTGCCGCCCTTTACGCAGTCCCCTGCCATTGAAGGGTCGGTAATCTTATCGGCATTCATCATGCTTACGGGGAGATAGTGTGTTCCGGGCATTATGACTGTTTTTGCACTGCCGAATTCATATGTGGGCTTTTCGGGTTCGGGTTCAGGTGTGGGAGCGTTGCCTGCATTTGCAAAATCCAGCTTCAGGTAAGCATCGGGAGACATAAGAACGCCTCCGTTAACCATCACGGACAGATTGCTGTATACACCGTCCCAGCTGTTATTGTTGAGCTTAAAGCGGATTTCGGTAACATGACCCTCAGCATCTTTGGAGATTTCCTCCGCAGGAGTAAATTCTCCGCCTGCTTTGTACTCATTGTAAATTTTCCAGTCGGAGGCCCAGCCGGTCATGCCGGCCATATTCTTGGCTCCAAGCTTAACATTTATGTAAGCTGTGCCGTCCTCCATAACCTCAATGCTGCCGCCCTTAACACAGTCAGCTGCCATAGAAGGATTGGCAATATTGCCGGCATTCATCATGCTTATAGGAAGATTGTATGTTCCGGGCTTCAATACAGTCTTTGCGCTGCCGAATTCGAAGTTGATCTCGCTTTTCAGCTCTTCCAGCTTCTTTTCCGCATCTCTCAGAACCTGAATATTCTTAACCAGCGCTTTCTGTGCGGGGGTGAGCTTTTCAAACTCATTGTGTGCTTCTTCTATTTTAGCTGCGGAATCAATGGTAACAGTGCCGATGTTGGAAATTTTGTCGCTGACATACTTTGCAGCTGCAGCATCAATCTCCTCCTGACTTGGGGCAGGTACGGTACCGCCGCCTGCATTTGTAAAGTCAAGCTTCAGGAAAGCATCCGGTTTCATGTTAATTATTGAGGCTTTTACTGTAAGATTAGCGTAAACGCCGTCCCAGCTGTTATCGGGGAGTTTAAATCGAATCTGGGTAACATGACCCCTACCGTCTGTGCTAACTATCTCTGCGGGAGTAGCTTCTCCGCTGGCTTTGTACTCATTGAAAATTTTCCAGTCTGAAGCCCAGCCGGTTATACCCATCATGGAAACAGAGCCGAGACTTACATTTATAAACGCTGTGCCGTCCTCCATTACTTCAATGCTGCCGCCCTTTACGCAGCCGGATGCCATTGAATCCTTGGACGGATTATCTGCTTTTTTAAATGCAACACCTATCTGGTGTGTACCGGGCATAATGACAGTGCCGGCAGAACCGAAGTGATAAAGGTCTTTTTTAACTTCCTCAAATGTCTTTTCAGCATCGGTAAGGACTGTAAGGTTTTTAACATAGCCCTTCTGAGTCTCGCTGAGATTATCAAAAGCCTGACGTGCTGCTTTTATAGCCTCGCCGGACTTTGCATCTACTGTTCCGATTGCAGCAATTAAATCATCTGCACTCTTTGCCGCCTGCATATCCTTAATGGTATTCTCGGCATTGGTAAGCTTCTCGACGTTTGTTACATACAGGCGCTGAGCCTCGGTGAGCTTATCGTAAGCATCCTTTGCAGCTTTAACTGCCTCCTGAGATTCAAGGCTGACATTTTCGCCTATGGCATCGATCAGCTCAATAACTCCCTGTGCAGCCTGCTTGTCAAGCTCTGCCTGAGCTGCACCGGGAGTAAACTTTCCGGGAGTGGCAGAAGCGTAATTGAAAGCAATATAGGCATCGGGTCTCTTACCCATAATGGGAACAAACATGCTGCAATAAACGCCGTCCCAGCTGTTATCGGGAACCTTGAAGCGGATTGCAGTTTCGTGGCCTTCCTCATCGTGGAAAAGAACCTCGGCAGCAGTATAGCCGGAACCCACTTTATATTCATTATAAATCTGCCACTGGCCTGACCAGTCGCTGAGAGAGCCCACGCTTACAGGCTTTAAATAGACGGTAACCCATGCCTCTCCGTTTTCGGAAATTGTAACATCTCCGCCCTCTATGCAGGTGCCCGCCATAGAAGACTCATTTATATTGTCGCTCTTCATAAGGCTGAGAGGAATAATATAAGTTCCGGCAGCAAGCTCTGTCTGGGAAGAACCGAATTTAAGGCCTGCGGTTTCCTCGCTCTCCTGCTGCACATTGAGAGCAGCAAAGACTTTTTCGGCCTCGGTGAGCTTGTCCGCATTTTTAACCAGAAGCTTTGTTGCTGCGTTCAGGCTCTCATATGCCTTGCGGGCCTCGTCGATAAGGCTCTTGGAGTCTGCATTTATCTCGCCGATGGCTTCAATCTTCTTGCTGACTTCCTTGGCTGCTGCGCTGTCTGCTTTATCATCAGCACCGGCATTTTCGGTTTCTTTTGCGTTTTCATCCTTCACCTGCTTCTTAGTAACAGGAGTCTGAGCGGCAGTTTCGCCCTGCTCCTTATTCTCCTGTTTGTCAGGCTTCATGACGGTTTCCTCCGTCTTTGCGGTCTCGCCGCTTTCCTGTGTCTGAGGCTGTACAGGCTCAGCGGTGTTTTCCGCCGACTTTTCTGCCTCACCGTTTTTCTGTGTCTGGGGCTGTGCCGTCGCGGCAGCGTTTTTGCCCTTTCCATGCTCCTGCTGCTGAGGGGCCTGAACGGCATTTCCCGTTTCATGGCTTTCAATTCCCTCTGCCAGCGCAGTTACAGGAAGTGTTCCAAAGATCATAACAAGTGTAAGAAACATTGCCATGAGTCTGTGGAGCTTGGAAATTTTCTTCATATTGATTCCTCCTGAGATTTTGAAACTGGCCTTTTGGTAAAATTGGTTAAGGTTAGCTGTGGCTAACTCTTTATCAGATTAAAAGCCTATTTCCATACCCGCATAGCTATTGCAAATAGGCCTTTTTACTTAGTTTATTTTATCCATAGTCCTTATGCTTATCAAGCGCATTTTTGTCGCACATATGTGACAAGTAATCTGGCTTTGTGCGTGTTTTTCGGTTTAACACCTCTAATTGCCTCGAATTTTCTTATTTATGAGAACTATTTTGCTGTCACACTTCCGTGACATAATATTTAAAATTCTTACATCATCATATTAAAAACAGCCGTCGATTCCGGCATATGCAATGCTCCGATAGAGCATTTTATTTTAAGGTACACACTTCCGTGGAGAATCTGGCTTATATTTTCACCGATATTTGTAAAATCCAGAGCCGCCGCCGGAAAGCTCACAATGTCATTACTCAGCTCAGCGCTTATAAAATCGCTGTTTTCCATATATTTCACGCTGACCGCCTTACCTGACAGTGTGGTACGGCTGATGGGAGAATCAGCCTCGATAACCGCAAGGCGGAGATATATTTTACCGCAGCCGTTTTTAACTACCAGTCTGCCCGGATGCTCAAAGCCATCGTTTGCCATGGAAAGGCTGCTGCCGTTTTTTAAATGCTCTCTGTAAATCACAAAGTTAAACTGGTAAACCCCGTCACCCAGAATTTTGCACAGCTCGCCGCCGCTGAACTTCTTTTTATTTCTCAGCTTATATTTAGCTTTCTGCCACGCAGCCGCACTTTTTATTACCTCCATAGTTTCATCGGTGTTATATAGCGCCCAGTGGTAGGCATCCTCCTCAGCCTTTTCTATGCTGACACCTTCAAAAAGCAGATGATTAAGAGCGGCCGTTATCCGCTCGGAATAATATTCGGCCTTTTTTATACCCTCAGGAGTAAGGCAGGGTTTACGCTGGTGTGTGCGGTCGGCAATTCCCTCTTTTTCAAGCTCCATAAGAAGCCTGCTTATACGCTGCTTGTTAACGCCCAGAGTTCTGGACATCTTGCTCACTGTATGGCTCTCATCATCGTCTTTTAAAAGCTGCATAAGAACTCTGAGCTTCAAAATTTCATAGTCGTCTCTCATTATTTTCTCCCGCCTGAATTTGCAGACAGTTAACTTCGGCTAACTGCTTTCTTTAAATAAATCCCGGTTTTCTGCTCCGGGAAAAACATAATTATAATAGTAGGGTTAGCTTAGTTTAACCACATTATGTACAATATTAGATTTCACGCATTTTGTCAATAGGCATTTCTCTCCGAAGCGTAATGATTTCATGTATTATATGTAAACATTTCAGAAAACGTCTGAATTGCACATAATATTTTCGTCACCTGTCTGTGTATATGTCGGTTCAGAGTGCATGAAAAAAAGACCTGATTTCACACAAAATCAGGTCTTTTTTATAATCCTCCTTATTGTAACGGCATCTCCAATACTGCATCCTCACCATCGGCCTGAGCTGAGATTTTATATATAGGGCGGAAATATCCTTTTGTGTCAGGAATATATTCAAGTTCGATTTCTTTGCAAATTATATTTAAGCGAAAAAATCGTATTGCCGGAGGAATTCACAAAGGTTTTTCCGGGTATTTTTATTTGTATGAATTTAATTTTAAAATCTGTATACTGCCTCTTCTGTAACGGCAGCATCCATTTTCCGGTCAAGCTTTTCTGCTGCAATCCCGGGCATTTTCTGTGCTTCAAAGACCGCTGCAATGATTACGGCGTTTACGCAGTCGGGAAGGAATCTGTCATAGTATCCGCCGCCGTAGCCAAGCCTGTTTCCCTCTTCGTCAAAGCCCACACATGGTGCAAGCACAAGGGAAATTTTCACAGGTGCGATAAGCTCCGAGCTTTCCGGGTCTGGCTCCGTAATTTCGTAAAGGCCCTTTCTCCATCCGCCCGGCGCATAGGCCTGCATTATACCGTTTCTGCCCGAAACCGGAAAGCAGAGTTTTTTCCCCGCGCTCATAAGATATTCATTTAAAGGCTCAAGGTCTGCCTCGTCCTTTATCGCCATGTAGGAAAATATCACATCTGCTTTTTTAATTTCCTCAAGCTCCATGAGCCTGCGGCAGATGAGCATACTTTTTATCTCCCGCTCTTGAGGCTCTATTGCAGCTCTTGCCATGAGAGCCGCTTTTCTCTGACCGGATTTATCCATCTTAGATGTGTACAGCCTTTCTTGCACTCAATGTCCTGTTTATGATAACCGTCTTTCGGCAGCTGTTACCAGATGTTCCGCCAGAACGGCGGTTGTAACCGAGCCCACGCCTCCGGGTACCGGACTTACGGCGCTCACAGAAGGCTCAACTGCTTCAAAATCCACATCACCGTGGATTTTTCCGTCAGAGCCCACGTTTATTCCCACATCAATTATATATTGATGCTCATTTGTATAGCTTTTATCAACAAGCTTTTCCCGTCCTGCCGCAGCAATGATTATATCCTGCTGTGCGCAGATTTCCGCTGTGTTTAAAGTTCCGGAATGGCACATTGTAACCGTCGCATCCCGCCCCGCAAGCATAACGGAAAGAGGCTTTCCCACCACAAGGCTTCTGCCTATAACCGCCGCTCTTTTTCCTTTAAGCGGCACATTGTAGTAGTCTAAAATCTCCATGCAGGCCTGCGCCGTGCAGGGTGCAAAGCAGTCGTTATCCCCTGAAAATACGCCGCCGAGAGCCTGTCTGCTTACACAGTCCACATCTTTTTCATAGCTGAGGCACTGGAGCACTCTGTTTTCGTCCATGTGCCGCGGCAGCGGGCGCATTATCATGCAGCCGTGCACTTTTTTATCGCCGCTTATCCCCTGCAAAACCTCGGTAAGCTCTGCCTCCGTGGAATTATCAGGCATCACACAGCTTTTAACCGCAAGCCCTCTTTTTGAAAAAGCTTTTAAAACAGAGCTTTCATAAGCCTCTGCGCTTTCATCGTTTCCAACCCTTACTATCTCAAGGCAGGGTATGATGTTTTTTTCGCTAAGACGCCCTATCCGTTCTTCAAGCTTCCGGTAAATTTCATCGGCAACCGGCTTGCCCTTTAAAATAAATGCCATTATTCCACCAGCTTATCCATTATCGCGTCAGCAAGTGCTGCTGTGCCTGTCCCTCCGGGTACAGGGGCAGAGGACGATAAAAGCTCCGTAAAATCCATGCAGCTTTTTTCTGTAAGTTTACTGTCCATGCTTGAGCCTCCATATGTGTTTTCACTGTAAATCACTGTAATTATGACATTATTTCCAAATGATTTAATTATATATACGCCATATATTGCTTGTCAAGTGAGCAATTTTATTCTTTTGTAAATCTGCACAAATTCAGCCTCTGTTTTTCGTTTAAAATGTCCGTTACATTTTTTCAACCTATTGACATTTAGTCGAATTTCGTGGTATTTTAGATGAGTAAAAACATTAAGGGTATTTTGGCTCTGACGGATTTAAGTGGAGCACCACATGGACCAATCTACCGTAACAGCCGACCGTCTGGGCGTACTCAATGCCTTTTACAGGTGTGGAGTGCGCCCTTTTTGTTTTTTTTAATTTTAAGTAAATTTCAGGAGGTCTTGACATGAAAAAAGTTGCAATCATTATGGGCAGCGACAGCGATCTGCCCGTAGTCGGAAAGGCCGCAGACATTCTGCAGGATTTCGGGGTTGAATACGAAATGCACGTTTACTCCGCCCATCGCACTCCTGTGGAATGCAGAGAATTCACTGCCAACGCCAGAAAGAACGGCTTTGGAGTAATCATTGCAGCCGCCGGTATGGCAGCTCATCTTGCAGGTACCACCCTGCCTGTTATCGGAATCCCCATCAACTCTCAGCTCGGCGGTATTGACGCTCTGCTTTCAACAGTCCAGATGCCTTCTGGTATTCCCGTGGCTACCGTTGCAATAGACGGTGCAAGGAATGCTGCTTTCCTTGCAGTTGAAATACTCGCTCTCTCCGATGAGACTCTTGCTGAAAAGCTGGAAGCTTATCGTGTAAAGAATACAGAAGATACCCTCAAAAAAGGCAGAAGCATCAACATCAAATAATTTATTAAACAGAGGAATAATTATTATGGAACTCAAGTACACCGGAAAAACCAAGGACGTTTTCGCACTGGACATGGCCACTACCTGCTGAAGTTTAAAGATGATGTTACCGATAAAGACGGTAAGTTCGACCCGGGTGAGAATGCTGTCGGCCTGAGCATCGAGGGTGTAGGTATGGCTAACCTCCGTATGAGCGAGTATTTCTTCGAGCTTCTCCGCGACCGCGGTATCAAGACCCACTACGTTAAGGCAAACATGGACTCCTGCACCATGGAAGTTCTGCCTGCCCGTCCCTTCGGCCACGGCCTTGAAGTTATCTGCCGCCCTTATAAACCAGAAGGACAGCATTGTGGAAGGTATCCGCTGCGCTCAGGAGATTATCGACGGTTCCGCAACCATCCTTATTCTTCAGGGTGACAGCATAATCGCCGCAAAAGACCGTCTGGGAAGACTGCCTGTTTTAATCGGTAAGGACGCAGACGGTTACAGTGTCTCCTTTGAAAGCTTTGCTTACAGCAAGCTGGGCTTTAACACTCACGGCTATCAGAGCCTTGATAATCTCCTTGATTCTATCGGCATCGACAGAGACAAGATTTGTACCTATTGCCGGACTGGCAAAGGCTGAGATATAAACTAATGAAATGGAGACAGATAAGATGAATAGCAGTCATTCCGATTCATACGCCGCAGCCGGTGTAGATATTACCGCGCTGCATTCCCGACGGCGGAAAAATAATCATGCAGAAGGCTGTGGATATTCTGCCCGATGACACTCCCGAAACCCTCCAGAAGAGAGTTATGGAGCAGGCTGAATGGATAATTCTGCCTAAGACAACCGAGCTGCTTTCAGCTGAAATCATTAAATCAAGGGAGAGGTCATAATGGATATTTACAAAATAAACCCCATCTCAGAGCTTATTTCCGGTAACCCATATGTGGGCCGCGGCATTGTCATCGGCAAAAGCGCTGACGGCAAAAAAGCTGTTTCCGCATACTTCATAATGGGCCGCAGCAGCAACAGCCGCAATCGTGTTTTCAGGCTTCACGGTGAGGAGCTTTTCACCGAGCCCTTTGATGAAACCAAAGTTGATGATCCCAGTCTTATCATTTACGCCGCAATCAGAAAGTTTGAAAACAAGCTTATCGTAACAAACGGTGACCAGACTGACACCATTTATGACGGCCTCAAAGCAGGCCTCAGCTTCTCCGAAGCACTTACCGCAAGAGAATTCGAGCCTGACGCTCCCAATCTCACCCCCCGCATCAGCGGTATCATCAACTTTAACAATAACGACTTTACATACAGTATGAGCATCTTAAAGAGCATCGACGCAGAAGGTTCCGACTGCGCCCGCTGCACCTTTGATTACCCCTCCGTTGCAGGTCTGGGTCATTTCATCCACACCTATGTAACCGACGGCAATCCCATCCCCACCTTTCAGGGTGAGCCTGAGCGGGTTGCAATTCCCGAAAGCATCGATGAATTCACCGATAATCTCTGGAATGCTCTTGATTCAGACAACAAGATTTCCCTTTACGTCAGATACACCGACGCCGAAACCGGAAAATATGAGGAGCACCTCATAAATAAAAATAACTGAGGTATTGTGATGAAAGAACTTGAACTCAAGTACGGCTGTAACCCCAACCAGAAGCCTTCCCGCATTTTCATGAAAGAGGGAGAGCTTCCCATCAAGGTATTAAACGGCAAGCCCGGATACATTAACCTTCTGGACGCTTTCAACTCCTGGCAGCTGGTAAAAGAGCTGGACGAGGCAACCGGCCTGCCCGCTGCTGCATCCTTCAAGCATGTTTCTCCTGCCGGCGCTGCAGTCGGTCTGGAGCTGAGCGATATTGACAGACAGATCTACTTTGTAGACGATGACGCAGAGCTGTCCCCCATTGCCTGCGCTTACATCAGAGCCCGCGGCGCAGACAGGCTCTGCTCCTACGGTGACTGGGCTGCTCTCAGCCGCGTATGCGACAAGGCAGCCGCCATGTACATTAAGCCCGAGGTTTCCGACGGCATCATCGCTCCCGGCTACACCGAGGAAGCACTGGAGATTTTAAGAGAAAAGAAAAAGGGCAGCTACAATGTTGTTAAGATTGACCCAGATTACGTTCCCGCTCTTCTGGAGCAGAAGGATGTATTCGGCATCACCTTCGAGCAGAGCCACAACAGCTTTAAAATCGGGCCTGAACTTTTCGAAAATATCGTAACCAAGAATAAAGACCTGCCCCATGAGGCAGTTATCGATATGATCGTTTCCCTTATAAGCCTCAAGTACACCCAGTCAAACTCCGTCTGCTACGTCAAGAACGGCCAGACCATCGGTGTAGGCGCAGGTCAGCAGTCCAGAATTCACTGCACCAGACTTGCAGGCAACAAGGCTGATAACTGGTTTTTACGCCAGCACCCCAAAGTGCTGGGACTCAAGCTCGTGGATGACATCCGCCGTCCCGACCGTGATAACGCTATCGACATCTACATGTCTGATGAATACATGGACATTCTCGCCGACGGCGAGTGGCAGAAGAGCTTCAAGGAGAAGCCCGAGGTTCTCACCGCTGAGGAGAAAAAGGCATGGATTGCCGCTCAGAGCGGCGTAACCTGCGGTTCTGACGCTTTCTTCCCCTTCGGTGACAACGTAAAGCGCGCCTACAAGAGCGGTGTTAAGTATATCGCTGAGCCCGGCGGCAGCATCAGAGATGACAACGTCATTGAAACCGCTGACAGCTACGATATGGTTATGGCCTTTACCGGTATGCGCCTGTTCCATCACTGATTCGGAGGCTGACTATGAAAATTGTAGTAGTAGGCGGCGGCGGTCGTGAGCACGCCATTATAAAGAAACTCCGTGAAAGCCGTGGTGTGGATAAAATCTACGCCCTGCCCGGCAACGGCGGCATGGGAGCTATTGCTCCCAACCCCTATTACACCAAAGACATTGCAGACGAGTGCATGGAAAAGATTTTCCTGCCCACCATAAATGCAATGAAGGCCGAGGGGCAGCCCTATGTCTGCTGCGCCGGTGCAAAGCTCAGCGAGGACGGAGTTTCCGTTCCCTGGCTTCTGCTTTTCAAAAACGAAACCCATAACCACCCCACCGAAATCGAACCTTTCGGCGGTGCTGCAACCTGCATAGGCGGCGCAATCCGCGATCCTCTTGTCCGGACGCTCCTATGTTTACGGCGCAATGCGTGTTACCGGCGCTGCCGATCCTTTAAAGCCTCTCAATGAGACTATGCCCGGTAAGCTCCCACAGAGAAAGATCGTCACTACCGCTGCCGCAGGCTATTCCTCCTACGGCAACCGGATCGGTCCTGCAACCGGCATTGTAGATGAGCTTTATCACCCCGGCTACGCTGCTAAGCGTATGGAGATCGGTGCTGTTATTGCTGCTGCTCCTCAGGAAAACGTCCGTCGTTAGCGTCCTCAGGACGGCGATCTGGTTATTCTTCTCGGCGGCCGTACCGGCCGTGACGGCTGCGACGGCGCTACCGGTTCTTCCAAGGCTCACACTGTTGAGTCTCTTGAAAGCTGCGGTGCAGAGGTTCAGAAAGGTAACGCCCCTGAGGAAAGAAAGCTTCAGCGTCTTTTCAGAAACGGTGAAGCCTGCCACATGATAAAGCGCTGCAACGACTTCGGCGCAGGCGGTGTTTCCGTTGCTGTGGGTGAGCTTGCTGACGGCCTTAACATTAACCTCAATGCCGTTACCAAGAAGTACGACGGTCTTGACGGTACCGAGCTTGCTATTTCCGAGTCTCAGGAGCGTATGGCTGTTGTTGAATCCGTCTGCAAGCTGGTTGCTACCGGTGCACAATTCAAGGATGTATATCTCACCTTCCAGGAGTACTTTGAGCGCCTGCGTACCGAACCCGAGCGCTGGGGTATGCCTCTGGCAGCACTTCTGGGTGCTTACAAGGCTCAGATGGAGCTGGGTCTTGTACCCTACGGCAAGTCATCGACACCGATGAAAACTGCCCCACTCTGAGCTTTAACACCATTGCACGCCATCAGTCCAAAATTGTCCGCGTCAGAGTTGCATCCAACAAGTCACCATGGCTCAGTGAAGCAAATGTGGGCGATGCTTACTCCGTTCCTAGCTCCCACGGTGAGGGCCGCTTCCTTGCTTCTCCCGTGCTTATTAAGTCACTTGCAGCAAACGGACAGATTGCCACTCAGTACGTGGATATGGACGGCGAGCCTTCCATGGATATCCACTTCAATCCCAACGGCTCCATTGACGCTGTGGAGGGTATCTGCTCTCCCGACGGCAGAGTCTTCGGTAAGATGGGTCATGCCGAGCGTATCGGTAACGGCCTGTATAAGAATGTACCCGGTGAATATGATATTAAAATGTTTAAGTCGGCGGTAAAGTATTTCCGCTGATATACGGAGGTCACTGCATGGCTTTTTTAACTGACATTGAAATTGCTCAGAGCTGCAAAATGCAGCCCATTGAGGACATTGCCGCCACGGCACATATTGATGAAAAATATCTTGAAAGCTACGGCAGATACAAGGCGAAAATAGATCTTGACTATTACAGGAACAATGAGCGTCCAAACGGAAAGCTCATTCTTGTTACCGCCATCACCCCTACCCCCGCAGGTGAAGGCAAGACCACCACTTCAATCGGTCTTGCAGATGCATTGCGCCATATCGGCAAGGATGCCATGGTCGCAATGCGTGAGCCCTCCCTTGGCCCCGTTTTCGGTGTCAAGGGCGGTGCCTGCGGCGGCGGTTATGCTCAGGTCGTTCCTATGGAGGATATTAACCTGCACTTTACAGGTGATATTCACGCCATAGGCGCAGCCAACAACCTTCTGGCTGCAATTCTCGATAACCACATTCAGCAGGGAAACGCTCTCAATATCGACCCCCGTCGTATTACATGGAGACGCTGCATGGATATAAATGACCGTCAGCTCCGCAGCATCATTGACGGTATCGGCGGCCGCACAAACGGCGTTCCCAGAGAAGACGGATTTGACATTACCGTTGCAAGCGAAATCATGGCTGTTCTCTGCCTCGCAGGCTCCCTGTCTGACTTAAAGCAGAGACTTTCCCGAATCGTTGTGGGCTACACCTATGGCAATAAGCCCGTAACCTGCGGTGAGCTCAAGGCTGTCGGCGCTATGACCGCTCTTTTAAAGGATGCGCTCAAGCCCAACCTTGTTCAGACTCTGGAGGGTACTCCCGCTTTTGTTCACGGCGGGCCTTTCGCCAATATTGCCCACGGCTGCAGCTCAGTTCTCGCAACTGAAATGGCATTAAAATCCGCCGATTATGTTGTGACTGAGGCAGGCTTCGGTGCCGATCTGGGCGCTGAGAAGTTCCTCGACATCAAATGCCGCATGGCCGGCTTAAAGCCCAACGCAGTTGTAGTTGTTGCAACTGTAAGAGCTCTTAAAATGCACGGCGGTCTTGCAAAGACCGAGCTTGGAAATGAAGATTTAGACGCTCTCAAGCGGGGTCTTCCCAACCTGCTGCGCCATGTTTCAAACATCAAAAATGTGTACAAGCTCCCCTGCGTTGTTGCAATAAACCGCTTCCCCACTGACACTGATGCAGAGCTTAAGTGCATTGAGGAAAACTGCGCCTCTCTGGACGTAAAGCTTATCCCCACCAATGTCTGGGCAGAGGGCGGCAAGGGCGGTACCGCTCTTGCAGAAGAAGTTGTCTCTCTCTGCGAGTGCGATAACTTCTCCTTCAGCTTCTGCTATGAATCTGACACCACCATTACCGGGAAGATTGAGGCTGTTGTAAAAAGAATTTACGGCGGCAGCAATGTTGTTCTCACTCCCGCAGCACAGCGCATGGCCGCTGCCCTTAATGAAATGGGCTACGGCAAGCTCCCTGTCTGCATTGCAAAGACTCAGTACAGCTTCTCCGATGATGCGAAAAAGCTGGGCGCTCCCGAAAACTTTACCGTTACTATCAAAAGCCTCCGTCTCAGCGCCGGTGCAGGCTTTATTGTTGCCCTTGCAGGCGATATAATGACCATGCCCGGTCTTCCCCCGGTTCCCGCTGCCGAGAAGATTGATGTAGATGAAAATGGTGTAATAAGCGGACTTTTCTGATAGTCGGAGGCTTAAATTGAAACTTATAATCGCTTCAAGCAACGCTCACAAGTTAATTGAAATCAAGGCCATTCTGGGAGATGCATTTGATGAAATTCTCTCCCTGAAAGAAGCCGGTATCGACCGCGAGACCATTGAAGACGGAAACACCTTCATGGAAAACGCCGAGAAGAAGGCAAGAGAGATTGCCGAAATCTCCGGCTGCTGCGCTCTTGCAGATGACAGCGGTCTTTGTGTGGACGCTCTTGACGGTGCTCCCGGCATCTTCTCTGCCCGTTTCAGCGGTGTTCACGGAGATGACGAGGCCAACAACAGGCTGCTTTTAAAGAAGCTGGAGGGCGTTGAAAACCGCAGCTCAGATAAGCCCCGAAGAGAAAAACCGCATAAGCCACAGAGCTTTTGCTTTAAAGGAACTACTGGAAATGCTTAAATAAAATAAAAAACCGGGAAAGAACCTCTCTCGGTTTTTCTTTATCCCTAAAACAAGGCCCATATCAGTTTAGGCTGATACGGGCCTTTGCGCGCTTGGATTAAAATCTATTGCGTTTCTTCTTTTTTCTTTTTTACTTTAGGCTTACACAAGGCTGTCTTTTTTTACGATTAATTTTATCAAAATAGGATGTTCATCTGCATGGCTCATGATGTAGTATGCAAAGAAGAACAAAATCCATAAAAGTATCGCTATGGATACAATCAGCAATATCGTATTCCTGTTGAACCTTATTAATGCTTCGTAAGTGTCTTCCAATGTAAAAATACTTTCACCGTTTTCATCGGTCATTGCCCATACGTTACTGATAGTTTTGGTTTTTGTTTCTGTCCATGGCTCAATATACATTGTCATTGCTTTTCCCTGACTTAATTCGTTAAGAACATCGTCTTTGTTCGGTACATCTAATAGAACTATTGAACCGTCTTGAGTTTCAAGCCATGTTTTAAACGGCTCACGCCGAGTTGAAGTAACAACAAGCTCACGAGGCTCAAGGCTTTTGGGAATCTCAGACTCAATACAATTTGTGATAATAAATATAGTAAATCCTGTCATGATGATTGGCACAATCAGAATCGCGAACAGCATTTCATAAGGGTTAATTATATTACCGTTAAAAAGGCGGGGTTCCTCAACAGGTATGGAAAAGCCGGTATGTGCGGTAAATTGTTTATCGGCAAAGTAAAGAAAATCAGTTTTTCCGGACATAATCGAATCTACCATAGTCTTTCTGCCGTTGATTCTAATGGTATATCCGTCAAGAGATTTAATAATTACGCTGTCTATATCCTCATATTTATATTGCCTCTTAGATAGTGTATACACGAGTAATGTGATATAATAGGAACATCAGGAGAGAAAGAGGTGATCCTATGAGCAACGAACAGCAACGGCATG
>RCNI01000007.1_pt1 | contig 186355 bp, 184 predicted proteins | sample 2041151 | NCBI WGS metagenome assembly RCNI01 (sample SAMN09708214, study PRJNA481090) | feces metagenome | isolation source: feces | place: Antarctica: Albino Rookery
TCTGGCAGATACCCTGCGCGGCCTGGCCGCTAACGCTGCAAACACTGCACCCGCACCCGCCGCTGCTCCTGCAGCTACCCCTGCACCTGTTCAGGCACCTACTACTAACTTCAGCGCTGACGTGAAAGATCCTGAGAAGGAAGAGCGTAAGAAGAATGAAGAGGCCCGCCGTTCCCAGATCGCTGCTGAAATTGGCAAGTCCGCTATTCAGCTGAACACTCCTCGTGGCAAGATGCTGCAGCAGATGTCTCAGCAGGCTCGTTACTGTGGCTTTATCGTTAAGAATGGTCCCAAGACCGACTTCGTTGCTAAGACTATCAAGGACAAGGCCACCAATGCTGTGCACTACGATATCCGTCTGCGTCAGAGCCCGCCCAGTTCCGTTATCGGTACCATTGTCAAGTACCCCGCTCGTCTGCTGGATGCTCTGAACAAGGGCGAAGAGCTGACCTTTGAGGATCTGGCCAATGCATCTCAGTCTTCCGCATCTGTTCTGCAGATTGAGGATCAGGACGCCATGCCTGCTATTCTGACCTCTCGTACTGCTGGTTATATGATTGAGGCTGACGAGATCTTCCAGCCCTACCACACCAAGAACATGCATGTTGCGACCGTCAGCGACGTCAAGGTCAAGAAGGCAAACATTCCTTCCAAGAGCTGCCTGTACGCTGAAGTTGCATCTGTCCGCAAGGATGGTATGGTTAAGCCCACTCTGCGCATGAAGCACAGTTATCGCAGCCGCCTGCAGGCTCCCGGCAACTACATTGCCCTGAAGGAAGCTGACACCATTCCCATGCAGATGAGCTACAGCGCAGACGAGGCTGATCAGCTGATCGATCTGTACCTGAAGCGCTTCACCAAGCCCCGTGCAGGCAAGAACAACGAGATTGTCCTGAACACTGTTACCGATGATACCCGCAAGGCTATCACTGTGAAGGATGCCGAGGCTGGTAGCAATGGCGAACCCGTCATTGTTGGCACTTCCTACTTCCCGACCAATGCTGGTGTCAACTGGAGCAAGGATCCTAAGCTGGCAGTTGCTGACTGGTATCGTAAGAATGCTGACGGCACTCCCGTGTATCTGACTCTGGATGAAGTCCGCCTGGTCAAGAAGGAGATGTACACCAACTCCAAGGGCAATACCATGACCCGCGTGGTAGTCCGCGAACTGCGTGACTCCAATGCATCTCCCGATGCATACCGTTTTGAGCCTGAAGGCAAGCACAAGGCTATCTGCGATGCTTGCGGTGGCCAGCTGACCTTTGATATGCTGGATGCATGGCACCCGAAGAAGAAGAGCAGCAGCAAGCGCTCTACTCCTGCAACCATCACTGGTACCGCTCTGGCTGGTATGTCCGAAGAGACCATCAACCAGATCCTGGATCGCTTTGTCAGCAAGGCTATCTAAGTCTGTCTCTGGGGTGGAGGAAATTCCCTCCACCCCTAATTAGAGAACATCAGCACACAGACTAACTGCAACTAGTCGGATTTTCTCCGTCTTGACATGTGCATTTAGCCAGTGGGTTAACTACCCAGGTAGTGCACTGTCGCATGAACAGCGGCACTGTTACAGCCAACAGTGTACACCCGCAGGGCATGGACTGGCTGATGTTTTCTAATCAGGGGTGTACTCCTGGAAACAAAAGTGATTAAAGTGTTGAGCTGGACATACCTAGGCAACTAGGTATGTCTGGTTAAGGGGTTTCTTTTCGTTCCATATCGGTATTCTTATACCATGAGTTTGTTTACGACCAGAGACTCTTTAACCAGACATATCTAACTTCGATAGGGGGAGACCTTCGGGTCTCCCCCTATTTATATATGTAGGCTTAAAGTGGATTAAGATTGGACATCGTTCTTAGAATTTAGCCAGCAGTAACTGAATTTAGGCAACAGTACTAGTGAAGGAGTCTCAAGCTCAGTAAAGTAGAACAAAGGATCTAATTTGATGCTTGATACTAACATGTATTGCCTTGCGCATTAGGTATTACATTTATATAGTTTATTAAAGGAGGTAGGAGAATGTCCCAGGATTTTAACCAGCTGTTTAGACCTTCTACATGGGATCAGATTGTAGGTCAGACAGATATTAAACAGATCATTACAACAGCTATTGAGAATAATAATTTCCCGAGATTTAGTATCTTTTGCGGCCCGTCAGGTATTGGTAAATCATGTATGGCTGAAGTTGCTGCTCATACATTAGTATGCGAAGCTACTTCAGGCATTAAGCCTTGTGGTAAATGTTCAGCCTGTTCTAGCAAGAATTCTCGCCAGGTTGTTAAGTATAACATGGCAAAAATGATGGGTAAAAAGGATATTGTATCCGTGCTGGATGAGATTTTCAAGTTTGAGGGATTGTTCGGTAAGACCGTGTATATTCTTGAAGAGGTTCAGGTTCTTAAGCAGAATGAGGAACAGGCGCCCTTCTTGGAAGAGTTGACTAAGGTTCCCGATGATGTGTATATCATGATGTGCACAACTCATGTTCATAAACTTTTGCCAGCTTTGCGGAATCGTGCTACGATTTTTCAGCTGTCTGTTCCAACTGCAGACGAATGTATTGATCTTATTCAGAATGTCACAGAAACCCTGGGTATTAGGCCTATGACAAAGGGTGCTATGGCATCATTAGCCGCAATGAGCGAGTATGTTCCACGTAGTATTCTTAAGCATATGCAGCTGCTCTCTAGCACAGGAGAAATCACACAGGAGAATATTAACAAGTTTTTCCATACTGTCTCTCAGTATGATTATATATCCTGTTTGAATATTCTTGTCGACCCAGGGTTCAATATGGTTGAGTTCGTGAAGGCAATGCAGAGATTTAAGGCTAGAACTTCAATGGTTCAGTTGCTATCTGGTCTTAAGGGTTTTGTGCTAACTGCGCTTATTGAAGCTAGCACTCAGGTTGCAGATCCAAGTATCTCTAGGTCAGACCGTAACCATATCTCTGAAGTTATGGGAAAAGTATCCTTTGAAGATTTCCTTAAACTCGTGGAGGGAATTGGCCGTCTTCAGCCTAATGCCTTTACTGACGACAAGGAAGCAGAGTTCCAGTTAATTACGCTTAAGATGCGCATGATGGATCTTAGCACGAAGAAGGTTGTGTCTGAGAATCGTATGCAGGTGGCAGCTGCTAGATCACAATCCATTCATCAAACCCAGCACTTTAGCCAGGCAGGCGCAAAGACTGTTGAAATCACAACCAATCCATCTGATGATGAGCTTGAAGCAATTCTTGGATTGCAGGGAGGTAGTCCCGTATGAGTTTCCTAGAGTATCGTGACCTAATTCGGCCAGATCCTCTGTGGGAAGAAGTGGGTATTTATGGAGGGTATCGTTGGATAGAATTCCCACTCGATAGTACCCTTTGGATATCTCGTAGGTGGGAGCCTTTTTTAGCTACGTTCGTTGAGGTATATAACTCTCGTAGCACTAAAGGATATTCATGTGGTCTTCAGTGTATGCGAGAGTTTCTGGATATGCTGGGAGAGAGCGGAGCACTTCAGGATCGTCTGCCATCATACAAGGATTTTAGCCAGGTGTTCTCTGCGAGACAGGCTTTGCAGTTAGCTGGCCAGAAAAAATATGCAACAGACCTAATGAGAATCAACCCATTGGAGAATACCAACGAACTGCGTCTTCAGCATTCTTTAGCCAGAGAAACAAATGTACTTGTTATTGGGTATAGTAAAGTTGTTGAAGAAATGGCTAATGATCTGCGGATTAAAAGAATCTTTACAGATTCAAAACTGTATGATGTGCCAGAACAAGTAAGTGTTACAAGATGCAAAGAGGAGGACATTATGAGTTTTACTGATAGGTCTCATGTATATCTTCCTGCCTCTAGAATGTCCTTAAAGGGGCTTGTTAAGAACTGGGCAAACGTTGTGAATTATTATGACTTTTAAGAAAGGGTGATTAGATGAATTTAGATAAGAAATCGATTATCGGAATTGCGGTAGTTGGTGTTGTATTAGTAAGCGTTATTGTTGCTAGCGCTAATGGCGGACCATGGCAGCCTGGAGAGGAGAAACCAATCAGCACAAGCTCCAGCCCCTTTAGCCAGGGAGAATCAGAAGAACAGGAACTACCTGTACAGAAGCCTAGCAATATTTCTGAGACAACAAATGGCATTCATGAGGTCAACGATGTAGAAGATACTGTTGATTTCTTTAGGGGTCAAAAAGGTAAGCTGGCATTCGCTGGATCTCTGAGATATCCAGATAGTTTAACCAGCGCTGGGAATTCACAGATCCATATTGGCAAGAAGTTTGCAATGGATGTTACGAAGAACTGGATTGTTAATCTTGACGGCAACACTGTTAATGCAGTTCATACAACCGGACCTAGCTGCACAATTATGCAAACTAAACTTGCAGACAAGTTCTTCACTGATACAGTGGATAAACAGTTGTCGGTGTTCCTCAAAGATAATGGTGTTGATCAAGGAACTGTTACAGATGTGTTTTACAATGACAAAGTTGTTGGTCGAATGGCATCTGCAAATTTGATCCTTAAGGATGAGGACTATATTATGGATGCAGGTATCTTCCTGCTTGATAAGGAGGTGTATCAGCTTGTTTGCATTTACCCACCTGAAACAGAGGAAACGGTTATCAGCTTCTACAACGCAGTCACATATGGTGGCAAGCCGGTTGTCCTTAAGTAAATGTTTAGTAGTCGGCTTATCACTTCTGATGCTTACTGCATGCGCAGAGGAGATTAAACCTCCAGAGATCAGCGTAGGGTCAAGTCAACCATCCTTTAGCCAGCAGTCAGCATCGCACAATGACAATGCTCCTGAAACAGTTGAGTTCTCCAGGGAATCACTTGAGCAACTAACTCCAGAGCAATTTAAGAATTGGCATAAACAGTTCTCAAAGTATTTAGCCAGAGATAAGAAGCTGAATAGTGACGTTACGGCATGGATAAGTATTGCTCCATTCAATGTCAGCTATCCTGTCGTAAAGCCATTGGATAATGAGCAGTATGTCAGACGAGATATTTATGATATGTATAATCCGGCAGGCACTCTGTTCTTTGACCAGGAAATGAAGTCGATGGATGATAAGAATGTTATCGTTTATGGTCATAACATGAAAGACGGATCGATGTTTGCATGCTTAAATGAGTTGACCTCTGAGGAGGATTTTAGCCAGTGTGTTGTCGCTATCACTACTGAAGATGAAACTCGACTGTATTTGCCACAGGCTGTGTACGTGACAGAGAAGCTGAATGAGTACATTGAGAATAATCCTGCTGAGATTGAAGATGTATTTGTTGAGGAATCAGAAGCCGAACCGGCAGTGTATTTGAACAAGAATGATGGTGTTTTAACTCTCACTACCTGCAATGGTGACGAATCTGATTTGAATCGTCGTGTAGTTCAGTTTGTAAGGTATAACCCGTTTTGAAAGGATTCAGTTAAATGAAAGATACAACTATGAAAATGATCATTCGTGTCCTGGCTCTCACTATGGCATTCTTGATTGCACTTCCTATGTTTCTTACAGGATGTGGCACTGATTTAGCCAGCTCTTCCAAGAGTTCTATTACCAGTGCAATGCAGACAGAAATGGATGCTGATGCTTCATGAAGCATTTAGCCAGAACAGTTGTGTTAATGATATTTCTGTTTTTCACATGTCTCTCTGGAGAGAATAGGCTGTATACTATGGCATCATATGATGAGGATTCTGTAGCTTCCTGCGCTGTAAGAAGTTCAGATGGTCATACAGCAGAACAGAAGGATGATCTTAATCAGGAATACGAAATAAGCAAAGGAGTCTTTAGTATTCGTACTTTCTCAAGGGATTTAGCCAGGGTAGACGTAGAGATAGAGTTTACAAATACCACTGATGCACCTGTTCGTTTAATTGAAGTTCTTCAGGTATATACCCAACAGGACGAGCCGTTGCATGCTTCTTCCGCAATGGTTAATGGGAATCCTGTTTCATCAGTATTTGATTGGGTTGTTCAGCCCTCGCAGTCTGTAGTATTCAGTAAAGCATGGCACCTGCAAGATACATCAGAAAATGTTATTCTTGTGTGTCATGATTTTAATTCATCTAATGACTTATTTATATCTTTGAACTAGGGAGTTGCGTATGAGTAAGTTTGGATGGCATATTACATTTATGACCAATGTAAGTGGGATACTGAAGGACGGGTTATATCCGTCTGAGGACGGATACCTTGAGGATGGTGTTTACCTATGGAAGGGTTTTAGCCAGAATGATTTAGAAGGTGAACTAAAAGTATTGCAAAATTGTTTAGATCATATTTTTGATTATTTGCTGTCAGGAGAGGCTCCTGAAGTACAGCAGGAGTGTGAAAATGATTTAGAGAATAGTTTTGCCTTGTTATGTGTTAAGATTCCGGACAACTCTAATATTTGTGAGGATGATGATATGCTTTGCATTAGGGATATCATCCCACCTCAAAATATCACTGTTATTCCGGGATGGGTGAATCGATATGACTATTTAGCTAGTGAAAGGAGTACAAATGCTGAATACTTTTCAGATTGAAGCGAATAAGACTGAGTTTTGCAAACGTCTTCGAGCAACTAACCGCCCAGGTGTTGAGGAACTTATTGCATGGATGGAGACTACCGATTTCTTTACAGCTCCAGCAAGTTCTCAGTTCCATGAAGCATATGCTGGAGGATTAGTCCAGCACAGCTTGCGTGTAAATGATACAATTCATAAAGCATATCCAATTGTATGCAAAGATAATGCCAAGTCCTACTCTGATGCTACACTGGATATTATTTCTCTTTTGCATGATTTGTGCAAGACTAATTTCTACCAGCCAGATGTAAGAAACGTTAAGAATCCTACTACTGGCATGTGGGAGAAGGTGCCTTGCTATAAGATCGTAGATCAGTTTCCGATGGGGCATGGAGAAAAGAGTGTCTGGCTCATTGAGCGCTTTGTGAGACTGACTGCAGAAGAAGCACTTGCCATTAGATGGCACATGGGTGCATATGATTCCGCAGTTAAGGGCGGCGAGAGGGCATTCAATCCCGCCCGTACTTATAGTCCTTTGGTAGATTTGTTACATCTTGCAGATAACTTTACATCACTTGCACTTGGCTCAGCTGAATAAGGCTTTAGCCAGTGCAAAGAAATAAATGAGGTGCTGTTATGTCTAATGAAACTTTAAAAGTCCTGCATCGCGTTAAAGCCCTGGATGCATATAAGGGGGCAGTTGCTGCTATGAAAGTAGAGGCAACCTATTCTGCTTATATGTGTTTGAAGGAAGCTGTTCGTGGATTGTGCTGCTATGTTCTTGCAGATCAGATTTGTATTAGTAATAAGACAAAGCTGAAGAGTCTTCTGGATCAGTATCCCGCCACTCCTGAAGATGTAGATGCTATTAACCAGTTTTATAAACTGGTTAGGGCAGAGGAGGAGGGCCTGAGCGCTATTACTAGCATGGACATGCAGGATCTGATTAAGATCCGCAAAGCTGTAAAGAAGCTTATTGGCAGTTATATGGACGAAGCTCTGTAATGAGTTTCAGGGGTCTTGTGATTCAAGACCCCTTTATATCGATACATGGTGTATGGGCACATAATGACTAGGTTCGATTCCTAGAGTATCGAAGGAGGATAGTATGAAAATTCAAGTGGATAACGATATTGTCTGGGTAACACCAGCTGATTATTACGATTTAGCCAGGACACTAACATGTGGGCAGTGTTTTAGATGGGAACGTTTTTCTGAAGATTCTAATGTATTTAAGGGTATTCATCAAGATCATGTGACATTGGTAGCGCAAGAAGCTCCCGGAGAGCCTATTGCTATTATGGCCTCTGTTGAAGATGTGGAGAATATATGGATTCCTTATTTTGAATTTGACGTTGACTATGATTCTCAGATCGAATCCTTGCATCTGGATCCCAACGAATTTGCATATAAAGCCTGGAAGAATTCTCGAGGGATTCATATTCTTAGGCAGGATTTATGGGAAATGATCTTCTCCTATATTATTTCTCAGCGAAATAGACTTAATAATATTGGAGCTACCGTTAATCGAATTGCACAGACTTTGTCTAGTCCCGTTAAATGCGGAGAACAGATTCAGTATCCTTTCCCTCTAGCTAGTGCGCTTTCGTCCGCATCGGAGGAACAGTGGGCTAGTTTTCGTTTGGGGTATCGTCTTCCGTATCTTAAGGACATGACTGAGTTTGTATTGAAAAATCCTGATTGGATGAACTCTCTAGCCAGCATGTCTACACAAGATGCATATAATGCTCTTGTGTGCCACAATGGGATTGGACCCAAGGTAGCTAATTGCATCTTGCTATTTGGTATGCATAGAACCTCTGCATTTCCTGTAGATGTTTGGCTAGAACGCGTAATTGCTCAGTATTACAATGGAGCACTGGATTATAGAAGATTTGGGAATCTTGCGGGTATCATTCAGCAGTATATGTTTGATACAATTCGTAATTGATTTTTCAAGGTCTTTAGCCGGGGCGCGAGGTTAAGTAATGAAAGCACATTTTAAAAAGATTGCAGCATTTTTAGCATGCATAACGCTTGGAGTATTTGTCATACTACAACTAGCTGGAATTGTTGCATGGCATAAGGCAACTATATCTGATCATGATCCATCAGTGTTTGGATTTACAAAAACAACTGTTATGAGCGGTAGTATGGAGCCTACAATTCACGTTGGTGAAATGATTTTGACTATGAAACAGGATACCTATGAAATTGGGGATGTTATCATGGTATGGGATCCAGATTTTGAATTGTATATTCTGCATCGTATTATTGATGTCGCTGACGGAGAATTTATTACCAAGGGAGATCATAATGCCTTTGCAGATGTAAGACTTCGAGATCCAGATTTGATTGTAGGTAAATGCATTTACCATAGTATGTTTTTAGGTCGAATAAGTAGTTTTATTTCAAATCCAGTGATTGCACTTGTGCTTATTGGATTAGTTTTATTTATTCCAAATAAGAAAGAATAGGTGATAGAATGACTTTATATTCTAAAGTTAATGACTTACGATTGTTCGTGAGAAATTTCCTGGATGCTGAGGACTTTAGGCAGTGGTTTAGCCAGTGGACTACAGAGCATCCTAAGTATCATACATGGTATATTTCAGATACGGAAATTTTTATTGGAACTCCAGATGATGTCAAGTATATTTTTACGGCCACCGCTGAAGAGATTGAGATGTTCTTTCCAAGAGGTATCCCAGATGAACCTTGAGCGGATCTTTAGCCAGCAGGATATCAGGAACCATTAACTTCCAGCCAGACATTGCTGATAATTCAAGAAGGCGTTTCAGTCAAGATATTTAGTGCCTTTAAGAATGCAATTATTTAGAAAGGAGACAATGTGCAGTGGGAATTGTGCATATTGTTCTAATTTTATTTGTTGGAGCTTTTTGCACTCTGGTGTGTTACTCTGCACTTGTTGTGGACAAAGAGTCTTACTCTTCTAAGAAAAAGCAAGAGAGGAAGGAGAGCAGTCTCTTACAGTTTCAAAAAGACGCTGAGTGAAAAGAGGGATATTTATGGGTAGTTCTAGTACTACCAAGCGATTTGAGTATCTTGAGGATCTCAAAGATGTTAAAATTTTGTTGGAGTATTTGTATGCTGATTCTAGCAGATATGTAGATGTTTCAAATGGATTATGCGTATTACGTTTATCCATGAATGATGAAATGCAGTTGTTAGATCGCAACATGAACTTTCCTGATTGCCCTCCTTCACGACGTGAGATTGACCTGCTTGAACTTATTGCAGTTATTGAGCAGCTTAAAGAGAACCCCTCTAGTCGTGTTACAGGAGTTACAGCTTGGGATGAAATTGTAGCTTCTGCTATATTAATTAAATAAAAGGAGACAAAATCATGAAAGTTTTAACCAGCGCACAAAAAGAATTAGTAGAAAAGAATCATTCGCTAATTTACTCATTTCTGCACAGACATAATCTACCCATCGACGAGTTTTACGATGCTGCTGCTATTGGGTTGTGCAATGCCGCAGCAAAGTATGATGAAAATTCTGGATATTCTTTTAGTACTTTTGCTTATGCAGTTATTTATAATCAGATCAAACTGGAATTTCGGAAACAAAACACAATGAAGCATAAATTCAATAGTAATACTATTTCACTGGAAGCAGATTTGACGTCGTACACAGAGGACTTGACAGTAGAAGGTACATGCGCATCGCATGAAGCGTTTGAGAATGTTGTAGCAGAAAAAGATGCTATTCTGGCTAAGCTTAACATTTTATCTAGGAATGAAATCAGAGTGCTGTTGAATATCCTTCAGGGAAAATCTGCTGACCAAATTGCATCTATTCTACATGTATCCGCAAATAGCGTTAGACACTATTTGCACCATGCACGCAAAAAGCTAAGTGGAGAGATTAGCGGGTGGGATAATACGCGTCATGCATTTCCTGAGCGCAAACTCCTCGAGAAGGCAATTATGAATTTCTAACCAGATGAAGGAGACAAATGGGTTATTCTATGTCACCAAAGGTGCTTTCTGTGTTACAGAGTATTTCATCTTGTACATCTGTCATAGAGCGGCTTGATTTAAATCCTAATAAGAAGTATGTTGTTTCAGGCTTTGCTGAGGCTCCTGAAGCATTAGATGTTTCTGTGTGCTTAAAGAATTTCTTTGAGACAAAGGGCTTTACGCAGGATGATTTACAGAGTGTTTATTCTAGCTATCTTAGATTTTTGAAATATTATATGAATACCAATTCAGTATATTCCCGTGGTATCATTTCGGTTTCTGAGCTAGCCGGAGCAGTATCTGACTGGGCATTCTTGAAATGTTTTTGTATCAATGCCCGATAGCTAGAAAATGGAGTATAGTTATACTTACTTAACCTATTGACATTTCATATGGATACTGGAACTATTTAACCAGCAAGCATCAATCTTAGTGTTTTTACCTTTATAGTGAAAACACTAAACATGCTACTGTGTCGTACAACGGCTAGTCCATCAGCCTTCCAAGCTGAGAATGTGGGTTCGACTTCCACCACCTGCTCCAGGAAGTAGCCTTGTTGGGATCTATGATATAGATTAGTCCCAACAAGGCTATTTTAGTATTTGTCGGTAGATGAAAGAAGGATTTATGCTGAATGAATGTTGTTTTTGTTAAGATAGTTACAGCTGGTATCTCTCAGATATTTTTCTTAATTTTATCTATAATGTTTGGGATGTACTGTAGCTGTACTGTACCCACTGCAAATGAGTCTGAGGATTTTGAGTATTATGTTCCAGGGTGTGGAACATTTACTGAATCCAAACCTAGTGACTATAAATCTGTTGAAACAATGTACTTCATAGTCTTTAGTTGTTTCTTTCTGAGTATATCTATTGCGTTATCAATTCCATTTGGAGATTTAAATCCTATTGCGCTAAATTGTAAAGGTGTATCAGCAGGAGCTATCTTTGATCTTATTGTATTGCGTAGTATGCTTAGAAATCTTAGATATTGCAGTAAAGCAAATAAGCAGAACAAAAGGAGACAGTGATATGAAAGTGTTCGTGTATGCCTATGTTAGTTTCTTCGACAATAATCCTATGCTCAAGACTGTTTTAGCCAGCGATGTTATGGATGCGCTTAAGAAGATTTTTCTTGAGTGCTGCCCTGAGACAGAGGGCTATGACAGTAATGACCAAATGGAAGATTTGATGATGTTGCAAACTCCTGAAGATTTCGTTCAGTATTTTTCAGATGCGGATCTGGGAATTTCAATTCCGGTCGCACTGGAGTCATTAGTTGGTGAGGAGAAATAAGTGATATGAAATTTAATGCATTGAGCTATACAGCTCACAAGTCCGCAAAAGTTTATGCTATGAGCGTATTGTACTATTTTGTTGTTGCAGTAGGAATCATTACTACTACTGTAATGCTTGTAGCAAAAGACTTCTCACTTTGGGGTACTAGCATGTTTGTACTCATCGGGATTTTTCTTCGACACTTCACTTATGCTACCCCAGTGCCACACGAAGCTTTAGCCAGTTTCGCAAATGGGGAGCTTCGTGTTATTTCCAAAAACGCAGAGTTTTCTGAAATTGTAATTCCGTATAGCAACATTGCAGAAGTCCGCTTTAAGGCAGAATCAGAAACTGTACTTGTTTTTCTTTGTAAGAAGATTAAGGGTACAACACTGAGTAAAGCACATATTATTTCGGTAGATAGAAGTTTGCTCACTGATTTGTCTAATGCGTTCTATTCATATATGGGAAAGAGTATTTCTGATATTCCTGAGACTTCTGAAGACTATCTGTAATTTTCTTCAACCTTGGGGAGAGGTTCTCCCCTTTATGCCTTGATAGCTCAGTTGGATAGAGCGTCTGCCTCCTAAGCAGAAGGTCGCTGGTTCGATTCCAGTTCAGGGCACCATAATCTCATACGTGAATTACTGAAGTGATCATGAAGTGAGATGTTTTGATGAATATTGGCAGCATCGCATGAGTTTTAGCCAGCAGTTCAAAGAAATAGTTATGCATTCTGGTATAACTGGTGTAAGAATTTTCAAAGTGTTTGATTGAGTTAATCTTGATCCTGTAATTGGACCATCATTACCAATATGTCAAGTAATAAAACATGAAGAGATGATCACCTTCGTGCTTTATTGGTGCTTTAGCCGGTATTGAAAAGATATCCTAAAGTAACTCTTAGCTACCGGCAATAGCTGAGACCGAGATTGACGCCTTGCATACAAGGAGCGCCTATGGACTATGGCGTAGCCAGCTGAGCAGTCAAGCTATGTTCGTCAACTGAATGAGTGATTCAGTGTAGAGAGTTTCTAGCCCGTAAGAAACTCTCGAAAGAGCGACGGGAACCCTACAGGTAAAGTTGGATAAGAGCTGACAGGTAAACCTGGGCGATCTATGAGGAAGACCTTTGCTTATAGATTGGCATGTATTCACAAAGGTCACGAGCCAGGTTGTACTCTTAGCAACAGGAATGGTAGACGTATGTACATAACGTTTGATTCGGTAAAAAGGATTACACGGTGCATGCGCAGCTAGGTTAGCTTGCAGATGCTAATGCAAGTTGATGGGGGAAGTTCCCATCCTCCTGAGGGAGAACGCTCATAGGCCGAGGTAGTAAGAAATACCCTACAGAAGGTTGTGTCGGTCCGCATGTAGCGGGGTACCGGCTAGCTAGGGGGTATGTTGAATGAGTGTGGCCACACTCCTTTAGCGCTCTTACTAACGCATCAACCGTTTTGTCAAACACAGGCGGGTAGTGTTTGTTCCGGAGATATTCTGGGACAGTAGGCAGCGAAATGGCAGCGCTATAGACTGCAAGGCACTTACACATGTGTGCCGAAGTTGCTAGAGAGTTCCGCTTATGGACCGTTGTAGTCACCTTTAGGGGGAGTAGGTGAATGTCCCTCAGTAAAAAGGTAAATCTACGAGCAATTGTTATACATGTGACCTGCAGGTGGGTGGGATTCCGGATAGAGCCTGATCGATTGTGGTTATAGAGCTACGTATGACCCTTTCTAGATTGAACGGTAGCCTGTAGGTTGGGAGTACTAGGAACTACTCTGTGACCTTCTACCGCTGTAATCCTGTTTAGCCCGGGAGATCAGTTGGAAAGATATTGAGGGGCTACCTGTCGGTGAAGATTCTTCTAGCTTGTTCCAGTTAGAAAGGTTAACCGTCCTTCCCAAGTTGATTGCAGACAAATCGACTTCGCTTCTTAGAAGTGTCCCCCAATGACTGGAGGAAACATCCTACTTTCAGTCTGTTAGAGTAATCTATGAATAGCGATGTTATTGCGCCCACCTAGTTTGGTGGGCGCTTCCATGCCCGGATGGCGGAACAGGCAGACGCATGGGACTTAAAATCCTTGGCTGGAAACAGCGTACGGGTTCGATTCCCGTTCTGGGCACCATTTAAGCAATCCATCATAGTGGGAGGAGTCTTCCTGCAGTCAGGATGGAGCTTTAACTTAAAAGACTGATTGTACTAATCCCTCTTCCGGATTCCATAAGTAGTGATGTATCACGATGCCGGTTGATTGAGTAGAGGGCTATCAGGACTCAATCTAGTACAGTGTTTGGGAGTGACTTGAAAACTCTTCGGGATTCTTCAGTAATAACTGATTACCTTTTCCTGTCCGTGAAGCAGGATGTATCGGGGTGTAGCGCAGTTGGTAGCGCGCCTGCTTTGGGAGCAGGATGCCGCAGGTTCGAATCCTGTCACTCCGACCACGTTTTAGCCAGCAGATGGAGTTCTGCAATGGGAGTGCTTTCGGGCACTCCCATTTTTCAATTATGGATATGTATATAATGTTTAGGAGAGATATAATGAACTTTAGTGTAGATATTTATTATAAGCCTTTGTTTTCCTGCGAATTTGATAGTAAGATTCCATGTACTGTAACTGTTCTTGATTGTAGAAACAAGAATGATGCCATAGTTCAGGCTGATACATGCTTTAGGCAGCATTTCTCCAAAGATTTTGAGATAGTGAGCATGAATTTAACGGAAGTTCCTGCTGAGTTTGTTAAGGAACTGGAGATGAAAAATCAAGGGTTCAATGATTCAAATCCAACGTGCTATTCTTGATTTAGCCAGAGACTTGTAAAATATAATAAGTAGCTAGGGGAAGAGGTTATTACATGACAATTAAGGAATTGTTGATGCTATCTGGGTCTACAGGACAGTTTATTAGGTTAGCATCTTCTGACGGAACATATCTTGGAACTTGGGATTATTCAGAGATAGAGAAAGAACCTGAGATTGTGGAGCTTCCTGTAAGTGATTTCAGATATTGTGGGGATCATTTACTTCACATTGTACTAGATGATAAAGAAAGACCCGTAAGAATAGTGTTTAGGGAAGAGAAGTCATCACGATTCGAGTAATTATTGCGAAGGGATGATAAAGAAAGACCCATAAGAATAGTATTAGGAAAGGAGGACTATTGTGAAAGAGTACTCAAGCATATTTAGCCAGCAGAATCCTCACTCGGATTTATACACAGAATTGGCTTTAAATGCAAACGGTAAAAACAACGTGTGACACCATCAGTGTTGAATTTGATGGATTAGACTTGTCCTTCTTGGATGAAGAGATGATGGAGGTATTGTAATGGATGGGTATGTTAAGGTAAAATATTGGGATCGGGATAAACAGGAATTAAAAACTAAGAAAGTTCCATTTTCTGTTTTCTACGATTATGACCCAATAGAGAAATCAGTGAAGATTTCTGATAGCATTGATAAACCTAATATTGTGGAAATTGATAATGAGTTTCCAGATGGACTTCGGGATATGTCTTGGTGTTTTGCTGAATGTATAATGCTACTCAGTCCTCCTAAAATTCCAGATTCTGTTGAAAATATGGAGGGTTGCTTTTGCTGTTGTGAAGCTTTGGTTAAGCTACCAAAGTTGCCAGCTTCAGTTAAGAATATGGGAGCATGTTTTGCACACTGTACTACTCTAAAGGAAGCACCAGAGCTACCAAGTTCAGTAATTATTATGCATGCTTGTTTTAGGGGCTGCCTTTCTTTAGTTAAAGCGCCACAGATTCCAAATTCAGTAACTAATATGGATGAGTGCTTTAGTGGTTGTGATTCATTGACAGAAGCATCTGCAGTTCTTAATTGATGCCTTTAATTCTGGGAATTTGAATGAGCTAATCATGTTCCTCATAGATAATTGCGTTATGCAATTTGATGGTAATGAGATTATCAAGGACTTCACCAAGAACCTTTAGCCAGGGAGGAATGTGTATGAATTTTATATGTTATAAGAATAAATTGTTTTATGAAAATTCAGTTAATTCATTTAAATTTGTATGTAGGGTTAAACGAAATATCTTATATATTCCTAAAGGTGCATTTAAGCTTCCAGAGTCTTTGAAGAAATTCTTAAAACTTCGTTTGGTGTGTATAGGTGGTCATAGATTTTATATACTCCGATCAAAAAGCCTCAAATCTGCTATAAATTATCTAGATACCTTTTCATATTACACCTATGGTGTGTTTTTTGAGTGTTTCTGGAACTCATCTCACATAGATATCGAGCGACAGTATAAAGTATTGTTTAATATTGCTCAACTTCCTATTTCATCAGGAAGTATGGATTTATATATTTTAAACGAAAATAAAGATGAAATCAGTACAATATTATCTTATATAGCTTCTATTAGATTTGGATATATGTTAATGCCTCTAAACTTAGACATTGCGTGTTGTTATCTATATGAGCTTTCGCTACATATTTCCGAGAATATTTCAGGGGTTGGTACACTAAAGCGTTTATATGATTTTGAGGGTGTTTCACTCAATTCAGATAATACTAAAAAATGGGCATCTGCTTTTATTTTAGGTAAGGTTATGCCTAGAAATTTAGAAGATACCCCAACATTTATGAAAACTATGCGGGAACGCAGAAATTCTGGTATGCATCCCAGAGGAGTACCCACTGATCTAGAGCAAAGCTTACCAAGTAATTATTGTGAATGCGTATTGGATTTATGCTATAATGCATTTGTTCTATGCTGCGATAACGCCATGCATAGCGCATAACGTAGTGCTGGAAGATGGGATCTAAGCCAGATATCTGTACTTCTTAACTAATAAGAAAGGAGAATTCTTATGGAAGAAAATACTTCGGTCTTTAGCCAGACAGATTACACAAAATATCATCTAAGCATGAAGATTAATCCCGATGGAGACTTTGGATGGGAACTAGTTCCATTGGGCTTTAATTATGATTTTATATCTGAGGAATTTAGTTATGAAAGGGACTTCCCCTCCTTGCCTGTTGCACAGAAGCAGATAGAGTTTATTACTGATTTTCTCTTGAAATATATCTATGGCAGACCATTTGCAACCAAGCAGTTTAAGCGACTGTTGATGTCGTTACGGGAGACAGTCCGTGATGGTGGAGAGTTCGAGGAGGCATATGATGGCAACTTTACGTGGGAAGTAACCTTTAGCCAGGAGTATGTTCCAACCGCAGAGGAACTGCTGGCTATTGATGCGCTCAAGCAGTGTTTTAGCCAGGGCAAAGTAGACGCTTCAGATATTCTCGATATGCTTAATCATTGCGAGTAAGCATATGCCACTAGGAGGAATGTGTTATGAATAAGACTGGCGCAGATGTTTTAGCCAGAGTTGGATGCGAGATGGGATTTAGCCCGAGTGGAACTCTGCTTGGTATTGCAGAACGAGAGTATCTCATGCTAGCAGTCACTGGGCGCTTTTGTATGACTCATGAATCTGGTAAATGGACGAGGATGCTTGAGGACAGCGGTGTTCACTTGCCAGATTTAATTTCAGGTTCAGCTGACAACCTCGTTAGCATCTCTTCAATGCGACAGGCTGTCTATCCTAGGAATGGAATGGCATTTGAGTTCTCAAAGTTAATGACTTCTAGCTTAGACAACTGCAGAGAATTTCTGGAGCGATACTACGAAGACTTTGAGTGTGAGCTATCGGATATCTTAGATAAACTTTCTTTTGAGGATTTAAAGCTCATTTACGAAGAGTTCAGTACTTTTCGTGGCTAATCGATCAGCTTACGAACTCTTTAGCCAGCTCAAGACAGATTCTGTCGATCGCATGTTTGATGAAGCACACATAAAGGCTATCGATATTTCAAGTATGGAATTTACAGGGGATAAGTTAGAATCTACATTTATCCAGAATGCTGTAATTGATAGCTTGAAGTATTTAGATGGAAATACGGTTCAAGAATCCAGAGTTATTCCAACATGACACAACTTACGGATTCTTTAGCCAGTGTAGAAAGAAGATGATGTTTATAAGTTATTAGTCTTAGCCGAAATACTTTTATTTATACTTAATTTGGAGGAGTTATTGTGATTAGCGATATTAAGTTTCGGACAGGACGACTTGTAATTGGCATTCTGTCTATCATTTTGTCAGTATTTATGATTTTCCAGTCATGTGCTGTTTCTTTCGGAGAGGCACTACTTGATACTGGAACAGTATCTGGTGCGTCTGGAATTATTTCAGCCGCCTTGGTATTAGCGGCAGGTATTACAGCAATTGCATCACGTAATGCCGTTAGTCGTGGAGGACCTATTGCCTGTGCGATTCTTTATGGATTGTGTGCTTTCATGTGCGCTGTATTTGCAGCTGATTTTCCTGATCTGAAGGTATACGCTATTGTCAGCCTAGTAGCAGCAGCTGTATTTTTGCTATCGTTTATGGATTCAACTGTCTCAAAGCTTGTTGTTATCGGACTGGAGATTTTATTGATTGCGTTTATTGCAATTGGTTGCAATAGCAAACAGGACGAAGTTACTCACAGTGTTGATATGCCTTCTAACTCTCAGGCATATCAAGATAGTGTTCCGAATGAGGGCTTCAAGGAAGATACTAAGAGTGAAACTGCATCAATTTCTGTCGAGGATGGTACTGTATATCCTCTTTCGTTAGTTTCCTCTTGGGATGGTAAATCCATTGGTGAGATTCAGAGCTTTGAAGATGTTAGTATCTCAGAAGGATACACAGGCGACCTATGGGTTGAGGGAACCTTTGTAGGGGTAGCTGACAAAGAAAATGTCATGATGCATATTCTTTGCTATGACGCAGAAGGCTATACATTGGATAAGGGTGTAGTCATTCTCTCTACCACACCTGGAAAGAAGTTTAAGATTATGGAATCATTTTCCATTCCTACATCAACAGTGCACATTGAACTGGATCCTACTGTAATGTAAATTGAATTAAATCCTGTTACTATGTCTGTTTTTGTTACGCTGTTTAATAAAGTTCTGATCTAGCTAGAATGTAACCATGTTTAATGAGATATTCTGATACAATCCCGCAGGCATGTATTGATACACAGTATACGAGGAATCTTTAGCCAGATCCCTCTAGCATGTATGACCTATTTGGCTTAGGCTGCTTTGATTTACTTTAATAAAGGTAGAATAAAGTAGTCTAAGCCAATATGTTATAGGAGTTGATAGGTATATTCTGTTCGATCGAGTATACCCAGTATTGATTTAGCCAGTAGAATAAACGAGGTGATATAAATGAATAAGTCAGCTAGTAGTGTTATTGATAAGCTTGTTGCATCATCTAAGTTTAGTCCGTGTTCGACTTTGGTTGGTATCGTTCAACGTGAATATCTTCTGCTTGAAATCTATGAAAGATTTCATTGTTCTGAGGGCTTCTCACATGAGCCAATTCATGGCGAGTATACAGCCGCTCTTGTAGAGCATCACGTTCATCTGGGCGACACATCACATGATGGAAAACTTATTGATCGGGATAAGCTTAGGGGCGTCATGTATAAGGGTAATAAGCAGGCATTTGATTTTTCAGTGCTTATGTATCCCAATTGGAGTGACCTCGAAGCTTTCATGGAGAATCACTGCCCTGGTTGCATTAAAAAGATCGATAAGACTACGGATGATCTGCCCTTCGAGGAGATCAAACTTTTATACGACGAGCTGAAGTACGAATGTTTCGTACAAACTAGTTTCTTTAGCCAGCAGCCTGTCGAAAAGGTTAAGATGAAGAGTAATGACTCTATGCATTTTCTGTTGGGTATTGTTGACTCCCATACAAAAGAGACATTGGGGTTTATCAAGCAGGAGTCAAATAAGTGCCGCATAGTAGAGAATAGTAAGGATGCTACAGTGTATTCAAGTATCGAAGATGCTTATCATGTTGCAGATATGTTGTATGAGGAAAACATGGATGCACACTTGGAGTGTTGCGTATGGACAGCCGCACCTGGAGTTGAGGGATACCTGTGTCCTATTGAAGCAGTCGAGATCTTAGGCGGTATCTAATCAAGCGAGGAGTATTTATGAATAGTTCCAAGTTTAGCTTTAGGTACTTCGCAGAACAGGAACTAGTCAGCGCTCAGAATTTGATTAAGTCAGGTATTGGACTTAATGTTGCCGCTGTGCTTATGCAGCAATCTCTCGAGAAACTACTTCTTCATATTCTTGGCTTGAGGAATATTGAAGCACCTCGAACACATTCTCTTTTAAAGCTTTATACAGAAGCTTATCCAAATAAGATAGATGAATACAGAGGTCGACTTCGGGAAATTTCAAGTATGTACTTTTCTATGCGGTATCCTAATGATGATTTTTATGAGATTGATCAGAAGGAAGCCGATAGAATTTGGGACATATTTAGCCAGATCTATAAAGAACTGGAAATCGATGCAGATAGCCTTGAGGTCGCAGGCCCTGCTGTGGAAGATACAACTTCGCTGTTTTAATCAAACCATTTAGCCAGTGATAGTAGATATCGTTGGCTTCATGGGCCAGTAGCTCAGTTGGATAGAGCTGGCAGCTCATAACTGCTTGGTCGCGGGTTCGATCCCTGCCTGGCCCACCATTTATAATAAAACTGAAAGGAAGAGATTTATGAAAAAGGAGAATGAACGTTTTGAAGCTGTTAAGGCAATGAACACTCTTGTTAAAAGTCTTAACGACGAGAGTGCCTATTATAATCATTGGATTTATATTGTGCCGGATGAAGCTTCAGATGATGATCTTGAGTACATTGCTGAAGATGAAGAGCTGTTTAAAGATACAGTGTCAATGTTTCTTCGTATTATGAAAGTATACGCCGATGATGGTATGTATATTGCAGATGCGCTTTATACTCCAGATGGCACTGCAAACATTGAGAATGAGGAAGATATTGAATGAGAGTGTATCATGTTGTATCTACATTGGACACTGATTATCCTGATTTAGCCAGCGCTTCAAAAGCATTAGCTAAACTTCAGCTTATTCCTGCAATTCCTCAGAGTATGTGCTCTGGTGAGGATAGAAGTATTCCACGTATTTGTGTTGCTAAATCAGTTGAGGATTGCATTACTGGCATCGGAGTAGGACATAGATTTCATAGATGTCTGGAAGCTGAGGATGCATATTCGTATGTGTCACGAGGTCGAGAAGTTTATCCAATTGGCATCTTAGAAATTGAGATTGATCCTGAAGATTTGGTAACGCCTACTGTAGATCAGGTAGATGATGCTTCATTTACTCATGAGCTTTGGATTACATCTGATCGATTTGATATAGTTTCAAGAAAACTTGTCTGGATCGATCAGTTTTCCATCAGCTTGGATGAAGAGGAGTTTATCTCTGAAAAGACGCACATTTACTCACGTAAGTGTAAGAGCATCAAATACACGAATCGGCCTGAACCAGGTAAACATCATCCATGGATTGATGGCCGAGGAAGTGTTTTAGCCAGCAAGGAAGAAGAGCCATGGTATGACGATGATGCAAGGCATACTTGTTTATTTTCTGAATAGATAATATAGGGAAAGGAAGACATAGATGAACTTAAATTTACCTGTATGCCGAAAACATACTGAAATTGTGGAAGCTGTGCGTAGCTGTGACACGGTTATTATTACAGCGGAAACTGGATCTGGTAAATCAACTCAGGTTCCTCAGATGCTGTATGAGGCTGGATATGAGGTTATTGTTACTGAGCCTCGCAGAGTTGCAGCTGTTACTTTAGCAAATCGTGTAGCACATGAGATGAATGATTCAAGCGTTGTTGGATACAAGACAGCCTTTGAATCTACTCAGACAGCTGATACTAAAATTTTGTTTTGTACAGATGGCTTGAAAGTAGCTCAGGGATTGAAAAGTTATCATAACCAGGTTTTGGTTATTGATGAAGTCCATGAATGGAATCTAAACGTAGAAACTCTTATCGCATGGATCAAGAACTTTAGGCAGCATGGCAATCATATTAAGGTTGTTATCATGTCTGCAACTATTGATTCCGATGGTCTTAGCCAGTTCTTTGGGGATACAAAAACAATCCATTGCGATGGCACCCTGTATAATGTTGAGATGTGCCAGGAAACTACTCGTGAGCCTGAATACTTGGCATATTGTTTAGCTTCTGAAGGCAAGAATGTTCTGATGTTTCAGCCAGGTAAAGCAGAGATTGATCAGAGCATTCGGATAATCAAATCATTGACAGAGTCTGATATAACTATCTTGCCCCTTCACTCAGAGTTATCTATGGAGGATCAGCGAAAAGTTTTTAATTCTTATCCTAATGGTAAGATTATTGTTTCTACCAATATTGCTCAGACGTCTTTGACTATTCCCGATATCGATACCGTTATTGATACTGGGCTTGAAAAGATCGTTGCTGTTCAGGATGGAATTGAAGGACTGATCCTGAATCCTATTAGCCAGGCAGATTGTCGTCAGCGTGCAGGCCGAGCAGGTCGTACCAAGAATGGTGTGTATTATCTTTGTTCGTCTACTCCATTTGAGGCCAGGCCCGCATATGCTGTGCCTGAAATTCAGAGATTGATCCTAGATAAGGTTGTGCTGAAACTTATCTCTGTGCATATCAATCCTCATGAGGTAGAGTTTTATCATCCTGTAGATCAGGCATCTATTGAAGCATCTATTAAAACTCTTCAGTCCCTGGACGCTTTAACCAGCGAGGAAGAACTAACTGATATTGGCGCAAAACTTGTGCGGTATCCTGTTGGCGTTAAGTTTGGTCGAATGCTTATTGCGGCTGAGGAACGCAATTGTATGGATGAAATGATCCTTGCAGTTTCTATTTTTGAAACTGGATCTCTGCTGTCTCATAAGTCTACTAGCGAGTATTATCGAAACTTCCCACAGTACTGGGATTACCTTGATGATTTTTCTCGGGTATCCGATTTGATTTCTGAGATGATGCTGTATAATCAGATTGCAGTTGGAAAGTATCAGGGCAAACGTGAACCGGGGCTTAACTTTAAGAATTATCGAGCTGTCAGAATGCTTAGTGATAAGCTTAGTTTTGCTATTCAGTCAAGGCATCTTAGTATCGGGGATCTTAACGAGGATAAACAGGAAGCTATTAGGCAATGTATTATTCGTGGCTTGCGCACTGAGTTGTATTGTCCGGGATGGAGTCAGTATGTTGGATTGGATGGTAATTCTGCATCTGTGGATCGTCAGAGTTTCGGAAGCTCGTACCGACTTCTTGTTGGTGTCCCACGTACAATCCACTCAACATCTCGATATGGGGATGACTCTTTTACTGTTGTTTCTTTCTGTACAAAAGTACATGAGGAGGATATTCCTGAGTTGTATCCTTCAATTCAGATCAAGGCTGATTATGATGATATTTCTTATTCCTCTTGGGATGATACAATCATGGTTCCGGTGGAGTATGTACTCAATGGTAATACTATTTACAGAAGTAGTCAGATAGTTACCAAGGAAGATCAACTATTTAGCCAGCTGTACGAAAAGATTGTGGCTAGAGTGCAGAAGCAAGAGCAGGATGCATATTATGGCTCATATCATTATAGTGAACCTAAGACTAAGTATTGGGCCCGTGATGATGGTAAACTTTTTGAGATCAAAGGATGGAGCCGAGAGTATATTGAAGTTCCATTTGAAGAACTCGATTCTATGCCATCTTCTGAAATCAAGTATAATGGAAGTACTCTGCGTATCAGATGCGAAGAATGCATGGCAGCTACTGCGGCTTTGGTTAAACAACAGGTAATTGCGAGTGCCACCGATCGTCTGGCTAATTCTTTGGAGTATTCTAGGCAGAAGACATTTAAGATCTCAAAGATTAAGGAAATGCTCAAAGAAGTCGGCATTAAGTGTTTACGGAATGACGAGTACAATGTTTCAGTCATTGTTTACCTTGGGCTGACTGACGAAGGTACAGGGATTTCTTTTAAGGCATTCTCTAGCCAGGAAGAGTATACAGCAGCAATGCATGACGCCTTAGCAGCAGTTTTAAATAGCCATATTAAGACTACTTATCCTGATAAGAAATTCTTTGTTCGTGATGTTAATGGAAAGAAGATTACTACTAAGAAATCTGAAGCAGCTAAGGAAGACTTTAAGTCATTTTGTGCCGAGATGATTTCTGGAGTAACAGCTGATTCCTTTGAGGAAACATTGACATTTATCAAAGAAATGTTTGATGATTATCAGAGGGCGTTAGGAAATATGGAGGATTCTGAGAATCCTGAACGTACATCCATGTTCTCTTAAGTCATCCTAGCCAGATTAAAATGTCGAGAATGAGGAGAAGTATTTTTATGCGAGATTCAAAAAGACTTGGTCGTAACATTGAAACTTTGATTCGTAGACAGAATAAGACTATTAGAGAGATGGCAACTACTATGAATTGTTCAGTTAAAGCCGCAAAGCGGGTAATTACTGGCAATCAGCTGATGACCTTTAGTCAGTTCAGCAAAGTAGTTTCTTGGCTTGATGTATCAATTGTCACTCTTTTGAACGATTCTGTATGAATGGATAAGAAGTAAAAATGAAGTAAATTTTTTCATTCAGTATTGACATATAGGGTGTATATTCAGGGGTTATTTTTGGATTTTAGCCAGGTAGTCTTACTTGCTTGGCATATAAATTTTGTAGGTCCCGTTAACATAACCTTATGACTGTGTTTTCCGTGTCTTTAATATGGTATGAAAAGAAAATCAATGAGAGATATCTCATAGTGTCTCTCATTACTTGCAGGCATACCCAAGCGGTTGAAGGGATCGGTCTTGAAAACCGACAGGCGGGTAATACCGTGCGAGAGTTCGAATCTCTCTGCCTGCGCCAACATCCTCTTTCTCCTTTTTATTTTTTCTTGTTCTACCTCCCGATGTATAGGTTAATCGGCTTTGTGCAGTATTGGTGTAGTGGTAGCACTTCTGCCTTCCAAGCAGACAGCGCCAGTTCGAATCTGGTATACTGCTCCATTGTGCTGGTGTAGCTCAGTTGGTAGAGCAGCTGATTTGTAATCAGCAGGTCGGAGGTTCGAGACCATCCACCAGCTCCAGTTCCCGGGAACCCATTGATTACCTCTCTTCCTCTCTTTTCTTTTTTCTTTTCCTCGCGTTTTCCTTTTCTTTAATTCTGTGTGTATGATACTCTACTTACTTCCCGGGCAAGTAAGGAGAGGCCAGAGTATCAGGGTGCTGGCACACCCTGATACTCTGATGTTTTTTTGTTATCTTGTTGGTATGGCGGAATTGGCAGACGCGCCAGACTTAGGATCTGGTGAGAAATCGTGTGGGTTCGAGTCCCACTACCAGCACCAGAGGCAATTAGCCTCAGTTTTTAGCCAGGGATCCGCTAAGGATTTCAATCTTGATGAAAGGAGCATTCGTAAATGAGTAAATCAGATGCAATCGGAGAAGGCGTCGAGTTTGAGCGAATCAGACGCATCACAGGGTACTTAGTCGGATCGATGGATAAGTGGAATGACGCTAAGAAAGCGGAAGAACATGATCGCGTTAAGCACCTGTAAATTGGCATATTAGGATTTAAACACAGCAGGGATTGATTTGGCAGTTAGCCAGCAAGATAATTCCCCTGCACAAGGACTAAGATATTCTTAGAATAGGAGATATTTGTTATGAAAACTAAAAAGACAGTTTTTTCTACTGTGATGTGCGTAGCCCTGGTTGTATACCTCGGGGTAATGGTGTATTCTTTCGTCAAGGTGAATCATACCTTGAGCGAGATTGATAGTAACTACGTTCCTGTAAACGTTTCCAATGTGGCCGCCCAGTCGAGCGATGAGAATTCAGACCTGTTCATTGAAGATCCTGTTATGAATATCCACCTTGACAAGGAGCCTTTAGCCAGTGGTCAGATGTGCCTGCGTGCTGGCGAGGATTCGTTTGTTGTCATTGACACTGGTGATAACAAAGTCGCTGTTGAGTATTCTAACAACGAAAGTGTCATGAAGATTGGAACTGATATTGTTATTCGAACTGCGGATGTTTCTGGCATGGCTAATGGCGTAGCACGCCTTAAGACCGATACAGGATACGCCACAGTTATGACATATTGTTTTTCTGATGGAGTTGGTGTGTCTGCAATGGCATCTTCTGATAGCGAAGAGAAAAGCCATGAGCATGAAGAACTCCTTCAGTTTGTGTATGAGCATTTAACCAGGGCTTCCAAGAAGCAGAAGGTTATGCTCGAAGGAACTTGCGTTGATTCTGATGTTGTGCTGAGCGCATCTGGTGTTCAGCTCTCTAAGGGTGAGGATGTTATCTACATTAGCACTCTTAAGTCTGGACTGGAGGGTACTGGTATGAATGCTACTTATACTCTGCCCACCGGTGAATCTGTTTCGTATAGTACTGGTATCAGTGATGCTAATACCGGATACATTCCTTTTGTCCTTAAGAAGGACACACCGTATAAGATCCTTGCCAAGAGCACTGATCAGCTGGATGTTTTCTTTTCTGATTCGAAGGAGGCAGTGTAATGCAACTCAAATGCTTTTTAGCCAGCAGTAAAGGAACTGCACTTGTAGCATTCCTGCTTGTCCTGGCCACTGTAACTTCGAAGTCTAGCCTTACCATGAAGGTTCAGGCAGCTCAGAGAGATGTGGACTCGTATCATAGTTATGCCCAGTTTGTGAATACCGCAGATGCTGTTGAGGACTACGATTTTCCTGATTTTAGCGATCAGATTTCTGGCGTTGAGTGTGCTATTGCGTATTCAGATGGTAAGTTCGATACTTCCATTCCTGATTCCTTTAGCCAGCAGTTGGAGAACCTGGATGCTAACAGTAAGCTGTGCGATTCGACTATTAAGAATCTTAATGATCAGTACAAAGAAAAAGTTCGTCAGCAGAATATGATCAATGATCTTAAGCGCCGCGGCGCCGCAGGTCGTCTTCGTATTCCTGCTCGAGGAATCAGTGTTGCGATTTTTAACTCTGATTCTCAGGCAGTGTGTGATGCACGAGATAGTGCATGCTCGATTCATCTTAGAGGTCAGCATGTAATTGGTGACCATAGTAATCAGGAGTTCAGGGCACTGCCGCGAGTTCAGGTGGGAGATACTGTGTATATTGACACTGTATCTGGCCAGCAGGTGTATAAGGTAGTAGACCGATTCAAGGGCTGCAATACCGGATACGACCTGATTTATAGAGATTCCAACCAGTCTGCTATGAATAAGTATGCAAACAGCATTTGCTTGTATACTTGTGATGGCCCTGGTGGATATAATGTTCATATTGTTTATGCTGTTCGAGTGTCCTAATAGGATTCTCATTTAGCCAGGTGAAACGAACATAGGGTCATTGACCCAAACTGCTTCTTGATACACATATTGATGTCAAGAGGAACGGGGCTGCAATTGCAGCCCCATTTTTTAGTATTAAGTGGAGGAATAGTTATGATTGTTGAAGTTGATACGAGACCTTTGCATAAGTACGCAGATTACATTGCAGAACAGTTTATGGCTGCATCGGATCCGCTTGCCAAGCGAGAAATCCTGAAAAGTTTTATTGAACTGTGCTGTAAACTGATTACGCCGTATAGTACCGAGAGCCTTACGCGCATTCTGATGGATTCAGTTCACCTGTGCGGTATTCAGTCAGGTATAGCCATTGATTTAGTCGAGAATAAGATTCCAGATGAGTATTTAGGACAGGCAATGGAATACTTGCACGCACAGTTAGTTGATGCTGTAGAAGCGCAGAACCCGTTCATGGTTGAAATCATGGACGTACGCGGACTCTTTAGCCAGGCAGAAAGCGAGGGAGGTCTGCTAAGCTTGAAGTATGATGTTTTCTCCGGTATGATTAAAGCATATATTCTGCCAGTCGAAGCTAATCCAACTTCATTATTCAATTAAACAGTAAAGTGGGCTGAATAACTCAGCAGGAACTATTTAGCCAGATTAAATAGCAAATAATAAACGAAACTGATATAACCCTGCAAGCATTAATATATTGCATCTGTTGTAGGCAGTACAACTCAAACAATACTATCCTTGATTGACTGCAGTGGGTTATGTTATATTGTTGATATGGATAATGAAGTTTTGTATTATATTAAGAAACGGGGGACAGATATGACTAGTCAAGAGTTATCTAAGAAGAACACAGCCAAAACTCCTTACCAGAGACTGCTAGAGGAATACGCCGACCAATCAGAGAAACTGGACCAGGCCATTCAAGCCATTAACGTTCTTTCCGAACGCATGGAATCTTTAGCCAGCGAAGTAGAAAAGATGAGAGGTGCAGCTAAGGACAAGCCTGAATCAAAAACAGCACAGTTCGAGCCTAAGAAGAAGTCATCTGCATACGGGATTCGTTTGAATCCTATTACGTCTGGAATCGTAGATGTATATCGGCCGAATATTGAAGGCAATTTTATTAGGGTTGCTGAACTTGAGGATCCTGTGGATATCGTTATGTATTCGATTATCAGCTGTACAGATTCTCTGTACGAGTTGTTTGCCCCGTGCGTCTACAATAAAGAAGATGAAACTGCTTTCAGGGCGTGGGTGCTGTCTAACTGGGTGCAGACACTTAGTACAAATCTCTGCACTCTGAAGAATCTGGATTTTGTCACTTATCAAGATTTTATCAAGGCTATTACACAGATTTATGCAAAGTTTGTTAATACAGTTTTGGACATCCTTAAAAGTAAATCAACTCTTGAGTTCACCGCTGAAAAGATGCATATCGCAAAGAGAGTTTTTGCATTGGAGGATATTTTCTATAATGATATTGAGGATGCGCGCAGCGTAATCTTTGATTTTGATATCCCCGCTTGCCTTAAGGTAAGCAAGAATGCAAAAGCTAATGCTCGTAATGTTGTCCTGTCTTACGCTGGATCAAATAGACTAGTTAATGGCGGGGATTACTGCAAGATTGTGTGTGCATTTCTTGTCAGCCTTGTCGTATATGATAAGTAACGCCAATAACCAAAGTTTTAGCCAGCGATAAAGGAGGGAAGAAAGATTAAGCTATACAATGTAGTTAAGACGCTATGCCAGTTACTTGCGGTATATGTTCTGGTTCTAGTGCTTGGGCTTGTAGCTATTCCGGTATTTAAGATTGGTATGATTTATGCTATTGGCTTTGTTTTAGCCAGTGCCACATTGGTTGTGTATGATGTATTTTTGATTGCATACTGCATTAGCGTTAAATCTAGAGTATACTTAACATGGTTGCCTATTCCGTATAGCGTTCTGTGTGCGGCTGCTCAGAATCTTGCCGAGTGAGGATTTGCAGATGTTTGTGTCACATTTCTTGGAAATTTTCATTGCAACAGGATTTGGACTGGCAGCATTAAAACTTAACTCTATTGCCTTTACTTGGATTGAGCGCAGAAATAAATCAATAAATACAAAGTTCGTAAAAAGAGCGTTGTATCTATCAATCCTTGTTATAACGATCATTTGTTGCTTAAGTAACTTTGTCAATCTTGACAAGGTTCTTGATACAATCTTAGCAGGTTCAGGAATTGTGGCACTGGCAGTCTCTTTAGCCAGTCAGGAAAGTTTGAGTAATCTTGTTGCTGGATTTCTTATTGTTCTCTGTAAGCCTTTTGATATTGGGGATAAGGTACTTCTCCGAAATTCAAATGTTTCAGGATATATCGAGGATATAACCTTTAGGCATACAGTAATTAGGACAATGAATAATAGTCGCGTGACTGTTCCGAATAGCACTATGAACAAGGAACTCATCGAGAACTATCAGTTAGTTGAAGAGAAATCTTCAAGTTTCTTGGATGTTCTTATTGAGTATGGTTCTGACGTTGAGTTAGCTAAAAGAGTTTTATCTGAAGTTATCAGCAGTAATCCTTTGGTAATTGACACCCGTACTGTGGATCAGATTAAGGAAGGGATCCCTCAGGTTGTGGTCATGGTGAGAGAATTAGCCAGTAGTGGCATAAGCTTGCGTGCTGTAGTCTGGACAGAGAATGTGAATACCAATTTCATGGCATGTTCATGTATTCGTGAACAGATATTGACTCAGTTTGCAGAACAGGGTATCAGCTTAGCATTTGACACCATTACTGTTGATCTCAAGCAATAAATCCTGAGGTAGAAAGGAAGTTGCATATGGAAGAATGTACTAATCGTTTTAGCCAGCATGCCACAAATGATTGCGAAGTAAGAGATCCTCAGAAAGATCGAATTCGTGTATTGCTGAATTTGTTTTATGATATTCAGAAGGAACGAATCGCTGTAGGAAATCGAATTATCTCTTACTTCAGACTTGCAATGGGACTCAATCCAAAGGTTTTAGCCAGCGATGAAGACGAGGAGAAGGATGAACTTCTTGATAGTGCATTAGCAGAGTATTATCGTATTCGAGAAGAGTATGAGAATGTTCAATTGCGGAGTGGAGTTACTCCTCGAGTTAGTACAATTCTCCAGCGTGTTAGCAATAGAAGTTATATTCTATCTGAGACAGAGTGGACATTGTGCGATTTGTATCGTAGTATTTTTAATTCCGAAACACAGCTGTGTAAACGAATTGAAAAAGAAGTTATGAAACATCCAATGTGGGATGCATTTTTCAAGGATGTTCGCGGCTGTGGAGCGCTAATGGCGGCTGTCTGTTTGGCATACTTCGACCCATACAAGGCCAGACATTGTTCATCTTTCTGGAAGTATGCTGGCCTTGATACGGTTCATACTGTGGATAAGAATGGAAAGCATGTTGTTCAGGGACGAAACAAGTCTCATACTGAAATGAGATCCTACATCGATAAGAATGGCAAGGAAGCTCAGAAAGTTTCAATCACTTATGAGCCATTTGTTAAGACCAAACTGATCGGAGTTTTAGGCAGTTCATTCATTAAACTTGGCGGTAAGTATCGTAATATATACGATGGATACAAGGATCGTCTTAGTCAGGAGCGCGAAGATCTTACGCCTTCCCATCGTCATAATATGGCAGTGCGCTATATGATTAAAATGTTTCTGAGAGATATGTGGGTAGCTTGGAGAACTTTGGAGGGACTTCCGATATCTGAGCCTTATGAGGTTGCATATCTCGGAAAGAAACCGCATGGTTTCAACTATTAATAAGGTAAGTGTGCCATAGTAAAGAAGTAACCCATGAAAGTAACCCATCAAAGTATAGTGTACCATTAGTGGCGAGAAACCCACAACCCAGTAGTGAGCTAGGCATTAAATTCTTAGAACTGTGTACTGGTATTTAGCCAGTACACAGATCTAAGCATTTAATCTAATTGAAACGGAGAGGAAGACTATGATCTATACAGGATACTTTGCAAACCTTTCTCATGCAAATACAAGTTTAATTTACTCTATTGCGAATTCTATGCCAAAGGGTATTTCTTTGCAGAAGTTTAAACCTTTTGTTCCTGAATGGGATTTAGTCAGTAGATACAAGAAAGGCATGCTATCTTGGAGCGATTTTAGAGGGTTGTATATTAAACAATTGGATAAGCTTCCTTCTGATGTTTTTGATACCTTATCATCATTGACAGATGATGTTGTTTTTATGTGCTGGGAGGCACCAGATCAGCCGTGTCATCGTCATATCTTAAGAGAGTATTTGAATAGCCGGGGTATTCCCGCAAAAGAGTATCCGTGTGCTAAGAAAGTTTTTAAGAGCGGAGATTCACAATGAATAAGTTTGTAAAACGTTTTCTTGTCCCTGCGGGGATTGTTTCAGTTATATTGCTGGGGGCCACTGGTTGGTTCTTTAGTCAGACGAAAGCTAAAGTGTCATATGATAATGGCATGATCCTTTTTGATATTCCAAATCAGTATCAGCTCACTGAGGACTATTCTTATAATACAACTAGCCTTATTATGATGGCCCCATTGGAAGATGATGTTCCGCAAGGAATTATTAGTATTCAGATTGATACTGATTTGACCAAACTTGAGAATAAGACTGCATCTGAACTGTTTGAGTCTGAACAGGAATTGTTTCAGCCCCGTAACTATAAAGATTTATCAAGCAACGATATGACATGTGCTACTTGGGATTTAACCAGCAACAATGTTGAAATGCAGGAGATGTATGCAGTTATATCTCGAGATGCTAACACTAAAATAACTATGCGAGCTCTTCTTAATAAAGAGTATTTTGTATCACATCAGCAAAGTGTTATCGGACTTGTAGACGATATCGATGTTTATGGAACAAGAGTACTTGTTGCTGGAAATCGTGTGCAAGAATCTCTGGAACAGCAAGTTGAAAGACAGGAGAATGAAATCTCCGAAGAATCCTTGAAGGATTAAGGTTGGTATCAAGGATAATTCCTTGAAATATTTTAATGGGTGTATGCCCAAATAATGACATGGAGGAAACCATGAACGAGAATATTGAATTTAAAGAAGTGAAACTACAGCGTCCTGGGGATAAAGCAGTTCAGGGTCCGCGTCCTGTGCTGCATCGTACAGGTCGAACTGTAGTAGGCTTGTTTAAGCCAGGCAGTAATTGGATCAAATGTGTAGGCAATGCTCTTGAAGCACGTTTGTATCGTGACTGGAAGCCTATGTATCGTGGCATCTATCGCTGCGAAGTTTTGGATTGCGCACGCAATCCGCATCCTGTTTTGATTCCTGTAGTTGCTGCAACTCCGGAAGAGTTGTGGAATAGCTGGGACCTTTCCACTTTCTGGGCATGGGTGGAGAGTAATCATCCAGACTTTAGCCAGGACAAGCAGGCAGTTGAAGAGCGTTTTAAGAAACTGGTCATGTATAACGCTGTTGCAGTTGATACGGGCATTATGAATCTGTTCAATGCTTGTCGTGATGGTGTCGCTTTGACAGATAGTATGTCGTCTGAGGATTGCAATGGCGTATGGAAAGAACTGAATGAAATCCTGAAGATTAAGCCTAAGTTCCATGATGTTCATATGGGATGGCGGCAGGATTTCATCGATCGAACCTGGAACAAGAACCTGCGCCATTTTGTAAGCTTTACTTCCCAGCGTATTTTTGCAGCTATCTGCGATCAGACTGATGATAACTGTGAGTATCTGTGGCAGGTTATGCAGAATTGGGATTATAACACCCATCATCCCCTGACAGATAATTATTTCTTGATGGTGCCCAATAAGGACGTTCCTAAGATGATCGAGGACCTGGGCTCTCTTCGGGAAATTAAATGCAAGGCTGTGTTTGCCGACGGATCCTGGATGGAGACTAATATGCATGAGACATTGGTTGAGCATCGTGCTACATGCGTTAACTTTACCTTGATTGTTCAGGCAGTTTCCAAGGGTGTTCAGGCATATCCTGTTCGTGAGATTGTTGGATCTTATGTTCGATCTGTATTTGAGCATCGTCCTGTGCTCATTTACAAGTATGGTAACTTTTACCTGAAGCATCCAGATACTCTCAAGGCTAAGAAAGAGGCTGATAAGAGTGCATCTACCAAAAAGGAGTAAGTTACTTGCCGCAGCCTTGTTAAGCCTGTGTATGCTGGAAGTGTTTAGCCAGCCAGTTGCTTTAGCATATTCATTACCGGATTCTAGTACCGAAAGCCAGATGATATCTGACACCTTAAGTCTAGTTGGAAAGGTAAGATATGTATGGGGTGGTGGGCATCTGAAAACCGCAATGGTTGATGGTATTTCACCAATCTGGGAACCATTTAACCAGTTGTATGCGGATCAGCAGCTTCCTAGCGATTACTCATTGGGGCTGGATAGAAATTCTTGGTGTCCAGTACATGGGTATCAGAATTGTATCGAAGTTGGATCTGGTATTCATTCACTTGAGCAGCTCATTGACCAGCGAGCTGATATGCTAGGCATTCCTACAGAACAGTTCAGCTGTTTTAGCCAGCAGGATTTTAAAGATCGATCTACATGGAAGCGTACACATCGCTTCGATGGGTTAGATTGTTCAGGGTATATGTCTTGGGTTGTGTATCAGTCTTTAGGGGTATACCAAGAAAGTATGGAGCATATGGATCTAACTCCATTCTGTCAGATGGTGACTAGAGATAGTCTTAGGCCAGGAGATATTGTGGAGTTTGATGAACATACATACATGCTTATTGGGGAGGTTCAGCCTGGATGCTGGATTCATTCAGAAGCTACACCTGGAGTTCTCCGTCTAGGAATCACTTGGTGGGGACAGGGAAAGTGGGCAATTGATGAAGCATATCAGATTATCTTACGATACTACGAGAAGAATGATTTGATGATCCAGGATAATGTTCGAGTTTTTGATCTGGATTCTTTACCTGTTTCTGAATACAAAGAAGGTATGCTTAGTATTGGCAGGGTGATGAATATCGAGCAGGATATTCTTGACATTAGTGCAGTTTCTGTATTAGGTCTGTGGAACTAATTGGAACAGAATGAGGACTTGTCTGAGGGCAAGTCCTCATTCTAGGTTGTAAGAGGTGAAAGATGAAACGTATTATATTCGCAGGAGCTTTAGCCAGCATAGTGCTATCACTTACGTCATGTGCCATGCCATGGAGTTCAAATGAGCCAGAATATATTTGGGGAGAGAAAGTATCTTCGATTGTACAGGATCAGCTAGCATCAGAAGATTCATATCATAGTTCACGTAAGGATAATGCGCCTTTGGCGACTAGATATGCAGTAACTTTTTTAGATGCTTTAGTCAATGAAGATACTGATGTTTTCTTGTCCATGCAGGGTTTACAAGATGATATTTTGAATGGTGTTGATTATGATACTTGGCTTGAGACAGCAGATTATTCATATCTAACATCATTGAGTATCAAAGACGCTAAGATCGAGTCAAACTACGAGGATGATTTAGCCAGTGTAAACTTTACATGGGGGTCTAGGGAGAATACTCAGAGTTTTTCTGTAGATGTTGAAATGAGTAAGGACGGATTTCAGATTCTTCCTCAGTTTAATGGAATGCAGAAGAATTTTAAGTTGGAGGTTCCTGGTACAATTGTTAGTATCAATGGTCAGGATTTTAGCCAGAACGTAGCAAGCATAACATCTGAGTATTCTACTGCTGAGTTTGATGTATTTCCTGTCTGTGATATTATAGTTAAGTATACTACTAAGTTTGGAGAATTTGAGAAGATTATTTCATCAAGTTCTAAAGACAAGGATTTGACACAGGAGATTACGGATAAGGATCAACTTAGTCAGTTTGTATCCATTGCTAACGAGCGTATTAATCAGCTGTGGAGCGCATTATGGAAAGATAGATCTAAGGAAGCTATCTTACAGATTGTAGAATCAGAAAGTCTTGCAGATAAGCTAATCAAACAGCGAGATAGCGTTAAAGACAAGACTATTACGTATGTTGAAGTAATGTCTTCCTCTGATATTTACCCTGATCGCAAAGATTTGGTTTTAACCGGGGATATTGTTAGGATTAATTTGAAGTATTTTACAAAGTTTGATATTTCAAATGGAGCGCTTCCCGCAAGTATGTCTAGTTGCAAAGACTTTACGTGGATTGAACTTAGACAGCTGGAAGATGGCTCATGGAAAATTCATGATATGGGGGTTGAAGGTAAGCAGAGTATACTAACTTACCTCAATTATACTAATAATGAATGGTGAAGTTAAGATTGGAATTTATTTAAGTGAAAAGCATGAACAACGCTGGATTTATTCATGGTTATTAACAGTACTTCAGTCACTTCCTCAGGAGATTTCAACATATCATTTCTGCTTGAGCAAGATGTCCCCATCTTTTGATGTACTATACAAATTCACTCAGGCTTTAGCCAGCACACCAAAGTGTGTAGATAAACCTGGGGAACTCTTTAATCAGTACGGCGTATCCGAGCATTTAAAGATGCACCATTTGAAGTTGATACTTGAATCACAGATTTTGATTCTGTCTGAGGGGTATGAAATGGATGTATATTTAGATTCTTTAATAAAGAGTTTTAAACCAGTAGTTCTAGTAATGCCAAAAAGTGGTCGGGCATTCTCTAACCAGGAGATGCTGACCATGAAGAATAATGTATTGAATAGGAGGTAGATTTGTGAAACGTGCGATTGCCTTAGCTTTAGCATTGACTGTGGCCAGTACAAATATTGTGCCTGTTTTTGCTGCGGAATCAGATATTCCCATCTCATTAGAGCCTGATGCTCCAGTGATTGTAGAAGATGTTTCTGCAAACAAAAAACCGCTAGACCAGAATTCTGAATTGGAAGAGCCGATAGAGAATCAAGAACCTCAAAGCGAAGAACCAAAGGAAGAGATTCCAGAAGTGCCAGAAGTGGCAGAGTTTCAGATTCATAATGAGGAGGATTTGCGCTCAGCTTTAACTTCTAAAAGTTCGCATGTGACAGGTATTCTGATGGAGAATATTTCCCTGTCAGAACCAATTACTGTCCCAGAGGATTCTAATGGAGAGATTAGTATTCAGGGAAATGGATACACTATTAATACCAAGGATATCTTAGATGTATCGTCAAGTATGCTGACTGTTTTGGGCAGTGCAAAGGTGATGTTCGGTAATTGTAATTTTAACATTGAAAAGACTTTTACAGGTCCAGTTTTTAATGGACCACTTTCTTTTGTTGGAAATACAATCAATATTTATAATGGCGGTACTATCTTCTCTTCTGAATCATCTAGGCAGGTATCACAACTTAAGATTGTTGTTCTTAAGGCCAATACACCTGTGGTTGTGTTTGATTCTGTCGATTCAAGTATTGAAGACTTGGTTATTCAGATTAAGGGAATGACTAACGGATTCACTTTGGCAAACCAGGTAACCAATAAAGGATCCTTTAGTCAGGTGTGGTATCAGGCAGTAAATGGGACAGGTGATCTGTACCTTATCGCTAGAGAGTTCGCAGGAACCGCAACCAACATTGTGGTGCATCCAACCACAATGCCTTTAGTTGAAAAACCTGATATTTATGCAGTTGGTCATATGGCTCGTACTGGCCGGATCAATTCCCTGGTCTTTAGCCAGCAGTTCGAGGGATATAGAAATAGCTTTAGGGCTCTAGCCTCTAGTGCAGGTAGGGGTGCATTGATTAACGCTACAGTTCTTGCAGACGATTTGCAGGGATTGGATTTACGCAATACAGCTGCTGAGTATACAGGCTTCTACGGTTCACCAAGTTTTAGTGTAGATTTCGAAAAGGTCCCTGTAGGATCAGAGATGAAAGTAAAGATGGATGTTCCTCTCGAGTATGCCGAGAAGCTAATGAGCGGAACGCCTGATGAAAGCTACAACGAAACAGTAACGAAATACAGAATTGTTCGCTTGGATAATGGTGAGGGTCATGCAATGATTCTTGAACTTCTTAGCGAGGATACGCCTGCAGGATCGTTTAAGATTAATAGTACTGAACTTGTCCAGTGTGTACTTCCAAAGGAAGTACAAGGATCAGTGGTATGGGAAGATTCCACAATCGAAGTCCCATTTAGCCAGCTTGTAACATGGAGTCGAGGAACTGTCCCTGTTAGCGAAGCTACTAAGGAGTTGATTAATAAGATTGAAAATCTTCCAAGCCCTGACAAGATTAAACCGGATGATGAGGACACTGTAACTAGCTGCAAGAATGAGTTTGACTCATTGTCAGAAGCTCAAAAAGAATTCTTTTCGAAGGAATTAGTAGATAAGCTTCATGAATGCATTTCTGAGCTCAAGAAGTATCAAGAAGCCAAATCAGTAGCTGATAGGTTCATTAAGAAGATGGATAATCTTCCGGATAGCAAAGAGGAACTAACGCCTGCATATTTTGAAGTTATCAAAGAACTAAACTCTCAATTTATTACGTTTAATGAGTATGTAAATGAGCATATTCCAGTTGCATACAAGGCAAAGATCACTGAGCTATATCAGTCAGTCGTGAAACTCTCTAGTCAGACAATTAGATCGGATAAGTATGATTTTACAATGCAAGGGATGATTGGGCTGGATCCTAAACTAGCAGTTACAATGCCACTAGTTGAGCAGGAGGATGATGCTACCAGCGTTTTAGCCAGAATTGAAAGAGCAACCTCTAAGAGATTGTTATCCTTGTATAGATTAGAGTTATCTGGGGTTAAAGATAATCAGCCTTGGTCACCTGTGACTATTCGATTCCCAGTCGAGTCTTTCTATAATGAGTATTCTAATGTTGGTATTGTTGAATTCAATAAGGATACTGGAGACTTGAGGACTATTCAGCCTAAGATTGTTGAAGAGAATGGAGTTCATTGCTTTGAGTACACTAGTACCTATGCAGGGTATTTGGGTGTTGTTGCATCCAAGAAACCATTTAGCTGGATTTATTCCTTCTTTGGTAAACGAGAGATTGTAAGCATCAAGTATTCAGATTTGGATCACTCGTATTCAACAACCCCTAGTAAGAAGAATCCTGTGATGGGTTAAGGAGGATATATGAAGAAAAAGTATATTGCTGCATGCCTGGCAGCTGTAATGTGCTTAACAGGATGCGGAGTTGATATCAAACCTCCTGACGAGTATATTAAACCTCCAGCAGTGGCATCAACAAAGCCTAATGACGAATTGGCTTTAGCTACCTGCACATATGAAATACAGTCTGGCGAGGTTGGTCAAATCAAGATGGTAACTCCAAATGGAGTAGCAAAAGTTTACAATAAGCCGGATACTATCGTGAGTACTGATGACATAACTATTAAGGTTGGTCAAGTTCCGTATCTTGAGGAGTATCGTGGATACAATTTTAGCCAGCTGGAAGATATTAATATTCTTGCAGAATCAGTGAAGACAATTACAGGAGGTATCCCTTGGGAGTTGCGAAGCCTTTCAGATACCGAAGCAGTATTTAAAGCTTCTGTCGACGATAATCAGTTTATGGTAGGTGTATCTCGTGCCAATAAGTCTACGCTGTTTGTTCAGTTTGTCAGATACGCTAATAGTGTCGATAAGAGCAAAGCAGACATGCTTAGAAGCATGATTGACCAAACCTTTAGCCAGCGAGTATTTGTAAAGGTGGATAGTGAATCAGGAGAAGTAGTTGAGTCAGATATTCAGAATCCTAATGACGGAGTGCCATTGATGTATTTGCCATTTGGTAAATCTGGATATGATGTATTTCTTAAAGGTTCTTCACTAGTCACTAAAACAGAAACTGGCTATGATGTTTGGATTAATCGTGGGGTAGTTGCTTCAATTGAGTTCTTTAAAACTGGACATACAGACCTGAATATTACAAGGTATAATACTCAATTGGTTGAGTTTCAGAAGAACTTAATTCCTGGGTTTAAGGATTTAGAGTTCTTTAAGGTGACTGATGTACCATCTTCCTTCATGGATATTAACCATGGATTCTCATGTAAAATTCCATTTATATATGATAAGAGCGAAAAACATATTGATGTTTTCTTGATTGCAGTACCTGATGGATTTTATACAATCACTGTTCATTCTAATAAGGGAATTTCCGATAAGTTCCTTAAGAATGATTTAAAGATCATTCCTGAATCGGTTCGAAAGACAAGTGGTGAACTTGCAAGTGCACCTATTGCTCTTACTGTAGATTCAGTAGGGAGCGATTATATTCTGCCTATTCATTTGAACAAGAACGCACTGAAGGATTTAGCCAGCCCAAGCAAAGATTATTTGTTAGATACGCTTGGGGAAGCTCGCGTGTCTGGGAGTTTCGTAAATAAGCAGTTGTATTACAAGGATAACTTTGTTTATACATTCTTGCCTATTTCATCAGAGATGAGCACAGAACAGGGTATTGCATCTGAAGCATATTCTTCAGTCGCTGCTTATGGTGAAGAAGAACTGCCGTACGCTGAGGATATCAATTTGAAGTATGTCATGTTCTCTACAGAAAGTGATGACACCTTTAAGGGTGATAATCCCTTAGTCCTTAGAGAACTTGTCGGAACCACTATTGGAGCTGCTGCAGAAGTAGTATTCAAGGAGTATTATGGAGAAATGTCCAGAAATAATATTATCTTTAGCCGGGAGAAGCACTGGTTAGCAGATAATGTTTTCCAGCAGGAGTTCACTTACCGATACGATGATGACGTTACTAATCTGAGATGGAATCGTAATGGAGCAATATTCGTTAAATACCTTGGGCAGGATCGTTACTATGGCGATAATGTATGGTTTGCAGGTATTCTCGATTGGGGTAATAAGGCAGATCAATCTAAGCTAGCTTCTTATCAACAAGCATTTGAATCAACTGTGAAGCAGGTGCCTGTACATGATGGAAAATAAGAAGTTTTTACGTCACCTTTTAACATACCTTTTAGTTATAGTGTTTGTCAACTTGTGGACATTTGGAATCGATATGTTAGCACGTGTGCCTCATGCTCATGGAGAGATGTTCACTATTACTGCAGTCCAGGAGGCAGGTTCCTTTAACTGGGTTAAAGGATTTAGCCAGGACAAAGAAGTGTATGCAAGAGTTTCAACTGAAGTGCAAGTTGATGATCAACTCATGCTGTACACGTCGGATGAAAGTAACTATTGGGATGTTTCAGAGGATTTAGTATTCTGTGATGGAGTGCTAAATAAGCCAAGCGGAGTTATTGCACTAGGCTCCCGCTTGGCTTCCTTTATACATTCAATGCAACTAGGTCTAAATATTCTTAGTTCTATTGCATTCTGGGCTGGGCTCATTTTTCTTTTAGTGGAAAGACGAACACAGCGAAAAACCTGTTAAAGGTTTTTCAAGACCTGAAGTTTAGATTTCAGGTCTTCATAAAGTCTTTAACGCAAAGACATGATAAGTATATTAATCTATAAATAAAGAAAGGGAATACTAGTAATGGCAGAATTTACAAAAGATACCTTGACCTTCGTGACTAACAGACAGAAGCTCATTGGAAATGGATTTAGCACGTATGTTGAGGGCCTGTGGAAAAGTCATATTAAGTTTATGGCCGATTGGGCATTGTTTCTGGGATACATGAATATTTCTGAGTTTCTGTATCAGGAGTTCGGATTCGATTCAGAGAATGCATCAGTTGATGAAAGAGCATCCGTCCAGTTGGGAGCATTGTACCAGTCAGGAGCATTAAATAAATTTGAACTGTGCGGTGAACGCCATGGAGTTTGACGTATCACATTTAGCCAGGTCGCACAAGCCACATACGAAAAGTCTCCTCGCTGTCTTAGAAGGACTTTTGCATATCGGTGCATTGAGTTCTCAGTATAAGCGAAATGGAAGAGTAATTCCATGGAACTCTTTAGCCAGGTATAACAATACATATTTTCCTGAATGGGAGAATGGTAAAGTAGTTGGCTCAATAAAGTTATCCGGCGATTTTCTGTTTTCAGTTGATAGGGATTTTAGCAATGAACTACGTCGTTTCATTAATACACCAAAACATAGCCATATTGTATTTGATTTAGACTACGTTAGGAATAGCTGTGATATTGACACTGTTGCATTTATGTGCGAATCTGGTATTATGCAATGGTTTATGCCAGAGAGTAAAGACAGAACGGATAGCTGGTTGTTAAGTGTTTTTGATAGTACGTGTATCTGCTTTTACCATTTACATGAGAATGCAATTGATAAGATTCTAATTGTGTCAAGAAACAAACCGCAGCATCAAGGATATTTTAGCCAGGATGATAAAAAGAGTATTCTTGATATGTTCATTAAACATATCAAATGGTATAGTCCACAGGTATGGGAGTGGATGTTTGGTGAATTTGAACTTTTAGAAGATGATTTGACATTTATCAAAAAATCCTTGGGGGAGATTTATGATATTACATATTCTTGGGGAATACTAAGACTTGATCCAAAAAGGTAGGAGATATCATGGAATCGAAAGATATATTGATTATGATTGATGGGGATAATGTGAACTTCACTTATTTCAAACCAATCATTAACTGGGTGGAAAAGAATGGATATACTATTAAGGGTGTTCATCTTTTTGGGAAGTTGAATTCTAAGTACATCCAAGATTGGAAAGCATACTTTTCTGTATGGCCCTTCATTGACCAGTATCCAGTGTGTGAGAATCATAAAAATGCTACAGATATTCAGATGATATCTGTGGTGTACAAGTTGTACTACGAGCAGGCTCAGAAGAATTATTTGATTTTATCTAGTGATTCTGATTTTAGCTATATGCTCACTCAGCTCCCCGAGGATACCAAGTTTGTTATTGGGTATTGTCCTGATAAAACAAGTGCTTCATACCTAGATTTTTTACACACTCATGATTTTGAAACTATAGATCTCAACGCTCTCAGGGGACCTATGACAGAAGAACTTCAAAAGGATATTGTTAATACAGTATTGCAGGCATATCTTGAATTCAAGTTGTCCCCGGAGTATTTTAAGTATGACATTCTTTTGACTTGGGTTAATAACCGCTATGGCGATATTGGAATTAACTCAGCGGAAGAGATAATGCCTTTGTGCTCTGATAAGCAGCTGGTATTTAACCAGCACGGAGTAAAGGTTATTGATAAGTAGATGTTGAAGTCTTTTCGAGGGTATAACACTCGTTGTACCCTTTATAAAGATTTTAGCCAGAGAAAGGGGAATCAGTATGTCTTGTTGCAGATACAAGCCTGGGACTTATGTTAAGGGAATCGAACTTAGAGGAAAGGGTAATCTTCCCAGAGAACTTCGGGGATGGATTGATAATGATTTTACAGGTAAGGATGGCTGTTGTATTTCAGTAGATACTTCCGATAGGGAGACTGCTTGGCTTCAGCCAAGCAGTGTTCATGAAGTAAATCGTGTTCCTGACTGGGAAACTGCTATTCATCGCGAATTGCCCCTTAACACTCCACTTCGTCATTTTAAGGGATCTATCTATACAATCATTGCTATTGCAGACCATGTTGATCTAGGGAAATGTGTTGTGTATAAGGATAGCTCAGAGCATGTTTGGGTACGCGAGTATGCAGAATTTATGAGTAAAGTCGATACGAATAAGTATCCTAATGCAAAACAAGAATATCGATTTGAATTAGATATGAAATAAGGGGTAGATACGATGGGTATGGAACAAAAACAATCCCTCTTTAGCCAGGGTGGAAAGAAGCAGATGAATCCTCCATGGATTGTTTATCCGGCATTGTGGTGCCATAGTACTCAGTGGAAATTGAAAGAGCCCTCTAAGTATTTAGAAAGCTTTACAAAGTTTATTTCTGAGTTATCTAAAGAAGAGCGTGTTAAGTATGCTTCTAATTATCCAGAGCCTGTTACGTGGAGAGGATTTTATCAGGGAGTTCTTCCTGATAAAGCTGTAATTTGCTGGAAAGAGGATATGCTCCCTAGGTATTGCTTAGGCGAAATCAAAGCTAATGCTCTTCAGGGAATGCATCAAAATTTATGCCTATTCTATGGGCATTACCAGAAGACTCCTGGGGTGATAGATAAGAGCTGTTTTAGCCAGTGGTACAAAATGCCATTCATGGTTGAGGATGTTACCTATTGCTGTATGGAGCAGTTTATGATGGCATCCAAGGCTAAACTGTTCGGTGATTCTTGTATGTATCATCGTATTATGCAAACTTCCGATCCTAAGACTATTAAAGCTTTAGGCAGAAAGGTCTCCTCTTTCCGGCAGGATATTTGGGACACAGCAAAGTATACTATTGTTCTTAATGGTAATTGGGCAAAGTTTAGTCAGAACCCCCAGCTTGCTAAGTTTCTTTTATCAACTGGAGATGCTATTCTGGCTGAAGCTAGTCCGTATGATGGTATCTGGGGAATCAAGTTATCGGCAAGCGATTTGAATTCTTATAATCCAGCTAACTGGAAGGGATTTAATCTTTTAGGTCTTGCTCTCATGGAAGTTCGAGATGAGTTACGCCGTGTTCACGGAGATTCATTTAGCCAGTCATTAGAAAGGAAGTGATAATCTTATATGACACAAACAGCTACAAAAAAGAAACCTAATCAGAGTAAATGGGATCGAGATGATAATTATCGCAAAGAATTCCTTAAGCATAACAAGGGACTATTTGGATGTATTTATATCTGTGCTTATTGTGGTAGACCTATGCTGAGATCTACCATGCAGGTTGATCATCATTTAGCAATCAATCATGTCAGGCATAGTCCAATGCTTAAACTCTGGTTTGGTCTTAACAATATTGCACATAATACTGTCAATCGGATTAAGTGCGCGGTTACAGGAGAGAAGTTTGTAAAGATGCAGGGTGTAAACGTTGCGTATAATCTTCTCCCTGCTTGCCCCAAGTGCAATAACAAAAAGAGCGACAAAGGTGGCATTTGGACAGTCAGAGGATACATTGGCGGAACTATTTGGAAGATTCTGAATGGTATCAATAATGTATTCTTGTGGGCCTGGTCACAGCCTATCTTTAGACTTGCTGTTATTGGATTCCTTGCAGTGACTGTTCTTCAGTTTGCCATCGGAGGCACTGGATTGATTGCATCTATCGTTGGTTGGTTTGATACTTTCTTCAAATCACTCGCTGCAGGCCTCGGAGTTTTATTCGGGGTTAAGGCAGGCATTTAACCAGCTTCATTCAGGAGACTAATCCATATTTGTATCCGTCTTTTGAACTTGGAGCTAGATACGCAAAAGATCGCATTCGAAATCATAATGTTCAGAAACTCATTTCGTTCCAATTCGATAAAAGTCGTGTAAGTGGATATTCTGCAGATAAAATTGATTGTATTGAAAAGTTTATTCAAACTCGTGTACGTCAATTTTTATCATGGTAAGTTTTTAATATGAAATTAAATAATGGAGGTGATTATCTTTGGAGAATTTGGTATTTGAGAAACAGGCTGCTTTAGCAGCAGCTGTTAAACCGGGTGATCTGTCTAAGAAAGGTTTTCTGGTAGTTCCGTTTGATGCCTTGAACACAAGCTTCACTGATTTAGCCAGTGTGTATCTTAAGCCTAGCTTGCCATTTAGTGTATATCGTAAGCTTTCCAAAGTAAATATTGTTCCTGTTGATGGCATGGATAATATGCTAAATGTGTTTACTGCAGAGCGGTATACTCAGTTTCTGCAAATGATCTGTCGTGAGAATTACCAGCAGAATCGTAATCGACACATCACGATTGATTTCGAAGTGATCAGTGGTCCTGCAGAAGTTGATTGTAGTACGCTGCCTATTGTAAAGAATACACAGCGGGGCCGCGAAATCTTCGAGCATATTACTCGCACCTCATATTCTGTTTTTAGCTCTAGTGATGTGTGGGTTGTAAAATGCGTAACTCGATTCATTGAGTTTGGCAGAGAGCGTAAGCTGTGTGAGTTTAACGTTTTCCTCCCTGAGGGTGCCTGCCTTCAGTAAGTTTTAGCCAGCTGCCCGGCGGTAGATAATCCGCAACTAGGCAGCATTTATTTGAATTTTCATAGAGGTGTGCACATTGATTGGGACTACGTAGTTGAATTCATTCTAAAGGGATACTACCAAATCTCCTCTTTAGCCAGTGAGGAAACAGATAGATTTTGATGTGAAATGGGGGTTAAATATGAGTTGTGGTTCGTTGCCGGAAACTTCTAGTCAGAAGAACAAGCCTGAAATGTATCGGGTTACTCTGGTTGGCGGAGAACATGATGCTTGTATCTTTGCATTAAAGTTATATGAGAAGTATGTAAATACTCTTCAGTATGATGATTGGAAGGAATGCATCGAAAAAATCAAGAAACAGAATTACAATGCAGGCCCATACACCTCTTCTTTTTGGATGAAACTGGAATGCATTCAGATCTTGATTGAAGCCTTAAGATATGTTCCTAGCATGTGCTCCCATAAGGATGAAGCTTTGGTTTATATTCGTTGCCTTGATAAGTTGATTAGACTCACAAGTTTAAACGAATCAAGCAAAACCAACTCCTTTAGCCAGTAATAAAGCGAAACCGCTTCATATCCTTTGGAAAATATCTAAAGGATGAATTAAATAATTTATTAATCTGAAAGGAAAGTGATTTTATGAAGTCTTTTCTCCGCAATTCACTCATTGCGCTGATGATTGCAGCAACAGCTACTACATTCTTTGCAGGGTGTAGTAAACAGGATGTAGTTCCTGCTGAAAGTTCCGTATCAATTGCTGCAGAAGATCCTGGAGTTGGGATTTTAGGTGACAGCGATAAAGATATCGCAGGCTCCATGTACAAGGTGTATTGGAATGATAATGAGAATGTGCAGGAATCACATGCATCTAAACTGAAGGAAGCGAAGCAGGGTGCAACTGCTGTTGAAGGGGAGACCCTCTTTAACCAGTTGTTCCAAGTATACGCTGACGAGGAGGGAAATAAGTTTATCATTTCCAATTCCGATCGTGTATACTTGACTGAGAATGGTCAAATCCCTGCAGAAGCTGTTGCCACCCTTCGTCAAGAGGGAACCGGTGAGCGCGTGTATGTTCGTTCCACTGAGGTTGAGGTTACATCAGCAAAGAACGCTGTTAAGGATTTCGCTGCAAGCTGTGCAACTCCTCAGCTGGGATATAGCGGACGTAAACCTATCTCTTCTATGTCGGATACGGATAAGGAGTTAATTATTAAGTCTCAGATGGCACGTATTAACAATATGCCGTCCCTCAGCCATACCGTATCCCTTAACCAGGGTTATGTATCACTGCTAGACTTACTTGGCGCTATGAATGATATGGGATATGTCACTGATTTTAGCCAGTTCGCAGGCGTGGATGTTGAGACCAATCGTGAGACTCTGGAGATTTCAGCGACTGTTGTTGCATCAGGCGGAAATTTCGCGACTCAGGTTATTGTTGATGCAGAAACTCTCGAGATTATTTCTGCCAAGACAAATAACAAGGAGTTTGAACTGGAACAAAAGTCTCAGAATAGTTTCAATACCCTGGAGATTTCCTTGAGTGATGTTGAACATTTCTTTGGATGGGATATTGAGGTTTATTTGGCGGCATCTAATGGATCTCCATTTGTTAATATCGTAACGGACAACCGGGATATCGCAACAGAGGATAGCTTTATCGTCTATAACGCAGTTAAGCCTGAGGATATCAAAGCAGAAGAGACTGCCCCTACTGTTACAGAACCTGAAGTCGAACTGACAATGGACGAAGAGGAGCAGCATGCTTTTGAGCTTTCTGTAAAAGGCTATGAAGCTGAGGGTATGTCTCATGAGGAAGCAGTAGCAGAAGCAACCCGGCGGCATGAGCAGTATAAAAAGAGCCAGGCAGAGAAAGCTGCTAAACGCAAGGAACTTTTTAGCCAGCAGGAAGCAGCCGCAAAGAAAAAAACAGAAGCTAAGCATAAAAAATTCGAACAGCAGTCTGGTATTACATGGCAGCAATGGGTTGAGATGAATGGTGACGAAAAAGCAGAATTCATGAAGACACACCCTAATGTAGACTATGGTGTGTAAGTATTGAGAGGTGATTAAATGAAGATCTTAAAACGGTCTTTGTCTGTGTTTTTAGCCGTATGTCTTACGCTATCCTGTATCTCCTCTTTAACAGTATTCGCTGGAGGAGGCCTTAACCAGCATAACACAGCATCCGCAAATGGTCAGTCAAAGGGAGGAGCTTATGACTGGACATTTACTCAGTGGAAGACTGGATACAAAGTTTCACTTATTATGAGTCCAGAGGGACCGATGGACACCAGCGCTAGTCTGTATGGAGGTAAGAATATTCCGTTGACTGGTATTCTTACGCTGTCAGACTATGGTGATTTAGCCAGTTCTTACGTTACAAATAAATCTGCAGTTTGGACACAAGCAACTCCAATTTATGGGAATTTAGACAGTCCGGATGCTATGCTTGGAGATTATGATTCAGAGTTGCAAATAGCAGAGATTAGTGGTCCCGCACGGTATTCTAATCTTGTTCTAGTCAGTGATCTGCCTCATGATATGAATGATACTGGGTTGTTCAATGCAATGAAACTAGTGGTTGATTCCGCCGGCACTATTTATGATGCAATCGGCATTTCTCCTACTAACGTATGTCAGCCTACTTTGATTACGAAGTTCCCCGCATCAGGAGCATGGCAGTTAACTGATCAGATTTTTAGTGTGTATAAGTCAGCTGTCGATACTATGGACAGTGAGGGCATTTATCAGATGCTGTTCAATAAGTTGACTTCAGATATGCAGGATAGTATTCTGAAGGCATCTGGAGCATCTGATGCCTCAGATGTTTCTAAGTATATGGAATACATGAACCCGGCTTCCCCTAACTGCATGGTGGGATGGGCATGTATGATCGAGCCTGTTTACCAGTTGGTGTATAATGGTAGCGACTGCCTATTTGTTAATGATGCATATACACATTTCCTTGGAACAGCAATGGACTGGGGTAACGTAATGGGTGCTACCCAAGCTTTAGCCAGGAAGGCACGTGACACCTATCAAAACGCTCCAAATCAATCAGCTAAGGACGATGTAGCGGAGGCTTTTGGAATCTTAGCCACTACACCTTCTGATAAGTATATTAAGTGGGGTATCTTCAGTGATGCTCATACACCTATTGAGCATGATATGCCCACGAGTATTTATAATTCTACGGGTTGGTTTAACTCACCAGCAGCGGCTAAGGGAGGCGGCACCTATACCGCTGCTGAATTGCTAGATGGTGGCGCTGGCGTTGGTATTTTTAAGAACTCACCTATTACACCACCAGATCCACCTCCCTGCTGCTATCCCAGCCATGACCACGGAACGCCTTGTCCCTGTGGTGGTGCAGTAAGATGTAATTGTCCTCCTGGTTGCGTATGTGATCCTAATAACTACGCCGAGGGATGCGATTGCGTACCACCGCCTCCAGCGCCTCCTGTTCCAGATCCAACTATTCATGAGGATCATCTGACTGAGCGTTTGGAGAAGGATATGACTTCCACCAATAATCCTAAGACCTTTAGCGTTGTTTATAAGGATGAGTATAGTGGTGGTACTAGACATTACGACGATGGTAATCATAAGTATGATAACTCTGTGACTCGTACTATTACTCATTACTCCTGCGGAACTAATACAGATGATCCAACCCATATGGCCCAGCACCATGCTATGGGCATCAAGTGCAGACCCTTAGGCAGTCATACTGAAACCGAAACAAAGGTTTGGTATGATAACTGGCATGTGTATGAAGATTACAAGTATGTTTGGAATAATGGACTTGAGTTTACAGGATATATCCCATCCAGTAATTTAACCAGCTATTCAAAGCTTGTAAGTACAATGGATCCTTTTATTTTGTTCCATAATGGTGATAGAGCCCAGATTAAGTGGGACGGACATATCAATGATACGTTCAAGGAAACTGATTCTAGCCAGAATCCGCAGCGTGGCGACCTGTATGAAGGAACAAATAAGATTACCTGGATAAGCCATAGATATGCTGTAGGACCAAATGCACATAATGCAATTTGGCTTAGCGAGTATATGTCTAAGTACGAGACTTCAAAGCGAAATCAGGTATATAAGGATGCAATGAATGCTTCTGGATTTGGCGGAACTATGGAAACCACTAATGGATCTAAGATTACTGCGTCCATTAAGGGAACAGAAGGAGACTTCCAGTGGGATGTTCATGTTGGTAATGGTGAACCAATTAAGTGGGCTACTAGTGAGAATGCAGAGTATGGCTTTGTATCAAATGGTACTCATGAAAGCGGACATTACAATACGAATGATTATCCAGCCAGCTGCGGAGGGGGAAGACCCGACCCTGTTGACCAGAAAGTTATTCGAGACGCTCTTGCTACTGTAACTCTTAACCAGGCTAACTTTAGCACGAATGTTCATGTTCAGGCGGTATATCCTGGTAGCGCTAAGAGGCAGCAGTTGTATAAGGGAGATCCTTATGTAAAGGTTTCTGGAGATGGTAATACTTGGACTTTCTCTTCTCCCTCTTCTGTTTTCCACTTCTACCCTTCCTACAAGATCAAAGCGATTTATGATGTGAATGGTGCAGATACTGATGTATGGGGTCTTAGCCGTCGTCTACGTAGTTTTAGCGCAGAGGATAAGTTGACCATTTCCTTTAAGTCAAATGGAGGTACAATTGAGGCACCTTGGTCACGTGATCATGGTGATGCCCAGTATACAGCTAAAGCAGGCAATGCTTATCAGTACACTGGTAATGGTGGTACAGTGACATTTGATGGATACTTCCACCTGCTTGATCCAGACTTTGCCCCAGACCCAGCTAAGCAGTCACAGGCAAATCAGCTTATTGTTGGCACCTATATTAGCCAGCTCGAAGATGTAGTTAACAGTATCAATGGTAATAACGTAGGTGTGTATTCTAACCTTTATTACGCATCGGCCAACTCGGTGTATTCACCAAAGATTCCTGGTGGATTTAGTGGAAGAAACGAAGGACGCGAGACTATTAAGATCACAAATGCTTCTGCAAATGGTGGACTTGGCGGAACTTCGTATAATTTCCTCCCTGGATTTGATGGAGTTCAGACTGGCTCTCGTGTGAACGGTGCTACTTCTGGAGACCCACTGGGTTCTAATCAGCAATTGACACAAAACCTTGAAAGAGGTGGCGGTATCCAGGTGCAGGGCTGGTATAACGAAGACTTTGAGGGTATTCTGGTTGTTCACGTCACAGCATCTGTTGATGTTGGACAGGTTGATACAGCCATGACTATCATCGAAGAGAACCTATCCGATGATTTAACCAGAGTTGATGAACTGGCTCAGCCTATTTCTGTTAACGTTCCTGGTGTTGGATCCTTTACCAAGTGCAAGGGCACATATGCAATTGGTACTGAGGTTAATATTGGTGCTGTTAACTGGGGCAGGGCGACTGCAAATGTTGTTGGACTGTTTGATCCTACAATTATGCATGTACGTGGAAGTGCATATGATATGGCGGACTAAGAATGGCATTAAGGACTTGCTTGTTTTCCGCAGATACCAATGAGCTTCCAATCAGACCTTTAACTAATCGATCAGTAATCGATTATTTATCGATTATTTCATTTATGTGCAAATTACCTTGGATGAATCGAAGCTCTCCTGCAGCAGTTTTAGGCAGTGCGTATGAGACTGCCTTGGCAATCCAATTTGTTTACTGTTTAGGGGATGATGAGGTCTTGAGCCTCACCACAAATCTTTTAACTTGGTTAGGTTACAAGTCTAGATATGAATTATCACATGAGATTTTAAGACCATACCTTGATTATATAGATTGCGATTTTGATGAATCCATATTTAGCCAGTTTGAAGACGTGCTTGGTGAGATATATCAGCTTGCCGTAAGACCGGCGTCTTCAAAAGTTAATAGCTAAAGGTTGTTCATGCTCAGGAGGATTGTTCTCTTTTCTCCTGAGCATTATAGAGTCTTTAGCCAGTAGAGACTGTGTAGAAATTGAAATGGAGAATTGAATGTATGAGTAGTGGTATTTATCGATTAGAGGTACTGAGACACTTGCAGAGCATGCCTGTATGTCAGGGTAACACTGCACCTCGAGTGTTTCGGATGAAAGATAATGAAGATCTTGCGTTGATTGCGAGCGAGGTTATTGGGAATCAACTCCCAGTTTTAGGCTGTCTGCGATGCTATACTTTCTTTGCAGATATTCTGCAGTTTGAGGATGATATCGATGATCTTCCAGAGGGTAGCTGGTTAGAGTATGCCAAACATAATACGACACTGGAGATTCGTCCGGATCTTAAGATTTCGGATCTTAGCCAGTGTACTGGAATTCAGGCTCTCCAGTCTATCATTGAGGAAGCTGAAGGTATTCCTAAGACTTCGAGGTTCGTATGACAACTGCTGTTCAAGCAGTAAAAATGTTGAAGGCATTTGCATCACAGTATAGGAATGCATCCTTCTCGACTTTTAGCCCGCTCCCTGATGGGGAATCAGGGAAGGACGATTTGACCCTGCATCTTCTTGATTCTGTATCAGAGGAATTAGTTGTGCAGATTATCGAAAGGCTACAGCCCTTTCAGTTTATTTCGGAAATAGATTCGAAATATTCTTTTGCTGTTTTGGGAATTCATCAGAATTTAGCCCTGGACCTAAAAATGCAAGGTCCTATGATTTGGTATAAGTTCAGACGAATGACTGGCACTGAATCCATTCTATCTGGAGCGGACTTAGTTCCCTTTAATGGTAATCAGTATATCGAGATTTTATTTTCATTTTTACCCGGTGCCATTCAGACACCAAGTTCATGCCAAGCTCGGAAAGCCCCTGAAGTTGCTAAGCCATATTTGCGACGAATGCTTCAGAGTTACCGAGTTACTTTTAGATCTGAACTTGATTCAATTGTCAATCAGGTAGTTCAGCAGGAAGAGTTTGGTAAGTTCTTTTCTGGATATCGTTCTAGCCAGGAAGAGGAAAATCTTCTTAGCCGGTGTTCTGCAAGGATGCAGAAGTATGCTGCAGTGTGTAGATATTTGCAGTACATTTCTAGCAAATGGCAGGTAGTTACAGCTAAGAGTTCAATGTTTAGAGTGTCACCAAGTATTGAATACAAGGCATCTGATCTTCGTGTTATCATTCTTAGTGATATTCTGTTTGAAAATCCTCAACTTGGACAGATTCTTATTGAGTGGGTTCAGCCTCCTCAAGTACGGGCGCTTCCTGCTTTTAGTTCACTTAGTTAAGGGGTGATAGTATGGCAGAGTATACCTCATGTTTTAGCCAGCAGTTGGGTGCAAGTGTATTGCGCGATCAGTTGATAGGGTATTTGAGATCTTTTATATGCGTTGATAATAATGATCTCACTGATGAAGACTTGCTGTGTCTGGCTATGTGGAGTGTTATTGCTTATGATGCCGATACATGGAGAAGGCAAAAAGCCCTTCGGTATATTCATCAGATTCATCCTGCTTTGAGTGTTGAAGAGTTAGCAGATGTTGTTTTAGCCAGATTGTCTAGCTCACAGATTCGAGAATTGCAAAGTCTTTTGGATTATACTCGAGTGTATCTGGAAGCAGATAGATCTACTGAGGCTTCACGACTTAGAGAGCTAGTTAATCAAACTCCAATTGCTTTTAGAGATGAAAGTAATCGGAATAGGCTCAGGGTTTTATGCGCAGCTCTTGGGTATCTCATTAGCGCACATAATCAATCATGGGTATTTAGCCAGGGGTATAGACGCATTGTTCAGGAGGTTTTGGGAACACCTGAAGCTGAGTTAAGCGAATCTGCATATGCTGATATGGCAGAGCAGGGACGCCAGTATTTATTGCATGAGGGTATGCTGAAGCCTTTTATGCTATCGGATGTATTGTATCAAAAGCATTTTGGTGCAGTTGAGCAGTATCTGTTCAACAAATACAAATAATTGTGAGGTGAGATAATGTCATTTTGCAGTCGTGAGGGTGCTGCTATTAGTTTTAGCCAGCCTCAGGGTACTACAAGGTCACCGCCTTTGTATTGTGCTGTTTCATACTTCCTTAATCGGATTATTTTGAATAGATTTATGTTCTCGTTTTTAGTAATCGGATTAAGGTATGGATGATATGAAATAGGTTGTATACAATATAATTATGAGAGGTGACATTATGAAACCAATTAAGCAGGCGCCTTCTGCGTCTAACACCGCAAAGGCTTCACAGACCAAGATGTTGGGAATTATGCTGGGAGGCCTTTTAGTTCTTTTAGCCTTGATTGCTTTTGCTATGACCTATAGCCAGAAGCAGATCGAGGTTGTTCGTCTCAAGCGTTCTGTAATGACAGGTGATGTTATTACTGAAGATATGCTGGAGAAATATCCCATGCTGGATAAGACATATGAGGAGCTGGGAACCCAGCAGTATGTCGATGATGAAGGCAATAATGTAAGTGGCAATGTGTACATTCTTTGGAAAGATCGCGAAGAACTGTGTATTAACAAAACTGTATCTAACTATGTTAAGGATGGCTCGGTTCTGACTATTCGTGATGTAACTGATAAGCAGGTATCTCGTAACCCGTGGTTGGAAGGCATTAAGGATGACCAAGAGATTTATACCATGAAGTTTGATGCTTCTGATGTTAATGCTCGTCTGCTGATGCCTGGTACTCAGATTCGTGCCCGCTTTGTTTTTGGCGTTGAAGGTCAGTATCTTGGCGAAGTTCGTAAGGACATTATCGACAAGGCTTTGGAAGCAGATAACTCTGGTATTGGCGTTCGTGAGTCTGTCCTGATGGGTTATGGCAAGGCTCAGGCATCTACTCCCCAGGTTGATGAGAATGGAAATCCTATTTCAGTTTCCTCTAGCCAGGCAGTGTCTGGTGAGTTTGCTGTTTCGGAAGTTGTAATTCCTCGTATCACCATTGCAGATATGCGTAACAAGGATGGCGAGAGCATCTTCGAGATTTATTCATCTCTGGTTAAGATGCCTTTAGCCCAGCGCCTTGATTATCTGTCTACCAGTATTGCTGATCCTGATACTGCAATGGAGTTCCAGGATCGTATTACCCCTGTTGATTTGACTTTCATTGTTGATGAAAAGGGTGCAAGTATGCTATCTGAGTTCGAGAATACTGAGGGAGCAAAGCTTAAGTATACTATTCTGCCTGGTATGGGCAAGGATACTCCTGAAGCTGCAATTCAGCTGATGCAGCAGTTTGGCGAGATCTCTAACCAGATTTCCAGTGCAGGATCTAATGCGGTAGCAACACCTGCTACAAAGTGAGGTCGCTATGGGATTTAAGGAAAATTTGATTTCTCAGCTGAAAACCTTAACTCAGGCGTTTTCAGCTGATGATGCTTTAGGCAGAGTAAAATATGCAGGAGAAAATATCTTCGGATTTTATTCTCCTTCTGGTGGTAATGGCGTAACAACTTTGGTTGTCAATGTCGCTGATGCTCTGCGGGTTGCTAAGAAGCGCGTAGCAGTTATTGATTTCGACCTGATGCATCCTCAGGTGTTCAGGTATCTTAGCAACGGGCAGGAAGAGTGCCCAGTTAGTATGCTTGATCGCTGGATCGATACCACGTCTGATCTATCTGAGTATGCCACAATGAGTGCTGATAGTTTCATTGCTACGTATTCTGCACGACTAGAGGATGATGTATATGCTTTAGCCGAGCTGGACATTGTAGCTGTCACACAGTTTATTAAAGACGTCTCTCAGATCTATGATTATGTCCTGATTGACATTCATGGAAATCTTAACCAGGAGACAACAGTCGCAGCATTGGATTCTTGCACGGAAATCTTTACTGTAATTCGTCCTAGCTCTGGTGATCTTGAGAGCGTGTATAAGGATAATCTGTGTACTACTAACTATAATATGGGTGCTCGCTTCACCAATATTATTCAGGCTCCAATTCATCAGATTTCAATTACCAAGCAGGAATTTGATGAATATTCTGAACTGCCTTGGAAGATGGTTACGAATATTCCTTATGTATCTGAGGTAGCTTTCGTTGGTCAGAACTATGGTTGTTTTGTGACTAGCGATGTAGGCACTAGTGCACCTGCAGTTGCATATCGACAGGCAGTTAAGTTCGTAGCAGAGACTATTCTTAATTACTACGAACCTACTAGGAAAGAGGAGGTAAACCCCGATGGGTGTGAAGAAATCTGAGTGGACCCAGCGACGTGGTACAGAGGTGACAAATACTACCGACAGCCAGATCTCGTATGATGATTGCGTTGATCGTGTGTATACTGCCATTGCTGAAGCCAATGTTGATCATGCTGATGTTATTGAGCAAATGTCTGCTTCTGAACTATATGATTATACACGTAGCCTGATTCAGCAGACAGTTGCCGAGAAGCGCTATCCTGTTCGTGGGTTTATTAAAGACGGTAAGCTGGAACTTAACCGCTTGATTGCCACACTTCAGGAAGATATCACAGACTATGGCCCAATCACTGATGCAATGCGTGATGAAAGTGTCACAGAGTTGCAGATCAATGACTACATGACAGTGTATGCTGAGCAGAATGGTGAGACAAAACTGCTCTTGAATAGCCTTACTGGTGAGCCAGTTCGGTTTAAGGATCCTGATGACTTAACGAAGATCGCAAACAAGCTTCTGCGTCTGCAGAATGTTACATTGTCTCGTACCGGTGCTATTCAGGGTGCTATGACTGTTGAGGGTTATCGTGTTGCAGCTGTTCACCCTTCTGCAGCAGCACCTGATAAGGGGGACTATGCCCATAAGGATCGCTCAGCAGCTATTGTTATTCGTAAGTTCAGTAAGAACAAATTGAATCTGAATGACCTGATTCGGTTCAAGAGTATGACTACTGAGATCGCCGAGTTCGTGCGACGGATTCCTTTAGCCAGCTTGACAACTGTTGTAGCAGGTGCCACGGGTTCTGGTAAAACGGTTCTGCTTCAGGCATTCTCTGACCAGCGTCCTAAAGAGAAGCGTACCTTCATCGTTGAGGACCAGTCTGAGTTGAATGCTCGTATGCGTAACTCTAGCGGTATTGACCAGTCAAACACTGTTCAGTTCGAGGCACGTCCCGCCCCTGCAGGACAGAATGCGGATTTGAGTTATCCTACCTTTGAGAACCTGATTATTCAGGCATTACGTATGTCTCCTCGTCTGTTCATTCTGGGTGAGATCCGTACTAACTCGGTTATTAACCAGGCGGTTACAGCTGCCAATACGGGTCACCCGTTCTACACGACTATCCATGCAGAAGATGTGCCTGATACAATTACTCGTATTGCTATGGCTGTTGCCGCAGAGACTCCGAGTATTCCCTACAACGTTATCTTGGATATCGTATGTAAGAATATTACGTTCATCATTAGCCAGCAGAAGTTGGATGATGGTTCTCGTAAGTGCTTACAGCTGGCAGAGATTACTGGTACCGAACTCGTAGATGGCCAGATGAAACCAAAGGTGAATATGATCTTTGAGTTCCAGGGTGATGGCGAAGGTGTTCATGAGGATGGTAAGATTCATGGTAAGTATGTTCAGGTTGGACATATTTCGGATGCTCTTAAGAAAAAGCTGTATCTGAAGAAACTTACCAAGGAAGATCTGGCTATTTTAACCAGTGGCCCTGCGCCTGGAGAGCCTCCCATTGAAGGACATTTTGATCCAATTGAGTTATAAGGAGGAGAGGTCATGACCTTTTTAAAAGTAGTAATTGCATGCGCAATTATGATCACTGGATATCTTCTCCTTCGTAGTTATACAGGTATTTATTTAGGAGAGCTTATCCTTGAAAAGACGTTGAGGTTCCTGGGATTCTCAACTAAGTGGCTTCAGGATGCTTCTCGTGATCGAGCCACTCGGAACAAGTTGCGTTTTAGCCGTGAGAATAAAGCTCAGCGAGAAAGCGATAATTTGTATAAGTATTATCGTTTTGTTGATGACATTTTAGTCAGCATGCATCTTCGTGAGCATGGAATTACCGTGGAAGGTTTCACTGTTGTTTGTGGAATGATTACAATTCTTATTACTCTTGCATGTGGAATTCTTATTCGTAATCTGTTCATGCTTGCCATTATCTTTTGCATTGTCTATGCAGCTCTTTTGGCCACGATGTATTTGAAGAGTCGTATGGGTGCAATGGAACGCAAGAAGCATCTCTTGACTACAATTGACCTTCTTTGCGCGAACATGAGTGAAGGAATCCTTCACGCTGTTCAAGATAATATCAATCTGATTCATCCTAGCGTTCGTCCTATTTTTACTAAATTTGTGCGTAATATCACTGTTTTGAATATTTCAACTGAAGATGCAGTTGTCAAATTGAACAATGATCTAGGATCTTCTTTTGATGTCTTTTGTGAAACGGTTTTAATTTATGAGCGTGACCGTGCTCCAGGTATGGAAGTGCTATTTAGTTTTATAGTTGCAGATAATGCAAAGGAGACATTGCGCAATGTGAAGATTAAACGTTCTTCAGATAAGGTTATGATGGACTTCTTTGCATCATGCGCAATTCTCGCAGGTGTTCTAGCCTATACGATTTTTTCCTTTGATTTCGTAGGGAAGTTTTATGCCACTTCTTTTGGCCAGATCGTAATGATTGGATACATCATGTCTGCATTGCTTGTCTTCATCATTACACAGGTGATCATGGGTAAGCCGTATATCTACAAGGAGTAATCATAATGAAAACTTTAGTCTTACTTGCAGTAGGTGTTTTCGCCTTGTATGGGTATATGTGCTACTACATTTTAACCAGGCATACTGAGCGTAGAACATCTACGACAAAAAATCTCTCACAAAAGCGTATTAGACAGCTAAAGTCAAAGAATTCTGAACGTGAAACTCGTAAGAAGTTAAATCAGATTCAGGCTGTCGCGAACCTGATGCGCAAGGTTTGGGTTATTGGGTATTCAGAGGAGCGAGAGAACCAGATCAAGTTACTGTTGTCAGCTTGCGATAAGCGAGATGATAATGGTCGTTTGATTACCGCTGAGGAGATTTATTTACAACAGCTTACCATTGCAGGTGTTGTGATTGGTGTTGCTGCTTTCCTAGGAATTTTTATGGGGCCATTTGTATTGCTCATTGCAATCGCACTTGCTCCTACCTTCATGTCTATCCCTCTGTCAGGTATGAAGGATGATCAGAATCGGTTATCTAAGGCTGTATCTAGCCAGTTCTTGGATTTTTACAAGGTGTACTATGTTCAGTTCATTCGCAAAGATGTTACTAATACTCTTTTGAATGTTGTGCAGAGTTACTTACCTCGTGCCGATGTGGACTTCAAACGAGTTCTTAGTCGTTTTGCAAGTGACTTGGAATCTGGTGAGGAGTTTGCATTAACTCAGTTAGATAGTCGATTCCCGACTAATGGGAAAGTGCATAAGTTCGTAACCATTGCTAAGGCACGTAATAGGGGCGATGATGCCTGTTTTGACAGCATGCATGCATTTTTGAATGAGATGGAAGAAGAACGAGATGCGTATTATGAAAATGATTTGAAGAATCGCGAGTACAAGATTAATCGAATTGTTTTCATGTATTTGATGGGTGCTTTCGCAGTAATCATGGCAATTCTGATTTTCAATATGGTTGCTAGCGGACAGTAATACAATTTATCTATTTTAAATTAAAGGAGATTTACTTATGAAAACTTGGCAGAAACTGGCAATTACCGCAGGCATTATTCTGGTGGCTGTGACCGTATTCATGTTCATTAATGGTAACGCAACGAGCATGCTTCAGACCATCGTTGACTGGGTATTTGAGGGCCTGTTCAAATTTGACAAGGCGCCGCAGCTGTTCCACTAATCTGTGTTTTAGCCAGCATTCCAAGGGGAGGGGTTTAATCCCCTCCCCTTATTTAATTGGAGGTATGTATGGAATTTAAGTTTACACGTAGCCTCGTAAAAATGATTCTTATTTTGCTATTGGCTGCGTTTGTTGTCAATCTTGGGTTGTTCTTTTATGCATACTCTGCAACTACTAAAGTCGTAGAGTCTAGGCTGATTGATTTAACCCAAATGGTGGCAACCAGTAATTGTCTCCCCAAAGAGGGAGACGTGTATAAGTCCTATCAGAATCTTTTAGCCAGCTCTGAAACGCAGTTTACAAGATTTTCTGATTCTGTAGGTACTGAACAGTTAAAGGACGTCAATGCATATGGAACATGGGGTAACCAGTCCTCTGTGGCCAATTGGGCATTTTCTGTTCAGTCTTCTTCAGGAAGATCTTTGTACTCTTACAGCAATCCTGTCCAGCGCAATAGCCCTATTGTTTGTACTGTAAAGGCAAGAGTTGTTTGTCCATTCTTGTTTATGCCACAGTGGAATATTGGATCTAGAAAGCCGATTTATATTGAGCGTACCTATACCGTAGTCGGACAGAAATTCTATAAAGCGCTTCCTAATCATCCGACTAATTGAGGGGGTAGCTTATGCTAGATTTAAAAATAGCTCGCAAGTTTGCTGTGGGTATCGTACTAGCTGTTATGCTCAATATGGCCGCTTCAGTTACTATAGAATTTAGCCGGTATAGTGCGAAACAGGAATTTGTTCGACAGGCAGCTCGTCAAGCAGCAGACTACACACGCGTGAATCTTCAGACTGTTGCAGGCAGTACATATACTGGTGCTACAGGCATGAAGAAAGACAAAGTTCAGGCATGGACAGAAGATATCAGAAGTCAGGCAAGCAGTCTTGGAGTATTAACTTCGTGGCTAGATAGATCCCTAACTAAAATTCATGATTCAGCGGGAACTGTCACTGCTTATACACCCCTTAACTATGGCCTAACTTATCTTGACCAGGAAGACTATGAGACAATGTTCAGGGACGCTTTAGCCAGGACAGTAGAGTATAACTATGGAACGGATACAAAACCACCTGTTGGCTCAGCAGGAGAGTGGGATACTCTGTATATTGATAGCGTAAGTGTTGATGTATCTGAGCCTCATGTTCAAGCCTTGTCCAATTCTGGATACATGGCTGAATCTTTGTTTGGCAAGGTTGATCCCGACACTGGATCCAGTGGAATGGATTTTAATTATCTTATTTCGTATGATATAACTATTACAATCAACTGGGGATCTGTAACAACATTGCCACTGTTTAATGCGCCTATCACGTCACACAGATATTCAGGTGGACGTGCGGATTTGGCAGGCCAATCGATATTAATGAGTCAACATCCAATGGTTTTCAAGACCACTTATGCTTTGACTAACTAAGGAGGTTAGATTTGTGCAGAATCTAGTCGTTATTAACCAGCCTAATCGAATTAATACGATTAAGCGTTTTATCCAGTCCCGAGGACTTCAGCGATACAGTGTTATTACTACAGCAACTCAGCTGATGGATGCACTGCTAGTAGAAACAGCTAATGTTTACATGTTTGATTTCTACCTTGATATCCCTATGGTGAATACCTTAGCCGATATGAAGGATAGTGTGAACACATTGGTTGTATTTGTTCCGGAAGCTCGAATTGGCAACACCTATTTGAATCTTACTGACAAGATTCATGTTATGCCAGACGAAGTTCCTATTCTGATGTATATGTGGGATACTCCCGCTACCTCGCTGCAGAACGTTTTAGCCGCGCGAGCATCTGGAACTCCTTTCTGTAGAACGTTCTTGCCTAATACAAATGTTCATCCTGACGCAATCAGTTTGGATATTAGGCCGCGTCAGATTAAAGCAGCATATTCAATGAATTCAGGTAAGGTTGTACATGATACTGTTAAGCAGATTCAGCTTAACGTTCGTATCAAGGGAAAACCTATTCTGGAAGATGAATATGATGTGCGTAAGCAGATTGGCATCTTTGACGATGTATCTCGTGTAGTAGACCTTCCATGCGTAGATGATAGCTCGATGGATTATGTTGGTCAGGAAATCTCTAGCCAGTCAGAATCTTCTGGGTTTAGGCTTCCGTTTGATTTTTCTTTCATCACCTCTAAGCCCAAGAAAGAAAAACCAGTTAAGCAACCAAAGCAGCCTAAGCCCAAGAAAGAGAAACCTGTTAAACAGCCTAAGCCTAAGAAAGAAAAACCAATCAAGACAAAAGAGAAACCTACCCAGGAGAACGTGGACAGTATTCTGGATCAGGATACCGTGTCCACGCCTGAAGTTGGTGCAACTATGGAAGTTACTGCTGCTCCTGAATTCACGAGAGAGTCTGTGAAAAAGGTGGAAACACCGGTTTCACAGGAACCTGTATCCAGTGAAGTGGAGCCTGTTACTCCTGTAGAGAAGAAACATCATAAGCTTTTCGGTAAGAAATCCAAGGAACCTAAACAAGGATTTAGCCAGGACAACGAGCCTACTGGAAACTTTGATGTTGCAGGATCGCAGGTATCTGACGTTAATATGACACAGGTATTTGGGACCATTTCTGCCGCTTCTAAGGATGTGGCTGATATCGAGGTCGAGGGCGCTGATGCAGAAGAGCTTCGTGATGCAAGCAAGCTTGCGGTTGAGGAGAATCTTAACAAGGTTCGCGATAGAAAGAATGCTGAGCGTATTCGTGCACAGCAAGAAGCTAAGGAAAAGGCAGACGCAGAACGAGCTCGCGCTGAACAAGCTGAAGCAGAAGCAGTCGCTAAGGCCAAGGAGAAGACAGAACCTGTTATCGAAAAGCCACGCGAACGTATTAGCATTGACTTTAGCCAGTCCACCACAGAGAGCCAGCCCTCTGCCTCTGTTGCTCCTCGCAAACGACGTTTAAGCGGATTGAAATCTTCTGTCTATTCTAATGTCGAAGACTACATGGTTGGTAATGATATTATTACCGCAAAGCAGAAGATGGAGATTACTGCAGAACTTAATCGCCGCAGGCAATCTGGCAGTTCTGGTTGTCGTTTCTATGACGTTGTACTCGAGAAGGGACTGTGTGAGCCAGAAGATATGGTTCAGATCATTGCCAAGGTCAACCGTATGGAAATTCTTAACTGGAGGCAGATCGAAGCAATGGAACCTATCTTTGATGAGTTCCAGGCAGACCACTGCAAAAAGCTTAAGTTCTTCCGTGCACCTGATGATTCTCAGGGAAATGTTCGTATTGTTTGCAGCTTGAGTGCACCTTCTTTGGACTCAAGTATTCGCAGACTGTTTGATAATCCTCGTATTTTGTATACGCTGGATCAGTATGTAATGGAGAAGTTGAATTCTTATTAAGTATGATAGCAGTATATTTGGTGCATAGTCGTACCAAATTTTATGCTTGGCTTAAGAATAATTTGTTCTCATTTGAAGAGGTCTACGATTTAGCCTCACTTGACGAGTCGCATGAATGCCTCGTAACGGATATTGACATGATTCCTTCAGGATATCATGGTAAGATCATCAGTTACGGGGCATTTTCTAGTATTGGCACGCATATAGATTCATTTGATGATTTAGCCAGTATTACAGCCGTCAAGCATATTGTTGTTCCAGATAATTTCATCTCTGATGGTAAGATTTATTCTGCTATGGATATGGCTTATCAGATTCAGAAGAAAGAAATGGCCGCAGACCTTGTTGTGGGGTTAGCGCCTCTTCTTGAAATTGACATGGGGCATCAGCATGTTCAAGCAGAACAAGTTTCATCAGAGCCTAGAGTACGACATGCAGACATTGGGGGCTATGTCTCACAAGAAAGCCCTGAGATGGATGAAGATTTGCTAACAGGACTTGGCAATACTTCAAAAATTGAACCAGAGCCCGAGTATTCTCGACAAGATGTGTATGAGAGTGTTGATTACTCTGAGAGATTTGAGCAGCAGCCACACCAAGAGTATTCAGACAGATTTACACAACAGCCACCATATTATCCACCGCATCAAGAATACTACGCTCAACAACATGACCCATTTAGCCAGCAGTACAACCAGCAGTTTTCCAGATATGCACAGCAGGAGCAGCAATTCTCTCAAACTTCACTTGCTCCTGTGGCACCTAGAAGTCTTGCTGAAGTCAGAACTGCAAGCTTGGGAGCACAGAGGGTTTCACGCAAGCAGCTTAGACGTTCTAAGATTCAGAGTTCTGGGTCGGATAATATTATGCTTTTCTATGGAGTTTCTCCTAAGTCTGGCGTAAGTATTTTGACGTATATGCTTGCCTCTTATCTTGCACAGGTGAGACCAGATAAGCAAGTCTTGCTTATCGACATGGACATTAACCAGCCTGATCTTTCGCAGTACTTGTGCACTGGATTTCAGCTTAGTCCTAATTCCGATACGAATATTCGTAATCTTGCTGTTATTCCCGAGTACCAGTTGGATGATGCTATCCCAGCTCTTGTACAGGAAGTGCCTCTATCTGGAACATCTGAGATGTATTCGCATTTAAATGTAATGCTGAATACGGGAGCATCTTTTGCAGATAAGCGCGCAATGTTTGCTTATGATTTTAGACAGCGAATCCAAAAGTTGTCTGAATACTATGATTACATTTTAGTTGATTGTGGTCGTCTGCAAGCTAGTGCGAACTACCAGTTGATGCTGTTGTCGACTTTGTATCAAAAAGTATTTGTCGCGAATGGTATTAGTCAGCAGTATATTGCTGAGTTTATTCAGACCATCGGGTCAATGAACTTGGACTATAAGGTCGTTTTAAACAGAGCAGCTAAGAATATGACAGCAGCTGCTTTAACCAGGAATTTAGGCCGAGATGTTCTTGCAGTTATTCCTAATATTGTCTCACTTGAGGCTACTATCAAGCGAGGGCAGACTGCGATGGATATCCAGAATACAGCTTTCTTACGGAATTTGGAAGCGCTTAGGGAGGGACTCGGATTGTGAATGATTCAGATGCTTTGAGAATGCGCCTAAGAGATAAGGCAGCTAAGCAAGCACAGCAAGGACCATCAAATCCAACATTACATGTTAGCATCAATGCCCCTGTTGGTCCAGATTTGACAACTCTTCAGCAGATGAAAGACCCTCTTCTTGCAGATGATCTGTTTGAGGGGTCTACAGGTAGTATGCCTTCTCCAGCTGTACCGCCACCTATTAGACCAGTACAGCCAGCAAGGCCTAGTCCGGCTCAACCCATTTCACCTATGCACCCACAGCCATTTAGCCAGCAGGGACAGGGATCTTTTGCTGATATGAGCCTAGGAGATTTTGGGGATGATTTTGACGAAGAACCTGAAATGAGTGATGTTGCTAAGCTGGGAGAGGAGATCACATCTGATAATAATAAAGATACAAGCAAGAAGTATATTGCATTTGCAGTACTAGCTTTGTTTGTGATTGTCATTCTTGTGGCAGCTATCGGACGTGGAGCTCTGAAGAATCAATCTTCAGATAAGCCTCACTCTAGCCAGAGTAGTGTATCACAGCGGTTATTGAATGAGTCAGTAAACTATAGTTCGGACTATTACACTGACTCTATTTCAATTAGTAAGTACATGAAGCTTGAGAACGGAGTTGTGAATTGTTATTTTGAGGGAACATTAAAGGAATATGATAAAGATGTTTCTTTTATTGTTTCTCCAGAAGATTACAACTACTACAACAATGGAGATATGATTGATGTTTCATATCACATTGCTAAGTTTGGAGGGAAGATATATTGTGCAGATTTTAAGATCATGGAGTAAGCGATGTGTCACCTGCTGTCTCTTGCTGATGCTAACAGCAGGTATCTGTATGCCTGTTTATGCAGAGGATATTGACAACGATATCCTTACAGGTAGCTCTGCTGTTAGTACTCAATCTGACAGGGAGCATCGAGTGCCAGGAAAGGAACCTAATAAAAACTCAGGAGATAATAATGCAGTCTTTGAAAACCCCATGAGTTCTAGCCAGGGAACTGAAGAAGACGAATACGTTGATTATGCTGGGGATTTATTCGGGGATGTAAAGCTTGATAAGGATCAGTCTTTTGCCCAGCCTGCTATTGAAGGATTGCGAAAAGTTGTTAGTGTGGTAGTTACGGTAGCAATTAGCTTTATTCCTTTATGGATTGTGCTGAATACGATCATCGATGTGCTTTGTATTTTGGCTCCTCCGATTATGTGGACTTTTGCAAATGTGATGCCTATTCAGCTCTTTAGCACGGAAGTATCTCAGGTAACTGGAGTACAGTTTGCTGGTAAGGAAGCAACTGCTGCAAGTCAGGCTGTTGACTTAAAAGATAAAAATAAATTTGTCTGGTATTTCCAGCAGAAAACAGTTACAAGTTTCTTTGCATTGTTTATGGTTGTCTTGGTAGCAACTGGCGTCTACTTTGATATTCTGAATTGGGCAATCAACAGCATTGTAGGAATTATCCTATCTCTGCTTCCAGTGAGGTAAGGTATGAATTCTGTTATGAAGATAGTCGAAGCTGCTAAGTCTCGTTTGGATGAAAATAGTCGAGATCGGCGAGAGTTTAAGACTCGTCAGTCTGCACTGTTTAACGAGGGGCTTATTCAGTTTAAACTTCATGAACAGCTTCAGCAGGAAGTAGCAAAAATGAATATGGATCCAAGTATATCTAGTATTAAGGTTCAGATTTCGCAAGATGCTATTCCATTCATTGATTCTATTATGCATTCTCTGAATTGTAAGGTTCAGAAATGTCCAGAGCCTGATGAAATAATTCTTATTCGCCAGGAGGATTATTTATGAAGATGTTCAATCATTTGGTTGCGCTACTCCTTGGGCTGTCCCTCCTCTTTAGCCAGCCAGCATTTGTGTATTGTGCTGTAGATGAAGATGTGGGTAGAAATGAGTATGTGACAAGTGAAGCTATGGGTACTAATGGGACTGCGCACCAGCCTCATGTAGATTCAGAAGATAACAAGGAACCAGAGATCAATGATGCACAGCCACCAGAGATCTTGACTGAGACTGAGATTTCAGATGCAGATAATTACAGAGATAGAAGTTCATTTGTGGATTCTGTTATCTACTTTACTGGCGTGTTTATGTGGATTTTTGGTACACTATGGGTGACATTAGCTGTTCTTGATAAGGTAGCTCCGTTCCTAGCAGGGCCTGTTATTAAAGCTCTTTCATTTGGGAAGGTTGAGCACTGGGAGTTGAACATTGGACAAATCTTAGGCCGATTCATTGTAGTTGCTGCTATTGGTACAGTATTCGTGCAGGGATGGGTTAAGGTTTGGCTAGGAACGTTTTTTGGATATATTCTTTCAAGACTGTAAGGAGGTTATTATGAATAATTTAAATGCAAGGGGGAAACCATTCAGCAAAGTTCTCGTGCTGTCGATGTGCGTGATGCTTGTGCTAACAATGGCCCTCTCCTTTAGCCAGGGAGTTTACGCAATCGGTGGCGTGTCTGCAAAAGATGTATACAAGGCTGCTACATGGTCTGACGAAGAAGCTTCAGACGTATCGGAAGCGCCTGATTGGAGTGTTTTCCAGGATGCGGCTGAAGCAGACGCTCAAACTGTAAATGCATTTGGACCAGACCAGTATCAGCGCTATCAGAATGCTGTGGCTGTATACAGGACATTCGAGACTCGTGCAGCTTACGAGCGTGCCGTGAAGAAGTTGCGTGCTTATAGCATTAGCTATAACGCAGAATCTGACGAGTTGATTCCTGCTAACAGTACTGAGAAGGGCAAGCAAGATTTAGCCCGTGCTGTAGATTCATTTAACAGCGCAATGGGATCACAGGTTGCAGAGGGAACAATTTCTGGTATTTTCGATACCCAGAATTTTAACCCGTCCGCAGGAGCCGCTGCTGGCTTCTTGGATACTTTCTATATGGTTGTTAATACTATTTTCTATGTAGTATCTAACGTTGTTATTTGGTGGTTCTTAGCCCAGACAAGTTTTGATATGCTGTACATTATGTGTGAGCCTCTTCGTCCGATTATTGGACCTGCAAATAGTTCTGGCGGCGGTGGATTTGGATCGCAGAATGCAATGGGTGGCGGCGGATGGAAAGCTTATGCACATAAAGCTTTCAGTCTACTACACCTGTGTTCTACTGATGTTGCATCTGCTTGTGGCGGTGGCGGTGGCGGTGGCTTCGGCCAGAATGCCTCCAACTCTAACCCGTGGGTGCAATACTTCAAGAAGCGTTCTGTTGTTGTAGTTTGCGTCGGTGTCTACCTCGTACTGGTATCTGCTGGCTGGTGGCCGAAGATTATTTCTTGGGTTGCTGGTATCGTTACTCGCCTTCTTGGCACAATTGTCCATTGATTAGGCGTAGAGTAATTAGTCTGTTGGCTGCACTGGCTCTACTGGTGCAGCCTTTACCAGTATTTGCAGCATCAGGGCAGGTAAGATTGTCTGAATCACTGCAAGACAAGGAATCACAGGCTATTCAAGCTGAAATATCACGTGCAAATGAAGAATCTATGAATCGTGTCCAGATTAATCTGGGACGTCAGGATTCCGCTACTATTGATTTAAGCCACTATCTGAATAAGAAGTTAATTCGTAAAGGCGAGCTAGAAGCATTTAAGTGGTCATTCATCTTTAGCCAGTTCGCACGTCCATTTCAGGATAGTTTGGACGACGTGTTTACACAACCTGTGTTCCAGCAGATGGAGACAAATGATACTATGATTTCATCTGTCTCTTCTGTTTTAGGAGCCACAGAATATATGTCAATCACGGACGCAGAAGGACTTATGCTTAGCTCCTCTAAGTACAAGGATCTTAGCCGGCAGATTAAGAATAATCTGTACTATAACACCTTGTATACAGAGGATGGAGCCCCAGTTGTTTTAAATGATTTGTTATCTGATAAGTTTAATGCCAATACTATTTTTTATATCTATGATAAGGTAGAGAAAATGGGATTGTCTGATGACGAGATGATTGACCTTTACTACAATCAGGGCAAGTTAGCAGAGGGTGGAAGTCAGTATGAACTTCAGACAGAGTCTGTCTTAGTTCCTGCACTTCCATATAATAATACAACTTTTATGTATCTGCAATTGGCGGTTGGTTCATATTGCAGGCAGATGGGAATTGATCTAGGTACATTGCGTTCAACTAAGGGCGGCGGTACATTGTATCTCGATTCCTATGGTAATACTTGTGTTTATGATGGCGATGATTTCAAGATCGTTATTCCAAACTTTGGCAATCCTATTTTCATCAACGAGGATTTAGGCAGTGGAAATCTTGAAGAACGAATCTTTCTGTATAACAAATGGGTAGGAACCTGTTATTCAAAGAAGCTTAGACCTTCAAATGATCCGCAGCCCCTGGATGGTAATGGATTTCCTTCGATTTTTGTGTTAGGTGACAATAATGCTTATGAGGTTGATAACTCTGACCAGGCTGTCACACCTAGCCCTGCGCCTGACAAGCCATCTAGCCAGCAATCCGCCGGAGGCACTAAGACCGATGGTGCTTCTAAGATTTCAGCGGCATATGGAGATGGTGCAAGTTTCTATTTGTCCGAGTTTTTAAATACTACTCAGACAGGATCATCTAAACAGGATAAGTATGGAGATGATACTTTGAATGTTAAGGATTCAATGGTACTTGTTGATCCACCTACGCTTACGGGATTTAAGAAATTTGATGGCAGCTCAAACTTGCCTGCTCATAGGATTGAGGATCGTGTAAATTGGATTGTTAGGAATGAGTATAACTCTTTGGGCAATGCAGTTTATGGAACGTTCTCTGGACAGGATTGGTTCTTTGATACCGGTACAGTTGCATCCCCATCTGTTCCTGATAGAATTGGATTTGCAGGTGATTCTGGTAATACAGATAAGTTCCCTCTTATCCAAGGTGGTAAGGAATTAAAGGATGCCGCAAATTCTTCTTACTGGTCAGTAGTAAAGGCATTTAGCCGGATTGTTGATAATAGAACTTTTGATTTTGGTAAGGACGGGAAACTTACTTGGAATAGTTCGGGAATTCCAACTTTGGTCGGACCAACCTCGAATATTTCTGGTACAGTTCCCGCCAACGAGTTGGTGTCTTCTATCAATAATTACTATTCAGTCTTCTTTGCGTTTGATTATAACAAGACCATTGATAATAGTGCATTCATTGCTAAGGCTGGTGCAAGTGATTCAACCTGGGCTGCTATGATGTTTATCAGCGATGATATTATTGATTACGGCCAGAATATGAATGTTTACATGGAAGGTACTGAGAAGGGAATGTATCTTCCTGAGTATCGCTTGTTCTACACTGGCAATACTAAGCAACTAATCGAGGGACTTCATTCAGGTTTAGCCAGGGCATCCAAATCGGTATCTGGTAATACCATTGTTTCCAAGAAGAATGATGCTACAAAGGACATGCAGTTTCCTATGACGCTAAAGGAAATTCCAGATGGTGCAACATATAAATCTTCTAGTGGACAAAAAACCATTAGTAAGAACGCAGACCTTAGCAAGCGTCTTTCATATTTAGCGGATATGCTGGATTATGAGTTGAAGGGAAAAGGCATGCTGTGGTGGCGTACTTGGGATGCATCTAACTCATATCAGAATGTGTATTCTGCTGTAGGTAAGATGTGTGCCTTGGTTGGACTTGAGCCAAGCGAAGTTATGCAGGCTATGATGGTCTTGTCAGATGACTGGATGAATTCGTCTAAGTATTTTTATCTTCCCCAGTGGTATTTAGTAGCTCGTGATAACAAATACTCGTCTACAATGGGATGTAACACTGTAGATGATTTTGTGTTGAGTACTTATTTCTGGGACAGATATTATCTGACAAAGACTCCCATGAATCAGGAGTTCGCTAGAATGATTTATGATGATTCTAGCCAGATCATCGACAAGTATAAACATCCTGTGGTGGATTGGATGTCCACACCTGGCGCTGTTGTAAAAACGGATGCTGAAGGTAATGTAATTCGAGATGCTGAAGGAAGACCGGAAGTTGATGTTTCTGGTTGTTCTAAAGTTGATTTGCAGACTACGTACTATAACGCTTTGGATAACGGAGATATCGTTTTTTATCCTCGAGCAAATTCTAATAATTTCAAACTGCGATTGCATTGGTCAATCATGGATGAAATGTGGGATAATGGTAACGGTGCATTTGGAACTCCTAGCAATCGATACGTTACTGTAAACTATTACCAGCTCCTCATGGCTTTACAGAAGAATACTGATTATGAGCACAATTATCAGATTGCGCCCATGAAAGGTTCTGTAGAGAAGGAGCATATTTCATTGGAGAAGCTTATGGATGATGCATATTACATGCTATCTAACCCGGTCAAAGCTTTGACAACTGTTCTGACTGGATTGCTTTATGACTTGCATCGTTTACTTGGAACAGGTACGCTGGGATCTTCTTTTGATCTTAACTGGTTGCTTACAAACAAGGTATATCTAGCTGTATCTGAATGGTATGTCGTCATGCTGGTTGTACTGATTTGTATTATGTGTTTCATCAAAGTTATCCAGTATTGCGTGATTCAGCATATGAACTTCGGAGTAGTTGCTAAGCGAATGGTAGCAGGTGTTCTCTTGACCATTATGCCTTTGATTTTGTTTAGAGGATTCGTATGGGTATTCTCTTATAGCAGTCAAAGTATTTTGCAGGATTCCTTGTATCGAACTATTTTGTCACAAACCCAGATGAAACAGCTAGAGAAGATCAATGCTGATTCTAATGTTGACACTGAGATACTCCTGTTCAGGGAACAGTTTGATAACATTGAGTCTAAGTATGACGGAGTTACCTTCAACACTGTTGATTACTATGACTATTCTTCTAAAGATCTTGTCTATAAGGAAGAATCTTTAACCAGCATGTTAGAAAAGACTAAGCTTAACTGGACAAAGGATTCATGGTATGACTATCGCGGATTCGTTCCAGTTAATCAGGAGCACTATGATGATTCGCTGTTCTATTTCTTCTATGACTATCTGAAGTCTATGTACATCAGATATTATGCTACCAACATTGAAGCAGAGACCTCTGCTATGCGGGTGGTTGCATTGAAATATAACTATGGTGATTCAGCTTTAGCCAGCCTTGATGAAACACAGCGAAAAGATCTTCAAGTTCTGGAGCAGAACTTTGCACAAACAAAGGGAAACTTTAGAGCAATGATGCACGATAGTTTGTATGTTTATGGACCATCAGCATTGAAGGAGAATCAGGGTGTTTATGGTAAACCTCGGGTTAAAGATCTAGTTGGATTCTATAAGATTTTCCAGAATCCAACTACAGCATATTCTCAACCTGGCATCGCACCAATCTTAGACAGTGAATATTTTATCTGGATGAAACAGCAACCTATTATGGCATATAATAGGAATGTTCCAGCTGGAGTAGATATATCCACTAACAAGACATGGACTAATCCGGGATTAATTGAGAACGCTACAGGTCGTGAGTGGATTTATACCTCGTATCTGGATATGTTTAACCCGAATATCAATTTGGATTACGATACAACCTATGCAACCTACAATGTTAACACCCCTAAAACGACTCCTTTTGAAGAAGCATTGTTTACAATGAACGAGGAAATCTATGACAGAATCCTAGAAGTCTTGGATTATTGTCCAACTCAGATTTCCGATGAAGCCGCCATTACTATATCAGCTCTTATAGCAACTTTTGTTACAAGCGACTATTTCAACATGGAGCCAACTCTACCTATTTTAGGCAGTGTGAATATGGACACCTTGTTGAGATGTGCATTGATTAAGAATGCGGCTAATATGGATAGCGGTATCAATCTGTTCTACGCAATGCTTAACGAAGGATATGGACTGTTCTCTGTTATTGCAGTGATTATGATGGAGTTCTTTGCAGCCTTGTTAATGGTTTTGCGCATTGCACTTATCTGCGTTGTGCTAGTGGGATCTACCATCTGGGCTGTATGGAGATTTTTAACCAGCGATCCAAGAAAGTGTAAAATGCTAATTTATGGTGTTGTGGGCAATTTCTTCGCCATTGCTGTATTGCATTTTGCAAGTGTGTGTCTGACTAATTTATTAGTACTGGGTATGTCTTTCATGGGTAGAACTGTGATAGGTTCTATCATCATGCTTGTCCTCTTGACAGCAGCTTATCTAGTATTGGGATTTGTGCATGGCGCACTTATTCTTTGGATTGTTAAGAATCCATTTGATTTAGGTGGCAAATTTATTCATGATTCCTTGCAGACTGTTCAGCATATGGTTGCAAATGGTATTGGTAACCTTAGTGCTCGTATTCATCATCAGAATGCTATGGCAGACCAGGTCGAGCAGGAAATCAAGGATGCTAGTATTAGCGTCACAAATGAAAATGCTAACATTGAGAATGCAGATACCCTTACTGTAACACAAGTTAATCGGGTAATCTCGTCTATGGAAGATGCAGAGAATAAGTCAGGCGAATCTCAGCATCTGTGGGATGGCAAGGTTGAAAATATTCAGGTAGAGAATCTTGTGTTTAATAATGCTGGAGTGACTAATTCAGAGAGTAACTCTGATGATCCCAAGCTGAAGAACGTTAATGCGCCTTCACTGGGTACAAGTAATCCCAGCGCAATCGATACAGATTACACTGAGCTTTAACCAGCCGGGATGATTAGTGAGCTAACCACTCACTAATCATCTTTTAAAATATATCTGTGCTGTGATCTAGTACAGATATATTTTAAAAGATGATTAGTTCATCAAATTTATAAATGGAGGAACGCACATGCGAAAAGATAATAAAGTATTTATCCCACTTACGCTGGATAATTCAACAAAGACAGCATGGGGAACACAGCAATTTCTTGGTGTGGGAGGAGCAGCTGTCTTTGCAGTGTTCTTGCAAATATTTCTGTTGATTTTCTATGAAGACTATAGCGGTCTTACATGGATGGCGCATCCAATTGTTTTAGTCAGTCTTGATATAGCGCTTTTGTATTTTACGCTGTGGCTAGTACGAAAGTTTATCTTTAAGGAAAATGAACTGCTAAAAGCGTATGAGAATAATAAGCATAACGAGATTGCAGATTTAAGTTTCCTTTGGGATATCTTTAATATCGAAGATGGTAAGATTTATTATCTAAATGGATATGTCGCACGTGTTGTTCAGTTTAAGCATGGATACGTTTACGACAGACCATCTATGCATGAAGATATCCATCGCAAAAGTGTTCAGAATGCTATTGCCTCTTTAGCCAGGAAAGGGTATATATTTAAGTTTTACAATCGAGAAGTTAAGGATTCAAACCTCGAACCTTTGTATGTTACAAAACAAAGGATTTCAGGCGAGGCTGGATCCCCTCAGTTTAATCTGATTACGGATATCCTAAACCATACTGAGCGCGTGTGTTCAGATATTGCAACTATTGAGGTTGAAACTTTTGTCATTATTGCACCGGATATGTATACTATTCAGGGACTCGATTTAGCCACGGAAGAAATGATTGCTGCTACTAGGAGCGGATTATATTCTTTTGCTCATAAGCTCTCAACTAATGAGATTTATGATTTTATCTGTTCCTTGTATGAGATTTCGAGTATTGATAGTGACGGGATTTTGTCTCGTAAGTTCAGAAATTCTAAACTTGAGGTTGTTAGAGAGCTCGAGGTTTATCGAACTGAAGAAGTAGAAACAGTGGATAAGACTGACTATGTAACTCCCCATGATGATGAATATATGAAAGAGTTTGAACAGATGCTGGCATTTAACCAGCAGAAATCTACTGATGATGAAGGAGATTATTTATGAGAATTTTAATTGCATCCGATAAAGCGGCTGCTATTCAGAAGAATATTGCACAGAATGCTCAGAAGAATATGATCTTCGAGTATCAGCCTGATATTCTTAAGCTTATCGATATGTTGGAAGTACAGGAGTTTAGCGCGTACGACCAGTTGGTCCTGATTTTGTCTGGACTTGACAAGTGGGATTCTATTCAGCGCGAAAGTATTCTTAATAGATATATTGCATGGGCAATGAAACAGGACCCTTCCAAGCAGATTTTCTTTTTGGATACGACAAAAGAGTACTATATGAATATTGTTACTGAAATTCAGGGTAAGACAAATATTCATTACATGGAGGGGCGTATTCGTGCCGCAGACCTGCCTAAGGTTTGTGCAGGGTCTTATCATCCTGGAACAGAAGAGCCTACTCCAGCGCAGGCAACTATCTCCAAAGACACTTCCCGTAGAAATCAAGTTAAGCCTAACCAAGTACCTACTGCGCGGAAGGGAGGCTTTAGCCTGTTCGGTCGAAAGAAGAAAGAGACTAAGCCTAAAGATCAGGAAGACTTTAGCCAGACCCCTCAGCCAGTTAAGGAAGAACGGGAGGAAGACTTTAGCCAGACTCCTCAACCGATTGAACCCACACCCGAACCCGTACCTGAATCTGCACCTGTATCGGTTCCCGATGAAGACGAATTGCTATTTGGAAATGGGTTTATGGATCATACCGCTCAGCAGGAGCCAAAGCAGGATGATCTTCTGCTGGATATGAATACTCCTTTGTATCAGGAACCTATCGCAAATCCAACACCGGTGCAGGATAAACCTGCTTTTGATATTGGGGATATGGATGAATCCACTCCTATGTTTAATCAGCCAGAACCTGAACCTGAACCAGCGCCTGCTCCAGAATCTATCCTTGAACCAGACTTGAATTCTCAGTCTGCTGGAGTTGGTGGATTCCAGAGCAATCCCCATTCCTTTAGCCAGCAGCCTACAAACGAATTTGTACAGAAGCCTCAGTCGCCTGTGCCTACTATAGCATCTGCTCCTGTCCCTGCACCATCTACAGAGCCTGTCATTAACAAGGTAGCTAAAAGAAAACCCAAGAAGTCTAGTAAGGGAACTTTTAAGCGTAGCATGGCAGTTCTAGTAACTGGTGATCGTCGGCAGGGAGTATCCAGCGTTTGTAGTAATTTGGCTATCGCTGCAGCTAGAAATGGTGAATCTGTGCTTGTACTTGATTTTGATTTTATTCGTCGAGGACAGAGTATTAATTTTCCGATTCAGCATGATGCCAATGATGCTAGATATTTAACCCCACTGTCTATTGCACTCAGAATGCCGCAGAGCCTTGATCAGTATGTTGTTCATTACGATGATGGCTTGGACTATTTGGGTACATCCTTGTATGTTGCAGATATCGAAAATGCTATGAGTGTTGTAGATAATTCACGTATCCAGCGTTTAATTGGCACGGCTCTTAGCCAGTATGATATTGTGTTTATTGATTGTCCGTTTGATAAGGTCATGGAGTGGGATGCTCTGGTAACCAGCGCTACTCGAATTGTGCATGTAATGAATAGTGATCAGAATGCAATCATGAACAATGTTACGTTGCTGGATGAGGATGCCTTCTTGGATCCTAGTATTTTCCAGATGTACGTGCCGCGTATGGGACTTGTGCTTAATGCAGCTAAGCCTATTAAGCTGTATGGTATCCCTGTGAATGCAGATAACATTCTTAGCGTCTTTATGGAACTTACAGGCGATGAGGACAGCTACGTAGATTTTGACGTGCTGGGAGAGATTCCATATATCGAAAACTACGAAGGTATTTTAGCCAGTGATAAGCAGCCTGCTGAAACTAAATATGGGTCTTATTATCAGAATATTCTTCAGCGTTTAAGAGAGGTGTAAATATGATTACTGTTCTGGGAGATCAGTTTGGAGTGAAGCTACCTGAGTGTGAGGAAGACCTCACTCTGTTTGTTGATATCCAGAACCAGCCTATTAGCTTAATTGCTTATAAGAATCCTGCTACAACTTATGTGATTACATCAAAGAGTTTGGTAGATTCTCGTCAGTATATTTGTGCAGGATTCTATAACATCCTGTATAATGTTGATCCTCGCAAGCTTACACTTGGAGTGGTTCATACTTTCCTCCAGACTAAGTATGAGGATAATAGAATCAAGCTGGTTGTGGATAATTTAATTCCTTTGTATACTGAATATGGCACAGTCATTGGATGTATCAACGGATTGCTCACTAGTATTGAGACCGGTGATCTAGCTAAATTTAGCCAGCTCGTGAAATTCAATTTGTCAACCATGAAAGATTCACTTGTTCAGATTGAATTAATGTATGGGTTAAGTAAGGCGTTCTATGATGACAAGGAAAACCTTGAATCTATGCGTACTGCTACTGCACAGCTTTCAGCAAAAGATGTTGAGATTATGCAGTATCGAAATAAGCTTGAGGAACTTAATACTCAGTTAACAGATATTAGTATTAGTCTCAAGGATATGACTGCAAAGTATAGGGGAGCCCAAGAAGAAATTGCTGAGCTTGCAACTAAGGGAACTGATATCGAAGCAGTTACTTCCCATCCTGCATATATTCAGCTGAACCAGACTTTAGCCAGTGTACAAGAAGAGCTCACTAAAGTATCTGCTGAGAATGCTAGTCTTCGTGCAACTTCTGGTATTTCTGCAAATCCTGAGGATGGGCTGGATGTGAAGGATAATATTATCCTTCAACTTCGAGAGAGTCTTAACCAGGCGCAGAGTATGTCTTGGGCAGATGTGATGCTGAAGAAGTTGCCCGCTGTTACTTCAAGCGTTTCACTCCAAGCTAAGAAGATTTTGTACTTCAAGGAGGTTAAACCAACTATTTATATTAACAGCCTTGTTCGATGGCTTCAGGCATATATGAATCAGCGAGTTGCTGCTTATAACAAGACATTTTTGATTATTGTCTTTGACCAGCTAACTGATCAGTTTACGTGCAAGAAGTATGATAAACGAGGATGGGCATTAAACGGACCTCCTAAAGCAAACTCTAATGTGGTCATTACCAATGAGGTTAGCCTTGAGTTTCTTAAGGGTACTTTAAATCTTCAGTATTATGATTATATCGTTGCTATTGATCGATTCCATTTGTTTACTGATGTGATTGATACGCCTGTTACCGAACGATTCTATTTAATCAATACTGTTGCTGATATGGAGGATTTCAAATTGGATCCTGATAGATGTATTGGATTCTTCGAGTGGCCTAAGAATAGTGATAGGCCACTTCCTTGTAAGTATACAATCATGCCATCTGATCCTGGACTTGCAACCGCTCAGACAGAAACCCGTGGATATAAGATTCTTAAGGATCGAATCTGGGGAGAAATTGTAAAGGGAGTTGGAATCGATGAGTCTGTTTAAGAAGGAACCCTCTCACAAAGACCAGAAGGTTAGTGCTATTCAGGTGTATACTGATATGCTTGCTAATGCTATTAGCAAGGGAGCTCTTGATAAGATGGAGCATTTAGCCACAGACCAAATGCAGATTGGTTATGATACAGTGTATACTAACACTAGCGCAACTCGATATTATGTCATCAATGTTTTACCACCTCTGATTGATAAATCTTTCTTTGCTGTTGTACGTAATTACTGTAAGGACGTTAAAGTCAGTAACAAAGTATTCATTCATTTCATGATCTCAGGCAAACCACATGTCATTGACTGGAATTCACGTGAGATGAAATCTCGTAGAAACTTATGGCTTTCAACTGAAAATGAGCGTAAGGGTGAAGTGAAGGAAACGTCCTTCACTGAATCTAGCCAGCGGGATCTTGAGAATTTTGAAACTTGGCGTAAGCAGTCATGGGATTATGTTCAGGATGCTGATGATCGTTTAGTCAACTTGCTTGATACAGAAATGATTGTTGAGATCCGTGTTAATAGTCGTGCAACTGAAGCTCGACGGGATCTTCGTAAAGTCTGTTTGGCTTTTGAGCAGTATTGCGCAAAAAATAAAATTAAGTTTCGTTGTGTTAAGAATACCTTGATTGACTTTATGCGCTATACTAGTATGACTGCTATTGAGGAGAAATCTTTAACTGCAAAGACGATTTCAAACCGTGTTATCTCAGATGAAATCATTGCAGATATGTGCACCTATACTCCCGGCAAGATGAATGATACAGGAATTCTTTTAGCCATCGATGTTACAACTGGCTTACCTGTGTACAAGCGTTTAGTCCGCGAGAATGGTGAAGCCGAGAACTTCTTGGTTATGGCAGAGACCGGCGGTGGTAAGTCATTTATGGTGAAGGGAATCGTTATCCAGGCTTTTGCTAATTACTTTCATCAGATTATCCTTGACGTCGATGGGGAGTACAAGCCTATTACTGAAGCTTTAGGCGGTGTAGTCATTGATATGTCTAAAGGGTCTGGATTGTATTTTGACTCAGTTCAGATTTCGGATCCTACTGGCATTGATAAACTGGACGCTACTTTATTTACAGAGGCCCAGATGGCAACGACTACTGTGTTTAATGCCCTATGCGATATTTCAAACGGAATGACCCCAACAGAGGAGAAGCTCTATAATGATGCCTACTCGCGAATGCTTACTCAGGCTGGAGTATCACCTCTGGATTCCTCAACATGGATTAAGTCAAAGAACTTAAACTACTTTACTCTGTACGAATCCATTAAGTCTTTAGCCAGTGATCCTGCATATGATCCATACGCAGAGGATCTTAGGAATTTCATTGATAAGCTTCGAGTATTTTTTGAGCCTGATGGATTGCGTAGGTACATGTTTGGTAGAAGTATTTCTATCAATGAGATCCTTGGTAAACGTAAGTCTAAGACGTGGCCAATGCTTGTAGATATTGTTTTGAATCTGGAGAGTTCTAGCTCAGGTGCAAGCCGTGAGGGTATTGAAGGTACATTGAAGCAGATCACTGCTACCTACCTGGTAACCCTCTTAACCAACTACTTCAAGAGTTTGAAACAGTTTACGATTCACTACATCGAGGAATATCAGCGTTATTCTACGAATAAGAATGTTGCAAGCCTAATCTTGTACATGATTACGGGTAACCGTAAACGTAATGCTTCAACGTTTATCATCACAAACTCTCCCCGAGCTTTAGTCAGCTCTATGAATTCAGAGAGTCAGGCTGTTGTTGATAATATTAACAACTTCATCATTGGCAATCTTAAACCTAACACTGTCACAGATGTTTGCTCTACTTTTGGACTGGATAACTGTCAATCCATCTTGAGGACTATGTCAGAAAGTGAGGAGTACAAGCGAGTATTCCTGGTTAAGATTAACGGAAAGGACACCACCCTTGTAAAGCAGAGTATACCTACACATATTTCTTCTTCACCCCTGTTTGCATCAAGAGAGGTGTCTAAGTCGTGATAAGAAAGTTTAAGAAGCTTTTTAAGAAGTTAATGCCTGCGGGTATTGGTATTGGTACAACAATTGCAATCTATGCAGCTGTTGTATTAGCATTCACTTCGATTATTTATTTAATCGCTGACATTGCTAATACCTCTTTAGCCAGCAATCCAGGAGAGCAGGGACAGACCCAGCCATCTTATAATGGAGTATTCTTTAACCAGCTTCATGAGCAGTTGTTTCAGTTGGATATGAGTAAGATTCCTGATGATGCCCCTCTTAATGTCGCGCAGGATACTGTTACTTTAAAGGGATGGACGCTGAAGGATTATCTTAACGCGTATATGCTCGCTTGCGAGATTTGTGCACGGTCAGAGATTAATCCTGATTTGTCTCAGCCGGATATTTATCCTGAAGACTTATTGGGATCATGGTACATGGAAGTTACTTGCAATCCGGGTATTTCTGTGTTTGATCAGAAACCTCATTCATATTGTAGATACATTGATGTTGTCAGTGGGTCTGGCCAGTTTATCGGACCCTTCCAGCAGAATAAGGTATGGTCACAAATAGGTACTCCAGATAATACGTATATGATGGGTGTGTATATTTCTTGGCAGGAAAATCCAGATATTCAGCCAGGAGAGCGAGCATACTTTGGAACCCCAACTATGCTTTCTGATGGAAGAGGATTCGTGATGACAGGCGAATCTTATTCCACCCTTTTGTCTGAGGGGAAGACTGCCTTGTCTCAGACAGCTTCTAATAAACCAGACGTAACTTCAAGCGTTATTCGATGGGGATCTTTAGCCAGCGGAGACGTAACAAGTTCACGTCCAAACAGTAAGTATTTGCCTGATGCAATGTATACAAATGCAATGCATATGCGCTTAGCATTGGATGGAAGAAATCCAATGTTTAACAAGACTGATTCTCATGGTTATGGAAATGCTGCTTTGGATCCTTTACTTAGTTCATTGGACCATAAAAGTGCCATGGCACCCCGCAAAGCTCTAACAAAAGATATCAATTCAGCTAACTATGCTTTTCTGGACGCATCATCTGATTATAATTCTTGTGGTACAGCTGCAAAATTGTATGTAGCTGCCGCCACTAATCCTGGCACCACGTTTTATTATATTGATAAGATACCTAAAGACAAGGTGAAACAGTATATGACAGGTGGTGGTAATCTATATCAGATCCTTTATGGTCAAGGTAATACAGCGGCTAACCATAAGCATACTGTATTATCTGCTCAGGATAGTTTATTGTTTGTTCTGGAGAATGGAAGTCCATATAAACTGTCTAGAGCAGAAGCTCAGGCAACGCGAGATGAATATGGAAGTAAGAATGGCGGAGCCATCTTTAGCCAGATCTATTATGGGTTTACAAACTCTCAGGCAGGTCATGCAATTGTTGCCACAATGGAAAGTATTGCACAGACTGCAGTTCAGAATCAAGACTGGAAATATGATGTGCCTCAGGTCGCACCTGGAGGTCATTCTAGCCAGGAACTTGTTCCAGGGGATACTAATACGTGTTCAGGGAATCCTAACTGTGCATGTCATATTAACGGACAAGTGTGGGGTAAGTATGGATGGCCTAAGAATTATTCTGTAGCTGTCCCGGCTAGTATTAATGGATCCTTTCAGCTTGGAGCATTGGGGTTTCCATTTGACCATGCAACTACTGGACGTACTGATAGATATATTTCGTATAAGAATCATAAGTACAATATGGATTTCTCTAAGAATCTTTTAGCCCCAGCTGATACGATTTATGTTACATCCATTGCGGACGGTGTAGTTGTATCTATTGTAGCTAATAGTGTTCATGGAGGTTCAGGTAGAGCCAGCTGGGGAAATGTTGTGGTGGTTGCACATCCCGGAGGATACTTGACAACCTATGGACATTTAGCCAGCTTTGCACACATTTATCCAGGGATGCCTGTCACAACAGGAACTATTCTGGGAGTAATGGGCAATACAGGTAATTCGTCAGGAACTCATGTGCATCTTGAGATTGCAGATAAGGCAAGACTGCTTAATGGATTTGCATTTCCAGATACTTCAAAAGCGCATGGCATTGCTCCCGGGTATGCTTATCCAGGAATTAGGCCTGCATCTCCAAACGCAGGTTATCCATTCCTTAGCGGAGTAGATGCATTCACTTATTTTTAAAAGGAGAGTTTTATGAGAAAGCTGTTTGCGCTGATTGTTTCTGCCTGTCTACTATGCGCATGTGGGGCATCCGAGCCTACAACGCAGCAGGATCCCCTTAGCATTGATGCGCAGAAGACTGTGGAGTTTTGTACAGTTCTTAAGTATAACGTTCAGGATGGAGAATACTTTGAGTTACTTTCAGATGATTTGAAATCTCGAATCGGATTTGAAAATATGGACGAAGTTGATGATTCTTTCTCCAGCGAGCGTGAAGCCCTTGAGTTTGTAAGAGATAATTTTTCTGACTTCAAGATCGAGACTTCCCAGATCTCTAAGCAGTCTAATACGTTGTCAGGGAGCATTCTTGTTTCGTATTTCAACGGAGCTACTTCATATTATTATTTGGACTTCACATACGATTTAGCCAGCGACAAGTTGATAGCCGTATCTGTTTATGATGGGATGGATACCAAATTTAACTGAGGAGAAGCGTATGAAAAAGTTAATTTCGATTCTAGTATGCCTTGTACTCGCCTTTACTTTAGCCAGCTGTTCAGCCACGGTTGATGCGGATACCGCTGCACGATATGCTCAGACATTTTGCCAAACAACTTCTGCTAGGATGTGGAGTGCAAATAAGTCATTTCTTCTGAAGAATGTTTCAGAGGAGCTTGAGCCAAGGCTTGAAGCTTGGTTTGATGGATCTAATTACTCTGATAAAATGCGAGTTAGCGTTAAATCACAGCATTCTGATATTGTCAATGGAACTGGAGACACAATACTGCTAATCTCCTGCTCAAATGATAACCTGTCTTATTGGGTTGTGATGACATTATCATATAGTAAGAATGTGTTAATTGATTTCACATACAAATCTATTGATCAGATGCAAGGTTGTGTAGTATCATGAGTAATGTTTTACTTTCAGGTATAAAAGGTGAATTAGGAGTTTGCAGTGCATTTGAGTCTTTGCAGAAGCGGATGCACTGCAAATTTATTCATAATATGCCTTTGCCCTGTCAGCGAACTATCAGGCAGGTGGATGCCATTCTTTTAACTCCATACGGATACTATTCTGTTGAGGTTAAAAATTGGAGATGCACGCTGTATTGTGATAGTCATGCACAGTACTGGAGAGCTGAGTATGATTCAGGACCTATTCCTGTGCCATCTCCGTTGGTGCAGAATAATGCACATATCCGTCAACTGCAGAGGTGTTTAGTCAGAAACTTTAGTAATCTTATTCTGTTTCCAGATGATACCATTTTGATGGATCCTTTAAGCTATACATTGAATCTATCAAATTTGGAAAAATTCTTTTTGGAAAAACCTGTACTTCATACAGATGAAGATATCGATTATGTGTATGAGAAGTTGCTTAAGATTAAAAGAGAGAATGAAGCTAAACTGATTGCTTCGTTTATTCTGAAGGGAGAAAAGACATGAATTGTTTCACTTGCCGTGATCAGGGTATGCCAGGAGGATGTCCGTCGTGTGGCAAGACCCGAGAATTTAGTGGCAATCCTGCTGTTGCAATGACAGAAGAAGCTCAGAAGTCTGCAAGTATCCCGCAGTACTATTGGGATCAGGAATGGAATGCTGAAACACTCAAGGCGTCATTGCCTGAGTTGAGAAATCATCGAACCTTTAGCCAGTACGTAGACCAGTTAGATAAAGTTTACAATGTCTTCAAATCAGGTCAGATTCCTAGGCGGTCAGCTTTAGTCGTTGCACCGCCTCGCAGGGGCAAATTAATCTGGGCGTTCAGTTGTATGAAGCAGGCAATGAAGCATGGATACAAAATTGTTCCTTTGCTTGATACTTCTGAATGGCGTAGATTAAATATCATCGCTACAGAACGAGCATATATCAAGGATATGTCTTTGTATGGTTGTACTATGGAGGATGTTATTGCCGCCGATGTTGTGTTCCTTACTGTTGATAAGGATAATTTTAAAGGGGCCTATCGGGCTATCGAAAGCCTGTTAGATAAGCGCCAGAGACGGGGACGTCCTACAATTATTATTTCTAGATATTCACCTGCCCAGATCTCAATTCTGGATTATGACGATGATTTTAGGCAGGCATTCGATAAAACTAATCAGCTGAACCCTTTGAAGTATTTAGGCTTAGTTGAGGGAGAATAAGGAGTAGCTAATGAATCAGATTAAAGTTACATCGGCTCAGTATGCTCGTATGGATAAGCATATTGCAGATTTGCAGAGACAATTGCAGTCTGCTCTAGCCGAGAGAGATCGTGCAAAAATGTCTGATGGTGACCGCTCTGAGAATTCTGCATTGGATGCGGCAGAGCGTGAGGTGTCTGCTATTCAGGCACAGTTGGATGATGCACAGCGAGATTATCATATGGCTATTGTAGTGAATACCATTGATACTTCCATTGCGGATGTATTAACCCAGGTTGAGCTGCAGGATCCTAATGGTATTAAGCGTGTAGTATCACTGGTTGATTCTGGTCAGGGATATCCGCCTTCTCATGTTAGTATTGATTCCAAGATGGGAAGTGCATTGAAAGGTCATCGCGTTGGAGATCAGATTACATATCAGGATAATCGCTTCAGAACTCGTACCTTTCTCATTACTCGTATTCAAGAGGATCAGTAATGGTTGTCTTAGAGTTACTCAAAATGCCATTGATTGTGCTTTTCGTTTTATGCGGAACTGCCCAATGGTGTTTAGCATCCAAGCCAATTCTAAAAGAAGCTAGACTGGGGGTGTTATTGCTATGCCTGCTGATAGTAATAACGTAACAGAGCAACCAGTATCTAGCCAGCAGACAGCAGGAAATGGTGAATCAGTCTCACCAGCTACATCGCAGTACTCTACAGATTATAAAGAAAGATTGAATCAAATCAAATCAAGCCAGCAAAAGGCTTTGAATGACTTGAAGTCTAATGTTGTAAATGGAATCGAGAATGGTCAAGCAGATCAAGTTGCTGAAACCGTGGGGGATATTTTGTACACTGTTTTGTGCGCACCTTACGATCTTCTTAATTATGCTGTGATTACTTTTATGTCTTTGACTACAGAAGCTCGTACAAAGTTTGTGCAGACTGGTTGGCTTATATCTGGAATCTTAGGAGCGTTGTTTCTGCTAGGATTTGTGCTTACATTAGATTTGAAGTATATTATCGATTTGGTGTCTTGTGCTGTTGCAGCACTGGTACTTTATATGGTAAGGGACTTGCAGTTATCTGCAAGCATAAATCTAGATGAACTCGTACAGGAAGATGATTTATATCTTTAACGGAGGGAACTTATGAAAACAAGTATTTTGGTGCCTCATATTGCATATGCAAGTAATGAGCAGGTAGCTGCTGTAATGCACGATACACTCGCAATGATTAAGACTTTTGATCGTGTATATCGCTATTTGAGTGGAGACCTTGGGGATGGATCGATCGCCAGTATGCCTCTCTTTAGCCAGGTAGAAACTCAGTACGAAGAGGCCGGACTGACTCAGGATGATTACGTTCGTGAAGTCGTTCGTGCTTTGATTAAAAATATTCGTGTTGATCGAATTGCTATCGCTCGTGAGAATTGGTGGTTCGGTCTTAGCAAGGGTGGACAGGACCAGATGATGATTCGCGCTGGTAATAAGTTCTACAAGGGCAGCTGGAAACTTACGCAGTTTTTTGAGGTTGTTGCTGCAATGAATGAACTGTCCACACCGTCTACTGAAGAGTGGAAAGATTATCTTCCTGATCTGCGATATGGTTTGGGCGATATGGTTTTAGCCACAACGATGCTTTTGCAGATTCCTCAGATGTGTACTGCAATGGCTAACGGGGATGATATTGTTTTTGACGCCGTATATCGTCGCCTTGCATCCTCTGGTCTGAAGCCCGCTGTTATCGCTAAGTTTCTGGTGGAAATGCGCAAGCAGTATTACAGTGTGATTCCGGCATTTGAGGAGTGCCCTCAGAAGTGGTTTGATCTGTGTGACAAGATCCCTTCAGTGTATGTGGATTCGCTCATTGAACTTGAGCAGTATGTTTGGCTTCTGGACTTCAAGGCCGCAGAAAACGGCGACTTTGACTTTAATGAAGAGTTTATCAGTGATCTCGAAGGTCGAGCTGAGCTGATGGATCGGGGCACAGACATTGCATCTGCATACCCTAATGAATGGGTTGAGTTCCAGAAGGCTGTACCTAAGAAGTACGCTGCATGGATTATTAGTCTGGAGCCTGTTCTGACCATTGGCCTCATTTCGCCTATCCTTAAGGGTAATCCTTTTGATGAAAAGTATGTGAATATGCTTAAAGAGTTTATGAATAAGCATGTTGATGCAAAGGAGAATTGTAATGCAAGAACAGATCACTTTAGTCAGGACTGATGTTGAACTGCTGTTTCAGTATTTAACAAACGTCAAGTTTGACTTCGACCGCTGTGAGTCTGCATGCTGGGAAGTTTTGAACTGTAGCATGATGGACTTGCTTAAATGCGGAAAGGCAACACCGACTATTGTTGAGATGATTTCTCCACTGCTTGAATCCATGAATCGCACCCTGGTTAGCTATACTCTAACCAGCATCTCTAGCCAGGGTGTTTCTTTCGTGGATAAGTTGGCGATTTGTATGTTAGCTTATTGCAAGTATTTGCTTTGGCATGACAGATACAAGGACCCTGAACTTTATCGTTCTTATGTTTTGAAAGTTGCTGTTTTATGCCCTGCAAATCTTAAGAGTATTCCCATTTTTTGTAGCTTTTAGGAGGATATATGCAACTGACTTTATCACAAGAGCAGATAGAGCTTCTAGCCGATCTAGAGCAGATGGGTAGTATGGAATCTCTCAAGTACTGCGTAAAAGGAAAAGAGCTTGCAAGCTTCCAGACGAAAGCAGTTGCGTTTGGGTATATCACTCAATCATGTGTTTTTAGCCTGGATACTGGATTGGGAAAGACACTGATTGCTGCAGGATTGATTAATGTAATCAAGAAGATTAGGCCCCGGTGGAAATGGATTTTTATTTGTCAGTGTAGTAACCTGGCAACCACATATGCTAAGCTTAAGGAGTCTTTGTATTCGTGTAGTATTGTGTACTGTGATTCTACTGAAAATCGAATCCTGAATACTTTCTTTACACAGAAGGCTGCCAGTGCTGATGTTATCGTGTTGTCCTATGAGGCAATCACTTGTCCAAGTGTAGAAACATTCTTGTTCACGAATAGACACGTGTTCAAGGGCGCCTTTCTTGACGAGAGTCAACTCATATCTAATTTAGCCAGTCATACCAGTAAATTGATTTCGGCTATTATGGATAGTTGTATTTATAAGTTCGCTTTAACAGCTACGCCACTTCGCATTAATCCCGACCAGGTGGTTAATCAGGTGTATATGGTAGATCGTCATATGTTTGAAGGTGAAAGTATGGATACTTTCATGAATAAGTTCAAGCTGTGGGACGATGCCCGAGTAGTTGGATATCAGCATCTTGATACCCTGCAACAGTTGCTCGCACCTAGAGTGTTTAGCTATACTCGTAGAGAACTTGGAATAAAGGGTAATTATACTCCCATTGCCGATTTGGTGGACACATATGGAAGATATAACGATGTGCCAAAATCAGATCAGCTTCGGGTTATTAAATCTGATCCTAAGGGACCTGCTATGCGAGAGCTTGTTGACATGGTTACGTATTACAAGAATCAGGGCAAGCGGGGACTTATTTATGCCAACAGGAATGTAGTTAAAACTACAGTACGAGACGTTTTAGCCAGCAGGGGAATCTCGACTGATATCCTCGATGGTTATAATACTAATACTCAGCTGAAAAAGGATGCTGTTCATAAGGCGTTCTTAGCCGATAAGTATGACGTCTTGATTACGAATATTACTACTGGTAAGGATCTTCCCTGCGATTATATTATCTTTTACGAGCAGACTTTCGATTATAAACAGATGGTTGGTCGAGGGGAACGCGGTTTGTCTGGACGGGATATGGACATTGTGTTTATTCTGTGTTCAGATACTTATGAGATCCAGTTCTTCTACAATAATGTTTATCAACGAGGAATGCTTTTGGAAGAACTCTGCAATAAGGACCTTTCAGAGCTTAAGCAGGTTGTGCTTCAGATTGAGGATCAACTTGGGCCTGACTTCTTAAGCATTTATAAAGATCCCAATGAGGAAACTGAACCAAACTTTAGCCAGAAAGGAGGTGGAAATAAATGAACTATATTACAAATTGCATGCCTGCAGTTTTGCTTTCCCGCTTGCATGGATGCACTGCTCGATTCTCTACTCATAATCTCACACGAGATACGTGGAATCGTATCCCATTTGGTAAGGATATTGATATCGCAGTTACATGGAGTGGTAACTGTAATCATATCGTGAATCCTCTAATGGCAATGGGATATCATTGCCATCCTTTTAACCAGCTTGCTACAGTGGACTTTAAAAGTGGTGACACTGTTATTCTGATTGACTCTGAATCGGGTGACACTTATGAATGGTGCATCTGCTAAGTGACAATTAGTCAAGTAGTATCCAAGTACAGGATGATATTTTGCCAGTAATGGCGGGATATCATCCTGTATTTGGTATTTATTACCTTTCAACTTTCAAATTTAGTGTGCCACATTACCATGAGTCTCTGATTTAGCCAGGGATTACAAAGATGGTTGTTATGTAGAATCGACGGGTTCAGTACTAATAACCATAACTTTGTATTTGTTAATGGAGGTGGCATAATAGATATTTCACATATGTTGTCCACTGGCAGGAAGACGTTTCCTTCTAGAATGGCAACCGTAATCAAGACGGGCTTTTATACTGCTGTGTTTGTTGGTGGAGTATTTGGATTGCTTTTTGCTGATGTACCACAAGTGTATGCAAGTCCTGTAGGTTCAGAGCTTTCAACTAGTTCTGTATGTGCTCCAGCTATAATTGAGTGCTGCGAAATTAAGACTGATCAGTTGCAGGCACGAAATGTTAATCAAGTCCCCGAAGAGATAACTACTGATGTGATGCTACATATGGATTTAGCCAGTTCGTCACAGATTCCAGAGGAGTTTTGGAATGAATGGTTATCCGATGCATATAAGCCTATTGCGTCAGAGCTTTCAAAGTTCGATGATGCTGGTATTAATGCAGCTTTTGTTGTGGCAGTTATGTATACTGAATGCGGAAGGACTGCAAGCACAGTTGGTGAAAATAATTATTTTAACTTTACTGTGGATACAAAGAAGTATACTTCTTTTTCGACACCACAGGAGTGTATGCAGTATGCACGTGACTGGATGCTAAAGTCTTACTTCAACCCGGAATGGCACACCACTAGACCAGAAGGGTATTGTCAGTGGGATTTTTCTGAACCGTTGACTATTGAGCGCATTAATGAACATTATGCAATCAATTCAGACGGATCTGTGAATTGGAGATGGAGTGCAGTTGTTTCTGAAATTATGCAGAGCATTTATAGTTCTTACCTTGAGGAGGGCAAATGATTAAACAGCTAAAATTCCTTAGCGTAGCAGAGATTGCCTCTGTTATCAAGAAGTTTGTATTCACTCTGAAGGATACAATTCAGTTCATTATTAATGGTGAGTATTCCGACGTTAATATTACTAAGGACATGATTTCGTGGAATGAAGAAAATACAAAAAGTTTTGCAACAGCAGCCTTGATTTGGGCAAGCGCTATCTTCGCTTCACAGCTGCTTATGATTGTTAATTCATTGGCAGTTCTATCATGGACAGGCATGATCACATCAATTCTTTTAGCCAGTGTTTTTAAAACGCTTGTCATGTCCGCATTTATATTTTTACCTAAGATTTTTAACAAGGGATATGCCCCATTCTGGGTGTTCCTTGTTATCGGCGGAGTTGGTGTGATTCGTTTCCTGGAATCTGTGTTCAATATTTTTGGTGCTTTAGGCAGTTTGAATGTTGGAACCGGTTGGATTATTATTTTTAAGTATATTTTTGTGATGATTGGATCGTTGGTTATGGTTGATATGCTTACAGGCGTGGTACGTGGTGAGCATACGTTTGTAAATCCCAATACTTGCGAGGCAAGTGGAGTCCCACTCCATGAGGGCTGCAATCCCTTTAGCCAGGTACATGGAATTGTACATTCAGAGAATGATAAACAGCATACGGATCAAGATTCGCTGTGATAGTAGGGGGTGCTAAGGCACCCCCTACTATATTTTTATATAAAGTATTTAATTTACGTTCTATCTGTGAGCATATCAGTCAGATCTGTTATGAAATAGATATGCTTTCGTTGTCTACCATCCGGTAGGGAACTCTTTAGCCAGATATCATAAGAAGTGTAACCTAGACTTCTTCACTAATATGTATTTATAATAGTATCTATGTAATAAATACACATTAGTGAGGTAATCTAAATGCAGTATTTTGACTATCGCATCACTGGTGAAAATCGTGACACTATTAACAAGATATTGTCAGGATGTTTGCCGCATGAGAATTTTGATGCAGAGGATGCCCGCGATGGATTGGACGAATTATTGCGTACAGTGCCCATCGAGGAGACATATGGTATTATGTACATCTTTTTTAAGGCATTGAAGAATATGCAGATTTTAAAGATGTATATGAATGGTTTTACTGAGACTCTTCGTCGAGAAAGTTTTGACGCTGCTGTTCAGGGTAGTGTCGCGCAGATTATTCAGGAGGAGAATTTTAGAGCAAAGGATTTCTTTGACGAGTATGGTAAGACCTTTAACTTCGAGATCCCGCAGGAGAATGCTGATGCTCAGAGTTTTGTGTATACTGAAACTATGGCAGTATACGACGAACTGTTTGAAATGGCAATCCCTTCTAGCGAGTGCGAGATGTGGCTGAACATTCTTAAGCAGGGAATGGAAGAGGAGTTGACTAAACAGATTTTTTCTGTTGGCGGTAAAGCTTTAGCCAAGGGAGTGTACGTTGGGCGAGAGTTTTTGAAGGGTCCTGAAGCAACTCGCAGACTTATTGCATCTGCAGCTAGTGAAGTGGATGCTCGTATTATTCGAATGAATAGTAGTATGACTGCCCTTGATGCAGCAACTCCTATTAACTCTTTTGAGGATTCAAAGACATTTGATCAGAAGAATGCGTTCAAGATGCGAGATTTGTACTACATGGGATTCCAGCCCATTGATGACAATTTCTGCATTCGTACTCCTGATATTATTACGATTATTGCTGATGAAGGTGTTGGTAAAACTCGCTTCGCTGTTGACCAGGCCTATCGGGCTTTAGTCAGCGGATGTAATGTGCATTATATCTGTGGCGAGACAAGCGTTATTGAGCTTAAGAAGCGAATTGAAGCTCAGCATATTTTTAATATGTACCAGCTTCAGTTTAGCCCGCGCGAGTTGATGGATTTTAATAATCTTCCTGCAACCGATGCAGATCAGTTGGACGAATTGATCGTTAAAATCAATTATGCTACCCAGGATTTGTATGAGAACCCTAATCATGGTACACTTATTGTTCAGCAGAGCGCATACTACGAAACCTTTAGCCAGGATATCAAGAAGACACATGAGGCTTATGATACAGATATTGTATTTGTTGACCATGTTCTGGCCCTAATGAGTAATGGAGAAATGACTCCTATGGGTCGCTTGATTAATAAGCAGGCGCGTGTTACGTACTTGTACCAGCAAGAGGATAGACTAGTTAAGGATTGTAATATTGCGATCTTTAATACCTCGCATCCCAGTACTCACACTAGCCAGGAACTTCGTCAGGGCTTAAAACCTTCGACGCGAGCGGGTGCAGAATCTGCAGAATCTAGCCGATACGCAAGTTTTGTTGGTATTCTGAATACCAATGATGAATTGAAGCGACAGGACATGGTTCTCATGTATGTTAATAAGATTCGTGGTAATTCTCCAATCACTGACACCTTGGTCTTGCAGCGTAATGGCTTTGGTAATCGGCATGATTATAAACCTGAAATCCAGATGTATGCACAGCAACTGGAGCCGTTATCGTCTGAAGATACAGCGGACCTGCTTAATGATTCAACAGATGAGTTTGGAGAGTTTTAAGATGATATCTACAGAAGTATATTGGCTTGGGAGTAGGACTTTGATGATTAGAGTCCCTTTGAAGGATGAATCTTATTTTGACGAGTTTCGTGAAAGGGAACAAGAACGACTTGTCAGGTGTATGCAAACTCAACTTCAGGAATATCTCCCGTATGATCAGATGGTGGAATTGTGCTGTATTGTTGGTATTTTCTGTGATGTAAAGAGAGATACATCATTCTACACAGTTATTTTGGGAGATGTTACTGATTGTGTAGAAGTTAATGTTGAGAGGAACCAACTTGCATCTGCGTGTCGCAGCGTTAACTACAGCGGATACACCCTCTTTAGCCAGAATCAAACATTTATTGGAATTCCATTGACAGATTTGTGCAATGGAAATTTTGATCGCATGTGTGATTGGATTACAGCTATAACAAGTTTTAGGCAGGAGAACACTAGACCTGTTGAGAGAACCCCTGAAGCAGTCATGCCTATGAAAGTTCTTCAGGGATTCTCTCAATCATCTTGAACGTATTAGGAGGATATATGAATACTAATTCTAAGCTTGACCCGGATATTATCTGGGAGGATCGCAGTCGCATCTTGGGCATGCCGATTTCTTTTACACGATATAGCATGAGTGAAGAACAGCTTACGATTCGCACGGGTATGCTGAATTTGCGCACGGAAACAATCAAGTTCTTCCGTGTTGTGGATATGGCTATTACCCAGTCTCTGTGGCAGCGAATCTTTGGGGTAGGGTCTATCACCTTGGCCACCCGAGATGCTCGTCAGTCGGAATTCATCATTCAAAATGTCAAGAGTCCTGAAAAGGTTCATAAGATGCTGGACATGGCAGTAGAAGCTGCGCGTAATAAGCATCGTATTAGAACTTCAGAGTTTATGACTTCTGATCCTGATGATTCCGAAAATAACTTTGAATAAGGAGTTGCTGTGTGAACAATAATAACAAAACGAGATTTATGACCTGGGCTTTAGCCAGCGTCATGTTCATAACTGGAGTGTGTATTGGAACTTTCTTCGTGCATACACCTTCAGATAAGCCTACTGCTTCTGATACGGATCTTCTGCATGAGAAGCAGTATCCTGTTGTTGGAGTTAATTTTGAACTTCATGATACACTTACAGACAGAACTCTACTCGAATTTGATCCACGTAATTACTGCCTGATTATGGCTGTAAATACTGCAGACGAGGGCCAAGAACAGAAACTCGAAGAAGTCCATGTTCGGCTCGATAACGTACGCGTAAGTCTTACTGAGCCAGGATACACCCCAACCTCTACTTTAGCCAGGAATGAGAAATGTCTTATTGTGACTAATGGCCCCGAGTTCAGTTACATGTGCTCTGAAAAGAACTTCGAAGGATTTAATGAGAATATGATTAAGTTCTGTTTGGCATATCTGTTTTATACGGATGAAGATGTTGCTGGAGAGTTGATGTCCCAATCCAATTCCCAGGTGTCAAGTAGCCTACAATAAAGTGTATCTGAATAAACATTTTTATTTGTTAAAGGGCTAGATATTTAGCCAGAGGTATAAAGATGGCTTAGCATGCTTTGATTCAGCGAAAGTTTCGCTCTTTTGGCTTTAATGCATAACCAAGCCACTGGAAATTTTAGTACGTTATAAAAGTACAAAATAAAATTAAAGGAGAAATTTATTATGTCTACTCACGTTGTTAAACTTCGCAAGGATGGTGCCTTGAATATTCCTGTCGATCTGCGTACTGCATATGGCCTGCGCAGTGGTATGAAGTTCGAAATCAAACTGAGTGCCACTGGTATTACTTATGCACCTTCTGTCATGATGTGTCCCATTTGCGGTGAAAAGATGAAACCGCGCGCAAGTATTTCTGTTATGGGTCAGCGCATCTGCCGGACTTGTAATAATTCCGTCATGGAGTCCATTCGGTCTGGTAAGGTTACGACGATTGATCAGGCGTTCCGTTCTGTTCAGGACATGCATAAGACCTCTAAGGGAACTGCCCGCATTAAGTAAGGAGCACATGTATGAATTACATTCCTGTAGATATCTCTAAGGCTGAAGAAGTTTTTAGCCAGGGGCGTAAGCTGTATAGGAGAATTCATCCTGTTAATTCGTTGGAAGAAGCTATGAATGCTGCCCGAGATGGGCAGCTTTTCATGAAATGTGATATCACAGAAAACGAATTGGATGAATACTTCAAGCTGTATGCTGAGAGCCTGGAAATTAAGGAGAAGCTTGAAAGTTTTAATGCTCGCATCCTTAGTGAATCTCAGATTGCTTTGGCTGATAAACCATTCAAGAGTTTTGAGTTGGCAACCGCCAACGGAAGTGTCACTGTCTCAAATACATCTAAACTCGTGGCTGAGTATGGTCAGCTTGAGAATTTGTATAATTCCTTTAGCCAGGAGAATAATCCAGTTCATAAGGTTATTAAGTATGAGCTGGACAAGTCTTTTTCGAAGGCGATTCTTCCTGAGCTTGATGGAATGTGCTTTAAAGAGGAAGTTTCTGATTGTATTCGAGATATTATTTCGGCTGAAAACCTCGATGTTGAACCTGAAGTGTTTGCTAAGAAGATTGGCAAATCTTTTAATAACCGTGTCAACAAAATGAAAACCTTGTATGGCATTGAGAAAGTTTCTGCAGAGTATTATGCATATATGCTGAGCATGGCGGAAAGCTGGAAAGCGTTTACTGATATGCATGATTTGTATGCATCTGAGGAATCCGTAGAGGATTTTAGCCAGAGTATGAGTGATACTTTTTCTGTGAATCATAGCATCCGTGTTACTACACAACTGAATAATTCGGATGCAGACTGAGGAGAGGAAGTATTCCAAGTATTTAGCCAGCATTGAAATAGATATGTAATATTTTGGAGGTATAACTTTGGGTAAGTTTAGTTTTGGTATTGACCTCGGTACAACTAATAGCTGTATTGCTGTAATGCAGGGCGTTGACCGAGAAAACCGTCATCCCCAGATAATTCAACTGCAGAATAAACAGCACACGCTGCCCTCATGTGTTTGGTACAAGCGTGATGGGTCTGTTGTTGTTGGCTCTGAGGCATATGAGCACCGGTACCTGACGGAAGAGGTTGTATACTCTTCCAAGCGTTTTATCGGTACGGAGCATGTATATAGCTTGCATGAGGGTTCACTTCAGGTAACTCCTGTAGATGTTGCGGCTGAAGTCCTTAAGAAGCTTAAGCATGATGCTGAACTTCTGTATGGCGAGGGTGCAGTTGATGAAGCAGTTATTACTGTGCCTGCATATTTCAATTCTAACAAGCGAAAGGCCACTCGAGAAGCCGCTAAGCTGGCAGGCATTGATGTTAAAGCAATCATCAATGAGCCTACCGCTGCCGCACTGGCTTATACTTTAGGCAGAGAGACCGATGATCACTTCTTGGTATATGATTTGGGTGGCGGAACTTTTGATGTAACCCTCATGGATGTTAAGCAGAATACTGCTAAGTTTGATTTCTTTGCAGAAATGCAGGATGATTCTGGTACTCTGGCTCAGGTTATCGCTTCTGCAGGTGATGATCACCTGGGTGGCGATGATTTGGACCGTGGCATCTATGAAGCTGCGTTGGATCGTCTGAATGAAGAGATTAATAGCCGGAATAAGGTTCATGATTTTGATATTCGAAAGAGTATCACTGCAGAGGAAGAAGAAAAGGTTATCCTTTTCTTGGAATCTTTTAAGAAGGATTCCGTGAATCGTATTGCAAGTTGGGACTTTGACATTAAGCTGGGACGAAGCACAAAGAAAGTATCAATGCGTGCAGATGCTGCATTGATTGCGGAAGCATTGGAGCCTTTGTATCAGAGAACCCTGAAGAAGGTGAAAGAGTGCATCAATGCAGCTGTTGGTGTACAGGATATCACTAAGATTATTTTGGTAGGTGGATCTACCAAGTTGAAAGCTTTGCAGAATCGACTTGCAGAAGATTTCCCTAAGGCAGATATTTATTGCGAACTTAACCCGGATGAAGCAGTTGCGCTTGGTGCTGCTGTTCAGATGGATGTTCTGCGCGGTGACACTGAAATGACGGTATCTGATGTTCTTCCTCAGAGTATTGGCGTTGATTGTGTCATGACTATGAATGACGTGGAGATTGAAGGTCGTTTTCAGAAAGTTATCTCCAAGGACACTGTTTTGCCGGCAGAAGGCTCTATCTATGTAACTACTGTTAAGGATAATCAGACGACTATCCCGGTTGCAGTGTATCAGGGAGAGTCCTTTAGCACGGAGGAAAACACCTATCTGGGTACAATTGTACTGGATGATGTTAACCTGCATAAGAAGGGCGAAGACAGTGTTAAACTTGAGATGCGCATTGATGCAAACGGTATCCTGTCAGTGGCGGTGTCTGCTGATGGTAAGCGCACCGAACTGGTTCTGCAGAACATTCTTAACCCGCAGGTTAAGAAGGAAGAATCGTTGGTAGAGAAAACCATTCGATCTCTTATTTCTTCTGTTGAGCGCTCGAATCTTAGCCAGGAGCAGAAGCTGGAGTATACGCGCCGGCTGAACGAATGCTACACAGATCCTTCTCAAATCTCTTCTTTGCGAAAAGAGTTGAAGACTGCAATGGCTAACGAAATCAAAAAGGTGAACGAAGAAATGACTTCTCGTTTTGCTCTTGGCTCTTCCATCCTGGCTGGAAGTGATGATGTAGAGACGTTTGATGATGACGAATAAGAATCCTAAACGTCGAGATGTTTTACCAGAAAGATTTAACAAAGCTAAACAAGCTATAAATCAAAAGTATAGAATCACTGACTACGCTAAATCTCTAGGAATTAGCGTAGCACCTTGGGGGCAGCAGACATGCTGCCCCTTTCATGATGATTCAACACCTTCCTTTAGCGTAGATCCGGAACGGAATATATTTAACTGTTTTGGATGCGGCAGAGGTGGATCTTTCGTTGATTTCTATCTTGAAGCTCAAGTTAAGTTCAAAGATCGAAAGATTAGCAGATACGACGCTGTTCAGGAACTCCTTAGTCAGGATAAAGAAGTTCAAACTGCTCTTGGGTATTCAACGATCTTTGAGACATATGACGCTCCTTTTGCTGTGTTTAATGAACAAGGCGAGTTTGATGTGGATAAACTGGTCATATCAAAGCCTAAGATTATTGAACGCGAAATCACAATGAAACATGTAATGGATAAGGTACTTCATGCGGATATCGATACCAGGCTAAGTTTTATTGCTGATTGTGAAAAAGGAATGTCAGTTGCCTTTCTGATAAAGAAGTATTATCATGGCGAGATTGAGATTCCGCAAATGGTATTTGATACATCTGAGGATGTAACATCTATGTTTGAGGAAGCTTTTAATCTAAAAGAGTGATGCATTAAACGGCTTGGCGCTGTTTAAGGAAGCATAGCTGATGGAGTTTTAGCCAGAGGAGGTGAATTAGATGGATTGTGCTTTATATGAAAAAGCTCAGATAGATTATGCATTTTATGAAAGTACTCTGCAAATTGTTGCAGATAATATGAATTATCTTGGGCACTTAGCTTTCTTTCTTGAACAGGCAGTTGAGAAGATGCTGCGACAGGTATTGCTCGATTGTAATATTTCAGCACCGCTGCTTTCTCAGGTACCTGAACTTGCAAAGATTGCAAAGGAGTCTATTCTCCAGTTTGACGGACAGATAGCTAGAGCCTTGATGGGAGATGTTGGGGTACAGTTGGTGGCATGGGATTTATCTGGAAGATATACACAGATGTATACACCTGATCTAGAGGTAATCGGAATTGCTGAATCGATTTATGCGAGTCTCGTTGATCTTCACAAGGAACTTTTAGCCAGCAGTCCAAATGGTATAACGGAATCTTACACAGATCATTTTAGACAGTTCGTGTCAGAAAGAACTTGACGCATCCTGTCTATTTTTAAGCGCTCTGCATGATTAGTTTTTAATCGTGCAGATGGCTTAGGAATAGACCTACGATAATTAGGAATTGGAGTGAATTTTATGGGAGTTTATGATGGATTGCTTCGTGTAGTTGCATCTAATAAAGACTATTATCAGGATGGACGTGGTCCTGTAAAATCTCAGATTTTAGAGTATGCTTTAGTTGGGCATCCTCGAGTTAATGTTGCTCTTGACCAGTCAACAAGTCAGATTGGTGTTGCAGTCGCAGATGCTGAGACGGATGAACTGTTATGCATTATGGATCTTTGTAATCTGGGATTTCCTGATAAGTTTGAGTTCAAACATTGTTTCCTGGATTTTATGAGGAACAACATTGAAGGCTTAAGTATTGAACATTTCTTTTATGAGATTCCTGTAGAACATGCTAGGAATATGTATTCACGCCGAGTTCTGAATGACCTTATGTCCTTCATTGAGGAGATGCCTCATTACGTCCAAAGTCTTAAGCAGGCGCAGATGCACGCGGTTAATAACTTGGTTTGGAAAACTCACTTCTTAGCGGATCCTGCTTACAAAGGTCGTAGAAAGAGAACAGAGGATGTTAAGTATTCAGCACAGGAAGAAGCACTTAAACGCTTCCCGTGGATTGGAATGCATCAGAACCTATTCTCCAAACCTGCTGACTCCTGTGACGCTATTGGGATTTTGTATGGAGCCTTTGAGGAAATGCGGTCTCCGTCTTTAGGAAGATCCTTTATTCAGATCAATAAGCTGATGGAAAATGGCCCTCGCGTTAAGACATTGAATTATACTGATGCTATTGATGTGCAGGAGATTCCAGAGCGTATCAAGCGATATTTCTTCGAACAGCCTTACGTCATTGCTGAGTTTAACCCGGGCATGTCAATCGAGGATAATATCAATCGTTGGTGCCGTAACGATAATCGTCCTGTGTGCATGCTAGTTCTTCAACCTAAAGCAGAACAAATTGTTAGGTGGGAGTCTAAGATATCTAGACATGAAGGACAATATTATGCTGTATTTGCTCAGCGTGTTGTGTAAGGAGAAGATATGGACTTAAAGGATATTGTCATTTTAGCCAGATTTGCGTACAGGTATGGCCATCCTATTGTTGAGGATGCTTGGTATGATCAGGCTATAAAAACTTTAGCACAGCAGGGGATTCATTTTGATCCTATCTATGAGGATGATCCTATTCCATGGGATCTTCTTCGTGCAAATGGTATTCCAGATGAAGAAGTGTATGAATGGGTTGGTAAACCGGTAGACCATGCAGAATCTTCTAAGTATTATGATATTATTGATGAAGCAAAGAGCATGTCGATTCGATCAGTCAATACTTTTGAAGATGCGTATTCCTGGTTTAGCCAGCTCGAAGATGGAACTGAACTGGTATTCACACCAAAGATTGATGGTATCAACACACGTCGGGGATATGAGTTCAGTAAAACTGATGGTAAGCTTCACTATCGGGTCTCTTTAACCAGAGGTCGTTCAAGTGATGCAATTGATGTTACGCGTAATATCGGGTTTATTTCTAGGCAGGAAATAAGGGATCCTGGGTTTGAGCATAACCTGGTTGTGTATTCAGAAAGCTTCTGTAAGAAGTCTGATATTTCAAGTATATCTGAGAAGTATGGAGTTAAGTTAAAGATTCCACGCAATGCAGGATTGTCATTGATGCGAGTTGAGACTTATGATCGGTCAGATTATGATAAGTTGCATACTTTGGTTTTCAGGTGTGATGTATCTGATACGCTGTCCGGTGGATTAGACTGGGCACGCGCTCATGGATTTGCAACAGTTCCTTATGCGCTCCATAAGTGGAACTCTAACCTATCCTTTAGCCAGTTTAAAACGTGGATTGAGTATATTATTGAGACTACCAAGGGATTCACCGATACAAGGGGATGGCCCACTGATGGAGTTGTAGTTGAAATAAATAGTCGCTCCAAGTTTTCTGAGGGTGGTATAGAAAACGGTTACTCCGAAGCAAACTTGGCATTAAAGGTGGGACTGTGGGAGCCTGGACTTTATGAAAGTGTTGTGCAAAAGATTGAAATTATTCAACAGGACGAAACCTGCAACTGTGTAGCTATCGTAGAACCTGTTACAGCGACGGGAGGTCAGGAATTGACCCGTGTTAATCTTTTTAACCCCGCAATTATGATTCGAAATAATATTCGAGAAGGTAGTCGCATTCGGTTTAAGTATAAGAATGAAACTACCATCGATCTTGTGTATAGTTAGGAGGATTATTATGAGCGTGGATTCAGATTACTATGCTAAACAAACAGAGTTAGCTAAACTCGATACAAACCTCAAAGCAGGTACTGCAACTCTTGAAGATTTAATCAGCTATATTGAAAGTCTTCGTATAGTATTTAGTGCTTGGGGCGCACAGACTAAAATGATGCAGTTAAAGACACTGACTGCTCGAGAGATTGATACTGCACAGAGTCTTGGACTTATTACAGATTATCGTGCATCTAAAATGATTCAGGAGCTGGATAGCATGTATTTTGTGTGCATCCAGGCTCCAAATGAGATGAATGATGCTCTGGACCTTATCAAGGAATTCCTTTGCGAGAAGTCCGCATTTACCCTAAATAACTTTGATCCTGTAAAAACAAAAGGTGTCGGAGTTGTGTTTAACAGTGTTAAGGTTGTGTATGACTACTTTGCTTGGCTTAATAGTCCTGAATTTATTCAGAGTATTCTGAACAAGGTAGCTATTCTCGGAATGGCATACTGTGAGATTGGTAGCCAGGCATCATATTCTCAGGCGGATGACCTGCTTAAGCTTTTAGTGCTGTTAGGCCGTATTAAGGAAGAGGATCGTCATCACATCATGATGGTCTTATCGGATAAGGCATCTGACTTTAGCCAGCAGTTATCCGAGACGCTTTCAGTTGATCTTAATCCAGATGGAGAAAGGACGAACAGTTTTGAATAAGTTACCAAAATTATGTTTTTCTTCTTCACGCAAGGATAGCTGTATTCCTATTGAACTTCTGGGAACAATTAACGGACACAAGATCTTTAAGATCATCCGTTCATGGGATAACTCTCGAGTATCTTCGTCGAGTCAATCCAACTCTGGCACCTCTTTAGCCAGTGAGGAAAGCAATCATACAAGGAGGTTCAATCATGCTGAGAACGTATAGATTGAGAGACTGTTTAGTCTTGCATAATTATAAGCCAGAGCAGTCATATCCAATAATAGCTGTTGATCAGGACACTATTGCAGTGTTAATCGATTCTAGCCAAGAGGTTCTTAGCCAGTGGGATTCTGCATTTAGACAGATGCTTGGCATTGGAGAGTATGATAAGTATCTGATTGTGGATATGGGGCAGTCTGTACCAAACGAAGACGAGACTTATCAAGTTCCCTGCTTGTGCACCTCAGATTCTCTTTCAGCTTCTATTAGGTTTGATGGAAGGGTGTGTACAGTTTGAATGAAGAAAAATTAAATAGAGACCTTAAGCATGTCAAGCCTGTGTATTATCCATGGGCCTATAATATTCTTGCAACTCATGAGCTACAGGAGCTATCGGAATCAGAGTATTTTGAGGTACTGCCTACTTTATTGTATCTTATTCAGTATACTTCCGAGGATATTGTAGCAACAAGATATCGATCCAAATATAGATTTGATTTTGTGTGAGGAGAAACCATATGATTCAAAATTTCCAAGAACTTGCATGGAAACGATTCTTCACCCAAGAGTTACCTTTACTGTTTAAAGAAAAATCTTTTGAGCATAAAGGTGTTTTGGTGGAGTTAACACCCTCTAATACTGGGGATTTTATTAAACGCAAGGATGTGCATGGTGTTCAGGAAGTGTCTGAGACATTGTATTACAATATTGATATGACGCTTATGGATTCCAATGTTCTGAATTCACGAGTAACTGTTCGGGAACTTCCGTTTGCAAACTTTCCTGTTTTTACGCAGGACGGATTTATTATGAATGGCACTCACTGGACAATCGTTAGTGAGTGTGTTCCAGCTTCTGGATGGTACTTTGAGTCTCTTGATGAAGGAACGCATTCACTTACTCTTTGCCGAGGATCTCTGCCGCTACTCCGTATCCTTCAGACAAAGAAGGGTAAGATTATTGTTGCTCCGACAGGTAGGAATAGTTCTAGCCAGGCAAAGAATGGAATTCATGGTAAAGATGTGACATTGTTCCAGTTTTTAAAGGCACTGTCTCCTAGCTTGTCCTATGATGATATTTATAGTATGTTCAGTATGGCGCCTTTAATCACGGAGCTGTATGTCGAAGAAGAAGAACTTCCTATTGATATTTGTGCTCATAATGTTCTCAAGATGTTGGGATACAGTAGTAAGGGCACAAGCAGTAATGAGGTTCAGTTCCTTCAGGATCGGTTCTTCAATAATGGTATGCGTATTGGACCTGAGCGTATGCCTAGATTCCAGAACAGTCAGAGTTTTAGCCGAGCAGTTGGCTGTGTCTTGGATATGGACGTTGATTTAGGCAGCTCTGTGATCACTGCAGGAACTGTTTTGACTGAACCTATTATCAAAGTCATTGAAGATGCCAATGTTCAGGCAATTACTGTTCGTTTTAATAAACAGCGTCGACGGCTGTATAAGATTACTCCTGAAGAAAACATCACTTTTGAGGAGGTATGCGCTGTTGTGTATAATTTCCTGCTCTTCTGTGATGGTCTTGGTACTGAGGACGATCGAGACAGTTATGCAAATAAAGTGCTGTCTTCTGTGTCGGCAGACTTTGAGAAAGAAATCTCCAACCAGCTGGATTCTATTCAGAAGATTATTCGGGATAATATTAACCAGCTGAATGGTAACCAGGCAGGCGGACAGACCTCTGGCGGTATCACTGATCTAGAGGGAATCCTTAATGAAAAACTCACGAAGCGTAATCTTAATTGCAATACTTTTAAGGATTTGCTTCGTCGAGCTGGAACCACCCAACAGTTGGAAGAAACCAATTCTATTGCGAATTTTGGTCAGTCCTTCCAGTTAACTCGTACTGCCTCAAGCTTGCCTAATCGTTCTCGTGACGTGCAGGTTTCGCAGAAGGGGCGTGTATGTCCTTACACGACTTCTGAGTCGGACCGTGTTGGTATCAATACGTCGCTCTCTGCTTTAGCCAGCGTTGACAATTACGGATTTCTGTGTACGCCTTATCTCAAGGTCGTTAATGGCGTTGTCACTAATGAAAAGGTTAATCTGAATCCAATCGATGAACGGGGTAAGCTTATTGCTACCCTTGACTTGGATCTTAGCCCCGAGGCTGGTAATAACCCAAATGACATTACGCATAAGGTACGCCTGAATGGAGAGATGGTATCTGCAACTTTTGCAGACATTGATTATCAGGAAGTCTCAAGCATGGCTTTGATTAGCCCGCTAATCAGTATGATTCCCTCTGCAGAGCGTGACGCTGGTAAGCGTCTGATTATGTCCGTTAAGGCTCAGCAGCAGGCTATTCCTGTTGTTAATCGCGAGCGTGCTTTTGTTACTACAGGCGCAGAGTCCTTGATGGATGTTGGAATCGTTCGTGCAAAGCAGATTATTCAAACTGTTTTGCAGGAAGTTGATATTGCCCAGGAGCCACCTGAAGATACAACTTTGACTTTGATTGGTATTGAGAATAATGGCGCAACGAATGTCATTAAGTTCACTACTAACTGGAAAGTTCTTCCTGGCGTATATCAGTATACTCTCAACTGCATGAATTCTACTATGAAGAGTTCCCCCAAGCATCAACGTATTCGTAATGTTGAGCCTGATGCAGATGGTAATCATGTGTATCATTTGAATGATGTCGTTGCGCATAATTATGACATTGATGATACACCTGTTTCTCTTTCTTCTGATACTGTAAGCTTTGGTAACATGTCTTCTACTACAGGAGATATTTCCAATCATGCAGTCGCTTTGGGTAATAATGTCAAAGTCCTGTTCAAATCATGGGAAGGTTCTGGTTATGAGGACTCTATCATCATTAACCAGGATTTTGTTGCTCAGTATGGCTTGGCTATTATCACAGCAAAGAAGATTAAGTATACACTGCAGGATGGAGAAAAGTTTGAATACAGTAGCGTATCTAGCGACCGCGTACCGTATATGGATATGCGAGGATTGCCTAAGCTCGGAACACTTTTAAAGGCAGGCCAGGATGCTATCATTCGTTGCCATCGTGGAGATAATGATATCATTCGTTATCCCTCCATTAAGCTTCAGCCAGGCGAACGCGGATATGTTATTAGTTCTACCATTACAGAGGACGGTAAGACTGCAGAAGTTATCTTAGGTGATGTTCTTCACTTGGAAGAAGGCGATAAGCTAGCAGGCACCCATGGCAATAAGGGTGTTGTTGGACGCATTGTTCCAAAGCATGAAATGCCTTTTATGGCAGATGGTGAAATCCCTGATATTATTCTTAACCCGCTGGGTGTTTTGTCACGTTCTAACCTGGGACAGATGACTGAACATGAGATTTCTTTCATTGGTATGAAGACGGGCGAAGTTCAGGTGCTCCCTCCCTTTAGCGGCGTTCAGATTAGCGAAATCTGCAAGCACGCAGAGGAACTGGGATTAACGGAGATGGATGTGTACGATGGACGTACAGGACGGAAGTTCGATAAGAAGGGAACTTTGGGTGTAATGCACTTCCTGCGTCTGGAGCATATCGCTACATCTAAGTACAATGCCTGTGCTGATGGCGCAGACGTTATTAACCAGCGCACCCTTCAGGCAAACCGTTCTGCAGGGGGTGGTCAGCGTATTTCTGAGTTGACCACATGGTGTTTGAACTCTTATGGTGCAACTACGCTGCTTGATAGTTTGATGACTGTGCAGTCAGATGATGTTATTGGTAAGCTTAATCTTCGTGATTGCATTAAGCATGACATTCCAACAGGGCAGATTCAGTACGAATCCAATAACTTTGGATTGCTTCAGGCATTCTATCGCATTCTGGGTTTGAATATCATCAAAGATGGCGATGATATTCAGTTACAGCATCTTACCTCGGAGGACATTAAACAGCTGTCCAACGGGGACTGTGATTTAGCCAGAGGTGATGCAACTGACGAGAATACTCAATACTCTATGCTCCGCGATCCTGATATTTTTGGTAGTTGGGAAAAGGGAGAAGAGGATCTGATCAAATCTCGTGAGTTCTATGGAAGACTTCCGTTAAAATGTGAGATTGTTATGCCTATCTTTGTTAATCAGGCAGAGTGGTGTAATCTATTCACTTGCGAAGTTTACTCTATGCCTAAGACAAAGACAGGTACTGGCAATGTCAAGATGGAAATTCGTCAGGCATCTGTGAACCTTTTTAAAGAGATCGCAAATGGCAAGGCATATCTGTTTGATTGGGTTCAGGCAAATATTGCACCTGAGCGAATGTCTCGTTATGAAGCAGCCTATGGCGTAACCCTGGGAGATCTTGAGTATCCTTGTGTTACTAGTAGTGAGACTATTGCTGATATGGCTGCAATCAATCCTAAGAATTCTGGAATTTCTGCTATTGTCGAGCTTGTCAAACGTTTTAACCCGGTAGTTACTTTGACATGTCTGGAAGATCGCATGCGGTCGTTGATGAATAAGGCAGTTATTCCGGCAGCTGATCAGGAAACGTTCATGAAGGTTATGGATTGTCCGCAATCCGTTACCGATTCTGATAAGCAGACTTATTTCACGGTAATCAATACTGTCGTAGAGGCGGTTGAGTCTGGAAATATTAGCGTTAAGAGTAACGAAGACATTCGGAAACTCATTGAGGACCGTAACACTGTGCGAGAATTTATTCTCCACGACGATTTAGCCAGCTTTGTTGTTGACGGAATTGCTGTGCCTCCTATTGGTTATCGTCCTACGTATAAGGATAGTCCTACCACTGGTATGGATCTCCAGTTGCGTGCTGTTATTAGCGCAGTTAAGCGTTTAATGACTGAAGTACCCGAGAGTGCTGCATGGTATTTAGCCCAGCGAAATGTGTATGCTTCTGTAAACGCAATGATTTCTAGCGATGCTGGTTCTGGAAAGAATAGTAAGAATAAGACTGTTCTTGAGGAACTTACTAGCCATGGAACACATCACTCAATTATGCGTGATACATTGCTTGCTAAGCGTATCACTCATTCTGGTCGTTCTGTCATTAGTGTTAATTCCAAGCTTAAACTTGGAGAAGCTGGTATTCCTATTAGCATTGCGTCTAAAATTCTGGAAGATTTCATTGTCGTCGAATTGCGGAATAATGCTTCCATGTATCCCGAGCTTGGCAGTCTAAGTTTTGTTAGTAGTACCACATCTGATTCTGGTATTGCGCGCAAGTATAAGAAGCTGTTGGTATATTTGTCTAACAATAATATTAATGGTTTTGCTGAGGCCTGCCATTTAGACAGAGATGCCTATTCCAAGTTCGCTAAGTGTAAGCTTGAGCTTATTGCGATTTTGGATAAGCTGTTTGATAAGTGGGTTGTTCTTCTGGGACGTGAACCCTCCTTGCATAAGTTCAGCTTGGAAGCCTTCAGAGGTGTTCCTGTTGATACTTATTCTATTCAGCTTCATCCCCTTGCCTGCCATGGCTTTAATGCGGACTTTGACGGTGACCAGATGATGGTCGCTATTCCTGTACATGAAGCTGGTAACAGGGATGCTCGTGAGAAGATGATGATTCAGGACAACCTGATCAATCCTAAGGACTGCGAGCTGATTTGTTCCATTAACCAGGATATGATTCTGGGATTGTATTATGCTACAATCTTTAAGAATAACGCCACTACTTTGGATATGAGCAGTGTATCTGCATATTACTTTGATCAGAATGTAGGCAGGGATCCTCAGTTTGACGGTATGAAGCCCAATTGCTTTAGCCAGCTGTATGAGGATATCCAGCTTGGACTGATTAAGTTCCAGGATACTGTTGCTGTCGAATGTGATGGTCGGTTGTATGTAAGTACCGCTGGGCGTGTGTTGCTGAATACAATGTATAGCAACAAGGTAGGCTTCACAGATGCTATCAAGCTGGGGGCTATCATGACCGATGCGCAGGGGGCTCAGCTTGCACAGGAGTATGCTTCCTTTAAGGAAAAGGCTAAAGACTCTTTTGAACGCTTCGATATTCCAGAAAAATTTAGCCAGTTTGTGGAGGATAACTGCGTTAAGTATCGTGGTAAACCTGTGTATGAATTACGTACAGATATGATCATGAGTAAAGATACGATTAAGTATCTGACAAAGAGTGCTATTAAGTATTACTTTGATGTTCATAAGGCACAGCCTGATGAACAGGAGGATACTTTAGCAATGTTCTTGGATCGTATCAAAGATTATGGCTTTATGGCTGCAGACTATTCTGGAATCACTCTCTCGTTGTTTGATTTCGATCGCCTGCCTATCCCAGGTGTTGTAGACCAGGAAATGCCTGCAATTCAGGCAAAGGATCAGCAAGTTCAGGAAGCATACGATGATGGTATGATTACAGAAGTGGAGCGTCGCAAGCTTACCATCAACAACTGGCAGGGATTTAAGAAGAATTTGTCTAAGAACATTGATAGTGCTCTTAGACAGGAAGATAATAAGATGGGTATCAAGTTTGATCCGATGGATAATATTTATCTGATGGTTGCTTCTGGTGCTCGTGGATCTACTGGACAGTTGCTGGAAATTTCTGGTATCATTGGTAATGTTACCAACGCTTCCGGACAGATGCTTGAATCACCTATTCTGTCTAACTACATGAATGGACTGAATACGACAGAGAGCTTTGATAACAGCTTTACTGCACGCCGCCAGGTTATGGCTGCTCAGTTGTCTACGGCACAGGCGGGTACTACTACTCGTGAGCTGATTTATGATAATGAGCATTTGCATATCAGAGATTCAGATGATGTTTGTGATGCAGATAGTGGTTGCATTAAGCTTGAGTACACACCTACACTAAGCGTTCAGCTGGGTACTCCCTTAGTTCTTAGCCAGGATGAAATCGATAGTATCCCTGAGGAGTTCTGGGATAGCATTGAAGGGCTTGACTATAAGGATGAATGGAAAGAGTTTGCAAATACAGCATCTAAGGTTCTTATTAACCAGACTGTGTCTAGTGAAATGGATCCTTTACTGCAGCTTGCAATGCCTCCATACCTTATCATCAAGGATCGGAATGCTAATGGATGGACACCAAAAGCCGCTCCGGTTATGTATACTCTGACAAACAAGTCTAAGTATATGCTTTTGTATCGATGCATCGACATGAGCAAGGTTCCTAGTATTCTCAAACCTGAGTTTGAGAAGTGTGCTGCTCTTGTTCTACCTGATAAGTCTATCCAAGATCCAGAGCGTCAACAGGCATCTTTGCATCCTGAGTGGCCTGTAATCGGGGAAGAGATGATTCGTCTTATCCAGGATCTCCGTATGCAGGAGGTATATATTTATACTATGCTGGGATGTAAATCTACTAAGGGTATCTGCAAACGTTGCTTTGGCCTTAAGTACGATACTCGTACATTCCCAATGGATATGGAGTATATTGGATATCAGGCAGTTCAGAGTATTGGTGAGCCTATTGCACAGCTGGTTCTGGACTCCCATAAGAAAACTGAAGCTAATGATGGCTCTTCTTCTTTGAAACAGTTGCAGGATTTGATGGGCAAGCCATTGAATCATGAAGGTGTTGCTAAGATTTCTCCTGCATGGGGAAAGGTTATGCTTCAGCGTAATGCTAACGAGCCTTCTATGATTGACCTGTATTTAGCCAGGAAGGATATGGCGCTGGACTATGTGACTACCTGTCTAGCTAAGGACCTTAATGTTATGAATGATGCATCAGTATCTCCTGGCACTATTCTGACAAAGGGTTCTGTATCGTATCATGAGATGGCGCAACATTCTAATTTCCTTGATGTGCAGATTCAGTTCTGGACAGACTTCTTAAGTGTTTTCGGTGACGAAAAGATTATGGCACGTAACTTCGAGTGTTTAGCCCGAAGTCAGACAGAGTTTGGTACTGCAATGGAAAGCGGCACAGATATTCAGATTGGATCTGTATATCCGGTTAACAAGCTACGAGAAGAGGGCATTAAGTTTAAACCGAGTATCCTACCTTATACCAGTGCTATGCGTACTGCGGGTAAGATGTTTAGCACACTTGCTTTGAGAGAGTTTAAGCGAAATGCTGTCTATCATATTGTTCATCATACTAAGGAATCTCCGGATTCTAATATTGGTAGAAGCTTAATTGGTGATTTGCAGACTGCACCACTACCCGAGCAGATGGGTGTTATTTCGCAGACCACTAAGCATGATTTTGCCGCTGATGAACTGAATAAGTTCAGCAAGATTGTTCGCAAACCTGCTACTACTGTTACTCAGCAGGAGGAAGAGTTTGACTTGAGCGCTCTCTTTAGCCAGGAGGAACCTGCAGAGCCTGAAGTAAAGGAAAGTAAGGAGAATGTTTCGGAGGAGGTTGTGACGCCTGTCGAACAGCATAATCCTGTCACAGAGCCTGTTGAAGAGGTGTCTAAGACTAGCCTCTTCTAAGACTGTAAGAGGAGGACATTGATGTTAAGCTATTTAGCAGCACGAAACCTCTCTCAAGAATATGTAAAGTATATCTTTGAAGCTGTGTGTGACAACTTCGGATATATGTATTTAGCAAAGGAAGGGGAAGCTGGGCAAATCCAACCCAACAGATATGTTGGGGAGGGGCCCAACTTCCCCGCTTTGGGGAGAGTGTGTTACGAAATTTTCTCAGTCACTCCGAACAGCAAAATCGTAAATGCTGTCTTAGCGGAGGAAAACTTTGATTGTCCTGAAATGCTTGAAAATATTAGGCATTATTTGTATACAAGTCAATTTCTTGAGGCTGTTAAGACTTTACCAGCGCATATCTCTACAGATAATGGGACATATAAGCCTGAGATGGCAGGAAGAGATATTCAGTATGTTATTGATATTCTGTATCCTGATAGCAGTTCTCAGGCAAAATCAAAGCAGACTATTGATTATTTGTTTGACCAAGTTCGTGTTAAAATTTCTCAAATTTCTCCTACCTATAATGTTTACCAAATCAGTGCAGGTCTTAGCCAGATCCGATTGGGTTTGCTAAGATCTGCCCTAGGTAAGCGACCTGAGAATAAGAGACTTTTTAAGACAAATCCAGGTCTTAGCATGGCAATCTATAACGATTTTGTTGAATGGGTTGCTACAAAGATGAATCTTGATACTGATAGAATCGATACTGTTATTATGACCAAAGTTATGGGACAGTATATTAATCAGTATTTCTTATCTTGGTGGTTTGCGAATCGCCTGCCCATCCATGCTGCTGGTGAAGCAGTTGTTATTCAAGGTGGCGAGCAGCTCGATACTGTGGACCGCCTTAGTGTTCCTGTTGTGCATTATGTTGATGTAAATATTGTGGATATTCTTCAGCGCCTTAGCCGAGTGTCTGCAACATTGTTTCAGCATACTAGGGCATCAACAAAACTGCAGGGATTTTTGCATAATCAAGATGCAAAGAATCGTAAAATCTTGGAAGAAAATTTCAGCGTTAGTTACAGCCAGTATACTGTGTTGGAGTATTACGTGAAGTTGAAGCTTAGCGCTGCTATGAGTAGAATCAACTCGGATTATTTCTCAGTGACAGAGGGTGCACATCATGAAATTTCTTCTACAGTTCGTGCTCATTTTAGAGAGAAATTCGTATTCAACTCGGACTATTCAACAAACCGATTAAGTAATTTGCCGGGCATTGATGTGTCGAATGAATTCAAATCTCGAATGAAGATCAGCAGGTGTACTTTAGCCAGGGTAAATCATAAACGCAAGTATATGAATACCGACAATCTTTTGAATGAGATTCATGGATTGGCAGTTGAAATTATGGACGTCAAAGCAGAAGCTCATGATTCAGATTATAATTATTTGAGATATAAGCAACTGTTCATTAAGTCCACTGAAGATGCTAAAAAGTATCCTGACTTACCTGATTTTCTGATTAGTGATTCTGCATATCAGAAGATCAATGATATCATACGATGCTTATGTGACTTGGATATGCTGGACAATGCTTTAGGCAGATATGGCTTAAGCATTATCGATATGACTACAGGAGATATACTTGAGCCTGCTACTGTTGAGAGTATTACTTGCTTTGAAGATTTGTTATCTTTGATTTATCAGGGAAATATTTCAAAGCATTCTTCTATGTATGATGATATGTACTCGGAAGCAAAAGATGCCCCAGAGGATCTTAAGATTACAAATTGGGTACGTGTTAAAATTACTCCACAGACGCTTAAAGAGCGATTTTTGGATCCTCTTTCCTTAAGAATTATTCCTGAGGTCGGAGAGCTGAATAAGGACTTACCATCAAGTCCGGGTACTTTAGCCAGCGCCGAAGATGAAGTAGTTGAAGATCGATTCAAAACAGAAATCAGACAAGTTACTACAAATAGTGGTAACAGCTTGCTGCCATATCTTAAGCCGGCAGCAGATCCTGTTGACATGCTGACATTGTCTAATTTCTTGCGAGCATTTGTAGGTGAATGCATTTTCCTGGATCATTCAGCTATGGACTATACGCTAACCCCTGGTAAGTATATGGCATACAAGGTAGATGAGTTTGGGAATAGTGTTATCGATCCTGACCAGATTCGGGCTAACTTTAGCCAGGAAGAAGATATGCGTATTGCACGTCAGATTACGGAATTTATGTCTCATACAGAGATTTCTCCTATGGTACGCTTATATTCTGCTGCATATGCATATCACCGTAATGAATACTTCTTCTGCCAGCAGATTGTAGCAGCTCTTAGTTCTTCTAACCAGAGCAGAATTTGTTCAGGTATGTTTAGCGGAATGGAATGTCGTATTGATGAGTATGCATCTCAAATTGACAATTCTTTCTTGGGGGCACTGGATAAAGCGTGTAGTCCTTTTTCATCTAAAGTTGAAGTGTATCTTAAATCTTCACAGTTTGGGCAGGGCATTCGGCGTGAGTGGAATGGTAGTATTGCTCAGGGGGAATTAAAGCATTTCTCTGAGGAGTTATCTTGGGATACTTTCTTGACTTTGGGTGTATTTGGTATTCGTAAGAGAACTGCTGATGCAGGAGGATCTACGTATATTCCTGAGTATTCTGTAGTCCCACTTATCAATGGTAATCCTGAACCTAGCTCCTTAGTAGTGATTCAAATGGATCCAGGATTTACAAATAATTTGTACTCTGAGCAACCTCAGATCACATACTGGGCAGAAGATAAGGGACAGCAGTATCCTGCAGATATTATCAAGCCTTATATCTTGGAATCACCTTTTGTAGATGCATATGCAAACTTGATTCATACTGGCAGAGATCAGTACGCAAGTCTTTTAGCCAGCTTCTTTAAGGTGTTCTTTACGGGTACTACAAAGCGCTTACTGATTGATTTGTTTGCAACACCCGCTACACCTTATAAGGATATGGAGTACTGGTATATTTTAGACAGCATCGAAGCACAGGTTGATTTGATGATGACTTATAACACTGTTCGTAACGAGCTTAAGCGCTTGTACAATGATGTGTATACCGTTATTGCTCCACAGATTCAGAAGTATCGCCAGCTTGTTCAGTTTGCTGATGATGTTGAAGCTCAGAACTTCGCGGAGCGTCGTGCGCCTGGAACTGCTAATACTTACGATAATGAGCGTATCATGTATTTAGACAGTTTAGGACCGTATCTGGCTTCTCTCAATGACTTCTTTGATAGCATTTCGAGAGTTATTCGGTACAAGGGTACAGGTAACTACAACAAGGTTGCAAAGGAATTAACTGCCATGGGGGTTAATGTCTATGCAAACATTAACAAGATTAATGCTTTGGAAGACAAGGCATATTCTGAGTTTATGGCAGAAGTCTTAGTCGCAACTGTGGAATCTTTTATGGATATTGAAATGCGTGATGTTGTTACTCTGCTATCGTGTTTTAACAAGCACAAGGCAGATATTCATCAAGCCGTTCAAGATATGACAGGCGTAAGTTCCATTCAACTTATTCGTAAGATGGAAGCATTTGATCCGTTCCAGGCTTACGGAGACAAGTTAATGAGATTCACATGTACACTTCCGTTTCAGCAGCGTTGTTTAGCCGAGTCATTGAATAATGTTGCTCATAGTAAATTTAAGGTGTTTGCGGGCAATAAGATTACTCAGCCACTGGAAAGTGGCTATAATCGGCATGACCCCTTCCTTAGACATAGCACAGGACAGCATGTATATGGTAAATGGGGAGATTGGATCTTGTTTCCTCATGAAAGTGGCGTATTTGTTGGTATAAATCCGAACCAGACTGATCCCGTTGTCTATTCTTATACAGCTATAGAACAACGAGATATAGAATGGAGATGATTTTTTGAATGTGGCTCAGATGCTGATGAACGAGATTTGTGTTATTGCATTTCAGTTCGATGATGGCAGTGTTGTCACTTCAAGAACCACGCTCAATCCTCAGATCTTGCAGGAACAAGGCTTGCAAGATCTTGATGGATTGGTGGATCTTGATGAGCGTAAAATTATTCCGGAGTATATGTTTGCATATTATGTTGGAGTTGAACATGAGGGTTCGCTAGAATTGTCTCCAATTCAAGAACCCTTTAACCAGGGAGGAAAAGTATCATGGTAACAATTAGTACCTTGGATTATGCCACATATCTTCGAGATGAAAAACCGTTAGTTGCTCCTAATGTTCAGTTTGCTTTTCCGTATAGAACAATGAAATTAGGAGATCGATTTGAAAGACGCTATAGAAGTATCATTAACCAGGACATTGGCCGGACTCCATTACAGGATGCTCGAGTTGCTATGATGAATAAGCGATATGAGTATCAGCGAGATTGTGTTCTTCAAAATGTATGGACAGGCAGATACTACGATATCTTTCCTGGAGTTCATGTAGATCATATCGATACTCTTGAATGCCTGGGTGCTACGGCATCTTCGAGAAGGGATCAGGGTGTGTATACCCTGATTAATTACTTGCCTGAAATGTTGGCTTTCATTACATCTGAAAGTCCTGAGTTGATTCGTACCCGATTAGAATCAAACTGTAATTCCTGTGGTGTATCTTTGTATGATGTGTCAACTGCTGTTTGCTTTTGTGATCAGGAAATGCTCAAAGCTGTTCCGGTTGCGATTTTCAAGGGATTGTCTACATCTTTAGATATTGCGCTGAAGCATATTGTCAGAGTATCTCCTGTAATCAAAGCTGGACTTGACACAATCGATTTAGCCAGGGAATCTCCTGAGAGTAGAATCATTACGTTTATTTTGTATCATGTTGCCGTCCTTCAGCAGCAGATATTTAACGCAATTATTCAGGATCACATGGATGATAGAGAGTCAGACCAGAGACCTTATTTAACCTCTAAAGGTGTGGGGACTCTAACATTTCAGATGTATTCCATTGATGGATTGCCGCCTGTGGAAGTAAGGCTTGGCACCCAAAGTCCGTTTGTTGTTAAGCCTTGCATTATGGGTAAGCGTATGTTTACCTTAATGTACGCAAAGGAGTCATTGTAATGCAAATTGTTGGTAGATATAAAGGTTCAGTTGATTGGATCTGGGTTGTTACCATTGCACCCTCCACTGTCAAATCGAGATGGGCAGTTTACTCACCTCATGCACTTACTTTTGATTATCCCTTGCCGGATCTTCATCCAGAACGAATGAATATTCGAAGGCTTGCAGACTTTAATGATTATTGTCTTGCAACTGCTATTTGCGCTGGCAAGAATGGTATTCAGAAGTATTCAACAGGAACTGGTAAGGAAGATTTAGCCAGTACTACATCAAGCGTTAAGCCTAGCATGGATATTGTTTTGCAGCTGATGAGTGCATTCAATCGTATCCAGATTGCAACACCTGAGCCAATGACATTTATGAACTTCCTCTTTAGCCAGGATGTTCATTTGGGTGCCTGGGAACTTCAGAATGAACAGATTGAGATTATTAGTGTGAATCAAGCTCTTGGTGGTGTTGATACCATTAAGGGTCTACATTACATTAATAACAAACGTCAGCTACAACAGAATTTCTTTTCTTCCATTCGTAAATCAGCTGGACTGAAACGAATGAAGACATACGAACAAGTTATCGCAGAATACGACATGACTTGGATGTATGATGCTTCTGGTAAGAAGATTAAGGATTATCGTCTTATTACAACTTCAGCAGAATTCGATGCTCTGATGAAAGAGCTGGAAGAAGCAAATCCTTCGATATGTGCAGTCGATACTGAGACTACTGGAACTAATTTCTATCGCCTCTTAGGTGTAGAGGATGAACGTTCTAAGATTGCAGGTATGAGTATTTCATGGAAATTGAATCAAGGTGTATACCTTGTCTTCTTGTCTGAACCTGTTGTCTTGCCCCCGCTGAATACACTGAACGTCGAGGATACTTTAGCCCGCATCATCCCATTTCTTAACCAGAGACGGGTAGTTACTCATAATGGATTGTTTGATGGTAAGGTTTTTTATTCTTATGGATTTCGTTTGCATATTACAGACGATACTTTGATTCAGGCATTTGATCTGGATTCTACAGTATCTCGAGGTTCTAAGGGACTGAAGACTTTGACCAGGAAGTATTACAATCATACGACACTGGAATTGGAAGATATTCTGGGGCCGAATTTTGATGCTAATCTGGTTCCATGTATTGATCCTCGTTTGATTGAACTGTATGCTTGTGCAGATACGGATTATACACTGCGATTGTTCTTCGATCAGGATGCACAGATGAAACGCTTGCATCGACAGTCATATGCGATGGATTGCGCCATTCAAAACATCCTTATTCCCGCAGAGTATTATGGCTCGCATATTGATACTGATCGATTACAGTTGATGTCCGATGCTAATCAGGAGGATATTGAGATTGTTGAGGATCTTATGCGCAAGTATTACATGCAGTATGGGCCTCAGATCTGGGCAGAGTTCGCAGTGAGAACTAATTTCTTCGAGCAGCTTATCGATCAAGGTTTTAGCCCAAAAGAAGCAGAAGATAAAGCAATGGCAGAGGAAGTTACTGTTGAGCAGTTAAGTATCATTTTGAACGATCCTGGATTTCAGGACCAAATGATGCAGCTTCTTCATAAGCCAAAGCGTAAATCGTCAGATCCTTATGTGGATTTAGAGTTTACAGGTAAGGATATCGAACGAATTATGTTCGACATTCTTAAGTACCCGTACTTGAATATCAATGAGGATACCAAGAGAATTGTCTGTGATGATGAAACTCTTAGCTTTTTGGAACGACAAAAGATTGAGCCTGGCGAAGATGGTGAAGTTTTAGCCAGCGATTTCCTTAAGGAAGATATTCATACAAGTGTTTATCTTAAAGGTATCAATGCATATCAATCTGATTCAATCTTAATTTCTAAGAAGGAATTTGATAGCTGTCAGTATCCTTTTGCGTATCTATTGAAAGTCTGGCGAAAGCTGGATAAGTTTAGAGGTTCGTTCTATAACAAACTGCTGAACGAAAATCATAACTCTTGGTTCTTTTCGGACTATTCTATGACTTCTGCAGAAACAACGCGTGTTATTAGCCCGATTCAGACATTGGAGGGATCCCTTAAGCAGTTGATTACTCCTTACTCTGATGACTACTATATGATTGTGTTTGATGCGGCTCAGATTGAGTTCCGTGTTATGATTGGTCTAGCCAATCAGTATTGGAAAGCATTTGCTTCTTCGGATGCTGATCCTCTCCAGCTCGGAATCGCAGATAAACAGTTGGATGCTTTGATTCAGCGATTGAATGACCCCGAGACTGACTACCATCGTGAGGGTGGTGCAATCTTTGCTGGATGTACACCTGAAGATATGACTAAGGAACAGCGTAGTGCTGTTAAGGCAGTTCACTTTTCTGTTCCATACGGTGCAGGTGCTCATAGTATCGCTAAGAAGAAACAGGATCATGCCAAGTCTCAGGAAGAGTATGATAAGATCTTTACAGATACTCAGATTACTCTTAGTAACTGGCAGAAGAAGATGTTCCCTTTGTATTTTTATTTGGAGCATGTTCGTGATGTTGCATGCACTGTCTGCTCCGATAACGATCTACCAGATCTTCTTAAGCAGCCATGTATTAACCCGGAGACCGGACTTCGATACACTAATGCTTCGGGGGCACCAATGGCTCATAGACCGTATGGAGTCGTAAAGAATCCTCTTGGTCAGACAAGATACTTCGATCTCTCTAGCCAGGATCCAAAGAAGCTTGCAAGTATTCGTCGTCAGGCGGGAAACTTCCCTATCCAGAGCTTTGCTCGCGATATCTTTTTTACAGCGATTATTAAGCTTTGCAATCGCTTGAAGAAGGAAGGCCTGTGGGGCGGGGAGCCTGGTACTGAGAAGGTGTTTGTTCATAACTTTGTTCATGACGAGGCTACTCTTCAAGTTCATAAGAGTATTCATCCGTATCAGATGTATAAATACATCTGGGAAGAATGCATCACCCAGCTAACAGGTTATCCTTTCTTTTATATTGGTGTATCAGTTGTAAATAACTGGTATGAAGGAAAGAATGATAAGTTTGAAGCACCTGTCCGATTCCTGTATGAAAAGGCACAGGAATTCTCGCAACATCCCGAACTCTTTAGCCAGGATGATATGTGGAAAGTTAATCCTCGTGATTACGTGTTGAATGATTCAACTAAGTATATGGCATGGCGATATAGCCGAGAGGTTAGATTGCATCAGCAAGATAAACAAGACCCATATCTTATTGATGAATTCGAACTCACATCCATCTTCAAGAATTATTTCTTGAAGTCTAGAATCAAACTTTACACTAAGCCTCTTGTTCGTAAATGTCCAACAAATGAAAAGTTATCGGAGGATGATACAAAGATTATTTCATTGCTTGCGGCATATATTTTAATGAACGATGAGGATGAATTTAGCCAGTATAAGCTTTTTATAAATGGGAACGAAATCCCATTTAGCCAGGCATTTGAAGTTGCTCGTTCTGATGATTCTGAAATCTTGGATCTGGATGTTGCAGATGATCTGGATTTGGATAATTTTGATTTTGAGAGTGATGAATTGCTTGAGGATCAAAATGATCGAGAGCAGGATCATGCAGAGTTTTACACGCAGACTCTTGACTTGAATCAAGTGGGAAATCGTAATCGTGTTGTTCATGCAGCTAGATATGATTTAACCCAGGCATTCACTAATTCTGATAAGTGGTATGACCAGGATGAAGAGAATAAGAATTTTGTCTATTCGTTTAATGAAGGAGAAATTGTTGTTCGTATTGATGAAGTGGATAATGAAACTCAGGTCAAGCTTGGTAACTATTTCAAAAACTTCATTTCTAGCCAGGGCAATAAGCTTATTCTTTGGAAGGGCGGCGTGTTTAGCGATTCTGGAGTAAAAGTGTCAGATGAATTCAGCAAAGAATTCGTTAATACCTTGATTTACAATAGTATCAAGAAAGCTGAAGAATCAGGAAAGACCTCCCGATTTTGAGCGTATGACCGCAGGTCTTAAGATGTATCTGTGGTCATTTTTACAACTTAAATTTTTCTACATACAGGTAGATTACCTGTAAATTCTAAGAATGGAGAGACTTAAATGAGTAAGACAGATATTGTAAGTGCACTGACTGCCTTTAGCCAGATGGTGCATCCGCATGGGCACATCGTTGGAGGTGCCGCAAAGGTTACTATCGATGACGCAGATCAGCTGGCAGCTATTGCTAATGCTTTGGGAGTGGAAACTGATTTCGCAAAGATCACTGCACTCATTCAGAGTGATGAGAATGCATGCAAAACTGTTCTGGATATCTACGACAAGTGGAAGGGCTCTGCACAGAGCAACAACGAAGACATGTAATGTCTTAATTGATGGGGGTAGCTTAGGCTGCCCCCATTACTAGATATAGGTGGGTAGAAAATGTTTCAACATACACGATTGTTTGATTCATATGTTCAACAGCGAAAAGCTAAAACTCTTGCTGAGTTAAAGGCAATCATGAAACTTGATTGGCTAGATTCAAAGGATTATCAGATTGTAAATACTGAAGAAAAGCTTGAATGGGCAATCTCGCAGATTGAAAAGGCACCTATTATTGGCGTTGATACTGAGACAACAGGATTGAACATATGTGACCTGTCTTCTGACAATCCTATTAAGGATAAGATTGTCGGAATGAGTATCTCTTGGACGAGGAATCAGGGAATCTATATTCCTTTTGAGCATGTCTGTTTTAATAACATTGATAAGGCCTGGGCTTTAACCAGGCTAAGACCATATTTGGAGAATAAATCAATTGTAACCCATAATGGTCTGTTCGATGGTAAAGTCTTTTATGATGAAGGCATTCGCTTGAATATTACCCAAGACACTATGCTCATGTACTTTAATATGGACTCTACAGTGTCTAAGGGTAGTAAGGGATTGAAAGCTCTGACAACTCGAAAGTATGGATACGAAGTTATTGAGCTTTCGGATATATTTGAGTCCGAAAGCGATGCAGGATTGTTTCAGTACGTTGAGTATGAATTGGTTAAAGCATATGCTTGTGCTGACTCGGATCATACGCTTATGTTGTTTATGGATAGCTTTCAGGATCTTCTTCCTGGTCAGATTAAAAGTTATCGCTTAGACGTAAGAGTTCAGAATGAACTTGTTAGATCTGAGTACTTTGGCAAGGGCATCAATATGGATCTGTTACATAGTCTGAGCAAGATTAATGCTGATGATATCCAGATTCTGGAGACTTTGATTTATCAGTATGTCGGTGGAACTTTAGCCAGGATGCATGGATTAGAAGCAAATGGAAATATGTATAGATTTAACATTGCTTCTTCTCAGGATCTTGTTGATGTTCTTTTTCATAAGTTGGGATATGATATTCCACAGGGATTAAAAGATAAAGGTAAGTTGTCTGTGGATAAGTATACTTTAAGAGCATTACAGGATATTCCAGCTGATGGACCTGACGAGGTATTTAACAGCCTTACTGCACCAACTTTAGCCAGCATAAATGGTAAACAGGTATTGCTTTCTACGGATGGCGAAACAGTTCTTTTGGAGTGGGATAAGTTGAAGACCAAAGGATGTAAGCTTGCTCATATGATTTCTAAGATTAGAAAGCTTGAGAAGCTTAGATCATCTTTCTTTAATCCTCTGCTCCAGAATAACTTTGAGGGTAAATACTTTAGCGCAATCAAAATGACTCGTGCAGAAACTGCACGCCTAGTTGATTTTATTCAAACTCTTGATGGTAGTTTGAAGAAGTTAATTGTCCCCCTGGCTTATAAGGAGAAACCACAGTACCTTGTTGACTTTGACTTTGCTCAGATCGAGTATCGAGTTATGGCAGGCGAAGCGGGTGTAACTAGCGTTGTTGAGAAGCTTGAAAATCCTGAAGCTGATTATCATCGCGAGGGCGGTAGCCTGATTCTAGGCAAGCCTCCGGAAGATATTACTGGTAGCGAGCGTAAAAGTTTGAAGAGTATTAATTTTGGCATTCCCTATGGTATGTCAGCTAGGGGTATTCTTCAGAGCCGATATGGCATTGGTTTAACCCCAGAAGAGACTGAGATTCATTTGGCTGAGATTGAACAAATGCTTGTGCAGTGGGATAAGGGTTTGCATCAGATCGCAGTTATGCTAAATAATTATCGAGATAAGGCACTCACGCCTGTTTCTGACGGGTCTCTTCCACCACATCTTAAAGGTAGAAAGATGGGGCGCATCGCCAATGTTTTAGGTAGGACGCGAATGTTTAATCTTTCGGATATGTCTAACCAGAAGAAAGGTAGTATTCGTCGCCAGGCAGGAAACTATCCTATTCAGAGTTTCGCTCGTGAGGTTTACTGCGTTGCCTTTTGTGATTTCTGCGATGCTTGTAAGAAAGCTGGCTTAATGGATACACGTGTGCCAGATCCTAGACGAGCGACCGGATTTAGGTTTGAGAATAAGGTTAATATCATGGCATATATTCATGATGAATGTTTAATGAGTGTTGATGGTGATGTGAATCATGAATACTTGTATAAACTGATTTATGAGAACTGCATGAAGAAGATCGAGGGATACCCTAGATTTTATTGTGGTGTTAACGTTATCTCGAACTGGTATGAAGGCAAAGATGATAAGTTCGAAGCACCGGTTGGGTATGTCCAGGAATGCGTTCAGCATGACCCACCTGTTTTAGTCAGCTGGGACACTAATCATAAGAAGCTTGCTCTTGATGGTATAACTGATTATATGATCAGACGTATTGACAGAGAACTTCAAATGATCGATCCAAGAACTGCTCAAGGCTACTTTGATTTACCATACCTTGTTCCAAAGTTTAAAAACTATTTTGTTAAGCCTAAAGTTAGCGTGTATATTGGACTTAATTCAAAACCTCAAGATGATGTTGCTTGGGATGATTTTGGTGCAGTTAGCATTGAATCGTTTGCACAGTATAAGTTTAAGCAGTGCGTAATAAAAGATATGTCAGGTAAGCTCGAGACACTTACTCGTGCTACAGATGAGTATTCACCTAAGCAAAAACCAATCTTCATCGAGATGGAGAGGGAATCAGAGGAATATCATAGATGGATTGAAGAGTTCGGGGATGTAACAGAAGATTCCTTTAGCCAGCAGGAAAATGAACCGAGCAAAGATCTTACTATTGATGACTCTGTGATTGATTTGATTAATGACGAATTCGGGCATGACGCTATCGTGTCTTGGTCATTTAAGGAGTAAATATGAAAATTGCATTGAGTAGTATTTTGTCAAGGGTACTCATTGCGGAAATGATTCCAGCTACTAATTTGGATTTGTGGATCAGGAATATACCTTCACGTACAATTACATTTACTTATGCCGGTAAATCATATGAGTTTGAGTGGGTGCTTCCAAAGAGATTCTTGTCCCTGAAGGATAAAGAATTCTTGAATCATTTGAAGTCTATTGCAGGAACTCAGGTCACTGAAACTGCGCAGGGAGTGTGGGAGCGAGGACTGCATAGTTTACGCAACGCAACTATTCCATTTGAGTTAAGATTTATGAATAACACACAAACAGAATGGATTGACCCTGATGACTTCGTTGACGCTTTAACCAGATATGATAACATAGCAGGTGTCGCAGTATCACTTGACCGACTTAGCCAGGGAATAATCATGTCTGCAACACCTCCTGATATGGAATCATTTAGGCAGATAGTCTCGTATCTCAGAACCTGTCAGAAGTATCCTCGAACAGAGATTACAAGCTATTCAGATTTGAATCTTATCTCTCTTCAGGAGATTGGAATTCCTCCAAGATTATTCAGGATTCTGAGTGATGTTTCAGATAAGAATACCTCAAACGTTGGAGTAGCATCTCTCATAGATTTTATGAAAGAGAATCCAATTGAGAAGTATTGTACAGTGAAGCAGGCAGAAAGTATAAACTCTTTAGCCAGCCGAATAAGAGAGTGGTATTCTACTAGGCAGGGAACATTAAGAGATTTAGCTGTGGCTGTAATCAAGCCGGAGCTTGAATCTAGTATGGGATGGGAAGATACAAGCGTTTCAAAGGTATTAAACATTACTGACATTCAACTCTCACCAGATTTAGCCAGGAGTATGTCGGAGTTCTGGGGTAGTAATAGCCCATCCAGAGGACAGATTGAGTTCTATATTAAATGGCGTGATATTCTCCCGAAGGAGATTGATTCTAAGATACTGAAGCAACTCCTGGAAGATTTTAGCCAGACTAATTAATAGTGCGTTTAGCCCGGTGGTTGAAGTGAATGTTTCAACCACTTACTAAACGCACTATTGAAATGGAGATAATTATGGATTTTTTAGAAGTTCAAGAGGCAAAGAAAAGAGAATTCATACCAAAACCTTGGCATGATATCTTTCCTGATACGTGTGTTTTTTGTGGACACCCTATGGTTATTTCAGATACGCTTACTCAGCTTAAATGTGGTAATCCTAGATGTTATCGCAGAGTTGCAGGACAGATTGTTAATATGCTTAGCGATCTTGGCATTAAGGGATTTGGAATGGCAACAGTGTATGATTATGTTAAACTCATGAAATTTGAATCTGCACTTCAGTTTGTGATGGATCCACCTTTAGCCCTTTCTAATCTTAAGAATATTATTCAGGAGCAGGAGTATACCTACCCGCAGCTAATTCGACTGCTGAATATCCCTCGTCTTAAAGGTAGAGTTGATGATATCTTCAAGGGGATTGATTCGTATGAGGATTATCAGAAGGCTATTGCTGAGTTTGGAAGCGTGGAGTTTTTTGTATGCAGTAGACTTGGAGGAGATGTATTGCCACTTCAGATTGCAGAAACTCTGACAGTTTATGATATTGAACTCGAAGTCTTCCCTCAAATTGTTATGCCTGTGAAGCAGGCCCATTCTACTATTTTGATTGCCATTACTGGATCTGTTCAAAATGTTACTGATGGGGGTTCTCGAGTTACTAAGGATGCTTATATTAAAATTCTTAATGATATCGTGAGGCCTGCTGGGATCTCTTTTAAACGATCTGATGCTTTGATGTCAGTTGAGTTTATAGTAGCAGATAGTACTAACAATACTGCAAAGTATAGAAAGGGCAAAGAACGTAATATCCTTGTTACTTCTGATATGCTTTACAACCAGTGTTTGCATATCGCAGAGAATGCTAGAAAACCGAAAGGAGAATTAGATAATGGACAACCGTGATATGGAGTTTATGTCCACTCTTGATATCGAGGAGGAACCTACATCCAATTTTAGCCAGGAGGAAGAATCACAGTCAAATATTCCTCCAGTGATTGCCGAGGCCTTGGACACTAATATTGCCTTTAAAGCTGCAGAGTTGAATGTTGTGCGAAACAGATCGCATATGCAGGTTTCGAAACAGGATAACTCCCGGTTTAAAACAATTGTTAAGAACTTTTCGCAAGATGATTATGTGATGCTTAATGCTTTTTTGCGATCTGTTCTTAATGCAGATGGCAAGAGTATTATTCAGGATGGTATGGATTACAATCAGTGCGTCTATATGATTCTGAATGAGATCTGTATTATGCTTCGCTCTAATAGTAGTGAAGCAGATCACATGCAGGACGTTGAAATTCCTGTTGAAGTTCTACAGGCATTTAGCACGTGCTATGAGGGATATATGGAATCGCAGCCTAAAAGCGAGGATGATCCCGAGACTGTAAGACTTAAGCAAATTAATATGCGTGAGCAGATTACAAATATGAACTTAATCATTCAGAAGGTCCCTCTTTTAGCCAGGCTGAATACGAATATGCGGGCTATCTTCCCAAAGGTTCAGGACTTTAAGAAACTGTTGATTAAGTCCAACGACTTAATGGATAGATCTGCTCGTGAGGTGGAGACTAAGATTAACGAGTTGAATCACCAGCTCACTCTTCTGAATTCTGTGAAAGAACTTCAGACTGCAGGACAGCATATTGAAGGCGTTCCGTGTGAAGCCACTATCTTCAAATCGGTAAGCTTCCCTAGCTTTAAGAATGATCAGCGAGGATTCACTTATGTCTGTGGTAAGTGTGGTAAAGAACACTTTATTCCAGACCCGCCGTTCCTCATTCATCATATTCCAGGATTCACCACGTATAATCTTGGTAATGTGAGGGGAGTACCTGACAAGATTTCTGCACAGGCATTAACATTTGATCCTGTTGTGTGCCCCGACTGTGATGCGGTTAACTTGTTCACGGATAGGGTTATTCGGCAGCTCAAAGTTCTGGTACTATTTGATATGAATCAGGGTCGCTACAAATTTGTAGGTAAGAATGCTACTACCCAGCTGAATCTGGACCATAGTGCAATTCACCCTGTGTTTGCAGACAGTCCTACTGAGATTGTTACTTCTGAGCCAGTTAAAATTGTTAAGAGTTTGAATCCTCTTAATGACGAGCAGCAATTCGAGGACGCTTTAGCCAGCTTTATCCAGTTCGTTAAGGATAACCAGACAACAACTAAGATGGTGTCCAATAATGATCTTCGTAATATTAGCTGGTTGAGGTCTTTGTATAAGATTTCTCAGGATGCCGATGTTGGTACTGATGAGTTCAGCTATGTAATGTCTTGCTGTGCCGCAGCTGGAGTTAAACCTGAAGATGTTCTTAACACTGGTAAAAAGATTCAACTGTTGCGTTCTTACGCAAAGACAAACCAGGCTTTCCTTAATTTGCACAAATGCATTAATGATGTTGTATACAAGGATATTCGAGTATCTTCTGATATCGAAGAACATGTCGGAGATGTTCTTGGCCAGATCGAAGAACAGCTGGGTATGAGTGCTGAACAGATTGAGTTTAACGAAGAGAAAATCATTCGTGAATTAGTGACTGAGATTCTTGATAAGAAGAGTTCAATTGATTTTGACAATCTTCGTATTAAGTTCTTTAGCCCGGACATGTATAGAGATATTCTTGCTTCGGGCTTGATTCAGGATCTGTGGGTTGGGTTTAAGGATATGTTTATTCCTGTCCTTGCCCAGACTGTTGCAGGTGTTGTTGTGAAGAATCCTTCCAGCAAGTTATTCCTGCATGGAACGCTTAAGGACAAAGCAGATGACCAGATGAAGCAGTTGAATAACATCTGCGCCAATGCAGGTTTAGCCAGATATGAGATCATGCTTCCAGATACGTATGATCGAATCTGTGCAATTATTAAGTCTGCTTTGAGCATTCAGGATTATTCTGTGTTTGTAGATAAGACGGGAGCTAATGCTAAGTTTATGGCATTGTGTAATGTTCCTTGCAATATTCCTTACGGTGCATCTTTTGTTAATCCTACTGGTGGCGATGACAAAGTAGATGATAATACTGTTAAGAAATGTTCGGATATCTTTGGTCTTGATTTTGGGTATGAAGACCTATTGACTGGTAGAGATATCGATAATATCGTCGATATTTTAGCCAGCAGCGGAGACTATGATCAGTGTATGGCAACTATGTATTTGGTGGGATATCTGTTTGCACATTGTGTGCCTGTATCCAATAAAGGATATCTTGCTATTCAGCAGGAGATTCTTGATACACTTGCTAAGAAAGCTGAAGATGACAAGAAGTATCTTGAAGGGTTAGGAGTTGAGTATATTTGAAACATGTAGTTATACGTACTGGAGTTGGATGCTATAGATACCTTGTAGATGCATTGCGCAAAAAGGCTCGTACTGCATCTATTTCTTTGACGAAATCAAATTTCGAGCAGTACAGGGATAAGCTTGCCTATAAGCCTATGTTTACACCTTACTATTTGGTAGAAGCTATCTATGATTCTGATTCTAAGTATAGTGACTACATTATCAAATCTTTAGCCAGCTCAGCATGGATTCAGCTTGTTGTGTATGTCGATAAAAGGGAAGCTTTTGAATCTTTACAGGTTAGCCTTAGAAATTTGGATGTTCTATTTTTTGATAGTTACTCTGTAAGCGATGAATATATGATTAAGTATATTCAGAAGTATGTTTGGGAAACATCTGGACATACTAAAAAGCTTCCCTTTGAGACTGCAAAGTATATTAGGCGCAGAGTTAAGTTTCAGGATTATATCTTGGATTCTAAGCTTGAATTGCTTTGTCATACAGATTTCTCGCGACAGGATATTCGTAAGATTATTCCTGCATATCGCGGTGTCAAGGTATCAACATTCCCTTTGCACTTTTTTAAGGGAGATCATAAGAGCGAGGTTGCTGGCTTTCTTGTCAGATATCAGAAGAATATTGACTATCTTTATAAACCAACACTTGAGTTTGTACAGACATGGTTAACGTTATATGAGAAGTATTTAGATGGCGAAATCTCACCAGTTAATTATACTCAGTGGATGCTCACTAATGGCGAATCATTTGGTATCAAGTATAAGTATCAGATAGATAACTGGATGAACCTCTTTGGCACCTACAGTTACGATCTCGTTCTACTGATCTTTAGCCAGTTATATTCACATAGGAATGATACAAGCTATTTGAAGACATTGGTTTTATACAAAGTATTTAGGGGGTTGCCTAATGGAAGCACTTGAACAGTTTATGTCTCGTACTGAAGATGATACTGCAGGATTGGCTGTGAAGTCAACAACAGTTAAGCTTCAGTATCCGTTGACTTATATTGAGACTGTGACAAATGTTGAATTGCGAATGTGGAGTTCTTCTGGAGTTCTGCATAATTTGCCTGTTGGCGATACAGACTTTCCTCTCTACTGGAAACGTGGCGAGGATTGGAAATTTTTGGGATATATCACTTTTGGATTTTCTACGTTCCAGAAGTTATCGTATCTCGTAGATCGAAATTTAACATTTATGCGCGATGTAGATCATAAGGAGTTGGTCCGCGATCGCATTGCAATTTTATTCTTACTGGGAGGTTAATTATGAGTAGTCTCTACACGGACTTCTTCGTAGAACTTCATAATCAAATTCAAACTCAGTCAAGATCACAACCCGGAATCGACGAACCATCTTTAGCCAGCAATAAGAGCACACCGCCTCTGGATATCAACGAGGTACTTGCTCCTATTAAGACTATTGAAGATTACGAAATGCTTGTCGGGATTATGGAGAGTATGTCTCACTTAATTACTGCACGCTTTTTAACGATGTTCTTTGATGCTCTGGTTACCTTAGAAGAACGTGTGTGGGCAAATAGTGCAGGGAAATATCCTCCTATTCGTAATATTTATGACAGGTACTCTGATTGTCTTTTGGATAATTATAGGGAGTTTGTCTATAACTACGAACGTGATCTGATTGACTGGACAAAGAAAGATGGAATGTTCTATGATCCTAAGCTTTACAAGTTCATTCAGAAACGTAATGATATTTATGCACGGTATGTTGTGATTGCAGATTCCGTGCTTAATCCATGAATGCTGTATGCGCACTGGGAATCTTAATTCTTGGTGCCATACTTGCTTCAAAATCGAAGGGGTCACTAATTGGCAAGTTTGACGCTGCTCCTACAAAACAAACCAAGTATCAGCAGCCAGACATTGGACCAAGTTTTAGCCAGAGTGATCAACAGGATCCCCAAGTAGATCAGGATGTAAATCCTCTTGGGGATATTTATGATATAATTAGCTAGGAGGACATGGAATGATCAGTCAGACAAAAGGATCAGTTTCTGCTATTCTTGATATTAGTGCTCTTCAAGATAATTGTGAGGATAACAAAATTGCTCTTCTTCGCAATGTTCAGCATCGTACGACAGTTGAAGGTAAGCCTTTCCTGCGTATGCTTTTCTCAGATATCAATGGTCAAACCATTGTGGGTCGACTGTTTGATGTTCCTAATTACAAAGAACTGGGTTATGCATTGGAAGCTAATTGCGGAAAGTATGTTCAGATTTCTTTCCTGACTCGAGGATTTGATAGAGACCATAGCTTGCTTCTGAATACCGTCAGTTCTCTGAACGAAGAATATGCAGCTGAGATTGAGGCTCAAGTTAAGGAATTGCACACATTGAGGTTCAACAGTGTTTGGAATTCTTTCGTAAGTTCTCTGGTCACTATCCAGGTATTTAGCCAGGACTCGGATGCAGTGGAGTATTCTATTTTTCAGGATTACTCTGATCCTGAAATTTATGCTGGACGAGTTGGAGGCATTTGTGATGTTATTAAGTGGACCTGCATTTCAAGTATCGCAGCAGGAGTTCCTGTTAGCGTACTGCGAGCATTTTTGAAAGTGGTAAAATCAAAATGCTTGACTCAAACCTCTGCAGATTCACATCAGGATATTGGTAAGATCTCTTTTGTAAATCAAGCAACTTCAATGATTTCAGAGAATGGTTCCCAAATTGAGCGTATTGAAGAGTATAACCAAATTGCTGAATTTACAACTATGTTCTTGGGCATTAGTTCTGTAAGAAGTGCCAATACAGAGTTAGTTTATAATTTGTATAAGTCTTTCTCTCAGTACTCAACTATTACAAAGAAAGTTGAATCTCTGCCTAATGGTAGCTCCTTTAGCCAGAGCGGAATGACTTACAGAAAGTGAGGTCATAATGGCACAGATGGTTAAACTGGCGCAGATTCAGTTTTCATCAAATGGTAAGTGGTACTTGGTTGTATCTCGAGATTATGAGACTCGGCACTGGACAATTTCATGCATGAGTATTGAACACTTGTTCAATTGCTGGAACTCTTTAGCCAGTGCACAGAAAGAAACTGCCAACTTTATGTTTGGAGAGAATACTGATTCTCTCCAAATTAGTAACACAGTTTTAACTGTTGAGACTGTTCAGGCAGGACGAGAATTTACGCTAGAATTTGATGATAATCGAGGAACAATCTGGGACTTCTTAGCGCTTATGCATAAATTGCATGCAGAAGTTATCATTGATGACGTTGCAGTGCCAGTATCGCATATTCGGTTTTCATATTCTACTCCATCTATTACAATCGGGGCATTTACTCAAAAGGGATATGTAGCTCGAACGATTTGGAGTTATGATATTATGCAGGCTCAGCAGTTTACAGAATTTCGTATGTCTATGGATTCTTATGCTCAGTTTGCCGCATATTCATTTATGCTTGACATTTCAGATGAACGGTATGACTCGGAGGAGGATTACGTGACATTTAATTCTCCTGTAAGAGGATATCCATCTGCTTATGCAGATCAGGTTAATACAATGCTTTCTACCTGTCCTGCGCTTATGTGTGAGCATATTGTTAGGTCTGAGTTGGCGCAGTCTATGATTGATGGACTTAATTCAGCATATAAGCTTATGAGATATGTAAATGGAATTGAGTTTGGAGCAAACAAATCTTCTAGCCAGCCATATACACCTAAACACTTCACAAAGAATCTGAAGATTGTTAAGAAATTGGATAGGCCTTCCTACGCTACCTTCAATAAGGAAGTATTTAGCCAGGAAACAGATTACTATCGTAAGAAGATCTTGAATTCAAATCCGGAAGATTTGGAGTCTGTATTTGCATCATCTATTTTCTCGGCAGCAGAGCCACAGTTTCTTAAGGCATTCTCCATAGCATTCTCCCTGGTATTTAGCCAGGACAAAGATATTCTTGATCATGAGTATCGCCAATATCTTGAACAGGCTCAGGATTTTTTGTTCACAGAAAGCCTGCAATGGTTCAAATTTAAGATTGCAATGTTGGAGTATGATATTACAGGTGCCGCTGGTATTCCCTTTCATGTGGCAGGTGGAAGTATTAAGTTCAACTATATCATATCAAGTTTGTGGGGTAATTATGGAAATTAATGAATTACAATCTGCTATTCAGCAGGGTAAAATTACCATTGTTAAAACCGGTTCTAATAAAGGTAAACCCAAACCTAAGCAGATGCTTCTGCTTGTGAATTATAAACCGATTATTCGGTATATTGGTTCTACTTGCCAGTATGCTTTGCTGGATATCAATGATATGCAGATTACTTTTAGATCTAAGGCAGTCGCACGGGCTATTAACCCGGAGACTGTTCGTCATTGGTGTGGCATTAAGGAAGATCTTTCAACTATCGTAAAAGATTGGTCGGATCATCCTGAGTTTACAGGTATCTCTAATCTGATTGAGAACAAACTGAACCTTGATGATTTCCAGTACGACGGATTGAGCTTTGAGGGAGATATTCCTGAGATGAATGCTGTATTGCTCAAAACATCAAGTTTTAAGCTGATTGAGGCTATCGTAGCTTCTGATGTGAATAACAGCTTCAGCATTAATGGAGTTAATTTTCCAAATATGGTTCAGTCAAAGCGCATCTCTCAATCAGTCCCAGTATCGGTTATTTTTAGGCAGTGGTATTATGGATATATGGCAGAAGCTAATATCGAACTCACAGCTGCTTATTGGAATGCGTTGGGTAAACCAAGAGATCCGTATATGTTGCGACTGAAGATTTTGAACGAATTTGTCCCGTTCACCATTAAATTCGAGGGAATCTTTAACCCGTTCGTTGAAACAGATATTTGGGCACAGGCAAGACAGCGATTTCCTATGTTTAACGAGATGTTTAAAACGGATGAAATCTGCTCAATCACTGGATCTAGGCTATCCTCAACTGAGAAGGGCCGGTCATATGCTATGTTCACTACTCGTGGAATTCTGACTAAAATTTTCAACTTCAATTTAGCACCTGCTCAGGGCAAAGAACCTGAATGGTATGATCCACGATTCTTTGGATATGTTATGTGGAATCAAATCCTTAATGCTGTTAATGCTGAGTTTAGTCTTAACTCTGCTAAGCTTCCTTGGTTTGTTTTAACTAAGATAATCAATGATGTTCCGCAGGTTGTAGATGTTATTTCTGAATATAAGATGCATCTTAGTGAGGTCGCAGTTGAGCCTATTCAGGTTGATTTCGAGCATGCATGTGTGTGGCAGTATCTGATGTTTACAGACCCTGGGATGGATCTCGAATGGTATGTTGCAGCAGTGCCTCAACGTTGGGCACCTATTCAAAATGGACTGTCTGTTCAGAATTTGATGTTGACAGAATTAGGAGGGGAATGTCTTGGAGCAAGCCAATCTCTCGAGCCGTATAGCTCGAATTAAGTATACTCACGAGTTTATCTGTACGCCTATGGGGAGAATGCATTTGTTACCTAAGCGTATTCAGGTAAACAGCGAGCAATTCTCTCTTTCACAGCTGGGTATTAAGCCAATTAATACCGATGGATTCGTTTCGGATAATACCACCGAACTTCTGGTATGTTGGCTCCGCCACAATGTGGGTAACTTTAGCCAGAAGGTAAAGGATTTCTGGAACGAATGCATTAAACTGAGTAATAAAACAGCAGTAACTCTTATTAACAGTAAGGGTGCTGTTATGAAACAGGCTTACACCGAAGCCATGAAGTTTCGAAAGACTGGGTTGGATGGATTTGCGGGATCAACTTTGTATCTTCGCGAACGTCCCTCATATGAGGTATTTATTTTAGCATGGCGACTTGCCACTATGACGCATCCATTTTGCAATTTGGTTTTAAATACCATTTGTAAACATCATGGAACAAATGCTATTGATTTCCTTACGCCTGACAAGCTTTTAGCCAGTATTGATTTTCCATGCACGAGTATTGCAAATATGCTAATTGCATTGGATATTCCATATGTCAGGGATTTGGAGTATATCGATAAAGGATGGATTGTCACTCCATTGACGGAGTTAATGACAATTTACTACAATGCTAATTGGAATTGCTATCGTACCGGATCTAGTGAGAGCATTCGAATGTTGCTCAATAATGAACTGGTGGAGCATCCTTTAACCAGAGATGAGGCCTTCCAGCTTGGCATTACGGATTTTGATAATGGAGAAAAGTAATGAAGACCTTATATTTTGATTTGGAGACTACAAGCAAATATGTGAATACTGCAGAGATTCTTGAATTCGCATATATCATCGTCGATCCAGAAGTGTCCATTGAGCCTATTGAAATGGGCGATATGTACTTCTATCCGGACCGTCCTATCCCTGCATCTGCCACTGCAGTCAATGGGCTTAACATGATAAAAATGGAACTACTTTCTAAGGGAGTTAAGTTTTATCAGAAAGCCAAGGATATTCGTGATTTAATGTCTCGCACGGATATTAACATTGCTGGCTATAATAGTCGTTCTTATGACTTGCCTATTCTGCAGAATCATCTTGACCAGTCTGGCGTAGAGCGTATCAAGCTTAGTGGACAGCATATTGATTTTTGTCGTATTGTGCCTAAGTTCAATCTGGGCACGCCAAATCACAAACTTGGAACATTGTTCAAGTTTGTGTGTGATAAGCTGAATGCCTCTACCAAGGATATGGATGAAATGTTTATTTCCTGGTGTTCACAGTGTGGTATCGCTAATCCTTCAACCAAGGCACATGGTGCCTTGTATGATTCTTTTATGACCTACATGGTTTATCTGTATCTCAATGGAAATGGATTTACTTGCTGAGTACAAACAGTGCTTGGCAACACTGAGAACACTCCAGGCAGAAGATGGCACTAATCAGGCTGATTTAGCCAGATTTACAAGAGACATAAAATCTTCGCAGTCTGCAATTGAGATGCTGAAAGTGCAAATGCAGACTGCATCTGAAGTTCAGACTCGTCAGAAATTGGCAGAACTTATTGCTGCAAAAAGAAATTCAATTACACAGGAAATAGATCAGATTGAGCATAAGATTAAAGCGATCGTTGATAGATCGACTGCAGAAAAGCAGGAGGTCATGACGTCTATTACTCTTCAGCAGTTTCCTTCAGAGCTTGCTTTGATTAAACGTGCACGCGGAGTTCTTGCAAATGGGCAAAGAATTATTTCTGAATCCATGCCTGCAAGTATTTTAGCATCAGTTCAAAATGCTGTAGTTCAGGATACCAATACCTATGACATTGCTACTTTAACTCGCAAAGTTGAAGAGCATCTAGATAGTGTTCCTGATACTATTGACGTGTCAATTTTTAAGAAGGTAATAAAGGGCATTATGCTCGATACAGAGATCTTTAGCCAGTGGAGTCCTAAGGCTCGTCTTGGGGTATACTTGCTTTGGATAGTTGTACTAGGTGCTCTGTTACTGTATGCGCCATTAGTTGTTATTCTTCCTTATTCTACATTGCTTATTGGATCAGTTGCTTCTAATATTGGAAGATCTCAGAAACTTATGAATTTCTGCTATCCATATAAGTTGTTAGAGGATCGTGTGAATCGCATGTCACAGGATCTTAACCAGCAGGTTGAGCAACTTCGTGGGCGAGAGTATATCGAAATAAATCGAAGACGTGATACAGAAATCTCTACTCTCCAAGATGTTAAAAAGGATTTGCAGAAGAAGCTTGAAACGGCTGAAATGGAAGTTCGTGCGTCTACATCCGTGGAGGATATTCAAGGGCGTGTTCGTGCTGATTTCCAGAGTAAGATTGATGAGGCTATGCAGCAACAAGTTGCTTCTACTAAGGCATTGGAGCGAACGAATAAGTATATCCGTGCTAATGCCAGACAGTACGAAGATACTTTAGCTAAGAAAGAGAAACTCAAGCATGAGGTTCGGGAGTATTATCTTAGCCCAACTACTCCAGGTAAGTCAAAGCTTTTAACCAGCAGTTTCTTCCTCGGAATGGATAACCAGGAGGAGTTAATCGAGTTTGATTACAAAGGTACTTCAACGCTTATCATTTACAAGGGAGAAAATAGCACAGTCAATGCCCCATTGATTACAATGATGCTTATGCAACTTTTAGCCAGCATGAGTATCATATCTCTACAGCTTGCAATTACTGATGTACATAATGCTTGTACCAGTTATGCACAGTTTAGTCCTAAGAAGTTATCTAGTCGTATTCGTCTTTGTGCAACAGATAGTGAAGTTAGTGATGTGGTAGAGCAGTATCATACTGAAATGCTAATGCGAAACAAAACTATCCTAACAGAAGCACCTTCAATTGATGAATACAATCGACAGATGCTTGAGCGCAAATCTTTAACCAGGGAGTACTATATTCTGTTCTTGCAGGATCCTGATTTTAAACTGTTAAGCTCTCAGAAGTTCTTGCAGTTATGTAGAACAGGTCCCAAGGTTGGAATTATTCCACTTGTGTTTATTTCACATGCAGACATGAATAAAATGCGATCTGAGAAAGATGAAGTTCGAGTTGGTCTTTTGGATTTCCTTGAAATCGTAAGTGAAAATACTTATAACTTTAATGGATCTACACAGGACCTTGTTGAAGATGATGCGGGTGTCTGTCAAGTTATTGATGATATCCGCAGAGAAGAGATGAGGAAGTAATGAAATATTCAAGATTTAGCCCGCATGAACTCAAGTTTAGCGTCATCTTGAGGGTATCTTATATCCCTCGAGATATTACATTTTACATTGGACGAGTCGATGTAAAAGCTCCTAATGGTATGCATTATGAGTATTATATCTGGGATGTATCTAAAGTAAAGTATTCGCCGATTCCAACAGATTCATGGTCTGCACAGGGAGTTCTTCGACTGTTGAATAAAGTCCAGGAGGATCACCCAGAACGTATACATGTTGCTTCTTTCTTGGATTGGTACAGATGTAAAAGAGTTCTAAGGACTAATTCCTGATTACCTCCGGTATTTGTTCTTTAGGTTTAACCAGACCTTTAGGCAGCAAATGAAACTTACTCTTGTATATAAATGTAAATGATTAAAAAGGAGATCTGTAAATGATTTATACTTCTACAGCATTTACTACAGGAGGATTTTCACTTGTGGGTGTTACAACCCCAAGTGGTGCTCGTATTGGCTTGTATGAGTTGATTACGAATCCTGTAATTTACGCTAATACGGTAGAGAAGTTCTTAAACGGTCAGCATCCTGAATTCAATGTTCGTAATTTGGGTAATGACCAGAAACCTCTGTGGGTGGCAGAGATTGTTTTGAGTGCTCCTCCTATTGCGTCCCAGAACATTCCGGATATTCTGGCTCCTAATCTGGAGGGTGACGCACAGTATTTTAACCAGCAGTTTGTACGCATGCTTAATGAACTTGCAGCTCACAAACTGATCCCTCATGGAAAGTTTACGAAGTACGGTATTGTTGAAGATAAGGATCTTCTTAAGAAATCTATGGATGCTGCATCTGAGTTGGCAGATAGTGTTCAGTATAAGCCTGTAGACCGGCTTTCTTTCCGTGTGGCATCTTTTGATGAATTGCTTGCCTTCTATGGTACAGATGATTCATCTTCCGATGAAGATTATGCAGATGATGAACTCCGGGCGCCAGGAGTTGGGGAATCCCAGACCAACCTCTTTAGCCAGCTGAACATGAGCGCCGGTACAAGTACTCCTAGCCAGCCTATGGTTACTTCTGATGCTATTGATGTGACACCTAATATTTCCTTGGATACTATACCTGTTGATACTGTATTTAAGTATTACGATAGCGTTGCGTTTAAGGATTGTATTACTGTTCTGGGATCTAAGATCAAGCCTGAGCTGATCGAAGGCAACCCTAACAATAATACTAGCCAGGTATACCCCAATGAACAGATGTACTTCAATGCACTGTGCAATCTTATCAATGTGGGATTGATGAAAGAACTTAGCCTTGAATCTGAAGAACAGCTCCAAAAGGCTGTTGAAGCTGGTCAGCGATCTCGTATTGTTGATATGTACTTGCAGGATTGTTGTGATAAGGCTCTTCGCCTGAACTGGGCTCATACTGGCGCTGTACAGGGTGATTCTTTGAAAGCTGATGTTTCTGAAGATGATGAATCCGATTCTGTGGAGACTGACCTGTTGGGATATTACACTATTCAGCGCATCAGTGATGATAAGATGGAACGAATCCCTCTGACCTTAGAGGCAATTAGTCGTCAGGAACGTGGTGACTTGAAGTCTGCAATTATGATTCTTACCAGCTACTGCAACACTACAGTCCTGAATACGTATGCTTGGGCATACGCGCTAATTCAGCTTTTGCGTTGGGGAGAGCGTAAGCCCAGCTGTATCTGCATCGACTCTTTAGCCAGGGATGAAAAACCTCTGTATCTGGATATGATTAACATGCGCCGAACATCGTATAAGGGAAATGTAAACGATCTTACCAAGCATGTTTGGGAAGATGGATCCACTATTCAGATTCGGGCTTTGATTACAACTCAGTTGAGCCCTGAGTTCGTACAGTCTGCTAAGCAGATTTATTCAGATGTAAAGGACGATGTAAATTATCCCTGCGGTGTTGCTCTTGAAACCACGTACGAGGAAGATAATCGAATTCAGACTACCGAGGTCATTGATCTCGTCACACTGGCAAATCTGGTTCAGAAGGGAGCCTTGAAGGTTCGAGGCCTGCAGTTTGACTCAGCTTCTAACCAGTTTGTTTTCAAAACTGGAGAAGCGCTTTCAGCCGCTTCTCTGAATCGTTTGCCTGGAAATATCGAAGCATTTAAGTCTCTTGCCATAACTCGATATTTGAGTATTCTCTCTACACGAATTAAGAGTATTCAGGTGGGAAACGCTAACAACTGGGTCGAAGTATTTAAGCAGTACCAGAAGAACCTTTCTATTGAGGAATTCTTTGAACTTGCTGAGATTATTAACGAGCCTGACGAGAACACTCGTGTGCAGCGTTGGCGTCAGAAGCTTAGTGCAGGTAGTTCGCTTGAGAATATGATTTCTTGCTGGCTGGCCAGCCAGACGTCTGAACCATTCTTCCAGATGTGGAATCAGGCTGAGGTACCTAGTGAACTTCCTCAGATTCTGACTCAAGTTCTGGAGAATGCTAATCATGATGCACCTGTTGCTAGACCGCATGTTGTGTCTAAGGTGGATATGATCTTTACTGAGAATTTGCATAAGTGCCGGCGTTTCCTGTCTTACTCTCATAATGGGCAGACTGAGTTTTATGCAGGTTATTACACTGCTATGCTTGCAAATGGAACAAAAGCTCCTGTGTTCTGCCTTTGGACTGCAGAAGAGTTTGATACTCCTCAGCAGGTTATCCAAGAGGCTCAAGCTATTGATTGGCGAGTATTTGTCAAGAACATTTACACTCCTTTCGCTGAAGCTCATAAGCAGGGTAAAACTGATATCTTTTTTAGCCAGCGTTGTCACTGTGCAACCAATGCAACTTGGAACAAGTGTTTAGCCAGCGTTAAACGAGATCAGATTGCGTTTAAGCAGGGACAGCATTAAGCTGTAATGTAGGGTGGAGTTTAAATACTCCACCCTATTTTATTTTTTGGATATAAGGATAATAAACCATGAGTAGAATTATTTCATATGATTTCGACATGGTACAGAGATTCATGGAAGCTGAAGAGAGTGCGTACGATGCACAGCTCACTCAGATGCTTACATTTGAAGATTGGAAGTGTCGAGGATTTCCAAATATGTTTGAGAATCCAAAGAGATTTAATGTGGAACCTTACAAGTGGGGAACTCCTGTTCGTATTAGCCCAACTGGTCAAGAGATGCTCAAGATTATTGAAGAGCACAACAAAGAGATCCAGGATATTGAATTCAATTGTCCTAAGGCTGAACAAGATTATCGTAAGACCCAGCTGTTCAAGGAATTATTTAAACCTGTGAATGAGTTTGTAATAAATGAACCCATTTACATTGCAGGCAAGACTTCTGATGGTATTGATATCAAGGTGCCTATTTGGTTTAATACAACCATGAATGCTGTTAATGTACGAGCAGGATTTGCTAATTTAGACAGCTCAAAACCGGCATCCTTGCCTTTGTCAGACCTAGTTGTTCATGCTATGGTCGGCGGACGAACTGGTGCAGGTAAATCGGTATTGCTTAACGATATCATCGTATCAATGCTTTTGGAGTATCCGCCTTGGGAATTGGATCTGATGCTTGCAGACTTTAAGGTCGTTGAGCTTTCACGATATGGAAATAGATTTCCCACTCCGCATGTTAGCGTAATTGCAGCAACTGGTTCAACTGAGTTTGCCTTGTCTGTTTTCCAGCAGATGGTAGACGAAATGAATGCTCGTTCTGCTGTATTTACTGCTGCAGGTGTTACAAATGTTAAAGGTTTCAGGAAGAAGTTTGGGTTATGCATGCCACGAACTGTTCTTATTGCGGACGAGTTTGTTCAGATGTATGAGAACATTAAGATTGCAGAGGCTGCTGGTAATGATAAGGCTGACGAAATGAAGAAGTCTATTAACCAGGCAATTTCTGCCGTAGCCCGATTGGGACGTTCAATGGGTATGCATATGCTTCTGTCTAGCCAGAATATGGATGGACAGCTGGATGATCAGACTTCTGGTCAGTTTGCTGGTGGTATTACATTAGGTGCGACTCCAAGTGTATCCACGTCCTTGATTGGTAATCCAGCTGGATCGACCTTGGAGGGTAAGGGTAAATGCTACATGAACCTTAATAAGGCCGGCAAGAATCCAGAACAGAATGTGCTTTGTTGGGTACCCTTTATTCAGGATTCAGTCAGTGATAAGGAAGCCGCTGAAGGTAAGTTGTCCTACTTGCAAGATGTTCTAAACCTTTGCTGTAATTTAGCCAGCAAGTATGGCTGGGACCGAAAGCCATTTGTTTATAATGAGCGAGAGCCTGTTGCTTATCAGGAGTTTGAGAATCAGCTTGCATTCTGCAAGAATTATTTTGAGCATCCTGACGAAGGATCAGACATAAAAAATCAAATTTATAAAGAAATGACTGCAGCATGTTTGCCACTTGGGCGTGAAGTTGTGTACAAACCGAACCCTATCTGCGTGCTAAATTTAAAGCGTCGCCCAAGAAGTAACCTGATCGTATCAGCCACAGAGGAAGTTACCAAACTATACTTATTGAAGATGCTAGCCCAAGGCTTTAGCCAGTACGATTTTAAACATTTCGTAATTGGTGTTGATATTGCTGCGACAAGGCAACTTCAGTTTGATAAGTTACTAAACGGATGTACTGTTTCTAATCGATCAGTCATTCCGTCTAAGTATATTGGAATGGTACAAACCCGTCAAAATATATTGAAATTCCAGGATTACTTGGTGGACGAGAATGTCCCAAAGTGCTGGGATAATAAGTTGGCGTTTTTGTATACACTTAACAACACTCCTGAAAAACAGACACGTGGAATTGATTTAAATAAAATTAATTCCTTTGCCAAAATGGTTGAGTTTGACCTGATTGGATTGAAGTCTGTTGAGGGAATTCAAGAAGCTTTAGCCAGAGTAGGAATGAAATTTGAAAAGGCTGAAACTGACTTTATTGTTTCCATGATTGTTAGCTTGAGTAGATTGCGTAATACAATCATGCAGATCACAAAAGACGAAAACAAAGTGATAACGGCTGCGATGTTTAGTCAGATTGTGATTTGGTGGATTGGTGCGGATCAAATCGAGGGAATTTCTTCATATGACTCTAAGCCAGTTTTGAAGAATTTCATGGAACAGTGTTGTCAAGTAGGAATCTTTAATGTAGTCGAAGCGGATAAGTGGGCCAGTTTAGGCGTGCTTTCTGAAGGTTGTAACTACGTCTTGGAGAAGTGTACAAAGGAGTTTTTTACTGATATTAACTTGCCACGAAACATTAATATCAATCTTAACTCTTTTCAACTTCATAGTAGAGAAGACAAAACTCATGCGATTATTCGCACATTTAGCATATAAAGGAGATTACAATTATGTCAATGACTACTAATAGCGGTAAGAAGATTGCTTACTTCGAAGGTTCTCTGGAAACCATGCACAATACCCATAAGCGCATCACCTCTCTGGTTGAGGATATGCGTGTTGCCTCTGGCAATATCCGTTCTGCTGCCACTGACCGTGCCTACAATGCTACTGTGGATATGGCTCAGTACATCGACGAGGGCATTGTTGCCTTCGGCAAGGCTGCTGTTGATATCCTGACTGAGCTGTCCAAGCAGGCTGCTGTGGGCCCCGCTCTGGTTGCATCTGCAAAGCGTCTGCTGCCTGAAGCTGAGGAAGTTGCTGCTCTGCACTGTGACGCTGTCAAGGTGAGCGAGGATGTCATTTCTGGCCGTGGTCTGGACGAGCAGTGGACTCCTGCTACGATCTCTGCTTTCACCGACTGCGCTGCTGATTTCATCCGTGCCCGTAAGGACATGATCAATGAGATCGCAGATCTGACTGCCAAGTCTGCTGAAGAGGACTTCAAGGAAGTCTACATGACTGCAGGCCGTCACCTGGAGGCTATTGCGAACAATACTGTGGACGCTTACAATGTTCTGCGTGAACAGCTGAGCGCTGCTTCTCACGGTATTGACCAGGCTGTTGAGAACTCTCTGGAAGCCGCTGGCGGTATTTCCAAGGTTGAGGATCTGAACACCAACATCGATCTGACTGGTGGATCCATGGACGTTTAATCGTCCAAACTCTAGGGGGTGGCTTCGGCCACCCTCTTTCTATATGTGTACGCATAAGAGCCTATCAGCTTTCCGTTGGTAGGCTCTAGTGCATACATATTTAGCCAGTATGTAAATTATATTATGGAGGTATTCACTATGCCTATGAGCGCTAAAGTAGCTGAAGCCCTAGCTGTAAAAACAAGTTCTTTTCAGGGCCCTTACCAGCAACGCATTAAAGATCTCGCTATGCAGGTTCATAAGAATCTATGTGTAATGTTTACGGAGTGGAATATTCGTAAACCTGATGCTGTTTGCATTCCGTCAACTCTGGTAGACTTTAACCAGCAGGAACAGGATTCATATCAGTATCTGCTGAAGGTATTAGATTTTGTTATCTCTAGCCAGGCATCTTATGATAGAGTTCTGGAGTGTATCCCTGCAGAAGCAAATCAGTTCTTAGAGGATTTGTATGATGAATCTCGGCGAGGAGTTTGCATCATTGATGCTGTGGATATTCTGCCTGAATACTCAGGGCATATTGAAAGTCTGTATCATTTGGCTGAGGTGCTTACCCTTCAGTACGGGCGCGTCTTGCAGATTGCAGATGCAGTTCAGCGAATCCCAGCTGACGAAGAGGATACTGCAATTTCCTGGTTCAAGGTTTCGCTTCTTGATTGGTGCCATTCATATCGAAACATTTCTAGACAGGCAATTATTATGCTGTCAATTATTCTTCAGCATTCTCAGATGAAGGATATGGATTCTCGTAAATTGGTATCTGATATTTTTAAGGTGTTTGAATCTAATACGTGTTTCCTATCCAGCCAGCAACTGGAAATTCGGAATGAGAATATCGAGAATTTGAATAATCTTAAATACTACTATTTGGTTCAGGAGACCCAGTGTGTTGCACGCTGTATTCGAGCTGCAGTTAATGCTATCCATGCCTCGAAATACCCTGATACCTGGGGTGTTAAGATTATTTGCAAATTCATTAAGCAGTTGTACCCCGGCGATGAAATGGTAATTGCAGAAAGATTCTCGCGAGGAATGGCAGCAAAGGATGGTTTGTTTATGACTGTCCCGGATAAGATTGATCGTAGTGTTCGTTCAAGTCTGATTGTGAATTTCTATTGTTCTACAGATGCATTGGAGGGGAAACCACATGCTTAATCTGACTTCGCCTATTGCACCTGATTTTGACCAGTACGAGAAGAATATTGGTGCACAAGGTACACACGTCTATGTTAATTACTATAAGTATGTTTCTATTCTGAACGAGTTCATTGGTAAGCTTAATTCCGCTCAGAGTCAGCTTGAAAAGCTCCTCTCTTTAGCCAGCTTGAATAAACATTTTACTGTTAATTCTACTTCGATTATTGGATGCTTGGTTGATTTTTGTGGATTGAATGAAAGAGATCTTCAAGTGCGTAATCGAGACAAGGAATATGTTTATTCCTTGGATCAGACTAAGGTCTTGGAACCATTAAAACAGAAGCTGGATAGCCAAGCTGCAACTGCAGGGGAAGGACGTCGATTGGCTTCTGAAATTCTTGATACTTATCTTGAGTACAAGGAGTATAAGGTTATTGTTGATAACGCTCGTGCTAAGATTAAGCGATTTAGAAAATCTGAAAAGCCGGGGTGGTTTGGTGATTTGTATGAGATCGATTTCATGTATGAACAGAAAGATACTGGACGGTATTATACAAAGAATGATAACCTTCAGAACTGGAATTTGAATATGGTTCCATGCTTGACTGCACCTCAGGAGTATTTTTTATTCTGGGCTGACTTTGCGCAGATTGATTTCCGAGTTGCATATCATGTGTATCTTAAACAGCCCGGTTCAGAGTATGATGAAATCTACAAAAGTCGGGAAGATAAGTATCAGGCTATGTATGAGATCATGTGTAAGTCTCTTGACCAGGAACCTGATATTAGTTTGTTTAAGGCTAATCGTAAAGCATTTAAGAAGGCAATTCTTTCTGCCGTGTATAATGCCTCTGAAAATTCTTTAGCCCAGGATATGCACAATCCTGAATTGGCTAAGAGTTTGTACACTTATATCTATAAGAATCCCGGGTACAACCAATTCAGAAAAACTTTAGACAGGGTAATTGACTACGGCGTTGAGGTCCCTGTTAGAGACTATTTTGGATTTACTCGAAATATTCCATTGCCTACAAGTGGTGACTGGTGGGCAAAGAATCAGGTTGTGAGTAAGGGATGTAATACACCTATCCAGGCAACATCTAATGGAATTCTTATGCTGTGGCTTGAAGCTGTTCTGGAAGGATTCGAGAAATATGGATTTAGCCGGGAGAAGCATGTAGTGCCATATTTGATTCGTCATGACGAAGTTATCTTTATGGTACATCAAAGCGTGATGCCTTATCTTTGGGTATTTAATGAGTTCATGCAGATTGCCCTGGATGATTGGGATCTGCTTGAACTGGAACCTCATATTGGTATACACTATAAACAGCCAATGGAAGGTCTTGAAAAGACGTATGCTCGGCTGATCGAAGAGCATAAGAATGATTACACACCGCGTACAAGTTTCAATCCTCGTCCTGATATATACCGTCCTGTTTCAGATGTTATCTCTATCTTTACGTTCAGTATGCATACTGCTCAGGAGTATGCACGCATTCAGGGGGCTACCCCTGAAGAAACCCCTACAGAGGAAGCAGCAGAGCAGTGGCTGGAAGCTTTAGCCAGCAGTGAAGAAAATAAGGATATGCCTGCAAATCACTGGCAGCGTTTCCATAATAAATTCTTTGTGTATTCACCAAAATTGAATAAATACAAGTGTGTGCAGGACTTCATGGTTGCAACTGATTTAGCAGTCGCGATTAATAGTACATTTGTAGATGTTCAGAATATCACATTCTTTGGTAAGTCTTTTAGAGATGGTATTTACTATACGTTTGATATTGCAAATAGTTTCTGGGTTTTGAATTTGCTCAAGCAGATGGAAGAGAAAGGATGGCCTACTACATGGACAGAACTAGAAACGTAGACCCTGCCAAACCTCTAGCCGCAAAAACACGAGCAACTATTTTGGAATGTTATCGTCAGTATGGTTTAGCCAGGGTGGATGAACAAGCACGAAAGCTTATCACTCAATGCGAGCATGAGAAACTTGACTATCGAGTTCGTAGCGATATTAAGGGTGAGCTAGCAGAAGTTGTGCTTGAGTGTCATTTAGCAGAGATTCAAAAGTATATTCCTATGTCAGTTGTGTCTAAGGGACTTTGCATTAGAGATGTAAATACCAAGTTAACAACCGAAATGGATGTTACTTTTTTCACGCCATGTAGAGTGTATATGTTTGAATGTAAGTCGTATTCCGGTAAGAAGACTATTACCAAGGAATGCACACTTACTAATTCTACTGTTAGTAAGGATGTGTATGGACAATCCTTGCATCATATGCAGGCACTTAATAGGTATTTAGTCCCATACCGACTAAATAGAAACGTAAAAGGTGTCGGGCCATTCAAGCTTGCACTGTTCGAGTTATCTACTCGAGAGTGTAGTGATCAGCGTGATGATGTTTGGAAATCACGAGTACCGCTATTGACATTAGATAATATTCAGGAGTTTTTAGTCAGAGAGCTGACTACTTCCAATAAGGTTAATTGGGATATTCAGGGAATGATTCCATTACTTCAGCAGCTTGACGCCCAGTCAGCATTGCTCTTCAAGGAGCATCTAAAACGTTTAGGAGGATCAAAATGACATATCTTGATGCAGCAAAGGGGCTTGATGCATTGTATGACTCAAAGCTGAAGATTGATTCTCAGCTGACACATTATATGTTTTTAGCCCAGCTTGCCAGTGCAGTGTCAAAGAAGGACAATACAGTTACTCTTGAAAGCGCTTCCAACCTGAGAGCACTGGCCTCTAAGGTTCAACAATGGATGCGTAATCAACAGTCTGATCTGTCAGACTCTGATATTGCACAGCTAACTCGATTTATCTCTCTTCTGACTAATCTGTACGATTGTTTTACCATTACACTTCAGGCAGGATCCCCAGTTGAAGATGTTTTTAACCAGTCTACAGATGTTCAGTCATTTGACGAGATGCTCCAGATTCTAAGATCGTTTAAGGAATCTTCTGTAGTAGAAGAACACCCTCTGGAGATTTTAGGCAGAGATCAAAATATGGGGAACTTGTTTGCATACTCGGAGTATATCGAGGGTAATCTTCATGTCTATCCGGAGCACCCTCTGGTGAATAAGTTTGAAACTGTATTCAATGGATTCTTCATTGCCTCCAGCCAGCAAGATTTAATGAATCTGATTGGAAGTGCAGCAGCATACTCAGAACAGTATGGAACGGCTCGTGGCGATCAGGTATCTTATGAGTTTGGACGACAACTTGTAGTACTTGCAGGAAAGATTTATACTACGTTCAGTCCTAATGAATGTGTAATTATCTTTGAGTCATTGGGTATGTTTGATAAGAGTAAGCTTCCGTTTAAGTACACAAAGCCGAGATCAAAACCGCAAGATGGTGTTATTAAGGGATCATATACTGATAAACTCACAAAGAGAGTGACGGTGTTTGTGGTATGATGCCTGTAACCGATCATGTATACGCATACAATATGCTCAAGGGTGTAACTGATGTTGTAAGTCTAAGGGATAACGTGCTGACTCTTACAGATCCTCTTGATGTACCATTTCCTGTAGAAAGTTATGAGTATTTTGTACTACCTGATAAAACTAGAGGGTGCCTGATTCTGGTGTACACCTATACCAAGTGGTCTATCTACTACGCTATTCATGAGCCAAAGCATAAACTACTAGAAGGATATTGTATGTTCAAGCATAAACCCACTACTGTTGAGCTGGAACATATTGATTATCTGGATTCGTACTGCGTTTTAGCCAGGTCAGAAGAAGCCATGTACTGTCCGCTTATTTCAAGCAATCCAAAAGCAAAGATGTTTGCATCTCTTTGGTCGGCTCTTAGTTCACACTTAATTCAGTCACATGATGGATCTATTTGGTTTGAAGACAACGAAGCTATTTTTAGCCAGGAAGGCAAGCAGTATCTGATTGATTGGATTGACTCTAACCAGAAGGATATCATTATGAAACTTCATGAGGAAGAGCAGCCTCGTGTTTATGCTCAATGCTCTCCTCGAGTTGAGTTTGATAAGATTATTAATTTGTATAGGAGGGATGAATGATGAATATTGAACGTGGCAATTGGCATATTTCTGATGTTTATCCTAATTGCGTAGAAGTGCTTGATGTGTTGTCAGGAACTTCTTATTCAAAGCATGACTCCAAGTTGATAGATGCACGATATGAGGAATCTAGTGATATTTTATATGTCACTATGATATCACGAGGATCTTCCTGTATTCATGTTTTTAAAGGAGCTAAGACCCAGCCGGAACTGTTTCAATACGCCAGTCAAGTAGCTGAATCTACACGAAAATTTGCTAGTTTTAGTAGCATTGAGTTTACGCTTATCGCAGAGAAGGATGGTGTGTACGCTTTAACTAGGGACGGTAAATTTCTGCTCAAGAATTTTTCTGTGTCAGAAGATTATAACACAGCAGCCATTACTGTTTTTGGATCAGATAAGCAATACATTAATAGTCGTTTCTCAGACCCATGCCCTACGAAGTTGATTGATGGCCCCTGCATGTTTAAGGCCACGGATATCGCTGATAAGGTTTCATTTGATAACGAAAGCCATACAAGTCTCTTTAGCCAGGAAAGCGGATACCAGATTCCACAGTGGTGTACATCTATGTATCAGTCATGTGAATTTAAACCTGTGGTTAAGGAGTTCTTGTTGCCAACCTGTAAGATCTATTCTTTTATGAAACCGTCTAGTTTTGAAGAGGGTTTAGAGGAGTACCCCACTTCTTCAAGTATTTCCTTCTCCACTAAAAATCTTGAAGATTTGTGTCTTTCAGAAGCTGTAGTGCAGGTGAGTCCTATTTTTGAATTTAACGATATGGATTATGTGGCATTGATTACAGACCTGAATAATGCTTACTTTTTAAATCTTGAACAGGGGTGCTTTACACTAACAGTTCCTGCAGGCATTATGGTGCATTTGTGTCGTGCAAAGGGACATTTATGCGTTAAGCATGATCACTTTGTTGACCCTGCTGAGAGTTTTAGCCAGACGGGAGATAAGCTGTATATTGTATGCAAATCAGGTAAGTTTTACTGGGTAGATAAATCAAATAATCTGCACTGTGGGTTTACTTGTGATGCTTATTATTTATTTTAAGGAGACATAGCTATGAAAAACGCAAAGAATCTTGTAGTCGCTGCGAGTGTCGCAGCACTTCATGCCGGCATGGGAAAACAGATCGCTAGTGATCTGGCTAGTATCGTGAGTCGTATCACATGTGCTGATACTTACCCTGGTGATCTTCTGCTAGTTCCTATGACTGCATGTGAAGCAATTTCTATTACGCTCGTCGACAAAAAGCAGTTCAGCCGCTTGAAGGCCTGTGCATCTGCACTTGACTTCACTAAGTTTACCTGCGAGGATCGAGTGTATAATGTTCAGGTTGCGGTCTACAGTATCAATGGAGAATCCCATAAGCGCATTGCGCTGTATATCCCTGAGCTCGAGAATCATGAATTTTTCGTTCGGACTTTAGTCAGCCCTGTTGTCATGAATCGCATGTTCGCATCTAATCGTATTGTAAAGGACAGTACTATTGTGATGAAAGATGCTGCCGGCCATGATTTCCAGGTTGTACTGTATCATACCGTAAACAGCGATCGCAAACGTTGTGCTGTTGTTCCGCCGGAGGCAGGCGTGGATCTGGAATTCAGCGATTCTATTCTTAACGTCGAAACTGATCAGAAAACCAATCTCTTTTAATCAGAGTGTGAGGAGAATAATAGTATGCACGAAAGTATAGCTTCTGTGTTTGTGGCATCTGTGTATGCACGACAGACCCTAGGCATGGACACTCATTGCCAATTTTCCAACTCTTTAGCCAGCGCAATACGCGAAGCAGAAGAGTCCATGCACACATGGGCTTCCGATGGATTTGCACGTGATGCTACAGCATTAGCCATTACACCAGACAAGGAATTCTATGGTATCGATTTGAAGATGGAGACACAGATCATTAAGCTGTGCGAGGATAACTTGTATCATGTTTTCAACTTCAAATGCTACAAGTATGCAGATATGTACTGGTTAGTTGTTTCGACTGACCTGACCACTACGTTTCAGATGTACCAGTACACGGGCCATGAAGTCATGCCTGGTGATGACGTGAACGCAATTGTGGTGCCAAGTAATAAGTATCTTTATGGTATCGCTTGCCATGACCAGGATGCCATCTCTGTGAGTACATTGTATCTTGTAGACGAGTTACCTACATTTAAGGTATTTAGCCAGCTTATTCATGTAGAAGATTCAATAGAATATGCTATTGAGGAAACACTAAAAGGTATCTTCAATGCAAATTCCGGATTGTCAACTGATCAGCTGCAAGAGTTGAGTGGCATTCTAAAAATCGGGAATGCTTATATTCCTGGATCTTCTGAAGAGAAGAGTTCCCGCTTTAGCCAGTGTGACAATGTTGAAGATGATGACGATGATTATGTGATTCAGGCTTCATTTTCCATGTCAAAGGCACATATGATTCATGTAATTCCGGATAAGGATTCAGAGATGGCTATCGAGATTTTTAAACGATACCAGCTGAAATCTCCTTATGTCAAGAAACCTATTGTGTCCAAGTTTGGAATCTTACGTGTTGATCAGTTCACAGATAAGGATGGAATTATTCACCACATTCTTTGTATTTAATGGAGGTCAGCTGTGAAATTTAGACTGAAATGCATGGCAGTGTTTTTGGCAGCAGTTATGTCAATTGCAATGACTGCTTGCGCAAATAAGGAGTCCTCTAGTCAGCCTGTAGAGTCTCAGGTGTCAAGCGAGGAATCCTTTAGCCAGCCTGTAGAGTCCCAGCCCGAACAGGAATCATCTAGCCAGGCTGTAGAGTCCCAGTCAGAAGGAACAGAAACAGAAGGATTGTCTGATCGTGAAATGACAGAAAAGTATGGAACCGTATGGTTGGCAGAGAAGCAGGATGTTCTTAGCCAGCTGAGCCTGAAGTACCCGGCACCTAATTTTCAAAGGTATTCTCTTTTCAGTACTCTGTCCCAGATTGGATGGGATTATACTCAGCCTGTTCAGGTCGCTGGCATGATCGGCGATAATGCAACTGGTGTGTATTATCTGGAATTCGACAAGTCTGCAACTGATTACGCTAAGGAGTGCCTGGGAGAGTACACTCGATATCTTCAGAATGATCTGGATGCTTCGGGATTTTCAAAGATGGATATTCTGAGATTGTCGAAGATTTATTATGACGTTCAGGAGGGTAAGGCAGTTTTCATTCTTCCTGGTGAGTGGGGATATGTCGAATCTGTTAAGGAAGAATCTGCAACTGAAGATGTTTCTAGCCAGGTGGAATCTGACGAAAGGACAGAAGACGAGCGAGTGTCTGAGAACATTGATAATGCTATCAAAGACATTTGCGCTCAGCTAGGTATGTAATTATGATTGAAGTGTATACCGATGGTAGTTGTTTAGGAAATCCAGGTCCTGGGGGCTTTGGATACGTTATTCATTTTAACGGGCATGAGGTCACCGGAGGAGCTGGGTATCCTAAAACAACAAATAATCAGATGGAGCTCATGGCTGTCCTGCATGTTATGAAGGCTCTTAGCCAGGCAGGATTAACGGGAGAATCCGTAGTCGTTCGTTCGGATTCTAAGTATGTTGTAGACGCTTTTAATAAAGACTGGATCTCTGGATGGAAGCGTCGTAACTGGAAAAATGCACGAGGTGAGGCCGTAGCTAATCAGGAGATTTGGAAGTTGTTACTTCCATTAACTGATAAGATCAAGCCTAAGTTTGTGTATGTTAAGGGTCATGCTGGACATAAGTATAATGAAATGTGTGACCAGTTAGCAAAGCATTATGCAGAGAGGGCAAATAAGGATGGAATCACAATCATTGAATAATGCAGCTGAGATTCTAACACCTACCCAAATATCTTCGTATCTCTTAGCCACAAGAATGAATGCAAGCGATATTGATCTTTTAACCAGCAAAGTATTTGCTTCTGCTGTTAATCAAGATGGATTAAAGAATGTTAGTATGCGCAGACTGCGTACTATTTGTTCTGCTGTAAATGCAGGAAATGATATTTGGGAGGAAGATAACAAATATCATTTCCTTGCAGATCCGAATATCACTGATGAATGCTTGCTGGCTCTGATGATTAAGTTTGTTGACTCACCAAAGTTTGAAGTACTAAAAAGTCAACAGCTGTCAGAAGATCAGGTACGGGTGGTTACTGCTAGTGTTAATGCTGCTATTTCGCAGGGTAAAAGTCCATCTACAGTTGAGTGGATGATTAACCCAAATTTAACTTCAGGAGATTTGCTTCAGATTTCAACTGTAATGGAAATAATTCCTATGTCAGCAATCGATGTGGTAATTGAGTATGCAGATTTAGCCGAGTTCAAAAATGCTGGGTATGAACCTATCGGACTTGTTGAGGATACAGATATTTCTTATCTTGTATCTGCATATGATAAAATTCCTGCTGTGTATGGAACGTTCGCTTGGAATACTGTATTCACACCGAGGACCTGCAGAGTTCCAGGATTTTGTGTTGGATTCTTTAAGGCAATCGAGATGGGTGTTCCTCAGTTGTTTACAGATAATGTAGACTTTCCAGAACTTGCTGTAGAGCTATTTAACTGGACAAAAGAGGGATTCACGGATGCTTCAACTGTACTGTGGAATATTCAGCGATCTGGCTCTGATTCGGAACTGGATCTCTTTGACCCAGTAAAGGTTTTAGCCGCATATAGAAAGTTTAGAGTAGCTGCAGGAAAGGCAGGATTGCCTACTCCTGCTGGGTTGTACACTTATCATAATATTCAGTTGATTGAAGAGTTGTCAGTTGCTTATTGTAAGCATCTTTTGAGACCTATGGATTTCTTATCCTATCTTACAATGGAGGCAGTTGACAAGCTTCTTCAGGATTCAGCTGAGGGTAAGGCTGCCAGCTTAAAGTCTGCTCAAATTGGTGTAACTCCGGATCATCAGTACAAGCATTTTAGCTTCAGCTATTCTGAGTGTGATTTTAGCGGATGGGATGCTGCACAGGTGCATAGTATCAAGAGTATCATCGAAAGGATTCTTGTTCTTCAGAATTATCCTTGCACTAGTGATACTCCTGTTATTGATGTAAGTACAGATTTTATCTATAATTACACAGTGCCGAAGCATATAGATTCTGAACTGGAAACAGAACTCTCACTATCACCGGAAGATTTTAGCGGCAGAGCTATTCTGATTTCTGTTATTCATCAGAATCTGGAGGATCTTGTTCCAAGGATTAAGATTTACTATTGAGGTGGGGACATGAGCACAATTGAAGTTGTTGTATATGGCTCACCAAGTATTCATACCATTAAGCGCTTAGGTTACATGCGTGAAAATGGTCGATCGAGCTATGTGCAATTGTGGCCTACAGTAGCTATCTGGTATGGTCAGAGTTGTGTTCGTGTCAAGGCTGTTGTCGACTCTGATTTTAGCAAGCAGATGATTACTCAACGCGTTCGATCTGTGGTGAGCCTTGGTAAGCTTTCAAAGATCTCAACTGTGAAGGTGTTTGTGAATGGAATTCAAACTATTAAGTATAAAAGTCTTGTAGACTTTGATCGCGACTCTGATAAAGGACAGTGGAGCGTTGTACTTGATAGATTAAAGGAGGTTGAACAATGAGATATGTGTGTCCTAATTGTGGATGTGTAACTGATACATGCGATGCTGGGTTTGCTGGAGTATGTGAAGAGTGTTTAGCCAGCATTGAGCCAGTGCCTACATATCCTCGATGTTTAGCCAGTACAGAAATGTCGCATTCACCAAACGAACATAAATGGAGGATGCCAGTTGAAGGAACTTGTTAATGATATTAACGAAACCCTGATGCCAAGAAAATCAGAATTATCTGCTAAGACTAAAATTGTTTTTGGCATTTCAGTTATTGGAGCTATTGCTGCGGGTGTCTTAGCCGGAATGCGTTTAGCACCGACTAAAGTTGTAGAAGTTAAATCAACTCTGCCACCCGCACCAATAAGCAATGTTGAAACTCAGGTGGAGCCTGAGAAATCAATTGATACTGTATCTAACGTTGTCACAGATGATGTGATTTATGTTGAATACTTGGAACCTACCTCTAACCATGTTCAGAGTTTGACTAGTAGTCTTTCTGAGGATGGATCTACTGTAGAGGTAGGTTCATTTAAAGTATCTTTTGAAGATAAGCTACAAAAGACTTCGTATCCAGATATTTATATGCTGGGCGATAGTTTTGTTTACATTGGAGATATTTCAAACTCTGGTCAGTTAGTCAATGCATTTGTAGAATCTGAAGAAAAGGAACTTCCATTTCTTGAGGAACTTACTGTAATTCCTCAGGAGTTTATGGATGCTGCTTCAAATTTTTCAATGCAGGGTATTGACACCTATGTTTGGCAAAAACATATTACTCTTGGTGATATTACTGGGTACCAAACCATGGTTGTATTTAACTCTAATTGCGTTGGATTTATAAATCCATATCAGTTCGAGGACGATTTAGCCAGGGACATAGTTGCTCAAATTTCAAAGACAGTTCCTATTCAGTCATATAAGTTGCTGGATCAAACAGTAGATACTTTTTACAACTTTAAGTCTCTTCAATTTATTGCCCCTTCAGGGCTTCATGTTCAGGATATGGGAACTTTTAGCCAGCTTGACATGGGAGAGTCATTAAGCCATAATAAGCTTTTCATGAGTTCTATTCCAATCGATAGTATCGATTCAAGCCTCTTGACTCAAGTTGAACTTATCTTGGCTTCTTCAGGATATTCTACTGAATCCAAGCTTAAGATAGCCATTGATACTAATGCAACATGGCTTAATAGAACTGCAAGATATATTGAGTATGCTTATGGAACTGCTAGAGTGTGTGCTTATGCTTTCCCCAATCGTATTACGAATGAGGCTACTGTTTTCTTTGTCGCTGAACAAGATAATAAGTTTCCATATATGTTGAGATATCTCAACACTTTAGCCAGCGAGATTGGAGATTTTTAATGATTCTCGAAGATTTAATTATTGATTCACAAAAGAAGAAAGCTTCAGATATTCACATTACTGAGAATACCAAATACTCACATCGAATCGATGGTAAAGTTTCATCTATTGATACTGTTATTACATCGGAGATGTTTGACGAGTTCTGCAATGCATATGAGATTAAGTGCGGTCCTGAGGTTACAAGCTTTGATGCTGCTATCTCGGTAAAGCATGTACGTATGCGTGTGAATTTTTATCAGACAATTCAAGGTAGGCAACTTGCATTGCGTATCCTTTCTGATACCATTCCTAAGTTTGATGATCTTAACTTGGCGCCTAGTGTCAAGAAATTGATCACGTATAAACAGGGATTGGTTCTTATCACTGGTGTTACGGGATCGGGTAAAACTACAACTCTTGCGAGTCTGATTGATTTGATCAACCAGTCCCGTACAGATCATATCATTACAATTGAGCAACCTGTTGAGTATATATTTCCGGCAAAGAACTGTGTCATTAGCCAGCGCGAAGTCGGGAAGCATACACCCAGTTTTGACCAGGCTACTGTTGATGCTATGCGTGAAGACCCTGATATTGTTGTCCTTGGAGAGATGCGCGATTTAGCCACGATGGATAATGCAATCACGCTTGCAGAGACTGGTCATCTTGTGTTCGGAACTCTGCACTGTCGCAATGCAGTTGAAGCTGTTGATCGTATTGTTGGAGTATTCCCCGCAATTCAGCAGGATGCTGTTCGTGTCAAGGCCTGCAATGTTATTCAGTGTGTCGTTAGTCAGTCTTTGATTAGGCGCAAACCAGCTGGTCGCTACTGCTTGCAGGAAGTCTTGTACTTTAGCGACTCAACTCGAAATCTTATTCGCATGGAGAAGCCTATTAACCAGGTGCGAGGAGCAATGCCTTCTAATCCCGATTGTGTTACTATCATTGATTCTGCTGTTCGTGGAATCAAGGACTTCGGCTGTGATCCTTTTGATATCTGGACGTCGATGGGTATTGACGATACAGAGAAGGATCTTTTCATCCGACGCTGCGAAGCAGCAGGCATTAGTCCAGAGACCCTTGGCCAGATTAAGAACATGACTGGAACTGATTTAGCCAGCAGCATGCAAGAAGATGCAATCAAGCAGGCAGAGAGCAAGAGTATTTTTGATACCATGGACGAAGAGGAGGGATGGTCATGATTAATATTGCGAAGATTTTAGCCGATCAGGGCGTTGTGTCACACCACACTCTTCAGAAAGTTAATGAGGTTCAACAGTCAACAGGCAAGCCTTTTTCTGAGTTGTTTATTGAAGAGGGGATTGACCCTTCAGAGATTGTTGAAACTGTAACCCAGTCAATGGGAATCCCACAGATCACATCAAGTGACGACATCGAACTCGACGAGGATTTAGCCAGACGCATTGGGTTGAAGAGGTGCTATACTGACCACTTCTGTCCTGTATTGTATTATGGTACTTCGTATGTTTTGATGTATCCTCTAGATAATGAAGTTCTTTATGGAGAGTTGCAGGATTCATTTGGTTGTGAGAATTTCTGCATGGCCGTTCCAAGTGTCGTGAATCAGATTATTGATATGTGGATTAATCCGCTCATTACCGAAGAGAACTCACGAGATCTTGGCGGAGCTGTTATTGCACAAGATGTTTCTGTGGACGTAGATACGGATAATAACAAGACTATTGAGACCCTAGCGCTGATTATGAAAGCTGCAATTTCTCAACGTGCTTCTGATATTCTGATTGTTGGCCAAGGGGATTCCTCTGAAGTCAAGTTCCGCATTGATGGTGTGTATGTTAAGTATTCTACCATGAGTATCAGCGGTGTTATGGCAATTGTCAATGTCATTTCTGATATTGCGGGTTTGTCCGTACGATCGCCTCAGGCGCTGCGCGCAGGCAAGATCGAAATCACCAGTTCTACCCAAGGCTTTAGCCAGTCGATTCGATTCAATTTTATTCCGACTAAGCTGGGTGGGTCTCTAAATATTCGTTTGCTTTCGGATGCAAAGGTTGTTGATTATGCAAATCTTGGTATGTCCAAGATTATGCAGAAACAGTTAACCATGCTTGAAGGTATTAGCCAGGGACTGGTGCTGGTGGTTGGACCAACTGGCTCAGGTAAGTCAACGACCATGTTGGCATACATTAGCGATATTATTAAGCATAACGTTAATGTGTGCACAGTTGAAGACCCTGTGGAAGCAGTTATTCCGGGGGCTAATCAGGTTGATATTTCTGATGCGGGTAAGGGCAATACTGACTCTGCAACCGCACTGACATTTACGAACGTCTTGAAGTCGTTTATGCGTCATGACCCTGATGTGATCATGGTCGGCGAGATTCGAGATCTTGAAGTCGCAGAGACTGCGCTTCAGGCAGCCGATACGGGCCACTTGGTTATTTCAACTATTCATACAAAGGATGCTGTCTCAAGTATCTCTCGACTCTTAGGCCTGGGAGTTAAGCCATATCAGATTTGTGATTCTCTTGTGGCTGTTGTTGCTCAGCGACTAGTGCGTAGAGTGTGCCCCAAGTGTGCACAGTCATACGAGCTACCTGCTGATCATCCGTATAGAACTCTCTTTAATCTAGGCGATAGACCGCTAACGCTAAAGAAGGGAGTTGGGTGTGCTGCATGCAATCAGACTGGCTATAGTGGTCGTATGGTGATTGCTGAGTGCATGCTGGTATCTAGCCAGCTAAAGCAGGCTATTGAAATGGGAAAGCCGACTATCGAGTTATATTCGATTATCAAGGATCAGGGCTTCATCAGCATGATTCAGGATGGTGTGAATAAGGCTTTAGCCGGTGAAACTACGCTGGACGAACTTGCTAAGTTCGCTCAGGATAAACAGCTGGAGGGATTATGATTTCTAAGTTTTCTGGTAGGTATCTAATCTTAGATATTGGCCAGGTTGAGACAAAAATCATGGACGCTAGCATTTCTGGATCAGCTATCACTGTGTTTAATACAGTAGATATGCGAGATATGTCGCCATTTGTTTCAACCGAATCACATACACTTGGGAATATTAGGGGATTTGTCGAATCTTTTAAGGAAACTATGAATTCCTATAAGATTCGTACAAAAAGAGTTTTAATTTGTTCTAGCATTTTAGGCATTCGTACAAATATTACTCAGCAGTCCTCTAAGAATTACAAGGATACAAAGGAACTTGATAAATATTATCAAGAGCAACTTGGGCGTACAAGCTCGAATCTAACAATTTCAGACTATAAGCTGTATGGACATGAACCAGATGAAACTGAACTAAGATATCAGGTTATGACTCAGAAGGCTGGATTGATGCTTATTACAGATTTTGTTTCTGCAATGCACGATGCCGGATATAAGGTTATGCACATCGAAGGATCAATGTCTGCAATGGCAAATCTTAGCCAGCTGTTTGAACACAGCTATGATTTGCCAACGCTGTTCATGGTTGATTTGGGATCATCTATTACGTTCTGCGCCTTTAAGAATGGTGTATTCCATACATCACGTAGTGTGCATTTTGGAATAACTAATCTTGTAAAGGATTTGTCAGTTGAACTTGGTCAGCCGCCAATCAAGATCAAAAAGTATCTGTATAAGATTGGTGCGGTTCGTACAACTACAACCGAAAATGAATTATACAAAGATGATATTGACGCTGAAGTGTATTTCAGGGTTATTAATCAATCAGCCTTAGTCAGCCTTGATATGATTCAGAAGACTATTGAGGAGCGAGTTGCGTCTAAGCAGCTAGGACACTACAAGGTTCAGCTCATGGGTGGACTTATGGATATTCCAGGTATGTTTGAGCTGTTTGAGACTTCATGGACTAATGTCCCCATTAGTCAGATGAAGATTGAGACACGAATGTCAACTAAGACATTGACAGTTATTAACAGGATGAACACGTATATCGATAACAAGTATGCGTTGTGCATTGGCGTGCTTTTGGGCAATCAGTTTAGTCGGAATATTAACCTAGTCCCTGCTGAAGCCGTAACTATCAACAGTAACACCGCTGCAGTCATCTTTAGCCAGGTAGTAACAGGCGCATGCGCACTTGCTATTATGGCATCTGTAGTATTGACTGGGTACTACGGTGTTCAGAAGTACTATTATCGAAACGTTGAGGAGTATTTAGCAACTACCAATAGTCAGATTGCTACATTGAAGCAAACAGACAAGAGGTATAAGGATTACCTTGAAGCCATCAAGGATGTGGATAATGTTGCTCAGCCATTGATTGCGTTTATCACTCGGTATGCAGGAACAAATCTTCGTATTGCTAGCATTGATACTCCAAAGATGTTGATTCAGAATTCTGTTGAGAAAGTTCCTGAAAATGGAGAGGATACTTCTACTGAATCTACTGAATCTACTGCTGTGCAGGACACCACCAACGCAACCAACGAGGCTTTAGCCAGCTCGCCAGAAAATGAGACCAAGCAGGACTTGATCATTCGCGGTTATGCAACGGATTCAAGTAGTATTACGGAGTTCTTTAACAAGCTTCAAGCTCAGGAATGGGTACCCGACTTGGCAATGAATGGTGTTCGTCAAATTCAGCTGAATCCTAATGAGGTTCTGTATATCTTTGAGATTACTATTAGGAGGTTTGCAGCATGAGATTTGATAAACTGTCCATAGAGACAAAGGAGAAAGTCGGGAAGTATTTTAAGATATCTGGTGTACTACTTGTGCTCTTAGCAGTGGTCTTGTTTGGATATAGCTATTTCAAGGGCGAAGTGGATCGCCTTGAAGCTGTTAATGCTCAATACACCTCAGCTCTTAGCCAGATGCAAGAATTAAATACTAGTGTACAGGCTTCTGCTGATGCAATTAATGGAAATAACACTCAAATTACCAAAGAGTTTATGTCTAAGGAAGAACTAATTGCATTTGCAGGTACTGCTAGCAAAGCAACTGGCTGCGATATCGTTAGGTTATCTGTTTCGGAACCATCTTCTGACGGAAGCATTGAGAAGACCAATTTCCTTTTTGAGGTCAAGGGAAATATTAGCCAGCTTAACAGTTTCATGAATCGAATTGATAGTTTGAACTGTCGTTACATGCTAAATAACATTAGCATGCGTAAAACTGAAAACTTTACGTGGCTGATTCGTGAGAACTTGGATAGTTTTAATCTTGACTGGTGGGATAAGGGTATTGATAATTCTGGTGAGGATGAGAACGCGTCTGAGGAGTTAACATTGGATGATGTATTTGGATCTAGCCAGATGACACTGTATTTGGATCTAGACTTCGTAACATCTGAGGGGGTTCAATGAATCTTTATAAGTATCGCTACGTAGATTCGGCTGGTATGACTCTTCGAGGTCAAATTGAGGCTACTTCAAAAACCGAAGCTTTAGCCAGGCTGCAAGATGTAGCGGAATTGCAGTACTTTAAGGACTGTGGAACGGTAGTTGAGCTACCTGCTTTTCTTCAAAAACATAGAAAAGCAAAGAAAGTTGATCCTAAAAAATTAGTGGGATTTTTTGATCAACTTGCATATATGATTTCTGCAGGTATTAGTATACAGAAAGGTTTGATGATACAGCAGGCATCAGCTGATAGCTCACTGAAGAGATTGATTCAGGAACTGTTAGATGAAATGTCAAAGGGTCGTACATTTGCGCAAGCTTTTGAAACCTGCATGTATTTAATGCCTGAGGATTATTCTAGGTATGTGTATGTCGGTGAGCAGGGTGGCAACCTTGACAAGACGCTGGAGCGAATTGCGCTACAGATACAATCAAACCTGGATGTAAAGTCGAAAGTTAAGAGTGCACTGATTTATCCCACATGTGTACTCGTAGCTGCGTTGGGTGCAGCGTATTTTATCTTCGTTGCTATCATTCCGCAGATTGCAGATCTGCTGAAGGAAATGGGCGATGGTGAATTACCTGCTCTAACGAGGATTACAATGGCGATTTCGGATTTCCTAGTTAAGTATGGCCCAGTTGCTATTGTTGTCGGAGTGGTTTTAGTCATTCTAATCAGAAAGGCTATCCATAAATGGTTTCAGTATCGTTGGGATACAATGATGCTGCGGGTGCCTCTGTTTGGAGGTATTACTCGAACAGGACAGTTTATTACTTTTTACCAGAATCTAAGTTTTATGATGGACTCTGGGTTTAGTAATACTGAAAGTTTTAGAGTTAGTAGGGATTCTGTCACGAACAAATACTTAAATAAACAGCTGTCATATGCACTAGATGAAATTGCGCGAGGAAGGGGATTGCCTCAAGCTTTATCTACTCTGGAATGTATCCTTCCTATTGAGGTTCAGACCATTGATGTGGGTATTTCATCAGGCAGAGTTAAAGAGCTATTGGATAAACTTCTTGCGAATATGCAAAAGGAAATGGATGCATTGATCAAGAATATGTTATCAGCTCTTGAACCTTTAATGATGGTAGTTTTAGCCAGTATAGTTGGTGTTCTCATGCTAAGTGTTTATGGGCCTATGTTTAGCATGATGGAGCTATAAGAATTCTTATTCTCAGTACAGTAGGGAGGAGTTTTATCGAGTATACTTATGAAAAAAACACGTCGCTCGGCATACAAGATCGCTAATAACCGCGGGTTTACTACGATTGAATTGATTGGCGCAATGATTATCATTGCGGTATTGACAGTTGCAGGCATTAACGCTATTTCGACTGCCATCAGTAATTCACGCATGTCTGCTGTACAGACAGATCTAGCCGGCTATCGAATACCCATTGAGCAGTGTTTGCTTGAGCACCCAGAACTTGAACAGGAGCCTAAACGCAAACAAGATAAGTTTACCAATCATCGAGTTAGAGTTGCAGCAGCTCTTGACGAGTACCTGGAAGGTGAAATGAAGACTAGGCTGAAACCCTCAGACATGAACGCTGCTGGACAAGGTGGCGGTAGTGGCCAAAGTTCAGTTGATCGACTGGATCAGGCAGGTAACTGGATTGTCCATCGCAAAGATGCTTGGGGTATTCATTACCGAATCTGCATTGTGCCTGATAATGGTACTGGTAATGGTCTGCGTGTTTTCGTTGTTTCATGCGGTAAGAATGGCGAGACTGGTAATGGTGATGTATACACCGATACCACTCTTAATACTGCGCTGGATAGTGATGATATGTTCATGATGGTTCAGCTGAAGAATGGCCGAGTAAGTTATGGTATGTATGGTATGCGATTTGGTAATGCTATTACAAACAAGGTAAGTGATCTTACTACTACTGTTATGCCCTATTAATATTTTTAACAAGAAGGAGTTTTTACAATGATTTTCAAGAAGAAATTTAACCAGAAAGAAGCACGCAAGGCTACTAATAAGCGTGGCTTCACTATGCTCGAACTGATTGGTGCAATGATCATCATCGCAGTTCTGACTGTTGCGGGCATTACCGCCATTGCAACTGCAATCAACAACTCTCGTATGTCTGCAACTCAGACCGATTTGGCTGGTTTCCAGCTGCCTATCGAACAGTGCCTGCTGGAGAATCCTAAGCTGGAGCGCGACACTAATGTGATTAATGTCGCTACCACGATCAATAAGTATCTGGAAGGCGAGATGAAGCTCGTCAAGTCGGATGCAGAGGGTAGCGTTACCGCAAACGGTGACAAGGCATCTGATTGGAGGGTTCATCGCAACGACCCTTGGGGCAACAGCTATCGCATTTTTATTGACCTTAACAACTCTGCAAACAACGGCCTGCGTGTTTTCATTGTCTCCTCTGGTAAGGACGGCAAGGCCCCTGTTATGGATACGGCAACTCTTAACAAGGCCTTGAATAAGGATGACATGTTCATGATGATTCAGCTGAAGGATGGCCATGTAAGCCATGGTATGTATGGTATGCGCAACGGTAATGCCACTGGCGTGGATGGCGCAGTTGGTATCGGTGGAAAACTGACTGATATGACTGGTGTTTATCTGGACAATGGTGTGATGCGTATGCCTGCTGCTTCTACTCCTGGTAAATAATCAACAGGCATAAGCAGGACATATAAATAGTATTCTCGGGGAGGGGCGCAAGCCCCTCCCTTTTTATTAAGAATATTTAGCCAGCAGGAAAGGTTGATATGTATGAGTAAGCGAGGATTCACCTTAGCCCAAACAGTCGCATCAATGGTTATTCTGAGTTTGATTGTTGTTTCTTTGATGAATTTAACTTCTAAGATTAATTCTCAGCAAGCAGTCAACACAGATAGGCAGACTCTTCAGCTTGTTAATATTAATAAGATAGAAAGTCTGAATGCAGAACTCAACACAGCTGGTAACCTTCCAGTTGGTGATTCTGTTGAGAACATGACATATGGGTTTAGCCCGTGTCAAGTTAAGGTAAGCGTATCAGAGCCTGACCAAGATAATATTTATACAGTAAAAGTTTCATCACGCTTTACAGGTAAGCGTTCTAGGACAGTAGTCTCGGAAGTGTTACTTACACAGGAGGCCAGGAATGAATAAGAAAGGTTTTACACTAGTTGAACTAGTGGCAGTTATGATTATAACATCACTGGTCATGCTAATGCTTGGAACGGCTAACAGTATACTAGTTAAGGATAAGATTAAGGTTGATGCTATGTACGAGGGGACAAGCACATTCCACTATTTAGCCAGAACTCTCATTGAAGATATTAAGAGTTCTAATGGTAAGTTCAGGGTAACAGATACTTCTATTCGAGTGTATCGATCAGATGGGTCGCATAATGATATTCATTTTGATTCAGAAGCTATTTACAGGGATGGTAAGAGGATTTGCGAAGCTGACTCTGTTCATTTCCATGATAGTGGAAAAGCTATTCAGTTTGATGCAAGATTCGATACCATGCCCGAAATGCATTTAGTCATTTCAAAACCACAGTATGATTTGAAAAGCTGAGGTGACGGTATGAAGCGATTTAATAAGCATGGGTCAGTAACCATGTCATTTGTGATGTTTGTCGTGATTATGATGGTTAGCATGCAGTTCCTTGTTTTGGGCAGCTCTCAAAAGCAAACTATCTCTCGACATAGTAAACAGCTGGAAAATATCTATTCATACGAAGCTTTAGCCAGTGTTGCTGCAAAGAAGGTGCAGAACTCTTTTAGCCAGTATCAAGTCAAAGCTCCAAGGGATAACCTGAGCGGAACAATTGCTTATTCTAATATGGCAGAAGATTTGCGCATGAAGTTTATTAGAGGGTCAAATGAGTATATTTTATCTTCACCAGACCAACTCATTCAAAGTCCACATGCACAAAAGATTTTACAAAAACAATCATTTAAAATGTCAATCTTAGTCGAAGATTTATTTAAACCAGATCTTCGTTCTGATAAAAATATCTTAAACTATGCATCAGGGGACAAACTGTATTTCAAGCCATATACAATTGAGATTACTGCTTCGGATATGGCTACAGCGGTTACTAAGACTTGGAAAGTTAGTGGTGTATATGCTGATATAACAGTTTCAGCATCTGACGTAGTCATGACACCAAACTTTAGCCAGGTCGTAATGCGTCCAAGTTCTTCATCATATAGCTAAGAGAGGAGGGTACAGATGAAAACTAATTCACGAGGATTTACTCTGATTGAAATCGTTGGTGCAACGATTATTATAGCAATTCTAACTATCGCTGGAGTAAACATTTCTTCAGGTGCAGTGTATCGATCACGAATTGATGCTGCTACGATGGACTTGCAGATTTTTGCGACAGACATGGAAGCTGTGCTCGAGGATATCGGAGTTGTTGACCTAAAAACATCAGATAAGATGGATTACAAAACTACTAAAATCAAAGAGTATCTGCATGTGATTGAGAAAGATTATACCCACACTACTTTTAATCTCGACACTCTGGACGTTTCAGCCAGCCGTTTTACAATCGAGACTTATGAGCTACTAGACCCTTGGAATAACCATTACAGGTTAACCTACAATACAGACAGAAGCATGGGAAAGCCAGGCACATGCATTTTAGCCAGCGCAGGACCCAATAGAGTGTTTGAAGATGATGGCTACCCTGATGGCGTATTCGGGGATGATATTCTTGTTGTTATTACGCCAAGAATGGAGGATGCCGCATGAGATTCAAAAGAACAAAGGTCGTAGTTATTTCACTCCTTTTAGCCAGTGTCGTAGGAGGAGCGTTTCAGGTTTTCGCAGCAGATTCGAAGTCTACTGCCACTGACTTGGGCCTAAAGTTTAACCAGACAGTAGTTACAAGTGGTGATGTGTATTCATATCCATCAGACAGAGATAAGTATACAGTTAATATTAGTACTGTTGATCCCACCGCCGTAATTAAGTCTGTATCAACTTCAGATAAGACAGTTGAGCCAAATATCAGGTCTAAAAGTTTTGATCTGAATCTGGATATGAAAGAGAAACGGGCATTTCATGTTGTTGTAGAATCTACACGCAATCAATCCACGAAGGATTATGATGTTACTGTCATGAGACTTAGTAATGATCTTACTTCTGATATTAGTGTAACGCTGCCTGATGGATTTAAGTATCCTGCAAAGGATGATGGGACTGGTAACTTAGTTATTCAGGTTCCAATCGCTGCAACTGACTGCCGTCTAGATATTAGTATGTTTGACCCCAACGCACAGATTGTGCAGGTTGGTCTTAGCCCGATCAACAAGAATAAGTACGAGGAGTCACTCGCATTGACAGAGGGGTCAGAGGTTGTTAGGCAGGTAACGGTATCGCCTGAAGATACCACAGTTCAGAAAAAGTTCAATATTACGATTACGAATAAGGAAGTTGCACCATCTGTTAGAATTACCAACAAGGCTGACGTTAATAACGTTACGTTTGGATTAAGTGGTATTCTTAAGGGAAATAAGTTCATTAAGTATGGAAACGATATTACTTCTCTGCGAATTGCGCAGCTCGCTGGACGCACTAATGGTATTGCTATTGAGGTAGAGGTTTCAGATCCAAACCCGGGACAGTATCTTCGTGGATATATCGAAATCCCTGGAAGTAATATGAAGTATTTAGCCAGGTGGGGATCATTTGATGGACCTACAGTGACTGAAGCCAAAGAGGGTTTAAAGGGCTATGTGTATATTGATAGATCTGCAATGCGCTCTGATATGAAAATCGCTGATGTTGAATTGGTTGTATCAGACTATGCAAATGCACTTGAGGATGCACCTGTCCTGAATACATCAAGGGATAAGATGCGATTCGCTATTGATATCACAGCACCAACAATCTCTGCTGCAATTAACGAAAAGGACGAGTCAGCTACAGTCAGCGTAACTGATACTACATCAGGATTTAGCCAGGCATTCTACCGAATCTCTACTGATAATGGTAGAACATGGAACCCAAAGAATCCTCAGAGCCCAGGCACATCAACTGTCAATAAGATTCCTGCAACCGCTAAGATCGATTTAGCCAGGAAGGGCGGAGATGTTCTGGTTGAGATAACGGCGTACGATAATGTTATGAACAAGAGCACTGCAACTGCACGCCTTAAGATCGAGGATGATTTTGACACAGCAATAACGGATGCAAAGATACATGCAGTTACTAATCGAGTAGCTGATATAGTATTTGTTAACACTCGAAAGAATAATACTGGAAGTCTTAGCCAGCAGACCTTAGACACTTTTTATTAATCAATGAAAGGATTTTTAGTATGAAATGTATTAGTACTTTAGCCAAGATTGGCTGCGCAGCAGCTGCGCTTGGTGGCGCATATGCACTTTACAGGCACTTTAGCCAGCAAGAGGAAACTTCGAAAACTCCCATCCATGTAACTAACTTAACGCCTACCAGCTCGACTGAATCTGCTGAAACTCAAACTGAAGAAACTACCACTGACCCGCTAACTGAAGAGGATGCTGTAGTCACCCCGACAGATGATGCGTGTAAGATCGTAGAAGATATGGTAGGTTGTGAAGAAGAAGTTGCTGTTGATTCTGAAATCGCAGAAGAAGAAGAAGCTGACGAGGTAGACAAGGCAGACGAGGCAGACGAAGCTTCTAATATTTAATACTGTCAGGAGCATGTATGGATTATTCTTTGATTTATTTATACGCAATCCCATTTTCATTTATGGGAGCATGCATGGCAAGTTTCATTTGCTGTGCGTCTAATAGATATAAAAATCATGAGGACTTTATGAAGTCAAGATCCAGATGTGATTCATGTGGTCATGTTTTATCACCTCTGGATCTTGTGCCAGTATTTAGCTGGTTGTTTCTCAAAGGAAAGTGTAGATACTGCAAATCTAGTATTCCTGTAAACTCAACATTGGAAGAGATCGGATTGGCAGTTATGTTCGGATATGCCTGGGTCTATTTAGCCAGCGATGAGTTCACGCCATTAGCCATTGTGCAATTTATCTTTATGCTAACGCTTGGATGTGTTGCGGTGATTGACGCAGAAATTGAGGAAGTCCCATATACGACACAGTTTATTTTTGGGTTATGTGCAGTAGCTGCTGCAATTCTCCCCGATTGTTCTATGTCTTGTTTTAAGTTTACAACTGAAACTGTTTTCTCTGGCATTCTAGCAGTATTGGTTATGGCTGGAGCAGTGTTGGTCTCATACATTATTCAGAGATACATGGGTCAGGGAGACGTGATTATTTACTTTGCCTGTACCTTCGTATTTAGCCCGTGGTTAACAGTGATGATTGTATTAGTTTCTTCCATCACCGCATTGCTGATATATTTAGCAGAGGAACAGATGCATTCAAGTATACTTGTCAAGTGCGACAGCGATACGCAAAAGCCTGGAATCCGGCTAGTCCCAGCAATTGCTTTTGCAGTAATGGTGGTATCTTGTTTTCAGAATGAGATTAATTGCATGATACAGATATAAGTTGTGAGGTGGAGTATGGCAGATTTACGATATGGTGTCATGTCCGTTTGGAACCAGGATGCTGATGTTCAACGAGCGGCTATGGAAGCCATCGTTACGGATATTCGACACATTGAAGATCCTGAAATTCAAAAACTCCAGCAGGAGTATCTAGAAAAGATTGGAGCCTTCTATGTATTTAATGGTGAGTATTTGATTAGTCATTTTGGCAAATCAATTATGGATATCCGTAATGGAATCTTTAGCCCGTTCAATACTTGCTATCTTCATAGACGCCTTGCAATTCCTATTAGGTTTGCTGATGGAACTGTGACAGGATTTATTGGGTATTCCAGTAAACCTGAAGGGTGGGAAGAGGACCGATCTTGGATTAAGTATAGTTATCCAAATTCACAGGTATTTTCTAAAGGACGTTATTTCTTTATTGAGCCTGATGAGCTGAGACGAGCAATTCAAGAGCAGTATATCTGTATCGTTGACGGACTTTTCGATAAGATTATTCTTCAATGCTTAGGTATTAATGCTGTTAGTCTTTGCGGATCTGCATTGACAGAATGGCATATTAGATACTTGAGTATGATCAAGCATAAGATTGTTTTAGCCGACAATGATGTTGCAGGCCGTAAACTCTTTAATATGTGTTCGTGGAAATTGGATAACGTTGTAGAGATTAAGCAGCCCTATACCGGAGATATTGATGATTTCCTCAAGTCTCAGGAAAATCTTAGTGCGTTCCTGGAAGTTTTTAGGGAAATGCAGGAAGAAGGGTTTGTTAATTCAAAGGAGCTTCATATTGGAAAATAAGAAACATTCTAAGAAATGGAGTAAGACAGTCTTAAAGCTGGGCATCGCTGTCCTAGTCGCAGCATTCGCGCTCTCTCTAGCCAGAGCATTGTTCGTAAAGAATCAGGGTGCAAAGCTTGTAGAATCTCAGCAGAAACATGATGCTTCCATTTCGATTCATAAGGAACCAACTGCTAAGGAATTTGCAGCTACAATTCCTTCAGTGCTGAAGAGAGCATCTTCAACCAGAGATTTCTCGACACCATTGCAGAAGATTCAAATGATTCTTAAGCAGTTTGATGAAGATAATAAAACATCATCCAGCGTTAATATTTTAAATTATCTTGGAAAGTACAAGGTAGTTATTAAAGTAGGTATCGTTCAGGATATTGAGTCCAAGCAGCTTCATCAGGCATGCTTAGATTCCTTTAGCCAGATCTTAGCAATGCATCCAGATTTTAGCAGGGTTGAAATTGATGTAGTAAGTGGATCAAATGCAATTGAGCGTTTTTATATCTCGAGTTCTTCTAATCCGGTTTTAGTATTTGATAGAAAGTTTACTGAAGACCAAGAGATGGGTAAGGAACCCTCTTGTCTGTCTAAATTTGAGAAACTTCAGAAACAGTTTAGTACTACAACTGTGAGTGTAGGAGGATATACTACAGAAATGTATGATGCTGTATCGGTTACGCTAGATACATCGGCATCTGATAATGGGACACTAGATTGCGTTGATTATATTGATTTTGCATTTCAGATGATCAATAGCGATTTTAAGAAACCTGTGTACTTGCAAGTCTTTGATACATCTAAGACTTTTGAGGATGATGCAGAATCTGCAAGTTATACGAGTTCCTTAGTGTTTAGTGGATATGTATTGCCCGGTGCTCAGAATTTTAAAGATTTCTATACAGCAAAGCCGTATTATCAGGATATCTCACGTGCTGAGTACTACCTGTGTAACGACTGGTTGTATGGTAATGTTCTTACTCAAGTTTCAACTCTTGTTGAAAATCTAATCTAAAGGAGTTTTAGTCAGATGGCTCAGCCAAAATGGAAACATCGTATTCGTCTTATTCTTGACGAGGGAGACAGCAGCAAGACTGTTGCATTTTACACGGAATCATTGGAACAGGCAGGCATTCTCACCTATTTAGCCAGGAGGTGCCTTGTGCATCCTTCGTTCCAGATCATGCATGATATTTATAATCGATCAGTTGGGTTCAATACTGTTGGGGAACCGTATGAAGTTAAGAAGTCTCATCAGGATTTTGCTGAACTCAAAGAAAGTCGAGAGAATAAGGGTAATTTCCGAGTAAGAGTCCATGGTATGAAAGATATGTCTGGGGAGAATGTACCAGAATTTGTGTTCTATATGGTTACTCAATTGGATGCAGATATTTTTGTTGCCCTTATCTCTAATAATCTGCAGGATGTTAATACTGTAGTAACAATCGAAAGTAGAGATAGGAAAACCAACCTGTGGGTTCACAGAGATATTAAGAGTATTGTTCCTTAATCCTACGATGATTGCTACCGATATTTTAACCAGGCATGAATTCCAGATGGGAAATATCCCTGCGGGTCATAGCCAACAACGAAAGGAAATTTTATTATGGATCTGAAAATTAAAACTGGTGACCCTCGCACTATGCAGAACTGGGGCAAACTGTTTGGCTCTGTTTCGTCTTTCTCCGCTGGACGTCAGAAGGTCGGTGCAAACCGTGATAATCTGAAGCGTTGGAAGGCAGCATCCGGTATGGACAGCCTGCAGGTCATTCCTATGATGCTGCACGTTCCCTTTAACCCGGACACTGGTGAGGAACTGCCCGTTGCAATGCCCATTACTCTGAGCATTCGCACTGCAATTTCCTACCTGAAGTATCGCGCATCTACGATTCCTGCTGTCAAGCAGGCGCTGCTGACTGCAATCAACGCAACTGAGGATGAAATCGATTTTGAGCATATCGATGTTGTGACTGATGCAGAGTACAACAAGTTTAAGGTTATGCGCAATATTCTGGTGTACGGCGCCACCGTTATGTCGGCAAAGGATCCTCAGAGCAAACTGCCCTATGGTTCGACCTACCGTGTTGATCTGCAGTATGATGACGAGACCGGCAATGTTATTGACTCTCCTCGTAATCCGCTGATCTACCAGGTGTACCAGATGGAAGCCGCAGCTATTGCTACTCAGGTTCAGGTGCTGCGCTCTCGCAATGAGCAGGCAGGTGCAAACCGTCGTACCGAAAAGGAAATGGAGGACATGGTTTCCAACCTGTGGAAGAACCGCGTGTTCTCCAACCCGTACTTCCTGGGCACTACTCGTATTCTGGAGATTCCCACCGACAAGTCGTATATGGCTACCGAGACTGTGACCAAGGCTTGGGTGCCCGGTGTGGAGGCTCTGCGTAAGCTGGAGTGCTATATCAAGGTCAACGGTAATATCCGTGATGCGCTGGAAAGCATTATCAACACTCGTTATGATTCTCGCGAGGACTACCTGCTGGTTAAGATCCATGTGCCCGAGTTTGACGATAACACTCGTATGACGGCATATCAGGCAATCAGTCGTTCTGGCGCCGGTCGTGACGAGGATCTGAACGAGATGCTGAACAAGTTCGACGAGGTATATCGTGACTTCCGTGATAACCAGGACATGTGGGATGAAAAGTTCATCAAGAGCATCTACGAGTATCGTCGCATTTCGGATGATCAGGTTACTGCTTTCATGCGTGCCAAGATGCCCGAACTGCAGGAGTATATCAAAACTCCTGATATCCTGAACAAGTACCAGGATCTGATTGCTCAGATCGATGAAAAGATGAGTGCAGAGCTGCTGACCGCTACTCTGACTGGCGACACCAATCCCGCAGTTGATTACCAGGAGGCTCTTAGCCAGCAGCCTACTGTCAACGAGAATACTCCGGGTTATGGTGGTGACACCATGGGTGAAGTCGTCGTTGGTATCGGTGCAACTGATGCTGACCGCGAGGCTCTGCAGAATGCAGCTGATCCTATGGCATCTTTGACTGCGGCTATGAATCTGAAGATGTAATCGCAAGTCAATAGGCCTATAGATGTAGGGGTGTCCTTAACGGGGCACCCCTTATCTTATTATAAAATTGATGGTTGAATGTATTTCCTTGGAAATACATTCACCTATCTGTTTTAAGAAAGGATGAATATAATGGGAATTATTAAGTCATATCTGTATGAACTTTCTCAGGATAGTTGTGATGTATCAGTGCTTGAGCACCTGATGGAAGTATCTAGCCAGGTAGATACTGCCTTCTGCGAATATCCCCTGAGGCACCTTCCTTTAATCAAGGAGATTCAGAATGAAATTGGAGCTTCTCTCCATTTAGCCAGTGGCAGTCCAGAGCATCAGCTTGCAGACATGGAGATTGAAATTCTTCATCGCGAGTGTTGTCTTTCAGGTAAGTATCCATATCTCAAAACCAATCGTATTAGATTTATGCATCCTGCTATCCATGATGGAGTTCTTGAGATTGTAAGTGGATTTGAAGTTAGGCTTCCTTATGAAGATTTAGCCAGCGTAGTGAGGGGATCAATTTATTCTGATCGCACTGGTAAGTATTTTCTTTCAGTTGATGTTAATCAGGAAGTGATGTCAAAGCATGAATACTGTCTTGGTATCACTGTTATTGATATTGACCAAAGTCCGTACCTGAAAGATTCAGACGGAACACTGTATAATAATACAGTGAATTATACTAATCTCGTTAAGCGCTATTTGAACCTGTCCAAGCCATCCGTTAGCCAGGGATATGCAAATAGATCTGCTGAGTTAAAAGATACAGAGCAGCGTATTGTGAATATTCGCATGGATGCATTTCATAAGCTTGCTCGTGCTTATGCAAACTCTGGAAACTTGATTCTTCTGGAATCACGCAATCGCCCATCAGTTAAATCATTTGATCTTAACAAGTCGATGTATTGCTGTAATGGATTCGTAAAGCTTCTTGAGCTGAAATGTAAAGAAAAGGGAACACCTTTTTATACAATTCCTTCTAGTCATGTTGATTCTCTTATTTGTTCCCAGTTCAATATTCCACGAGAAGGATTGGACTCCTTTAACCAGCAGTACCCTTGGGGACGTGCTCAGGCATTATACACACTTGGAATCGATTTAGCCAGAAAGTTGAATACGGAGAAGAAAGATGAAACAACTGGTATCAGTAAAACTGATAAATTTTCAGAGTTGGGTTGAAAAGTCAGGTGATATGACTTTTGCCCCTGATGTTCTGAATGTTATCAAGGGACGAAACGAAACAGGTAAGTCTGTTTTGTTCAAGGTTATTTATGAAATGTGCTTCCACGGATATCATGATATTAAGTGTTTAATCCGGAGAGGATATGATCAGGCACTTGCGTATTTTGAATACTCTGATGGTTATCAGGTTTTGTTTCAGGCATTCCGGAACGGAGGACGAGTATATTTCCTCCAGGGACCTAATGATGAACAGCCTAGGCAGTGGCAACAAAGTGATATTCCTGATGAAATCGTAGATGCAATGGGACTTATTATTTCTCGAGAAAATCAGATCATTTTAAATGTCCTTGACAAAGATGTTCCAATGCCCTTTGTTAAGACTGACCCTAAGTATAACGCAAGCGTACTCAAATCCAAACTTGAGCCAGAAGAACTTACTCGTTACTTTGAGCGCTCAAAGGATTACGTTAAGCGAATTCAGGAAGCTTTAGCCAGACATGCCCAGCAGGCTAACTATTGGAATACTAAGCAATCTGCATTAAGCTACGTAGATGTTCAGCAGTTAAAAGCAGAAAGGCTTTTACTTGATTCTCGTACGATGGCACTTGAAGCCTATACCAAGCTTTTTAACTGTTCTGCTGATATCGCTAATCTTGATGAAGCCAAACCGGTGTATAAGGAGTATCCTTTAGCCAGTTTGAATCAGCAGCTGGAAATTCTTCGGGCCTTGATTGATCTTAGCCAGGCTCTGGGTAGACTGAATGTTGTTCTTTCTGAGCAGCCAAGTCCTCCTGCATATTCTCAAGAGGAAATGATTAAGTTTGATTCTAATCTGAATTCAGTAAGAAAACTCTTGGATATTAAGAATAAGCTGAGCGAATTTAGCCAGCTTATTGAGCCTGAGCAGATTGAAATTCCAGTAGAGCTTGATCAGAATTTCGAGATTGTTAATAGTCTCATGAAAGTTAAACAGAGTATTCTTGCAGTGAGTTGTATCGAAGCGCCTGTTATTCCTGAGATTCCAGAAGGTGTTCAGGAAGAATTGAATACGTTAAAAACTGCACAGGATGCTTTTTATAATCTTAGTCTTGTGTTTGAAAGGACACAGCGATTAACTTCAGCTACTAAGGATTTTAGCCAGCTTTGTTCAGAGCTGAAGATGATGGAGGATAAGTTAAGTATTTGTCCTACGTGTGGGAGGCCGTTCCATGAGTAAAGTTTTAATTGTACCTGAGCCTCATATTTTTGATAAATCTTTCCAGAACCGATACTCTTATCGAAAGGAAATTGAAACCTACTTGTATCAGGTTAAAGCAATGGCCAAGCAGTATAAGGATGCTGGTGAGAAAGTTTATATCATCTTTATGGGTGATGTATTCCATATGGGATTTAGCAAGATGGTACCTCTTGTAGCTAATCTTGATTGGTTCAAGAATCTTGAACAGGAGTTTGAGGGAAACGTATATTCTCTAATTGGAAACCATGAGTTGTCATATCCTCAGAATAATCCATTTTGGATGTTGGCAGATTTTGATAGCAAGTGGTATACTTCTTATAAAGCGATTCCTGGATTTGGAACGGCTCCGTGCGTTAAGGTACGAGATGAACTGGTTGTGGATAACACACTGTTTATTTTTGGTCATTATCATCGCGAAGAGTTCGACTACGATTTTAGCCAGTATGATGATGTTCAGTTCCTTACTCATAACAGTATTATGGATAAGGAGGTCGTTAATGTTATTAAAGATCAGTTTCATAGAGATCCTAAGATGGAATATGCCGGAGGCGGTGTTACAAGTATTCGTCAGAAGGGAAGTATTCCTTTATCCAGCAAGTTGAGCCATATGTATGTTGGGCATATGCATACAGCATACAGTCATTTCTTTGTTGAAGAGGATGTTGACGGGGTTCATTTGGATTTCGAGTTGAGGTATCTCGGATCTTTAGGCAGAACAAATCATGCCGAAGTCAACGATGAAGATTTAGTCAGAAGTATTCCGGTGGTTGATACAATCACTCATAGTGTTGAGTATCTTGAACTGGTACTCTGGTCAAGAAGTCAATGCGTAAAGGAAGAAGTTGTTGAGAAAAGTCAGTATGCATATCAGAAGACTAAGGCAATTAAACGACTTCGACAGAGTAATATGAGTATGCAATCACCTATTGATGGTATTCGTGAATGGCTTAGCCAGTCTCCCGCAGACTTGGAACTATTTAACAAGTTGTATTATGATGAGCCAATACCGGAATTGGAGAAGTTGCTTCAATAATAAAGGAGAGTAGTTATGGAATATAAATTTAAGGAACTCGCAGACAGATACGCAAAACTAAAAGAGGATCAGGCCACCAAACGGGGTGCGATGGAAGCATATCGGATTCAGCGAGATCGAGCAATTCAGGATTTTCGCAACAGTGTGAATGCGCTTAAGAGTGCAGGTAGTGTTATCATTGATGATGCTACCCGGGCAAAGGTTAATGAGGTAGTCGTTGCCGCAGAGTCCATGGACTTTAGCCAGGAGAATATTAGTGAATTTGCCCGAGCGCTTAATGGTGTTATTGAGGAACTCGAAAGTCATATTGAGGAGCAGATGAAATGACAAAGTTTATCATCCAGTTATCGCCTGCTGTTTTAGGAAACTTTGAAGAACTTTGTTCTCTTAAGGGAATCTCTGTTATTGGTATTTCTATCATCGATAATCAGGTTATCCTGTCTGCAATTTGTCCTGAGTATATGAAGATTGCATTTACAGATGTTCAGGTCGATGTTGATGACTTGTCAATTCGAGTTCCCACTAGTGTTCTTAAACCCCTCCTTAGCTTGGGTGCATTAGCATTTGAGTTGGATACCAATCTTGTCATTTCAAAGCTGTATAACAACAGCTTGGTGGCACGGGTTCGTATCCCCCTGGAGCTGGACTTCAACGAGGAGATTATCTCGGAGGTCATTAGCCAGCGAGTAAAGCATATGTATGATCCTGAAATCGATTTGTCCTCAATCGTATCTTTGCGTGATATTGTTTCCATTAAGGAAAAGGGTATTCAGATTCAGGATGGCATTGCCTACGTGTGTTCTGATGGATTTGTGGTGTATCGAAAGATTGACACTTCTCTTAAGTTCATCGTATCTCAGGACTGTTTAGTCAGCTTGATTAATTTTATCAAGACATTCGGAACAGTGCAGATGTATGACGTGAAAAGCTATCATGCAGTTTATAAAAAGGGTATGATGTATTGCTGGCGCAAGTCACGTGAGTATGTTCCTAATGACTATGACATGTTCACTAGTCTGGATCCTATTTATAGCACTTCTGCAAATCTTGCAAGTTTGGCAGCTGTTGTTAGGGGAATTCCTTCAGTTCGTACAAAGACTTATGATGCTATGTTTGCATTTGATAGTGGGTATCTTCAGATTCAGGTTGGGTCCATGGAAACCTATGTCCTCACCTTTAGCCAGGATGTGCTAAAGGAGTGCAGTGATAATACCCAGTTACGAATTGAAGTTCCTTATCAAGTTTTACGGCATATTTTAGGATCATCTGCATTGACTTGGTCAAGCGTGATTATTAATGTATACGAATCCTGTATAGAATTTAAAAGCGGAGATATCTCTGCTATTATGGTGAGACAGTCATGATTGAACGCAGAAACTTTGATTTATATCATCGTGCTTGTGCTCGGAGTTCTCAGCTATCTCAGCTTATTCGAGATGCAGATGAAACAAACGCTCGAAAGAAAGAATATAGTCAGAACCGTGACGAGTATTTAGCCAAGTGTAGGTTGCTGAAAGACTATGAAGATAAGCTAAATACTTTTTCCAAAGGTGCAATGCTTAAAGTGGAGCAGTATCGTGATCAGTGTATTCATAATCTTGAAGAGCGCATCGAAAATATCTTGGCAATTCTTATGCCAGATGAACAGTTTCATGTACGCATCTCGTTTAAGCTATTCAGAGGTAAGTATCAGTCAGATATTCTGATTGGTAAGGAATCTAATGGTCAGATTTTGTGGGGACCTCCAAGAACACAGAACGGTGATTTTATTAAACAGCTCATTAGCTGTAGCGCTGTATGGTCGCTGAACTTGCTTCTGGGCGCTTCGTATATTCTAATGGATGAACCATTTAGCTCAGCAGACCCGGTGAACATTAGTAAGCTTCAGCCAGTGTTTGATATGATGCTGGATTCTGGAATGCAGATCATTTGTATCGAGCATAAGGTTGAATTGTATGAGGGTGTTCGCCATAATGAAATTAAACTTCTGAAACATCGACACCCAACAGACGAGTTCTTAGGCTTTGTAGAAGTACAGGGTTGCGATATAGAGGAGGGAAAACAAGATGAACAGTCACCCAATACCGAGGAGTCAGCTGGAGACTGCATTAGCGAAGTATGACGTAATTGAACAGCAGGATATTTTCATGAAACGCTCTACCGGAGAGTTGGTCTATATTGACTATCATGATATTATTCCAACATTTCTTTTTGTGCTTGTTCAGGAGTTTGGTCTTCATTCGAGATACTATATTGATCTTGGAGAAGAGGACGATAGTGAAGTTGATGTCGATGATGAGGATTTAGCCAGTCAGGATAGTTCTACATCGTTGTTGTCGTTTATTCCTATTGAAGTTCTTGAGAAGATGGCAGATCAGTTTGAAGAGTATAATGTGTACTTTGATGTAAATGCACATGCTATCGCAAGTGTAACTTCGCGCTTGCTTATTTTATCTTCAGACCATTTTAGCAAGAAGGAAACATTTGATACTACTATTCGTACTATCTATAACACGATTGAGCCTGGCTCTGCAGATGCATATACTTCAATAGCTGAGATTTCTCCTGCATATATTTATGTAAAGGATTTATCAACTTTCACAGAGCATCATGAGCTTGTTCAAATTGCGTATGGATATGGATGTACGTCAAATATTTTATTTAGTCTTCCTCCTTTAAAAGAAGAAGAATCTGCAATGACAATTGACCGCATCTTGGAAGAATATAGTAGTGTCATTACAGAGGATAACTATTATATTCTTGGAGATGACGATCCTGCTATTCAGCCATTGTTGAGCAAGGCAACTGTGGTTAGTTTTAACCAGATAAAAACTTTGTATCAGCGATTGTGCGATACTCCAGAAGAGTACATCATTTTGAATTCTGACTGTACTTCACCTATTCTGGTTATGGTTTCTGTACTGGCATTTATCAATGCGGGAAAGAAGCCCATATTTATTTATAACACTCGCAACTATGATTTTATCCGAATCTACTTGAGAATTTTGTATCGGAAGGATTTTCCCTTAATGGAGCAGATTGATGCAATTTCCCAAATTCCCGGAGTTGGTGAGACTGGGGTTGAGTTTATTAACAACTGGTTGCGTGTATTTCAGATTGAATCTCAGAAGCCTGTGCTTTCATATAAGGTACTGGATGCAAAGGTGGTTGCAAGTTTCATTCAGGAGCTTCAACAGTTTGATGCAAAACAGACTGTCAATCGTTTCACGCCCTATTACGAGATTCTTTTAGCCAGTGGAATCAGACCGACAGATATTCATTCCTATGATCAAACTGAAGTGAATTATTTTCAGGTGGTAAATACGAATGACGGTCCAGCTAAACGTTGGTCATTAGTAAGCTTGGATACTTTCATTGCGGATACTTGGGGTGTATATCCTAAGCTTCCTTTAGGCGCTAAGAGTAACTCGGAAGATATGAATAGGTGGGAAGATATCGCTTATTCGATCTTAAGAGTTCTGGAGCAGATTATTGAGAATTATAAGGAGATTCATCATGTTGGAGATCTAATCATTCTTCATGAGGATTACTCTGAATCTGGTGAAAAACTTGAGGAAGGCAGAACGTTTATTGGTTTCGGTAAGTTAGATATTAGCTACACCGGTAAAGTTATTCAGTACGGTATTGTAAATCAGGTTATTTCTGATGTGCATACTGGTGACAATATTCTTCCACTTCAGATTTTGTATGATTATAAGACTCGACCCTTCCTCCTTCAGGTAGTTGATTCTTTTAAGGCTGCCAAGCTGCCTTTGCCAAAATTGAAAACATCACCTATCGTGCCTTTAACCAGCAGGCAGACAGATATGCTAATCTACTCATGTCTGGGAGATCAATATCATCCTAACCCATTCTTGTGGGCATTGATGCCAACAAATAATGCATCTGTAACCGACTATATGTTCATTGATTCTCATGCTACGTTTTTACGGAAGCAGTGGTTTAGCCATGTTACAGAACAATTCACTTCTTATGGCTTTAGGCTTCTTCCATGCAGGGCAGCACCTCTAACAATTTTTGGAACTCCAAACTATTCTAATAAGAATTTAGCCAGTAACTCAAGAGTTAATGTATTCTGGGAAGTGTTCAAGCACTTACCTAGAAAGAAGGGAGATTAAGATGGCATATAAAACCGACATTGATTATGAGTATATCGAGAATAAATCTGTAGAAGAATTACTCCCATATATTCAGGAGCACTTTGTATCGCCAAAGTTGAAAGATGATCCTGATTACTATTTTAAGCGTCGGTACATGATTCTTAATGCAATCTGTACCATGCTCAAGATTGTTCCTAGTATTGAGCAGTGGATCTTCCTATTGGCTGATGCAGATCGTGTTCTGTGCGAAGCATGTGCAGGTGCGGGTAAAACCACAATGGCACAGCTAAAACTTGTTGATGCTAAAATTACGAAAAACATGCCTGGTCAGAATATTATTGCCTTGGCATATAACAACCATGCTGTGAACGATATGAGTAGCCGGCATCACGAAATCATGACTCGTATTAACAACATGCACGTCCCCGGTTTAGCCAGGGACACAAATATTTGCTGTAGCACATTCCATTCTTTTTGCATGGGATGGGTTCAGGATTATGCTTCTCGTTTTAGTATTGATCCTAAAAAGTATCTTATGGATGACGTCGCCACTAGAGAAGCTATGCGGTTCTCTGCAGACGCATATGCAAGAAAGAATCCAGATCGGCGCTTGTTTATTAGTGATGCCATTGTCTCTGCACTCCTTTCTCTTTACACTTTCTCCAAAGAGACTTTAACCAGGTATGACCCTAACACCTGGCCCATGTGCTCTGCATATAATGACCTGAGGGATATCCCCCTGGACGCAATTCAGAGTATCTTTGTCATGTACGAGAAGCTTAAAGAGATTAAGCATCGAATGGATTTCGCCGATATTATCGATAGTATGTTCGTGCTGTGCCAGGATCCAGAAGTAATGGAACGTATTCGTGCTAACTATCATGTTATGCTGGTTGACGAGTATCAGGATATTACTCCTGCAATGCTTAGGGTTATTAAAGCAATCATGGAGGGTACTCCTGAAAAGGGAATTCCTCCTTATTATGACGGTCAGCTTATCTGTATTGGCGATGGTGACCAGAGTATCTATGGATTCCGTGGCACTGACCCTGATAACTGTATCCGATTCAGAGAGACTTATCAATCCCCAGAGTATCTTAACTGCGTGTTGAGTATGTCCGAGAATCGTCGTTGCCCGTCGAAGATTATTGATGTGGCACGCAGAGTCATTGAGAGCAATGATAAGCGCATTGAGAAGCCTATCAGGAGTATTCGTGAGGGCGGCGAGATTAAGGTCATCGAGTACTACTCTCAAGAAGATCAAATGAGCCAACTCGTGCGTACTCTTAAGAGCAAACCAGTTGAGGACCTGCGCGAAACTTGTGTGTGCTACAGGAATTTAGCCAGCTCGTATATGGTAACCATTAAGCTGGTTGAGGCTGGTATTCCATTTAGGCTTGGTAAGGGACATATGCCTTTGACTGATAAGCTGTCTGCTTCTATTTTTGATGTGCTGAATATGCTCAGCTATCCTGACAACCTGGAGTATATCAAGACTGCTCTGTTCAAAGTAGTTCCTAAGTCTGCTAGTTTTGGTAAAGCTGCTATTGCAGAACTCTGCGCTGCAGAGGAAGAGGCGCGAAAGCATGGGGGAGAGTATAAGCGATTCTGGGAGCTTGGTTTCGATAATGAGTGTAGAAGTATTACAGGATTTTCAGATGCGATGAAGATTCTTCATACTTGTTATATTCATCATCGCCATGGTGAACCTATGTCCAGATACGTTCCGCATATGATTAAGCTGATTCGGATTTACTATTTGAATTGGCAGCTTCAAAAGGGAACTCAGCTCTCTCAGGAGTATATGGAATACTTGGACACCTGGTTTAGCCAGTCCAAGTCCTACGACTTATTCATTCAGGAATATCGCAAGCTGAAAGAAACTCTTAAGGAAAATCGTAGTAAGGGCGTATATCTTACCACTCTTCATGGCTTGAAGGGCCTGGAGTTTAATGATGTTCATATCATTGACTTGGATGATGGCATTTTCCCTGGAACTGAATTGAACCAGTCAAGCGAATTGTCACAGGCACAGAAGACTGTTTTGGAGAATGAAGCTAGACGACTGTTCTATGTTGCAATTACGCGCTCTCGAGAGTATTTGAGCCTGTACTTTAACCATGAGAGTCCTACTCGATATATTCGATTCTTCAAAGTTAACACTGGACTTGCGAATACCTATGATCAGTATATGTCTAACGCAACTGATTTTACCGAGGAAGGTGGATTCCTTGTCGCCGGGTCGGAGGACAAGACCTCCCTCTTTAGCCAGCAGGAACCGGCAGATTCTGAAGAACTGGATTTGGACTTGGATCTTGATGTAGATACGGATATTAATCTTGAGGAAGCTGAAGCACTCCCCGACATTGTGCAAGATGCTTTCAATGACCCCGATGCACTTAGCGAAGTGACGGCCGGTAAGCCGGGAATTCAGGATAGATCTCGTTTTGATTCTATCATGAATGGATCTGGTACTGTTGCAGAGCAGATGGCGCACGAAGATCACCGAGATGAGCAGTTAAATGCGATGCTTGGTAATAATTGTTATCAGACTATTGAGAACAAACCGGGTCTTAAGAAGGTGTTAGATTTAATTATGTTGGGAGGACAAGAATGAATCAGTTTATTGCTGAGCTTAATCGGCGAGAGCTTGGGTATGTTTTGAACAACTCTCCGTTTCGTCCGATTGCGCCTCGGAACTCGGATCGATTTGCTAATCTGATTAAGCGAATCGTTGATGAAAACCTTAGGGTTTATATTGACCCTGACTGTGACCCGGATGGGTATTTCTCTGCTCGCATCATTATGGGTATTTTCCAGAAGATTGGATATACCAATTATGTTGTGGGATCTCACGAGCATAAGCGCCATACACTCCGTGTGGGGTATATTGCAAGTATTGTTAATCAGGGATTTGATGTTATCATCATTGTGGACTCTAGCACCAATTCGATGGAGCTTATTAACTACATCGTTGATCGTGGCAAGACAGTTGCAATCATTGATCATCATAGCCCGGATTATGCATACAGTGATTACCCTAAGGATTGTATTATCATTAACCCGCTCCTGGAGAACAACGGCTTTGGCATCGTGTATAACCAGCTTAGCGCAGGCGCGATTTGTGCTTTAGTGGCGGCATATACTCTGAAGACTCAGTTTGGTATTACCAACTGCATCGATCTGTATCTGTATGGATTTATTACCTTGTACAGCGATACTTGTGATATGTCTAACCCGTACAACATTGCATACGTGACGGCATTCCAAAATCATCAGTTGTTTAACAGCGATATTATTTCGATGTTCATGAATGAGTATTCGAATTTTGATCGCAATTTCTGCTCGTTTAATCTGGTACCCCGACTGAATGCCCTGATGCGTATGGAGGAGTTTGACCGACTTCATAAGCTTTTCTTCGAGACTGATACTATCGAGAATTTAGCCCAGTTTAAGCAGGACATTGATGATATCTATTACCAGTGCCGGGAGTATACTAATGAGCTTTATCAGAGTTGTAGAGTTGAACAGCATAAGAATTATCTGATTGCTTTCATGCCGGAGGATGCAGATTCTCGTGCACGTAACTTTACTGGTCTGGTCGCCAACAAGTATGCTGAGCAGTACAACCAAACCTGTCTGTGCCTGTACTCTTCAACCAGCGTTGACTACGCAGGCTCTGTTCGAGATCCCTTTAGCCGGGATATGCTTAGTGTATTTAAGCCGCTTATGTACGCAGCTGGTCATGCTCCTGCTTTTGGCATTGAGTTCAAAAAGGAAAAGCTTAGCGAGATTTGCATTCTGTTGGATACAGTTGATGATCTGTTCACTGAGAAGCAGGAAGACGTCATCGTTATCAATTGGGATAACCGTTCTAGCCAGGAAGACGTCAAGGCTGAAATGCAGATGATGGCCCAGTACAACGAGTTTGGTGGCCAGGGATTGCCTAAGGCAATTGGGGTAATGACAATCGCACATGGCTTCAAGATTTATCCTGGCCCCAAGAAAACGAGTATCTATGGGAATCGTCATAAGTTTACGGCGTTCCTGAATGCTTTAGCCGAGGGGGATACCATGCTTATTACTCCGACTATGCAGGGTTCAGATTATCAGCTTATCGTTAACAATGTAAAATACAAGATTTAATGGAGGATAGTTATGGAAATTATTAAGCATCTGGCTGACACTGATGTGAGCTTTACGCAGGTTCTCAAAGAACCTCACCTCATCCAGATCGCTATGGATATGGGCAGTACTGAGACCCGTACCATTCAGTTTGACATGCAGGGCAATATTGGGGACACATTGAAGATTGATAGCAACTATGCTATCGTCACTCGTGACTTGTCGAACATGACTGCCAACACCCGTGATATCGAATCTCAGCTGGAGATGGTCATCACTGACACGACTGCTGATCAGAAAGCATCTCCTCTCTTTAGCCAGCTGCGAATTGTCAAGGGCAAGCTGATGCGTGTTCTGAATTCTCATACTACTCGTACTACTGCAAATAGTAGCAAGATTGATCAGGTGCCTACCTTTGTCAACTGCCTGGCAAATACTGCTTTGAATATTCTTCTGCGTGGTGCAGAAGAAGGTGGTATTCCTAATGGTGTGACTGAGGTGGATCTGACTGTTTCTTTGCCGCCGGAGGATACCTCTTCTCCTGTACGTCTGGATGTGTTTAAGCAGCGTCTGGCAGGTGTATACGCAGTCGAGTTTGTTCGTCTGGGTTGCACTATTCAGATCAGTCTTAGCCAGGAGCGTATCTTTATTTTCTCTGAAAGTAACGCTGTTGCTATTACTCAGCAGATGCAGGCACCTGCGCAGCCGGATGATACTCTGGCATTCATTGATGTTGGCGGTCGTTCCACGGGTATCAGCTTTGTTTACAATGGCGTTCTACTGGAAGACGGCTGTGTCACCGAAAGTATTGGTGGTCAGAAGATGAAGGAACTGGTTGCCCAGCGTGTATGCAATCAGCTGAATACCCAGATTCCTGCAGATGATACGATTCTCCAGGCACTGGATACTGGTAAGATTCGCATGGGTGCAAAGTATGTGGATATCAGTGCGTTGATTACTGAATCTAAGCGGGAAGTCGCTGAGCAGATTTTCAATGCATTCATGCTGGCACTTGACCGCAATGGTCTGCAGGCTCAGCAGCTCACTCGTGTGTTCTGCTCTGGTCGAAGCTTTGGCATTTCTAAGGATGGTGAGTTTGTTACTTCTCCTTCCATGATGACTATGCTGGAGGAGATGTTCAAGGAACGCGCACCTTACACTGAATTCACCTTGGTTGATAATGCGGATCCCATTGTATACGGTCTGGTATGTGGGCGCTTTATGTGCCAGTGAAGCAATTAAGTGTTGCTGGAACTCTTGTAGTATCTGATGATATTTATAAGCTGCTTGAGGAGCAGGACATGATTGCTGGTAGTGATTTAGCCGGTAGTGGTAGAACTACTAATGCATTCATGTTCTTGCTCCATGATGCTTTGGATATTTGGTACAAGACTGATAAGTTAAAGACACAGGAAGTATCTGAATCCTTGGTGTCACAGTTAATGCAGCTTAATGAGGGAGTTAATGCCCTTCGAAAGATCTTTACTTCTGGAGCTGTCCAGCACATTCAATCTAGCCAGGCGGAAGCGCAAAAGCCTAAGGAAGAAGATAATGCTGTAAAGGAAGAGGAGCCAGTTGTCACAAAGGCCCCTCAACCTGCAGCACCCAGACCCTTTAACCCGGCTGATATTGCATCTCGTTTAGGCGGATTTATGAATACACAGAAAGGAGGACAGGCGTAATGTTTCAGTATTGCGCTTACTACGGGCTTTCTGCACCGCTGTTGATGGTATTATCTAAACAGCAAATTGATAAGCTTTTTGAAATTCCGTTGCATAAGAATACAGCTGTGCTGTTAGAGAACTTGCAGTGGGAGTTGGAAAAGCTCAAACAGATTTTAGGTAACAAGGCAAATGTTCCTACTGTTCCTGATGAATCAAGCGTCATCACATCATATTTTTTGAGAGGTGTTAATGCAGCACTTCTGGACAAAGACAAGTATGATGCCGAGCAGGATACTCCTGTTACCCTCGATACCGATTTAGCCAGCAGTTTGGACGGACTGGATTTGGATTCAACTACTGATTTGTTTGGTAGTCTGGATACAACTCCTGAACACACAACGCTGACTCTCTCAGCCGATGATGATATGATCGAGATTCCTCTTGAAAACGAATCTGATGATATCGATGTTGACTGGAGTTTTGGGTCTGATGATATGTCTCTTGATCTCGAAGACACAGCAGATTTATCTCTCAGTCTAGAAGACACAGCAGACATGCCCAATGTATTTGATGAAGAAGAGTCTAAATCAGATTGGGTAATGCCTAGCGATCTTATTGCTCGCGGACGTATGCTGTCAGCGACTGAAGCGGATCGGTTCAAGTCCTTTAGCCAGTTCACATTGTGGATGTGCAATAAGGCTCGCGCAGAACTGGGGGCAGAGAATTATGAAATTCTCCAGTCTCAGTTCGAAACCCTGCCCCTGAAACTTAGGGAGCGAATTACGCTCGACAAGAAGAACTATAATCTTAAGCAGGAGTATCCCAAGCTGTATAGTATCCTGAATACTTTAGTTGTTCAGTCTTGCTCTACTGTAGATGATAAGCCAAAGATTGATTATGTTCTGGATAAAATCTCGAGCGTCATTAACCAGAGCAGTTCACAGACTGCAATGTTCCTTGGGGTCAATTTCGATCTTCTGAAAAACCTCGGAAACATTTGGGCCTTTAACACTCGTATCAACGAAGCAGTTGTTACTGGGCCTTTGTCTACTCAGTCTATTCAGAGTAAAAGACGAATTGTGGATAGCCTTCTGGAAGACTGTCGAACGCTGTTGGGAATTGACGAGAAAGGCAACAAAGTAGCCACTACTCGTACAAGTTCTAGCCAGCATCACGGACAGAGAACTGTTCCTGCGGCTAATTCTGATACCCTTGATCAATTGATGCAGGGAGAGAAGTTCAGGGATTTGATGGAATCTGAAGATAGAGAAGCTTCTATCGAAGCTATTCAGCAGATTCGTCAGTCTGGAAATGAGGGGTATACCCCTCTGACATATATGTATACCAATCCCATGGAGATTATTTTCCAAATGCGAATTCGTATCGCACTTCAGGACTTGTCTAAGAATATTCTAGCCGAATTCGGAATTGCAGGATTGGTGGAAGATCCTGACGAGATCAATGAACTCGGAATTGAATTAGCGAAGAAGTTTAAAATCGGTGGATTGTATTACGGGTACGATGATATCTTCCGTTCAAAGTGCTTAGCCATTAAGCAGTGTTGCAATCAGACTGATTTTTCAATTGCCCCTGATTCTGATAACAAGTACTATGACAGCCTTTACACTGAGATTCAATTAGTGTATGTGTACTTGTTGTCCTTGAAAGCGAGAATCGGCAATGCTTAGTAAGCCTGCAATGGTTACCCTTAATGTGTATGATGTTTCCAGCGTTATCTACGCTGGAAACTCCTCTAAATACGGAAGCGATTTCGTAGGAGGAAAACGAGAGGGTAATAACCGTGTAAAGGGTGTTGCAGTTGGAGGTATTCGTAGACTGTTGCAGTTTGCGCTGTTAGAACTGCGGGGTCTAACCTCTATTGTTTTTGTCTTTGATTCACATACCGATAAGCGTAAGAATTTTCCTGAGTATAAAAGCCAAAGAAAGCTGAATCCTGACGTTGCAGTTCAAAAAGAGATGCTCTACGAGATTGCAACCCGCCTTGGGATCCCGTGTTTGAAGGTCGATGGGTATGAAGCAGACGATTTAGTCAGCGCTCTTGTACAACAGGAGCTGAATAATTTTTCTGCTATAAAAATTATTACTGGTGATGCAGACCTTGCTGCGAATATTACTTCATCAAGAGTGACAATCGAAGGGGCGGCAAGCATCTATCCTAACATTGATGTTCAAAGCTATCCTAATCTGATTAAGAGTGGAGAAGTTGTTGAGTACAATAGCGTATTACCATTCTTTTTCTTTATGGGTAAACCTTCCAATAATGTTCCAGCTATTGCTCCTGAGACACAAGCACGAAAGATGTACTTGGATTTCTTGGAGTGGGCTAAGCAGAATAACTGGCTTCCTAACCAGTTGTCTTCGGCAGCTGTTATGTATGCGTATCTGTTGCATTTACTAGAGACTGGCGTACCAGAATCTAAAGTAACAGCATATCTTGATCGTATGACGTGTGTGTACCCTAAAGCGTATGACGAAGTAATTGATATTCCGGTAATTACATCAGAGGATGTCAATCTCGACGAATTGAAATTCTTCACTCGTATGCTTGGAATGCAACGTATTGCGGCTTTGTATGGTATCGCTGAAGATTTTGCTAACACCTCCTTTAGCCAGGGAATGGAAAAGTTTCTCATTTCATATCGGAACATGATGGACACCGGAGTTGTTGCAGACATGGCAGATACAACTCCAGATATGTCTTTCTTCGTAAATCGATCGTCACACTTTAATAACAATGTGGGGGACTTCTAGTATGACGCGATTGCAAAAGGGACATATGAATACTCTCCTTGCTTGTTTGGTTAATACTGAGGTCCGAATTTCACTACCTGGTTGGAAGTGGACTCAAGGAACTTGTATTGTAGCAAACTTCTACGAGTATCTCTGTAGTCAAGTGAGTGCGAATATTCATCAGTACCTTAAAGACCCATTCAGCAAGAGAATGGGCGGAGGGTATTCTACTTCAACATCGACATTCAACAAAGCTAAGTCGTATATCGAAGCTGTGTGTAGGGATACTGCCCTTCAGAATGATGAAGAGTATAGGCAGGCTTTTGAGCATTGTCTCAAGATTTTTATTGTTGAGATGTTATCTGCGCAGTTAGTGATGTATCAGATCGAAAAACCCGAGGAAACTCCTGTTACTCGAATCCTTGGTACACTGCCAAACTTGTTCATTCATCAGATGGAACTGAAACCTTTTGATGGAACTGTGGACGAACTTTTAGCCAGGAAGGGCGAGGTAGTTCTAGTCCGCGATTTTAACGAAGTGTATGAAGCTAAGGCAAAAGATCATGTAGAAGATGTTTTCAATTGTATCATTGGCCTTGGACCTTATGTGCTTCAGAACATTGATTTCCGTTCATTGATGGAAGAAGCACTGACTGATCCCTGCCCAATGATGCGTGAGACTATTGCACAGCTTTGGCTCATTACTCAAAATATTTATGCATTTGGAGGAAGCAATGATTCATCGCTCAACTATCTCTAATCTTCCTCGTGGTATGGGAGGAGTGCTGGGCATCTTTGCCCGTAACAGTTTCCTTACCCAATTTAGCCAGTGGAAAGTAATTGGAGTTCGTATTGCAGACCTGACGGTATTTAGTTCCATTCCGGAATCAACTGATACTGTTATGGATGTAGTTCTGCGTCTGTCCAAGATGAACTTTGAACTTAATGAGACTGCAGTGAATGCAGTTCATGGTGTTGAAAAGTTTGATACGGGAGAGGTTATCTATAAGATTCCTTTCTACATGACTGGAACTACTCTTACTACCAAAGACTTTAGCCCGGCACTGATTGCTGATGAAGACAAGGAAATCTTGAACACATTGTATGCACCTGCTGATGGCCTTTGCATTACTTTGTATGTTCGTAAGATTTGTGGCGTATCAGGCGAGGAGATTAACAAGTCGTACTTGCTTGAAGTTGACCAGGCAGAGAATACTGTGCCTGTTGCTGTAAGTGGTGCGCCTAGAGCTAAAGTCTACTTCAATGTGAAGGATTGTGGTGTTTCTGAGGATCTGGAGTTCGTTTTTGACGGACCGGAATCTGAATACCAATCCTTTAGCCAGATGCTCCTGCAGGTTGCACCACAGCAACTCGCAAATCTGGTAAAATAATTTTGTAGATTTTCTCGCACTCAACCGTAATTGGTTTTAGCCAGGAAATCTTACAGAAGTATCTCAAATGAAAAAATGAGATAAATCAATTCGTCGCTAATTGTAGGAAGTAAACTAGTAACACAGGAAGCCGTCTGTCGTAACTAGGCAACTGCAATTGGGAAATAAATCAAATTGTATA